>Ga0179593_1664264_pt1 | contig 24755 bp, 39 predicted proteins | sample CZODoug2_1_08_16_FD_185931 | JGI IMG/M metagenome (GOLD analysis project Ga0179593, IMG submission 185931) | Vadose zone soil fungal communities from Angelo Coast Range Reserve, California, USA - CZODoug2_1_08_16fungal (PacBio error correction) | ecosystem: Environmental > Terrestrial > Soil >... | reverse complement strand
ATTTTTTCCCCTGTACAGTAAGATCCACCTTTTCCCCTTCCCGTGGAAGCGCTGCTTCACCGTCCCCAGATAAACCGGGTTCCCCCGTCCGACGCGCACGCCGAATACCCGTTTTTTTCCCTCGGACAATGCAACATCCCCCCTCTGAACCGACGACCCCCTGCCATGAAGCAACCCTCCCCCGTCTGCCCGACCGAAAACCCTCCCTCTTCTCCCTTCTCCATCTCCTCGTTTAGTTATTTTCTCAATACAGGCTGACTTACCAGAAAGACCCCCCCCCCCCTAAGGTGAAACAGAATAACATAAGGCCTTTTTCCCCAGAGGCACTTTTTTTTTTTTTCCAGACGAATTAGTGCTATCCCCCTTTCCCCCCCCTCTGCTGGATCTTGCCCTTCGAAAGAAAGCGTCCATACAGTTAGATGCAGGGTCCGCTGGTTTTTTTTCCCTTTTCCAGAACGTGTCCCCCCCCTGACAACACCTCAGGTCAACCCCTTAAGGATAGACTCTCTCCCCCCCAAATGACTTGATGACCCCCCCCCACAAGAACGATAGACATCCCCCCTCCCGTTAGGACTCAGTTTTTTCTACCCTATACACCTTCTCCTCAAGCGCCGGTTCCCCCCCCCCCCCCCCGCACATCCACCCCCCCCCCCCCCCCCCCCCCACCTTTTTTTCCTTCTCATAAGAGACTAAGTCCGATCTTCAAGGAACCCGATTAATTCCCCTTTTTTTCCCCGGAGACCCGCCACGTTCCCACCCAAAATGGAAGCATGCAAAACCCCTCCCCCCCCCCACGCCAAGGGTCTTTTTTCCCCACGCCCGGGAAGAGACACCCACTTTCCCCCCTTTTTTCAGTTCGGCGACCCCCCTTTTCACCACAATACCCCCCCCCCCTTAGCAGGCTTTTTTTTTTTGGAATAGGCTCTTTTCTCCTTTCAGTACGGATTACTAAGTCACTGCCAAAGGCGGCACGATTTTCTTCCCCCCCTTAAGAGGGTGAACCTCCCCCCGGAACAAATCTCCCCAAAGACGTATTTCCTTACTTTCTGGAATGCCCCCCCAAGCGTGACGTTTTTCCGCCGAACACATTGTCACCCCGCCAGACGCTGCAACCCCCCTTCCCACAAGAAAATAAAAACGGCGGACCTCCTCCACCAAGAACCCAGGACAGGGCCACATTTTTTTTCCCTTTTCCCCCCCGCGCGAACAAATGCCTGCTTTCCCCCCACAACCGTCTTACTAACCCGCCGATAGGCCTTCCCCTGCCCAACTACGTCAGAGGTAAGTGACGGATCCCCCCCCCCCCTCCCCTAGTCGGCCCCCGTTTTTCCCTACCCTGCCCTGTGATAGACTTTTCGGACCGCACACCTTTTCCCCCGCGAGTGGCAAACGTCCCGTATGCCCCTGATCTCTACATTTTTTTTCAAGCGACACCTGCCCCCCGCGAGAACGACCCCTCCCTTCAAATGACCCACTTCTCTTCTTTTTTTTTAGAGAAACTAGTCCACTTTTTGGCAATGCTTTTTACCCCCTAAGGCAGGCTACGCTCCCCCCTTCCCAAAGCGCTACAAAGAGGGACTCCCCCTCTACAACCTCTTTTCTAGGTCGATTTTTCTGGCATCCGAAATCCTTTTGATTTGATCACGGCGAATTAACCCCCTTCCTACGTTCGTATCGTTGTTTTGGTATTTTCTCTCCCCTCTGAAATTCCCGCTAAGTCATTCTTTTCCCCTTTCCCGCTAGAAAAGGGAGCGAGCTCATTTCTAGTCTAGTAGCCCTGAACGTAGCCTCTTCTTTTTCGAGAACCGTTTCTGAGCCTTTGTCATCCACAAGTGGAGAATGAACTTTCTCACCCCTCCACGTGACCCCTCCAAGGAAGTCGTTTGAGTGTCCCCCCTCGTGCATTCGCAATTTGTCCCCTCAAGACGAATGATCCCCCGTTTTGGAACCAAGATAGGACCCCCTCCTCTTTCTTGAGAGGGAGTGCTGTGGTGCAAAACTTAGCGTGAGAGTAAAAGCCCTTTCCCATCCCAGGATTGAACTAATATTCTTTCCCAGAAGAATGAGAACTTCTATTCTACTGTTTGATCCTCACCCCTGCCGCTCCAAAGTAGCTATCCTTCTCCTCATGTTTTGTCCTCTAAATCGTACCCCTCTCCCTTCCTTTGCCTGGATCAAGAAGGATGAAAAGTCCAGAGGATTTTAGAAGTCGAGAGTCGAACCTTTTTTCCTTTGGTAGAGTCTAAGAGCCGTTAACAAAGTTTTTTCCTTTTTTCGGCTTCTGCCCCAGAGCGATGTGACTTGCTCCGCGCCCAGCCCCATCCGTTTCGGGTCCTTTCAGAGCGCCTCTTTTTTTTGTCGGCAGGAACGATAACGTTCACCTTTTTTTCGTGAAATGCGCGTTTCCCCCTCTCGAGCACCCCCTTTTTTCGATGTCTCCGGTGTTTCGCCCAGAAAAGCATCGTCCCCCCTCTTCCCCCCCCGATCTTTTTCTTACAGACTCTTCCCCTGAAGTGGGTTTTGTTCTCCCTCATGTGTTTGGCGATTGAGAAAACAATGACCGTCCCTGAGCGTTTCGGTTTTTGAACACGCGTCAATCAGAGTTTCTCCCCTTTCGGAGGTTTCTTTTCCCCCGGTTCACCCCCTTAACATAACGCGAAAGTTTTCTTTTTTTTTTTCACGAGTGCCGTTTTCTACATTAGAACACGTTCTCGCAAGAGTTCCCCCCCCCTCATTTTCCTTTCCCCTTGTAAGCTGCGCCAGACGTTTTTTTTTTCAAGCCCCCCCCCCCCCCCCCCCCCCCCCCTTTCCTCCAAGCATACGTTGCTATCTTGAGAAATCCTTTAGTTGAATCACAGTCCGATTTTAATTTGTGTGTTACTGAAGAACCCTTAACATGTAGCACCCCTTATAAAATCCTTTTATCCATTAAAGAGATCCCCCTTTTTCCGAAATGGAGCCTTTTCTTTTTTTTTTCCCCCCCGGATAGCCGGACCCCCAATCTCCCGACAAAGAATTAGACCTGTTGTCGCATGTTTTTTTTCATGATGCCTTTTTTTTTTCCCCAGAGTAGTTCCTATTAAAGTTCTTTCTTTAGTTAGGGATATACTTTTTGTGCTCGAATCAGCAGTCTTACCCTTTTACCACAAAAGGAGTTCTTTTTTCCAGGTCTTTTACTCATTAACCTTCGACTTTCCAACTCCAGTAGAAGGATGCTCCTCCTCCCCCTCAAGAACTGAATAACAAAGTGTCCCGCCCATTTTCCCGTACTTTTTCTCGTTTAGAATAGCACCCTCCCCTTTTTTCCTGTCGATATATGAAGAAGACGCGTCCCTCTGAGGGCTGACCTTTTTCCCCTCAATGGAAGATGCGGTCTTCTGGTAGCGAAGCCCCCCCGTCACGCCCTTCCCCTCCCCCCTACCGCAACTGGTACTTCGTTTTTTAGGGCCAGCCAGGATTTTTTTTCCCCTCCCTTCCCTCTCCTACGTTGTCTCTGAGAAATGTATTCTTTTTTTCCCCCTCTTTTTTCGATACCCATTATTGTTCTTTTTCATTGAGTTTTAATGATTTACCCCCCCTGAGGGAACCCTCCTCTAGCAGTTCTCGGACAAAGATCCACGAGGATCCCCGGCCCCTTCTTACGGTCAAGGGTGCGGCACTATTTTCTCATAAGATTGATCGCTTCCGTTCAGGAAACTGTCCCCCTCTTCTTCCCGCCCAAGTTGTCTTTTCCTGAAGAAGGGTAGCTTCCTTTTTTCATGTTACCAGGTCTTGCCGAAACTTTTCAAGAAAGGAAGCCGTTGTCCCAAATAGTAGTAGACCTTTTCCCCTTCCTAGAGAGAGAATATATTCTCCCCTTTCTCTCCTGTACTGTCCTGCCTTGGTTTTTTGTTTCTTTTTTTTTTTTTTTTTTTTCCCAAAGGGAGGAGATGTTGCAGCTTTTCCTAAGAATTTCGGTAACACAACCCCTCCTCTTTCCCCTTTTACAGTGTTTTCTCCGGTTGCGGCGCTTTTATCGATGCCTTTTTTTTTTTCCCATATCCGAGTGATAAAGTACTTATTGACGAAGGAGGTTTCGGTGAAAGTGCGCCGATCTCGTTCTATTTTTTTACTTCCCCCAGTTTATAGACTGCCCCTCCCTCCCGCTTAACCGGGGTGTCTCTTTACTCAAAAGGATTGTTTCCTTTTTTTGTCTAGCTTTTTTTCCCTAAATGAATACGCGTATGTTCAACAACCCCCCCCCCCAAGTACAGGACCCCCCTTCCTGACGCCTGACTCTTCTCCAAGAGCGTTAGGCCACTCTTTTTTTCGGGGCTCATTTTCTTTTCCCAAGAAATGTGTCCTCCCTGCAGCCGATGTCGCGCTTATCTTTCCAGCGACCGCGTACGTTGATTGAATTTATGAGGGCCTGCCCCCTCCCTGCCAAGACACGTGTACCGCCTAACCCCTCTCAGAAGACCGCCGACAGCATTCCCTTCCCCTTTTCCTCCGTATTTTGACCTTTCTTCTCTTAGGGTCCGGAACAGAGAGCGTGGAGAGCCCATTTTTTTTCCTTCCATTTACCGCAGAAGCATAAGGCAGGGCAAGACTTTTACCACCGATATGTACCTTCCTCTTCCCTCTTCCACCACCGGGAGCGCCTTTTTGCTTCCCTTTTTTGTCCTGAATCACCGCCTTCCCACATGCCAGCAACCATCTCCCAGCGAGAAGATTCCCCCTCCACTCCCAACATTTTCTACCCTCCCAAAAGATTACGATTTCTGCGAAGCACTTTCTCTTCGAGCGTAGAGTATTAATCTTCCCTAGTCGTCTTCCCCGTCGCTTTCCCCCTCCCCCTTTTATAAGAATTATCTTTCGTAAGAATTACATTCAAAAACCCCCCCCCATTTTTGCTGCACCTCCCCACATGGAGCATTCCCAAGACCCCGGCACACCCCCCCCCCCCCAGAAGATCGCTACTCAACGCTTTGCCAACAGTTTCCGCTCCGCCTTTCCCCTTTTTTTCAACCTTTTTTCCCCTGGCCGAAAGAGTGTAGCCCCACCCCCTTTCGCCGCTCATTCACTACCACAAGCGTCTTTCCCCTGGCGGCGAGCCGGGTGTCCCCCCCCTTTTTACACAAAGAATCTCTTTCCCTCCCTTTTTCCCCCCGTACTCACGCCCCTCCCTTGCTTACTTTTCCTCCCCGCCCTCGACGGGCACGCATCCTATAGGTGCGGTAGCATACTTTCTATTTCCCCCTTTGCTGATGGAAACTTGCTTTTTTCCACGCCGCCCACCCCCCCTCGATCCCCCTTTCCATTGCCCTAGTGATTTTTTTCCTTCCCCGAAATGAGTCAATGCGCCCCTTTTCCGCAAGTCCTTTTTCCTGTGCGCTTGATCCGATATACCTTCTTCTTTGATAAGTTTTTCTGTCCGGTTGTAAACGCATACCTTCCTCGGAAACAGCCTTCTTCTATATATGAGAGTGACAGTGGGCTTAGGCGTCGAGGCTACTTCCTATTGACAATTGGAGGCAGAACGCTCGGTCCTGGAGGATTCTTTTTTCCTTTTCATGATTTTTCTTTCTTCGGTAATAGAGGAGAATCCTTGTCTGAGCGCAGCCGGCCGATGCGCTCTTTTTTCCCCCATTACACGCCGGCGAACCAGCACCCCTCGAACGGAATATTTCCATGTATTTTTTCGAGAGCTAACCCCCCCCTCCTCAACGCCAGTACTTGCGACCCCCCGAAAGTAAAAGTTTTCTTTCCCTCTCTCGGATGTTTCGCTACGATTTTCTGAGTAAGGTTGTAACGCCCCCCTTCTGGAGGCAATGCGGTCTCCTCACTCGACCGATGGCCATCCTCTTGGCACGTTGCATTTTCCCCCCCCCCAGAAGGAAGAGACCTTTTTCCTCACGATCTTCGAGCCTTCCCCCTTTTCCTTCTCCCCCATCGGAATCTCGTTTTCACCTTTTTTTTCCACCTGAACGCGTGCCTCGTGCATGTGCTAGACAAGAATCCTTCTTTCTTAAGTACGGATGTCTGCTCTCTTCTGTCAGCCGAAGCGCTTTCCCCCCTAATCTTTTTCCTTCCCCACTTTTCTTTTTTTTTTAGCTCGACGAATCGCCGCCTTCCCTTTTTGCGTGACATTAACGAAGCCACCCTTTTTTCCTTCAATTTACATACTAACCCTTCCTTTTTTTCAGAGAAGATTCTGTCATTTTGCCCCCTTCTCCAGACCAGAGGTAAGGAAAAGAAAGAAGCGCCGCCTTTGTCCTTCCCCGAACGGTCGCAACAGAGAACGACTTCGATTCACACTTTCGGACCAATAAGAGAGCCTTTTCTATGAGCCGACATTCCCTTCTTTTCATTGACTTGCTTTTATTCAGAATAAGTGCAAGCTCCCGTGCATTTTTTTTCAGAATCTGGAACGAGCCTGCTTTCCCCCCCCCGACACACACACCCCCTTCCTCTCTGTGCCGTCTATGCTTCGAGTAAAGAGCAACTTTTCCTTTCCAACGTGGCGACGTTCATTTTTCTTCTCATTGAGATACGATTCCCTGAATTTTCCCCCCCGTTTTCCCCACCTCGCGCGCATCAAACCCGAGCCCCCCCTCTCCCGAACGGATCTCGACGTCACTTCCCGGTAGCACTTCTTCCTCTATTCTTCAATGGCCCCCTTTCAAAGTGGACATCACATCTCCCTTTTTTCTTTCCTCGGGGGGGGGGCTGTTTCCCCTGAGTTGTAAAATTTCTCTTTTCCCTCGCCCGCCCTCGCCGTTCTGCAGGCAGAAAAAAAGATGTGCCCCCTGCCGAACTTCATCACTTTCTAAGAACACTCCTTTTTTTCTGCCCACCTCCACCATTCTAGGCCCCCCCCCCCCTCACGCCGACGACCCCCCAAAGAATGGAAAACTTTTTTTTTATAAAAGACGCCGTCCCCCCCCCCCCCCCCCCCCCCCCCCCCCCTTTTGCACAGCTGATCAGAGGGATTCCCCCCCCCCCCGGATAGAGAATTCTTTTCCCCTACCGACGGTGGAGAATACATAAAGAAAACCAATACTCCCCTCCCCCGAAAGAGAGCCAGCCGCCATCTTCTCCACCGTTAATATGCCGACCCAAACATGAGCGCCAATTGTTTCTCATGGTGTCGTCTTTGATATACGAAGGTCCCCTCCATTTTAAGTCTCCCAGTGTTTCTAAAAAGAATGCACCCCTTTTTCCCTCCCGACGAGCTCAGCCCGACTTCTTCCCCCGGCGCAGAAGAAAAGGGATAAAGCCTTCTCACATGCCCGGCACCCCCATCCTTTCAAGCGAAAAGTAATACTGAAGCCCTCCTTTATGAGCCGTATGACCCTAAGGCGACACGACCTTTTTTTCCCCTCCCGACGTAAGACACACCTTTCCCTCTTTTCAGACGTAGTCCCCTGTGTTTTTTTCCCCCTTAGAGTGTACTAGCGGATGACTCTTTTCTACGATGCTATGGGGCATTTTTTCCTTCCGCAAGCTCATGCTTTCCCCCCCCCCATGTGTCTGCAGTTAAGTACTAAGAAGGATGATGCTCAGTTCTCACGGCTGCGACGCCGCCTTTCTTGAGATGCCGACGCGACTCTCCAAGCACTGGCCATCAGCGGGCCCCCTCTTCCACTGACCATCGACGCTGTTGGATAACTGTTTTAACTTTTAAGCCAATGCAGGGCCTTTTCCTGCCCCGCCCATCGGGCGAGGGCTCTTTTTTGACGATGCGTTTTGTTCCCCCAGCGACCCCTCTTAGAAAGTGACACCACACCGCTCCAGATAAGGAAAAACCTTTTTTCGAATTACTTTCTGAGAAGGATTCCCCTTTCGAAAGCGTTTTTTTTTTCCATGAAGTGCGTGGTTCCGCGCCTTCCTTTTTTTTTTCCCCCTTTCCCGCCAATGTCTTTTTTCACTGCATTTCCCTCGTGTTACGAGGATAGAATCTCGCATGGATTTCTTCTCCGAGGACACGGGTGTCCGAGACGCTTTCTTTCGTTTTTTGGCGTAAAATCGTGAAATCCTCGCTTTTCCCCCACGGAAAGAGGGCCATGCCAACCCCCCGAACTCATGAATCGACGACAGACCACGGGTTTAAGAATACGAGACCCTCTGCGTCCCTTATACTTTTTGCTGCCGAGAGGAGCGCCCTACTGAAGAAGGCCTTTAGAAAGATGAATCCGAACACGCCCTGATATTTTCTCAAAAGATAGGACTCGAGCCCCCCCCAATCCCCCCCCCCCCCCCCCGACCCCCCTAAAGCATATCTTTCTCATCATCCGCACGAATCGCCTTCCCCTTCAGTCACCGAATAACTGAGTTCACCCCTTTTTTTTTTTCCCCCCCTTCGCCCTAACTTTTTCTCTTTCCCCTTCCCAAGAAAAAGCGAATAGACCTTTTTCCCGTTGACCATTCCCCCTCCCAATTAAAACTTCTCTCAGGTAATCCCATAACCGGACCAGTTAATCTTCTTTTGCATGAAATATGATGTCACCCCCCGGAAGGCGCCCCTTAGCATCTTGCGACCGGAAGACTAGGCACCCGAACGTAACCCCTCAATGGGAGGCTCCAAGATCCCCCGGATGATAAGAATCAGCCCTTTTCCTTCCCCTCTCGGCAGCGCCCCCAGCCTCCTGAGCCCTGTACTTTAGCAACCTTCCCTTCATGATTCCTCTGCGATTAACTAAAACCCCCCTGGCATCATGTCACCCACTGTTCCGGAGATAAAGAAACATCCCCCCTCTGAAAACTATTACCCACGTTCCCCTCCCCCTGTAATAGTATATAATCCTATACCCGACGAGCTGGGGATGGGGAGGGTTTGGGGAGGGGGGGTGGCCGGGGGGTTTTTTTTTTTTGGTGGGGAGGGGGGGGGTGTTTTTCTCCGGCGGCCGCTGCAAACGTCAACGGCCTTTCGAAGAAAGGCGATACGGACTTCTTCCCCGCACGTTGGCTCTCACCCGTCGTTGGCCCCCCCACACTCGCAACTCCGTGCCTGCTTCGCATTTTCCTCCTAGAAATGAAGCAAGCAACTCCTTCCTCCAGAACGCTGCCTCTAGCCCCCCCCTTTTTCCCCGGGAAGAAAAACACGCACTCGACCGACTGGTTTTTCCCCTTTTTTAATTTCCCCCCCCCTTTTTTTTTTTTTTTTTTTGCGCTGCCAGAAGACCTGTCCCCCCGTAACGCTAGACACAACCCCTCTCACCTACCTGACGTGCGCCTCCCCCCAACAGAATGGCCCCTTTCCCCACTTCGACCGAATTTTTCTGCAAAGAAGCCGAACCTCACTCCTTCTAAATACCCTCCTTTCTAATAGAAAGTTTTTTTTCCCCTAGCGAGCGGACTTCGTCGTACGCACACCCTGCGCCCCTGAGACCTTTTACTTCCTCGAAATAAGACCCCAAGACAAAATGGATTGCCCCCCAACACACTGCCCTTCAGAGGACTAACCTTTTCATAGCGTGAAATGTCCCCCTAACATCCTTCCTCCGGCGAAAGCCCCGGGTTAAAGCACCCTTCCTAAGACCCGCCACTGAGTGAAGGCCCTCCCCAACTGTCCCCAATAGTCACCCTCTTCCAAAACAACTCCTTTTGTGCCGTCTACGTCACACCTCCCTCGCCGGAATCTCCTCTTCTTCCTTACCATTCTCCTTGTCAGCAAACGCGAGCTTTCTTTTTTAAAGCTCCAGACATCTTTCTTTGGAAGAGCGGAAACACCATTCCCCCCCCCACCTCCCCGAAAAGCGGATCCCTTGCCTGAAAGAAACATCTCTTTTTTTGCGAAGCTGTCCACCACCTCTTCCACAGCAACCGACCTCCCCTTTTTTTCCTTCCGCCTCCCACTTTTCCCCCTCCCCCCTTGACAGGCGAGAGCGTACACTGCACCGCCCTCCCCCCCCTTTTCCGGCTAACCCCGAAGCACACGCTTTCTTTCTCCTCCCCGGCCTAGTTCTCTGCTAGACTCAGAACCAGTTTTTTTTTTCACAACTCCACCTTTTTCCACGCAACGGGATCGCGACTCCCTTTCCTTCGACTGAGACCCTCACCCCCAAAAAAAGACCTCTTACCCTAGTCGTGTCCTCAATCCTGTTCTCCACAGTTCGTCTCGGATTCTGTTCCTTAAAACACCGCTTTTTTTTTCCCACACAAATGCACTTTTTCCCACATTTTAGTAGCCTCTTTAAGGACCCCGACACCCTCCAAACCCCCACTAATGCTTCTCAGCATTCCTGCTACTCGAACCAACCGTTCTACATTTCAACCGCCACCACCTGAGCGCGCCCTGCGACTAGTACGGTAGACGCCTTTTTTTTCCCCTTCTCTGGATGATAAAATTACTCCTACCTGAGCAATCTCATTCCAGCTTTTGACTCCCTTTTCCACCGTCTGCTAACCCCTTTTGATCCCCTAGCTATGCTTTGCCCGTAAGTACCTTTTCTCCCTCGGATTTGTCGACCCTCCCCCTTGAGGTGCTTTTCCCCCCGTTTCCCGAACTGTTGCAGCCCCTCGAAATAAAAATCCAAGACTCCGTGTAGTCGGCCCCCCCTTTGACATGAGGTACTCAAGAAGAACCGTTTCTACCCTCTGGCTTTCTCTGCAATTCTCCGCCGAAAAAAAAGTTCCCCCCTTCACATGGAGAACAGGCTTTTTTTGTGCTGTACAGGTCCCCATTTACGAGAACCCCACTTTTTTTAGTAGTTTTTTTTTTCCTTTTAACAGCCCTAAGCTTTTTTTTTTTTCTTTTATATGTGTTGAATAAGCCTTTTTTTTCCTAGAGGCGCCCCTTTCATGGCCCGAATTTTCGAAGAAGTTTTTGCCCCATAGACAGTTAGTGGAATGCGGTAGCCCTTTTTCAATGAGACAAGCAAAGCCGTGTCTTTTTGCTCAGGTGTCTTTTTCTTTTTTACGAGAAGTCTTTTTGCGAGTAGTGACAGTCGGATCCTTTCCACGAGTGGCGTGGACTCCCCCCCCCCCCCCCCCCCCCCCCCCCCCCACCCCCCCCCCCCCACCCCCCCTTTTCCGGCCCAAGCCACCCGCTTTTTCCCTCTCAGCGCCGAGTTTCGTTCTTTTTCCCTTTACCTCCCGTACAGTTCCTCCCTCAACCAGTGCAAACGGTGTCTCTTTTTCCCCCAAGATCGCCCAATCGAGCCGTTTCGGTGCAAGAATGCAAAGAACCCTTTCCTCCGTTTTTTTTTTTCTTCTCGTTGGTAGACGTGACCCCTTTCTGCCCGTATGGTGTTGATCGTTCTTTTTAATAGGACTGTCCCCTTTTCTGACCGTCCCAGGCTTTTCAAGGACGGAACTCCTCCAACTCGGCGTTCTTCTTTTTCTGATAGAATATGTCTCCTTTGTCTCCGCATGATTGAGACATTTTTCCCGTAATCCCGAAGTTCTCCCAATACCCCCCTAGTTGTTAGTAATAAACTCCCTAAAAGAGCGGTCCGAAGATATATTCTTAACCTTTTTGTAGCTTTTCTTCCACAAGGAACTTTTCCTCCCGCCGCCCGCCTTCCCCCCCCTTTCCATGCAACAGACCTTCTACCGTTCGGTTTTTTTGCATTAGGAATTCTTTCTTTGAAATTAGTCGATAGTCGCTTTTTTTTTTCCCCACCTTTTTTCTACGGAACGTCTTAACCCCACCTTTATTCTTTTGATGTATAGAGGAGCTTGTTTCCCTCTGTATTATGAACAGACCCTTCCCCAGAAAACCACGATTTATGGTCTGCTCCCTTACATTTTCCCCCCCTTTTCAGAAGGAGCTGCGAAATTTTTTCTTTCTTTTTGTTCTGGGAGCATCGCTTTCTTTCATCAAAGAAAAGCAGAGGTTAGCCTTCTTTTTTTTTTGCGCCCTTTTTCTTGCAGCACACCCGGTCTGCTTGTCCTTGGTGAATTTTTAAGCAGTGCCTTCTCTGACACTAGCTTTTTTTTTGAGCGGGGAGAGAGGCAAGCGGTCCCCTCCCACCCGAGCCGCACCCGCGCGCGCGAAGTCTAGGGCCTCCCCCTCCCGAACCTTTCCATGTCCCGTGCCAGATTACTTTTCCTTGCTTAGTGTGACCCCACCACATATATGCTTTCTTGTCCTTTCCCCCCCTTCGTTAGCAGTATAATAGAGCGAAGAATACAGTAGCTTAGTAGTTCCAGGCAGAATAAACGATGCAAGCAACTGAGGTTCCTGGAACCACCCCTTTTATCTGTGCTCTCCCCCCGCAAGACTCCTTGAACGAAGGCTTTCCCAGTCCTACTTAAGCATACCAGAATGAGCACTGTTTTTGGCCCGCCCCCTGGACTTGTCACTACTCCCCTTTTCTTTATACGGAACGCCTTTTTTTCGGCGGCTTTTTGGAAGTCCTTTTTTTTTTTTTTAATTTCAATAACCCCCCGGGATAGATGCACCCCTCGTCCTTTTTCCCCTTTGAAATTTTTCGACTCTTCCCTCTTTCTGTGTGAAAGATCGTAAAGAACGCGCCGACTGAAAAAAAGTATTCCCCTTTTTTTTTTAAGCCTCCTTCATAATTCCATTTAGTATTTTTTGGAATTCTTTGTAATTTGGCTACCTTTTTCAGACGTATCCCCCCCGTCCTCCTATTCTGTTAAGGATGAGTCAGACTTTCTAGAACTCTCCCGTGTAAGAATGCTTTCCCCCTACCCGGTTCCTCGAACAAACCGAGAGGACATTAGGACGCGTCCCTCTCTCCTGGATTAAGTACGCGTGCGCGGTTTTTTTTTTTTTTGCGTCCTCTTTTATGATCCCGTTAGTTTTTTTTTCCTGTCGGTTGTCGTTCCCCTTGCCGTGCACCCACTTCCCCCGGGAACCGCCTCCTTTTTTTTCCTCATCGGCTACTTTCCCGTTTCCCACCGCGATCTTTCCCGGTAATGCTGTGAATTTTAAAGGGATTTTCAAAGGAGACAGCATGCATCCTCTTCCCGCGAGCAAAGCGAAGAGACCTTCCAAAAAGACAATAGAAAGTCCATTTCCCCTAACCCCCCTTCCTAAGTTTTCCCAAGATGGTGTCCCAGACAGAGTACCACGTACCAGTACAAAGTAAAACAGCCTTGAAGAATAGAAAGAGATTTTTTTGAAAAGCTTATCTCCCATACAAAAGAAGTTACCCAGAGTTAGTCAGAGCGTTGCTTCTTCTAACTCCCTCGTACCCCAAGCAAGAACGGTCGCATTGAACTTCTTCCCTACGGAAAGCAGCTTCAAGGTTTAATGAGTACAACCTGTCTTTTTGCTTTTACACCGCTTGCTCTTTTCCAGAAAAAAAAGAATCTCCCTTTTTCAGCACCCAAAAGTTAGCCCGGCCTCCCCTGGAGTATTTCCCCTTCTCCCCCTGAATGAGACGAACTCTTTTTCAGCCCAACCTCTCACTTCTGGAAGTTCCCCTCCTGACGGGTGCTTTTTCCATACTCCTTAGACGGGTCTCCTTTGCTTCGCGCCTCGCGGCGAGCATTTTTTTTTTTTCTCCATAGGCGAGATTGGATCAACATTTTCATTTTGGTTTTCCTTACACGCGAACCCCATTTTTCTTACGCAATCATCCCGTCTTTTTTTTCGCGAGCACCTTTTTTCCTTTTCTTTTCCCTTTAGAAGCCCCTTTTTTGGTAGAAAGAAAATTATTCCATCACCGTTGAAAATGTGAGTAGTTTCTTTTTCCCCCCCCCTTGCACCCTATTAGATTTTCTCTTTGGCCGGCCGACTCTTGACGGGGAAAGAAGAGGTGCGTCCCGGCCCAGTTTTTTTTTGGCTTTTTGCCTTTTTTTTCTGGAGAGGATGTCGTCAGTATGAACTTTCTGAGGGCTGCTAGTTCCCCAAACATGAACTATGGCCTCCTCTCACCTCTTAAAACCCTTTTCTGCGAAAAGAAAACAGAAGACGATCACTTGACAACGCAATAGAAGAGGCAGCCTCCCTTTCCCCCCTCTTTCTCCACCATTTCCCCCCTTTCTGTAGAGATTTACCTTTCTTCAGCACGAATGGATCAGAAGGGTCTTTTTTCATAGCAAGGGATGCGTCCCCCCTCCCCCTTTCCAAACCGTTTTCCTCATGACATGAACGTCGGCCCCCATGCCCGATGCTTTCCCGCACAGATCGCCCTTTACGATCCTCTCCGTCCGTTCTCGATCCGAATTAGTTGCCCTTTCCCTTGCACGATGCTGATCGACGAGTTCCCGCAAGGCCACACCGAGCTTTCCTTCCTCTCCCTCCTTCCATCTCCCGCCGCAGCCTTTTCCCTTGATCACGACTTGCCCGCTCCCCGCATCGTCGTCGCCGACTCGCTCTTTTTCTTCAAGGAACCTACATTCCTCCTCTTTTTATTTTATTTCTTCGAGCCTTGTTCATTCCCCCCAAAGCATGCCAGACGGTCCCCTTTCCCGCCGATGCCGGCGGGCTCCTCCCTCTTTACAACGCTAAGACGACGTTCTTTCCAGGCGCTCTTCCCCAATAGAAGAAGAAGCTCGCGTCCTGAACAGCACCTTTTCCCTTTACCTGACACGAATTAGCGATCGACCCTTTTTTTTTGTTTTTTTGTGGTTTTTTCTTCCTGACAAGACACGCCTTCCCGTCGCCACATCGAGAATTCCTTTACCCTGCGGTTGAACCCTTTTTTACCCCCTTTATCCCCTAATTTCTTTTCCTTTTCATTAGGTAAGAAGTTCCCCCTTTTTCACGAGCGCCCCAACCTTCCAAAAGAGCCATCCCAAACCCTACACATCCCGTCGGTAGAAAACGCATCCCCCAGGTAACTTTAGAAATAGTAACCCCTCTTCTATATTTTTTTTTGGATGAGTGTTAGTCTCCCTTTTACAAGCACTGAAAGATACTCCCCCTTCCCTCTCACCCCCCCCCAAACCCCCCCCCCCCCCCCCCCCCCCCCAAACCCACCCTTCCCCCCGAAAGACCTCCTCCTATCCGCCTTTCCTCTATTTGACTTTGCGCCCACCTTCCACAACGCCCTCCCCCCAGCACCCGGTCCCCCCCGCAGCCCCCCCCCCCAAAGAGAGTTTTGTGCGGTGTCGCCAATGGACCCTTCCACCTTTCGCGCCAAATCCGTCCCCTCGAAGGCGGTTGCCGAGTGAAAATCCCCCTTTTACCTTGAATCTCGAAGGAGAATTCGAGAAAAGCGTAGCGGGCCCTTTTCGCCTCCACTCACTGTGAGGATGCATTTTAATTTTTCGGATTTCCATTTCCTGCAATAGGCACCCTTGGGATCCATCCCCTCACCAAGAGGCTTTCGCCTCTTACTGACGCAAATTTCTTCAAAGCGCTCGCGTCTGACTATGAAGGGATCTCCCCCCTCCGCAAGCCGAAACACTTTTGAACTCCCCCGACCCTTCGAGGTGACCCCTTCCCGAAATCCCCCCTTCCTGTTCAAGATCCTTTTTCCCCAGTTGCAAGCGCCGTTCCGCGGGAGACCTCGTCTTTTGTTCTTTCCTCCAGCACTGCTTGCTGTTTTTTTCCCATGTCCGCAAGCTCATGTCCTTGTAAGCCAGTGCGACTACCTCTTCGCTTTACACGGCAACCCTTTTTTTCGTATAGATCAGACCCGACGAAGCCACGCGCGGCGCCGCCACCCTTCACTCTCACAGCCCCAGGGGGATAAGACTCTCTCCCTCCATCGGAGAAAGCCTTCCCCCCCCCCCCCGAGTGACGGCGCAGTTTTTTTTTTGCTCAGCGGTTTCCTATTAAAGGCGACACTCTCTTACTGCTCGCATGCTTCCCCCCGGGACTGTGCGCACGTTAGAGTGCTTTTTTTTGGTTTCGCTTTCTTAAGAAAGCTGTGGATAATCCCGACGTTTTTTCCCCCGCTCACCATTACCGGAATGTAGGCCTTAATAGTAGGAGGAATGCTTTCCTTCTTTCTTTTTTTTTACCCAGTTTCCCTGCGCACGGTTTTCACCATATATCCGGACGTTTAACCCCCCCCCTACGGTTGTCGACCTCACGAACATCGCCTACGACGCGAGACCTGCTCAGCCAGCCAGGCCCCTTCCCTCTCTTCCTTTGTCCGTTTTTTCCTGAAGCGGAGGAACGTTCGACAGTCGGATTCCCCCCCCCACGATAGAAGTAGTCCCTCCTAACCCTTCGAGAAGCTGATTTTTCTCCATGGTAAGAAGAATAGGAGCCATTTTCCCTGATATAAATAAAATTTCTATTCCACCTTTCCCCCTTCCCGAAAGCACCTACTTCCCTTTTTCCCTTCCCAGCCGGATCGACCCTTTTTCCCGAAGAGACCTCAAACGTCCTCTTCGTTTCCCTTGTCTCGCCCTCTTCGGAGGCCAATCGCAGCCTTTTTTTTTTCGGCGACGTAACACCGCCCTGCTTCTGAATCAAGAGCTCTCTTTCCCCCCTTTTTCCACCTAATTTTTTTTCTCCTGGAAGGTCTTGCCGGGCGGGGGATCCTTTTCGAGTTAATTAAAACTACATTCCCTTTTTTTTACCCTCTCTTTCTAAGATGTCTTTTTCCCTTCTTACCCAAGTTAGGTAATGGAAATAGTTTTCTCTTTCTCTCTCCCACCGGCCGGGCGCGCCGCTTTTCCCCTTTCGTAAGCAAAGAGACTCTTCCTTTCTCCACTCACTCTTTCAGCGTCCTCTCACCAAAGCACAAACAGGCCATTTTTCAGCAAGAGAAGGAAGAGAAAACGCCCCCTTTTCACCTCAGATAGAAGAACACTACCCCCTCCCCCTTCACTTCCCCTTACGATTCTAAGGAAGAAATACCTTTTTCTCTCTAGGGTGAAAAGCAGCTTCTCAACGCGACCCCCCGAGCCCCCCCGAAGGCGATCATCCCCGCGGACCTTAAGAACTTTTTCTTTCGTAAGCTGCCCAGAAATCACCTGCCCGGGCCCTCTCCCCGCAAGAGTATGAATTTTTAGGGCGAGAAGGTTTTTTAGTAGACTTTTTTCCATCCCTTTTCAGACCACAGCTACCCTTTTCCCCGACCCCCGACTTGACACACCCCGTGATCAGCGAAAGGTTGGAGGGAGAGGTATGTATTTGGGAGTGGTCTCCGGAAGAGGGGGCGGTCAAAATAAGGTATTGATGGCGGGTTTTTTTCTGCTTTTTTATTTTTTCTTTTTTTTTTTTTTTTTTGTTTGGTATGAAGGGTTTTTTTTTTTTTTTTTTTTGGCTCCGGACTTTCCGAAGAAATATATATTCTCCACCCTCATCTTAAGGAGAATCACATTCCCTGAAACCACGGTACCCCAGTTTAGAGACTTTCCTTCGTGTCTTACCCCCCACAGGAAAAAACACCCCCCGCCGAAAAAACCATTATTGGGTCTCAGTAACCACCTGCCTTCACCTCACAGGACACGACTCCCCAAGCAAGTTCATGAAGAAGTACTTGTATTCGAAATCCTCCGACGTTTTTTTTTAGAAGCTATTGCCCCCCCCCCTTCTACGCCCTTTTTGGGCACCCCCAAGAAGCGAGACCGGAATGAACGCCACCCCTTTCGGCAGGAGGATTTCCCCCACCACTCCCAAAAGAAACCCTTCAGTCACGACACGCCTTTTTTCCCCGGACGGATAGTACTGACACCCCCCCTTTCTGACCCCCCCGTTTTGCGCCCCTCCGATAAAGAAAAATAAGGACGCCCATTTTATCAACAACCCACTTTTTTCCCTTTTCTAGAGATCGCATATACGACTTTTTTTCTGACCCTCCCCCCCCCCACCGCACTTTTGTGACAGTGCCGCTACAGTTCCCTGACGCTCGGCCTTCTGTTTTCACACCGCTGAGACGACCTTTTCTTGGTCCCGAGTAGTTTCTTACCCCACAGTTCAGGCACTTTTAAGAACTCTGCGAGTACCCTTTCCCCCCCTTTCCCTCACGAGTTTTTCCGTAAGAACATTCCTCGAAGAGAAGTACGCGGGGTCCTGAATGGAGTGAATTCCTCTATCTCCTAAATTGATTTTCTCTTATGAGATTTTTCTTCGTCCTCCCCCAATGTTCACCGTCCAGGTACTTTGAAGAAGTTGTAGCTGTGTCTTTCCCCGATGTCCCCTTGTGATTTTTTTCCCCCATGAGAATGGATGGATAAAAGGACCCTTCGCATATAAAAACTTTTCCCCCTCGCCCCCCGATTGTGTCTAAAGATTTTCTAGTGAAGACATTTTTTAGTCTTTCCCTCTTTTTTTTTTCCCGCTTCTTTTGAGAGCGAGATTTGGTCAAAGACTCACAGTAGCATCTCTTCCCCCTGCAGCGATTTTTTCATCCGCAATATGGACTGCCTTTCTTCCGGCTCTCGAAGCCAGGTGTTTTCTCGCAGTTGGACAGGACTGATCCTCTTCTTTGAATTCTCGGTTCAAATTCCTCCCTGAAGATATGGGGCGATACCTCAATGGTAGAGATAGATGCAAATTAACCATGAAATCCCAAGAGAAAGCTTTAGAGGTTAAGAGTTTTTCAAGAATTTTTCTTTTGGAGCCTTTCCCATTAAATAGGTGTTCGAACCCAGATGAGTCACACAAAAAGATAGACACCTTCATACCACGGCGGAGATACCCTTCCCCCCCCCCCCCCGAGTGCTTAAAGAAGGAGCTTTTAAGGGGAAAACCGCCCCTCCCCGTCCCCTCTTTTATGCGATTCTGGAGGCCAGGATGTGTCTTCTTTTTGTCGGAAGTTGCTAGATTTTTCTTTACCCCCCTCACTTTTGATCTTTTTAAGGAACGAGATACTCTTTCTTCGGAGAAACCGCCCCTTGTTGAGAAGGTAAACCTCCCTCCTTTGTATTTTATTTCCAAAAGAGAGATGTTCGTTCCCTCGACGATAAGGAGAGGGCCCCGTAGCAAGTACTTAGTTAAGGCCCCGTGAGCACCTAGCACGACTTCTCCCGCCTTCCCCCACGAAAATTAATTGCTTCTACGCGGCGCCCTGGGGGTTTTTTCTTTTTCCAACTTTAGAAGTCTAGCACAGGTAAACCTTTTCGTTAGAAGAAGTACCTTTCCTATATTAGGAGTTACAGCGTACTCTCTTTATCTTTGGTCTCCAAAAAAAAAAAGAGTTCAGGTAAAGTATTTTTCCTGAGTGGGATTATGACACCTTCTCCCCCCCCCCATTTTTATTCTCTCAGAGATGAAGTTTCCTTTTTGTGAGAGTAGATCGACCCTTTGAACTTGTGGTCCTCGTGTCTTTTTTGGGCGTCACGCTTCCCGAAGCGCAGGAGGGCATTGACCGCGGACCGCAGCGCTTTTTTAGACGCGCGTGGTTTATTCTTTCCCAGACTGTATTTAGGTTTTGGTAATGTCCGCGTTTCCTTGATGCATCTAGACTAACCCCTTCTTTCTTCCTGGGCCCCTTTACGAGGAACAGCCTACCACCCCCATTAAAGGTAAGGTCTTTCCCCCCTCTTTTCCGAGCGTTGACGACGCGAGTCTTCTGATTCAGCCGCCCCCCCGAAATTTACTTTCTCCTTTCCGCGAGATAGTTTTTCAGATAGGCCGCCCACACAACCTCTGTGTTCCCTACCGTTAAGGACCTCAACGTATTTTTGCTCCTCGTTCTTTGCCGGCGACGTGCCGGCGCCGTCTTTTTTTTTTGTCGCGCGGAGGTCGCCCCCTCTTCTTGGAATCTTGCGCTGATCAGTGCCCGGGGGACTCCACCTGTGAAATCAAGTCCGTCCTTGAAGGCACCGTTCGTCGTGACCCCCTGAACGATCCACTTTGCCCCTTCTGATTTTGATTTCTAGATTTCGTCGTAGTTAGAGACCCTACTGACTACCTCCTTTTTTTTTCCCCCTTCCCCCCTCAGAACTGCCCCCGACAGAAGGGCATAGGCCCCCTTCGCCCTAGCTTCGCTCGGAGTCCCTCTTCTCTTTTAGTCTGACAGAAACAGCGTCCCTTTTTGTTCGGACCCTGATGGTGCCCACCTTTCAGTCGTTGAATAACGGCGAATCCCCTCTCGCTATCGCGCCCTTTAAAGAAATGAGAGAATGTTTTTTTCCCTTGGCCTCCCCCGCTCTTTAACTTTCCCTCGCAAAGCAGAGACGCTGCCTACCTCCCGAATCCTTTTCCTCACAACCGGGGCGACCGGCTCTTTTTTCTTTTCCCGCATCCCAGAACACGTCAACCAGACGTGCCTCTAGCGAAAGCCTGTCCCTTCTTAACAGTTCAACCCATTCTTCGGCTTTTTGCTATGCCGTTTTCCTCCAATGGATTTCCTTTTTCCCCCGCCGGTAGCCCGTCTCCTTTGTACCACCGTGAACATGGTTTTGTTCCTTCGCTTTTCTTTCACTCTCCAGGTTTTTTCTTAGAGGAAAGCCCCTCTTCCCATTCCTCACCCTCGACCTTGGTTAACCCCCCCTACCGAAGAGTAAAGAGTAAAGCACCTCCCCTTCCACTGTAAGAAAACAATCCCCCTTTCTTTTATACTTTCTTAATTCTCCTGCCTTTTTTCCCTTTCCGCCCTTTTCTTTTGAATCAAAAGGATATAAGAATAATCGCCTCCCCCCCCCCCCCTCTCTGAAACCCTGCAGGTATGACGCTTCCTTTATTTGCTAAATGAAGAAATGAGTTCAGTTGTCTCCCCCCACCCTTTTCTTTCTTCCGTTCCTTCCTGTGAGTAAGAATCACGTTTTTTCCTTAAAAAATGACTTCCTTCTCAGAAATAATCTTTTTCTTTTTCCCTCCCTCCAACCTCTGTTTAATCTTACCTTCCCCATATGAAACGATCTTGGCCTTGCGACCTTTTGAAGTTAGTTAAGGTCCTTTTCCCTTTTTTTTTGCTGATTAGATTTTTTGCATCTTCGCAGATTCCCTCTTCTTTTTCCCCGGGTAATCCGCGCCTCCCCCCTTTTTTTACCCCCCCCCTTCTCGTGCATTCTTGAGTTTTTTCGCATAATGCGCGGCGGTTTTTTCGTCGACATCGTGCATTAGGGCGCCTGCCCCACGGATTCTCTCCCCCCCCCGCCCCGTTTCCTCTTACGGCTCCTTTACGTTCTCCCTCTTGTGAAGGGTTGGGCTTGATCCCGGAGCTTTCGCTGCCACTAGGGGAACACCCCCCCCTGACTCCCAACCTTTTCCCCCGGATTTTCAAACGGTGAAGACTTTTTTGATCCCCCCCCCCTCTTTTTCTCCCATGTTTCTTCGAGGACCCCTGTGGATGTCCCTCTCGGGGTTGTTCGCCCGTGGCCCTTATTTTCAATAGGAAAAATCTTTATGAACTTCCCCCCCCCCTTTGAATGAAATTGCCTTTTTTCCCCATTGCATTCGTCCCCTCTTTAGATTCTCCTCCCCTCTCTGTGCGAGATAGACCCCCCCCCTCCGACTTTCTCTTTCTGTCTATCCTCTTTTCCCTGTCCTCCACGCCGGAAGAGATCGTAGTAGATTTTCTTTTCTTCCGAAAGGATAAGGTGTGCCTTTTTCCGTGATTCCCGCTCCAAGAAGGCATCGCTTCTTCCTTCGGAAGGTGTGGTGATTCCCCTCTTCTTTTAAGAATAATAAGTTGTTGTTTTCCCCTTGCCGTCCCTCTTAGATTTTGCTCGCGGACGACGATGCAGGCTTTTTCCCCTTTCCTATTTTCACACCGTAGCCGTCGGCTTTCCCTATGCGCGGACGTAGGGTTATGACCTTTTCTCCATTGCTTTCCCCCCTTCCCTTCTTCCTCTTTAGGATCGATATAGAACTTCCTTCCCCCTAAAGATCGTGCCGTCGACAAATGCTTTTAGCGTAAGGCGGTGCAATTTTTTCCCCCCCGAATTCCCCCAGTGCCTTTTTTATAGAGAATTGCACCGATCTCCAAACACGAGAAATAGGCGTCCTTTTGTCCTTTATAGAAGACATTGGACCGTTCTGTTTTTTTCCTCTCCTTTTTTCCCCCCCTTCCCCCCCTGTTCGCCCCCATGGAAATCTACGTGCCTCTTTTCGACGGGGGTACTTGTTTCCTTCCCACTGCCAGAGAGAGCCGAGGGCAGCGTCCCCCTTCCCCTTTCTCTCCTCTCATCACGCATCTTTCCGCAGGAAGAGAGGGCCCCTTCACGACGCAAGACGACGCGATTTCTCTCCACACGCCGGCAAATTCCCCTTTTTTTTGTCCTTTATTGATCTCCCCCCCCCCCGGACCACGCGTAGCGAATCTTTCCTCGAAGCGGTGATTTTTCCAAGCCAACAAGGCTCCTTTCTTCCTTCTCCTTTTGAGTCCACCCTTTGAAAGGTGCGCGCTTTTTGCAATGTGAGGATTCTCCTTTTTTTTTTTCCTTTCCCTCCCCTCCCTTATAGAAGGTTTCTTCGCGACAGAAGTGGTTTCTCCCTAAAAAGAGATGGAAGATTGCCTCTTCCCCCCCCCCTCCCCACCTTTCCTCTTAGACTCCTTCACCCGACGTCTTTCCCTCGCCGCAAGGAAAAGGCCGTCCCTCCCGCGTGATGAGGTTGGGCTCTCTTTCCCCCCTGACCGTGTCCTTCCGTGCAGGGCAGAAATGTTTTCTCGCCTCCAGGACGCTGTTCCGCATGGGAGACAAGTCCTTTTCCCCTTTCCCCTCCCTTGTTCCTCACGAAGAGATGAGTTCTTACGCGGAGTGTCACGAACAATTCCCCCCGGACGAGAAGTTCTCTCATCTTTTACGCTTCCTTATCAATGATCGAACCTTTCTTTAAGGGTAAGGACCTCGAGAGAAGAATAGGCTCTTCCTTTCCGTTTTTTGTATCCTCATAGGGTGATTCAACCCCCTTCCCTTATAAAGGAGCCCTCTTCTTCGGAAGGGATGGAAGGATTCCTCCTTCCTCCCGCTCTTTATGTGCCCCTCCCTCTTTTTTCACATGAAAGTGGTGGTTCTCTTTCTTAAAGTTAGGAGGTTTCCCCATAAAGGAATGTAGGTTTTTTCCCCTCCCTATTTCATCTTTTCTCCTTCTTTACGCCATTTTATCTTTCTTGTTTATGAGAGGTAAAAGTTTTCCCTTGTTCGATGGGTGGAACCCCCCTTATTTATTCTCCCGGAAAGGGCTCCTTCCCCCCTGCACATAATCCTTTACGATAGAATGCACTCCCTGGGACCCTGTTTAACCCTCTTCAGAAGAGGTTTTTTCCTCCACTACCTCTTTACTTTTTATTTTCCCTTTTACCATCTCCTCTTAGAAGTAGATCTTTTTTAAGAACCTTTTTCCCCAGGACGAATCACCCGTCCCCCCCCCTTTTTTTTTAGTACGATCTGTAAGAAAGAACTTTCCCTTGACGGCAGATATCCCCCCCCTTTCTAATGGAGTAAAATTCCCCTCTCCCTGTTTTTCCGTACACTCTTTCCCTTAAAAAGACATAGCCCTCTCCGTGATATAAGGTTAAAGCCCTTTCCCTCCCCCCGGAGCCGCGAAAGCTCTTTTCCCTCTTTGCTCCCTGAACTACCGGCCTCCTTAGAAGCATGGGCCCCTTTTCCCCCCTAGTCGGCGATTCTCTTGTAAACCGTGCTTTCTTTTTTTTCGACTCTGAGCTCGTCCCTCTTTTTCGCCAGACAAAACTTGAAACTTTCTTGATTCCTGGAATTTTTTTCTTTACGGCTGTTCATCGGCGTTTTTCACATTGATTCCTAACTTTCTATGTACGAGTTTGTGTTCTCTGACATACACACTCTTTTTTTTCCCATTGGCTGTATTCTCCCTTCTTTTTCTCTTCCCCCTTCTTGGTTTAAAATTCTTTTTTTCTCACACTTTTCTCCGTTCCCTCCCCCTTTTGCTTTGCGGCCCTTTCCTCGGTAACTTTCCCCGCCGCCGCTCGGCCCCTCCACGGACGTTCTTTTCACGCCTCCGCCAAGCACGGGTTTCCTCGCACGCGAGACGGCTTCCTTTCCTGCGACTGGATCATCATCCCCCGTCCCTTCACCCCCGCCAGACTGGACGGCTTCCCTTTTTTTGGGGCGCTGTCTCCGACTACACCCCTCGTTCTATCCCCGCTGTCATTCCCCTCCATGCAGGACCTGTCGATCCCCCTGTCTCGTGATGCCCGAGCCGAACCTCCCACCCGCCGCGGAGGAAGACCGCGTTTGTTCTGGCCGTTGCTGGTAGTCGAACAACACGTCCTCTCCCCGGTACGAGCTCGACTCTCCTCCTTAAAGAATTGAGGTACTATTTCTCCCACCCTCTCGCCCACTTTTTTAGGAATATACTCCTCTCTTCATAATACCTTCCCCCGAGGGTAAAGATCTTTCTCGTCCCTTCCTCGAACCCCCTTTTTTCAAAGGAAAGCCTCTATTCTTTTTACCGGCTTTTTCCCGGCCCCCTTCCCCGATGAACACCTTTTTTTCCCCCCCTTCCCCCCGGTGCTGGTATGACGTTCTCCGCGGAAGCACCGGCCATCACGTTTCCCTCCCGACAGATCAGGACAGAGACCTTTCTTGAGAGAGGCAATCCCTTTTCTCCTGGCTGGAACCCTTTCTCCTCCTTCGGTTTTTCCCTCCCTGCATGAAAACTTCCCCCCCCCCCCCAAAACATTTTTCCTTTAAAGTAAACACCTAGCCTCCCCCCCCCCTCCCCCTTTCCCGCCCGACCCCCTTCTTGCACAGGCGGCTAGTAATGAAAAACGTTCCCCCCCCGGCTTCGAGAAAGGATCCGCCTTCTTGGTGCGGATACACCTCCGTCCCTCCTTCTGTTGCGTTTGACCTCCCTCCCCCCAGTCGGTGACGTGCCTTCCCAGAGAACGATCCCTCTTTTCAACCCCAACGCCCCCTACAGGCCGGGGAAAAGCTTTTTTTGCTCAACAGTTCGGGAACTGTTTTCTTTCTCGAACCTCAAACAGTCCCCCCTCTCTCCCTTCTCCCCTAGCAGGAGATAAGAGGGG
>Ga0179593_1356412_pt1 | contig 24757 bp, 24 predicted proteins | sample CZODoug2_1_08_16_FD_185931 | JGI IMG/M metagenome (GOLD analysis project Ga0179593, IMG submission 185931) | Vadose zone soil fungal communities from Angelo Coast Range Reserve, California, USA - CZODoug2_1_08_16fungal (PacBio error correction) | ecosystem: Environmental > Terrestrial > Soil >... | reverse complement strand
CTTCTTTGGGAAAATCCCTTCGCTCGTGACCGTGTCTCCGCAGGCGGGGCCTTCATGTTCTGAAAGAACGAGTTCTGGGCACACTGATCGAGAACTGGCAGAACGTAGTGCGGGGGAGAGGAAGGAGTGCAGGGAGCCGGTTTTGAATAGTGAACTCATCCAAGCCGTTCATCCAATTCCTTGCCCTCGACCCTACCACTTTCTCATCCGGTTTCTGTGGTGCGCTTGATTTTCCCTGGGAGCCCCGGACTCCCCGCGTGTACCGTTTCCCCCCAGTTCGGTTCGTGGCAGCACGAGTCTTGTCCGAGGTCTTGTTTTCGACTCTCCTCTTCCCCGTGTGACTTATGAGGGCACGAACTCCGACGACGGGTTCGTCAGGCTGAGCCCGGTCTCCTTTCTCGATGCGGACATTTGCCCAGGAGTAGTGTTCTGCTGCGTCATTGGGCATTTTGCATCGCCTTCTCGGGCTCCGTCTTCGGGGAGGCGTATCTCCCCTCCTTGGCCCTTCTCGCACTGTCCTCCGGGTTTCCAATTCGGGAGATGTCCGGGAAGTTCCAACCGTTAGTAGTCTCCTGTCTTTTTTCCTGGTTAACATCTCGGGTTTTCGGTTCGTCTCCTTTCGCAGTCCTCTCGCGACCACTACGAGGCGTCGAAATTCTGTCTTCCCTTCCTCCCCCGCAAAGATTGACTGGAGGGTCGGAAAGGACCATGAGTTTTTTCGATCTCCATTTCCTCGGTTATGTCTTTGATTCCTTTGACCCAGCCCCACTCTTCACTAGAAGGCCCCTCGTCCCGTATTTCTCCCCGATTATGAGTCCCGTCGGGAGCAGGTTGCCCTCCGTTTACGACTATCGCCCTTGGGCCCCCGGTGAATTTCGCGCAATGAGCTTCCCTTGCCCCTTTTTTCCTTATCGTTTTTCTGGCGAATCGCTACGGTTTCGCAACGCTTTTCAACGTCGAATACTTTCCCTACTAAATACCTTTAATCCGTTTTTTTTATATAGGACCCTTGCCGTCCCCCCATGGTCCATATCTCCTCTCAACTCGAGAGTTCAGGAGACGCCCCCCCCCTCTCTCCACCCTCCCAGATTTAGAGTCGACGCCTTTTTCCCGGCTCGACGCTCGACGTGCAGAGGGGCGTTCCACAGTCTTTTTTTATCAGGATGCAAGTCCCCCTTTTCTGTCCCCTTCTCGGCCCCGATTTTCCCGGATCCCCTTCCCAGCTCTCCCCTGAACAGTCTCGTCTCTGGAGGTCAGTGAGGCGCATGACGGCGGGCCTCCGGGTGACCTACTGAGACCTTTTTTTCAATTGAGCCCTAGTTTGACAGTCCACTTACGTTCCGCGTAGATAGCTCGGTTCTGTGGGGGAACGCGTCCAGTTCTCCTTAGCAGATCTGCGCCTTCCTTCTGTCTCTACCGAGCGTGTTTATCTAGTTTGCTGGGAAACTTATTCCCTTTCACGTTCCGGGCGTCCGCTTTCTTCTTTCCCGTCCCCCTGAGCTTTTGTCGACGTTTCTCTTTGCTCGGCTCTCGCTTCTCCAGGATCGACGTCGGTCGGTAATGAACTGTCGTGATTTTTTTCTTCAAGTATTGATCTCCGCGTGAGCCGGCGGCAGTGGCTTCCCGGGCAAAAGAGCCCGTCTCCCTCCCTTATCTCGAGTCTTTTGTCTCGCTATAGCTCCGAGACCCTCTGTATGAGTTTTCCATTCCGAGACTTGTCATGTGATTCAGCTCCCCTTTCACCTCGAGGTAATAAACCCCTGCCCTTCAGCTTTTGTAGGAGTCCTTCGGGGTACGGTTCACATGAGCTCACGCTGCTGCGAAGGTCCACCCGGGCAGGACCCTCGAACGCAGACTCCTCGCGGTCGGGCGGTTCCTTCCTCTTAGACTTTCATGACTCCCTACTAGACCGTTCCGCGCCCAGGTCCTCTCAGTATTCCGGCGGCAGCGTCGCCCGTCGGTTAGTTGTGACTCCTCCCCGGACGACCTTAAGCAAAGTTAAGGCTTTTTACCCTGGTCGGTTTCCAAATCTCCCTTTTACCTCTGTTGCGTGAGAGATTCAGATCCGTTGTTGGCTGCATCTTCTTTATGTAGGTTCGGCCCTTGGTTCTTAGCCTCCCTCCTCCACGGCGAGCAGACGAAGACCTCCTTTCCATAAGGTCTCCTTGTGGCTAATTTTTGGGCGATGCTCCCTCCTTAGCCGGGACGTTTTTTAGCCAACCGCGCTCTACGATTCTGCCCCTGATCTTTGTGATGCGAGTTGTCCCTCCTTTCTTCTTGGCTGAGCGTCCCGAAAAGGAGTCATGCGTCTCCATACGGTTCTGGGGCCGTTTTACCCCCTTTTCTGCAGTTCCCGGTGTTAATTACCTTCGAAACGCATGAAAGATCGTCGCTCTCACATCAAGCCCCCTGAATCCCGCGGAGATACTTCTTTTCTCTGGATCAGGTATGGTTTCCCTTGAGTCGCCACTTGCATCCCCCTGACAACCCCCTCTAACCCAACCCATCCCCCACCCACATCCCCCCCCCGAACACTTCTACACCCCCCCCAAAACACCCCCCCCCACAACAAAACAACACCCCCCCCCCCCCCCAAAAAAACGCTCCACCCAACCCAAAACAAAATTCCCCCCCCCCCCCCCACAAACCCCACCCCCCCCCACCCACCCTACCCCCCACCAACAACCCACCCCCTCCAAAACCCACCACCAACCCACCCCCCACCCAACCCCACAAACCACACAAAACCCCCCCCCCATCCCCCAAACACCCCCCAAAAACCCCCCCAACCCCCCCACACGAACCCCCAACCACCAACACCCCCCCCCCCCCACACACCCAAAACCACCCGTTTTCCACCAACTTCTTCTCAGTCTCTACCGAATTCCGCTTTCCTCTGACCCTGACCGCTCACTTTAGCAGTCACGATCCATCTCTCTCTCTCCAGTACCCAAAGACTCTTACCGGTCCAAGTCCCGTCTGCTTTCCTCCAGAGTTTCCGGTCATTGTCTCTGAGGTGCCCACGCGCTCGTCTCGACCCTCGACTTCCGCGCCTTCGTAATGATCCTTTTTCTTTCTCCAGGGGGAGGGTTTTTCCCCACCACCCACGCGTATCTCTCTCCGGCCCTTGGCCAGGTTCGAATGTGTCTTACAGTTGAGGGCTGATCAAGATTCCCATGCTCTTTCCTTTTTCGAAGGTCGCAGGAGTCTCCCCCTCACGGTAATCAGCTTTTCTGGAGTTCGTCGGACGTTCAGTGATATTTCTTCGTTCGCGGCGCACTTAACTTCTCGAAGGAATCTGAGTTCCCGCTCCTTGTCTCACGAACCCGTTCTTTTTTTAAGCTTTTTCTTCTCGTAGGTTTCTTCCGGCGGCGGCGTGCCTTTATCTTTCGGAGGGAGGGACCGCGGTCGGCGAAGCCGGTGGCGATCGCCCCTGAACGCGCCGAGTTATCCGTTTTTCATACGTTCTAAGGATCGGTCTACCCAAGAGGACTCGATCCTCACCGAGTACCACTCGCTTCTTTTTTCTCGGCGGGTGAAACTCGCGTTTACCTGGAGGTTTTTTCTTTCCCTCTTGTCCCTTGGCTGCGAAGGTAACCGTCAATGCCCTTGCGCATTCACCTTTGATGGTCCTTCAGATTCTTCTTTAAGCCCCTACTGCCCTCCCCTCCTTGTATCCTTCGATTCTAGCTGTTCGGCCACGATCTTTGACTTCGTTCACTGGCGAGTGTGCAGCGTGGGTTTTGGTGCTACCGCTCCTTTGTTCCTCTACCGACGATCTCGTTACATTCCGCCGTAGCCTCCCCTCCCCCCAATGCTCTGCGTTGTGAAGGTCTTTTTTTTTCCATTTCCTCGCGCTTTACAGTTGCCATCGAATTTTGAGCTCCCCTCCCCCCGGACGAAACGTGCCCCACTCGAGGAGATTGTCCTGCTTTACCCTCGTTATCCTCCTTTTCCAACGTTTTAACGCTTTCGTTAATTTAACCCCTTTTATCCTTGCGCCGCTCGGTCCGCCCTTCTTTCAGAGATTGACCGACATGACCCCCACCCCCTGCTCATCTATACACGTATAACGGCCAAGGAAGAAGTTTCTTTCTCTCTTTCCCTGTAAGATCTCTCGTCTTAATTCCTTTAATCGGTCCTCCTCCTGAAGAAACTTCGGTGCCCTTTTTTACTCTTAATATTTCTAGTGGCTTCCCATCGTCTCGGATCCCTCGGACACTACTTAGTTTTCGATGAAAACTGATTACCCTCTGGGCTTCGGTCCCTCCTTTTGGTCATCAGCTTTCAAGGGCGAAAGTCTGGTAATTCTTAGAGGGAACACCTTTCCCCCCTCTGAAAACCTATTGGGCTTGTAGCATCGGCACCGCCCAGTCTTTCATCCCCTCAGTAATAGCTCGAGATCCGTCCTTTCGCAGGTTCGACCCCCGAGTATGCTGAAGTCTATCAGTGCCCTCTTGAACAAGAGCCCCGTACCTTCCTTTTCGTGAAGTCTTTAGGTTCCCTTTTGTCATCGCTTTTTCTTTATCTATAATGTTGTTGTTTTTATTTTTGGAGAGTTTAAAACCCCCCAGTGATAGACGCCCTCTCTTTTGTCTGAACTTGATTAACTATGTCTTTTTTTATTAGTCCATCGAGTTTAGGGACATACCTGCGCGGCGGCGCCCCGTCTTCTCGCGCTGAGCTTGGGCTTTTCCTCCCGGTTTTAGGGGCCGCTTTCAATCGAAACTGGTGGGCAGCCGATTCCCTTGTCTGAAGACCCGCAACGGTCCCTTTATCTTTTTGTCCGATGAGTAGGCTGAGCCACCGCTTTCCTTTCTAAAAAGTTGGTTCGCGTCATCCCTCCAAGAACCACCAACCCACAATCTTGATCGTTCCCCTTGACTTCAAATACTCGGGTTTCCTTCATGTTTCAGGCGACGTTTTGAGTTCCCCTTCGTGGAACCCTTAGCCTTTAACCGCTAATTAGGAAACTTTTCCTTCATTATCAAGTTTGGAATTACGGCTTCCCCTCTGGCCTGGGAGTTTCTTTCGTTCCGGCCCATGTCACTCTGAGACGTTTTTCCCCCCTGGATTTACGTGCCAGCTCGTTATGAAACTATGGCGGGCGAGCTTGTGTCATTTTGGGTTTTCCTTCAATTCTGTCGCGTCCCTTTTTGTCAGAAGTCACCCTGTTGCCTTCTCCCCGTCCTGACTTTGCCCCCCCCCTCGAACATTAATCGGGTTCACCAGTTTCCTTCTCTTCGCTATTTATTAATTGATTAGCGTAATCTAGGCGCTTGACAATGCTGCCTTAATCAACCTAGGCTCCTTTTTTGGTGGAGTCGTTCGCCCAGCCTTTTCTATTGTTGCATCCTCTTTTGACTGCCGCCAACAAAGAGCTATCCCATTCGTCCCCCCAGTGGAACTCTCCCCTTTGACGCCACTTCTCGAGGCCCTGAGCGCTCTTACACCTTTTTTCCCCCTCTCCCGATTTAAAACTGGTGAATGTGCTCTCCATGAAGTCCTTTTTTCCCGCCCCCAGGATTTTCAGAACCTTAGGAGCGGCCCTCAAATGGTTGTAGCACTGCTTTCACGCACCGCCCTTTTACTATGACAGTTGTAATCAGTTTGCCTCTTTGCCTATGTTCCTCGACCCCCTCTATCCATTGAGCTCATATCTTCCGAACGTATCTCGTTCTATGTTTTGGCGTTGATAGCCCCCCCTGATTCGACCCCACCTGGCCAGGATCCCTCGGCATTCAAGGCTCCTCCCTTATCCAGGAATATTCCGTTTTCAAGCCTTTGTTGTTCCCTTTATCTCACTATTTCCAACGCCGGCTCATTCGGCGATTAGTAGCCCCTCCCAGATCCGGAGCAAGTCCCCAGGCCCTCCCATCTTTATCGTCTCGGATTTTCCTTTGACCAGTTCCCCTGCGGCCATTACCCCTTCGACGTAACGACATTCCTTATTTGATTTAGCCCCTTTGTTCCAGCATTGATGAAAGCAGTGTCCTACCCCACGTCCCTCTCCGCTTCGTCTCTCTATATGTGTTTTTTCCATACAGGAGGACTTAAAGCTGACGCCCAGAAAGAGTGCGGTCAGTCGAGGTTCGCTCCAGTCTGGTAACCAGCCTTGAAGTTTTCTTTTACGCCTCTGATCGGTTTTGGCTCTTAGTTTTTCTGGAGAGTATTTCTTAGAGTCCGGGCTTTTCTGCTCGATGAGTTTCTGCCTTCAGTCCAGGACGAACTCTTTTTTTTCTTTTCCTTTATTTGCTCCGAGCCGGCTTGGGTTCTCTCCCCTTCCCAATCCTTACTAATTGATCACTTTCGTCCGCAGTATCTCCTCGGAGTTCGTGTCTTTTTGTTCGCTTGCTATCTCAAAGATCTTTACTCGGCTTTGTCCGCCTTTGTCTCTCCTTTTTAACTCGCCTTCCCCGTACTTTCCATGCCCCTTAGGAAGATTGGCTAAAAGACGTCTTCCGGTTTCAGACAGAGCGCCACGTACTCTCTCCAGGGGTAATTTTCCCCCCCCCGCCTCTATCAAGGAGCCTCCTTTCTGTCGCCCCCGGTAGATTCGACGGCCCTCCTCTGAAGTAGCCCCATTGAAGTTTCTTTCCCCCCCTGAGGCGTCTGGGCCACTTTTCGGCCTTTTTCTTTATCCCCCCGCCTTTTCTCTTAAATACCCCCGGACCTACATAGCCCCGTTCACACCGGGACTTATTTCTTCTCTTTTTTTTTTTTAGATCTGACGTGGTTCTTTTTTTCCACTTTTTTTTTTTTTCCCAGGAACTTTAGTGGACCGAAATGAACCGCTCACCCTTCCTCCGAAGAACCCATCGCCTTGGTTTTTCCGAACTTTGGTTTCTACGATTCCACCTTTTTTTTTTTTTTCCTCCCGCTCTCTGGGAAGTCGATTCCCCGATCATGTCGCTCCGTTACCGCATTTCTCTGTGTTCGACGGGAGTTTTTTTTTTTCTTTGTAACGTTTGACCAAGTTTCCTTCATGCGTCTCCCCCCCCTTTTTACTTGAAGGGTTTGCCGTTCCCGACCTCCTCCTTCCCCGTAGCTGAACGGCTTTTCATTGCCCCTCCTCGCAATTTTTTGATCCGATCTTCTTGCCCTATCCCCCGCCTCTCCCGTTTTTGAGATATGTTTTTGCTCCGGGATCACAGTCGTACTGTTTTTCCCTCCCCCAGTGCGCCGGTAGTTGCGCACTTAGTAGTTTTGCGTCCTTCTTCCTCTAAGTGACTCTGCAGCATTCTCACGATTCCCCAGTCTGACCCTTCTCGACGTCTCCCCCGACAATCACTCAACCCATCCTCTGGCCCAGCCCGCAGCTTTTCCCTCCCGAAGTCATTTTTTCTTTTCTCTCTTTTCCCCCCCAAACTGCTCTTCTCTGCTGACGTTTAAATTCTATTTGATATTTTTCGTCCTCTTTCTTCCTTCTCGACACATCCCCCACCTCTTGATCTCTTCCGACGCGGACTTGTCCCTTTTCGACCTGGGCTTTCAACTTTTCTGTCCCTGTGTATAACAAGAAGGCTTCTCTTTAGGTGGTAGAAGTCCCAGGGTGTCGCCTTCCGTCCTCGCTCCCTATACGGACCGGGCGTTCAAGATGGCCCTTTCCCCTTTTCACGATCACCTAGTTTCGTCACTTTCCCCTTCCTGGACCTCTTCCGCTCGGGGAACGACCGCGGCTTTTACCGCTTCCTTACCCTGCCCTTTCTTCATCGTCTTCACTCTTCTTCTCTTGAATTTTTTGCTCAGGTGGTTTCTAGTTTTGTTCCCCCCTCTGACCTCCAGAGCTATTTTCGTAGGCTCGTCTGAGCTAAGGAGAAGCTACCCTTCGTATGTGATGAATTCCTCCCCCTCCAAGCTTTTTTCAGTTATCACCGTACCCCCCCGTCCCTTTGAATCGCTGCCCCACCAGGTGGTTCGGCTGCCGAACGTCTTTTCCCTTTTTATAACTTCGGGCCAACCGGCTTGACTCATTTTGCGCGCGTCCCACCGTTGTCCGCCGGTAGTCGCGCTGAATTTCCTCTCCGTGCACCTGTTATCTTTCTAGTTCCGAGCTGTTCCGGACATCTTTCCTCGTTCACTGGTTCCTCTTGAAGATGGATTTCTCTTCTTGGAACTGTCCTGTACTTTTCTATTTACCCCCCGCCTCTCTCCCCTCCCCTCTGTGTGCTGACTTGAGCAGCTTTCTCTCCTCCCCCGTTCGTACGCCCAAGCAGAGACTTTGTCCTCCCCCCTCCGAAGTAAACTATTGAGATCGACCTCTTTTTCCACTTCTTCCTATCTTAAGGTGAACGTCCCCCCGTCCTCCCCGCCGTTCCCGGTCAACGGAACGGCGGTAATAGCCTTTGTCAGCCATTATGGCAGCGAGAACCTATGAACCTCCTAGATCAGTCTCCGCGGATTGCCCTTTCTCTTGCCGATATCGTTTTGTTCCCTTAAGATATGGTTTTTAGATGCATCGATCGTTGCCGTAAATAATACGAACGGGCCCGTCCTTTTCTCTCCATCAGATGTTTCTCTTCCAGCACACCGCTTTTTACCATTCTTTTTCCGGTCTCGAGAGTCCCCTACTGGTGCTTTCCCCCTCCACCGGTTCTTTTCCTCTTCCAAATGCCCGGTTTTTTGTTCCTCCCCCCTCTTCCCAAGCAATCAGGAAAGTATGTAAAGCTCGGCTTTTTCTCTTTGCCCGGAATCCCCTTTCCCCCCCAGGTGTTTAGTAGAGTTCGCCCCGGTCTTCCGCCCTTAAGATAATCCTCCCTCTCCAGCTGCCCTTGCTGCGCGCTTCTTTTCTCCCCCTACAACCATTCACCTCTTCTGCGAAAAGGTCTAAATTTCCCAGCCGGCTTCTTACACCTTAGAGTTCTTCCTGGCTGCTGTGGCCCTTTCCTACTAGAGTTGTTTTTCTAGATCATCTATTCCCCCCGTGTCTACAAGTACCGTAGGACGGTTTTCTTTTTTCTGGCTTGTCACTTTATATTAGCAGCATATCTCCCATTTGGACAGCAAATACCATGCCCCCCTAGATCCGAAACGCTAGCGTGAGTCCTCTGTTTTCTTTCTGGACCCCGGGCTTCCGATTGCCCCCCCCACTCAGACCTCGTGGTGTCCAAGCCCCTCCGGTTGAGACCCTCCTCTTCTTAGACCTTTCCTTTTGCGTTTTCGTCCTTTTGATGAAAATTTCTAAGCGCCCCGCCTTTTCCCATCCCTTCTCCCCCCCAGTTTGTTTGTGCGCTCCCCCTCCGGATATGCCTCTGCTTTTTCTACAAACTTTTTTTGGTCCCCCCCTCTTTCCTTGCTACGATCTGACCGGCTTTTTGGTCCCCTTCGGCTCGACGTTCGGCTTAGAGGATCCGGACCTCTCGATTGCATATAGCATCCCTCTTACATTTCCGGGACCCTGATGGTCCGTTTCCCCTCCATGGCCATGGTCCAGGGAGGGTATCGATTCAGCTTTTTCCCTTTCGGTTGTGCGAGCTTTCTTCCCTAAATGCCCGTTTTAGTCTGTAATACTGGGTTTTTTCCCGAATGTTTTTGTTTCGGGGAAAGGTTCCGAAGTTTCCCCCGGTTTCGTGCTCTCTTCGGTTTTGACAACATCCCTCCCGACTTTCTTTTTAGAGGATGATTCCTTCGTTGTTTTTAGATTATTTGATCGAACGTCATTCAGCCCACGCCCGGCTTTTGTCGGTTTTCTGAAGGTATCCTATCTTCTTTTTGACCCTTGCGTGTGGTTCCCTTCTACCAATCCCCCCCCTCCTTTCACCCTTAGACCCACTTGTGACTGCCCCGTTTTCCTCCCCAGACCCACCCCCTCCCTACTAAGAGAGTAGGTCTTTTTTTCTCGTTCTTCACTTTCCTCGCTAGATTTTAGCCCAGACTGGTGAATTCTCTTCGATTGTCTTCTCATTTTTTTTCCCTCTTTCAATTCTGAACTCGTCGCGCCTACCTTTCCCCTTTGTCTCCCAGCGCTTCAAATTCCTTCTGAAGTTTAGTCTCCTCGAAGTTGTCTCCCCCCCCCTTTGAGTAAGGATCCCCCTCTTTCTGATGAATTTTCAGTTTACCTCCCCGCCGCTTAGCTGTTTCTATGGTCTTCGTATCGCCCCTTTTATCCACCACCTCAGGCAGGAAATTTACGGGCGAAGACTCCTTTCTTCCCAGCTTTTCCCCATCTTCGGTAGTTTCAACCTTAGTGTTTGCCGCTTGCAAATCTCTTTTGGCCTCGGAGGAGAGGCTCGCCCCCTCTTTCCGTGAGACACGGACCAGCCCCTCGGTCCTACGGAACAGTTGCTCGGGTCTCCTTCTACCGCCGCGAACTTTTTCCTTTTTTGCTACCCTTTGTCGTGCCCCACTCCGAACTTGAGGCCTCCGGTCTCCCCCCGTCCCGTCATCGCTTCCTATGCCTTCCTCTGGTGTCGCTTTTGGGCACCCCTAAACTTTTCCTTAAGCTGATCCCCCTCTCCTCCTCTGTCAGGTTCAGAGTACCACTTCTTTCTTTGTTCCTGAGGGCCCAAATGCCCCCCGTCCGGTTCTTTTTCTTGAAAGTGATTTTTGTCACCCTTTTCGTTCCTTCTTTGGAGTATTGAGCTTCCTCTGGCCTTATTGCTGCAGGTCACTTACCGGTTGTCCTGAACTCTTTGTTCGTTCCGTTCCTTCCTAGAGCTAGGCTGGGGAGACGTACTTCCAACTTCCAGTACCGGCTCTATTAGGACTCCATGATTCCTCGGAGGCTTTTCTTTTTTTTTCGTAATGATACCCTCTTTTTTAGTCCGCGTTCGCGGCCGGCAGTTCCCGACCGTCCCTTCCCTATCTCTTAGGTAAAACTTTCCCCCTGCCTCTTGTGGCGTACTCTTTTCCAGTAGTTTTTTTATCCCTCTTTCCCTTACTAGTCCGGGATCAATCCCCAGAATAGACGTCCTCTTGGCTAGATCGCTTTTTCTCGGGACGGATTGCTACGTTTAGAATCTCCCGTGAAAGTCCGGTCTCGGAGTTTCTTGCGATTTGGCCCTTTTACCGTTCGTTTCGTTATTTTTCGTGCTCCCCCCCCCACGTGGCCGACAACTCCAGCCGTTGCCCCAAAAACACAAACTTTTATTCCCCCCCTTCCCTTGCGGACTTTCCCTCCTCGTGTGTTTTTGAGTAGAGATGCCTTGGTGGGCCGTCCCCTTTATTAGGGTTCCGGCCCTTTATTTTTGAAGAACTCGACCTCTTGTTCGACCGCTCCGCCGAATCGGGATTCCGCGGTGACTTCATTTTTTTTACTGTTTATAAGTTCGCGGGCCTATTGCCACCGCTAAGATTATCCCGTTGCTTATTAGATGTGCCTGACGTTTTTAATTAGAGCGTTCGCTCTTTTCTTTTGCTGCCCCTCCCCCTTTTCCTTTCTTACCCCCGACCGCTTGATGGCAGGGTTTTCCCGTTCCTCTTACCTTTTAAACTGCCGGTTTCGTTCCTTCCCAACGCCCCCCTCCTATTTATATCTATAGCAATATAGACGTCCCCCTAACCGCCCTTGTTATCTTTTTTTACGCTTTGGATCAAGTCTTACTTCCTTCCTGAAGATCCTTTCGCCTGCCTCGTCGAGTCCTTCTGTACAGCACTCTTTTTCCTTCGACTTTCTCCCCTTAATTTTAATGCTCACGATTGCCGCTCCCCCTCTCTACCCTTTATCCCTCCCTCTTTCAGCCGGACCTTTGCCCCCATCTCCTCTTGCTCCTATTTGCCCTTCTTCAGTGCTTTTTTGCCCACCCCTCCTCCCTTTTTTTTCGAACCGAGCGCTCTTCGGTCCCGCTCTTTTCCTTTTCTCCGCCTTTTTTTCGGCCCCTCCGACCTTTCACAGCGGTATTCCGCCTTCTTCTTTTCTTTTGAAGGCTCTCACGTTTTTTTCTTTGCCCCCCTTTGATTATAAAGAAGTTTTCATTGCTCTTTCCTGTTAAGGTTTCGGAAGAGTCGCTTTCCTTTCCCCTGTTGGGAGGAGATGGCCGTTCTTACATGTCTGATTGATCGCTTTTACCCATATCCTCGAATCTTCATCAGTTCGATCTGAATCCGTTTTCCTCCCCAAGGTTATACCCGACCCCTGCCGCTGAACGCTTGAAATGCTTTTCTCGTCGTCAGTCCGTCCTGCTTTCCCCCCCCCCCCCCCGATTTAACCTGATCTGTGGTCTGAATAGTTTGCTTTCTCCGCCTCCGCCCCTAGCTCGACTTTCTAGGCTCTCCCTTCTTAAAAGGTCCCGTTGGTAGACTCCCGTTCTCTCGTGAAGAGCCGACAACGAGTCCACCTCTAGGTCTCTTGTTCTTATTCTTTTTCCGTGACCGGTTTGAGACGTTTTTTCTCCTACTTCCGTTTCCTTAGGTTGGCCCTCGGAACGTACCCTGGAGTCCTTCCTTTTCCCTTTCCCACCTTAGAATCTTTTCCTTCGTCTTCCTTTGTTCCTATCAACTGATGGCAAAATCCTGTTCCTCGAGATTTCTGCACGATCGTGTTCTATTTCCCTTGTCACTATTGGGGGTTCTCGTGTCCTCATGAGGTTTTTTTCTGTTCCTCCATCGATCGTCCTCCCATTCGCCTCTCATCTCCCACCTCTAATGTGTGTTTTTCATTATCAGCAGTCCTTCTTTTATTACGCTAAGACAATTCCCTCGTTTCGCGTCCTCGCCTTTTGAGACTTGTTCCACCTCGCTCGATGGTCTGGGGACCCCTAGTCAGATTCTTTCCTTTTCTTTTTGTGAAAGACATTCTCCCTTCACCCCCTTTGTCTCCCCGCTTTTTCCTCCCCTCCCCACCCCTCCCTTTCCCTCCCAGTCCTCATCCTTCTACTTTACACACCACCACACCCCCCTTCCCACCCCCCCTCACCCCACTCCCCTCCTCCCCCTCACCCCCCTCCACTCTCCCCCACTTTCCCCCCCTTCCCCCTCTTCCCTCCCCTTCCTCTGCCCAACCTCAAACCCACCACTCATCCTCATTTCCCTCTTTCTCCTCTCTTTTGCGTTTGGTTTTTTACCTCCTTCCACTCCCCCTTCACCCCACCCCCATCTTCACATCCCCCCCCCCTTTTGAACAAAAAAAGTCCATTGTAAACGCATTTACTCAGCGTTTAGGAACTCGACTCGTCCGCCCTTATTGAAGAAATCGCTCACTCCTGAACCCTTCATAGATTCCCCTTGATATTTCTCTAGCTGACGCTATAATGCGTCTGTACGTTAAGCCCCCCTATCCCCTCTCCTGCACCTATCGGTACGTCCCTTTTCTCCAGTTTCTCGAGTGACTCCCCCTCCTTCCCCCCCTGTGTCACTTTCATTCGAAAGGTTTAAGATTCCCTCGCTAACCCTTTTTTCGGATTCGTGGCTGTCCTGCCCCACCTTTTTTTTCTGGAAATTTAGGTTTTTCCTACCAGCTACCCCCCTCTTCAATTCCCGGTCATTTTCCATTTAGTTCTTTTTAGCGGGACACTAATTTTTTTAACTATGAGTTCCTTCCAGGCCCCACCCTACCTTTTCTAAGCTTATACCCCGATAGCCTCTCCTGGACCCGGAGCGGAAATGGTGGTTTTTCCCTCCATTGATGCTCCTTTTCTTCCCTTTCCCTATTTCTCGGTTACGTCCCGCTCTATTATTGTTGACCTTCGCTTTCCTATTCTTAATACAACTTTTTTTTGTGATTTTTTGTTGTCATTCTAGATTCCCCATTCTACCCGATCCTGACCCGGAGAGAATTTTGATCTTTCAATGGAGCCGAACCCGAATAGCTTTTTATTTTTTTTACATCCCCCAAAATTGTTAAGTTTCGTCGGTCACCTACTATGCTTTTAGATTTTGAGTTCTTTCTTTGGGGCGTGCCCGATTCCTCCCATCAGACCGCGGTTGTCCGATTGGTTCCCCTTCCTCATCTCTCTCCTGGGCTGAGAGTTCTCTTGCTGAACCCCTTTCTCTCCTTTGTTTTTAGCAAAGTTTTTTTTTGCCTTTCCCCCCTAGCCAGAAGGTAACCCACTTTTCTCCTCTTAAGTCAAATGAGGTTTTGTAGCTTTCCTCGATTTCCTTCTTTTTTCCATGAGCGGCCCAGAGCCTCAGTTTTGACCGTTAGTAAGATGAGGCAGTATACTCTGTGCCTTTAGCGCGTTTTTTTCCCCCTGGGATTCTTATCGTAATGTTCCTTTTCCCCGACGTGCTTTTTTTCTGTGTCCTCCCCCTTTTTCTCGAGCTTTATGCCAGAGTGGATTTTGCCTCGCAGTCCCTTCTTTGTTTGCTCACCCTTTTAAAGGAGGTTCTAGTTTTTCCATTTAGAATTTCAATTTTATTTCTTAGTGCTTATGTTCAGCGCCCTTTTCTAGTCCGTGTTTTTAGTTTCGCGTGTTTTGCCGAGTGACCCTTCTAGGTTCTGAGACTTCCCTATTCCTCTCTTTCTCCCCTGCATCCAAGACCGTGCTTTTTTTGTTTCTCTAGGGCGTTGAAGTATTGTATCTTTTCCCTCTTCCCCCCCCCATGATAGATTCCCTCTCATTTTGCCCCCACCCCCCAGTTTTTTTTCCGTGGCCGCCCTCTAGTCTCGATTGCGTGACCGTCGTTTCTCCGGTGCGACTTTTCTCTTCCATACGGCTTTTTTTTTTTGTTTTCTTCTCTTCACCTTTTCATTTTTGCGCGCATGGCTCCTTGCATGTTATTTCCCGCCTTTTATCCCCTTATTCCCCCTCCAGTTTGCCTACCCTTTTTTTCCCCCCTTAGCTCAACGACTTCCGATGGTTATGCCTATCGAATTTTAATAGTTTTTTTCTCTTTTTCGCTTTTTTCTTCCTTTTAGGGTTTTTTCGATTCATCGACACCTGAGCTAGTTCGTGCTTCTCCCCCCCCGATTACCCGCATGACCCGTCGCCGGTCTTATTCGTGACGTTTTTCGCCTCCCTCAGAAGGGATTCCATTTGTTTTCGTTCCCATCCTTTATTTTTTTTCCCCTGGATAGGAATTGAACTTCCCTTTTTGATTCTTTTTTTAGGTTTACCCTATACCCCTTTTCCTTAAGCACGGATACGTCTCGTCCCCCAGCTTTTTGTTCATTTCCCTCCCCCTGCCTTCTCCCCTTTAGGAATCTTCTTTATTTGGTTTCCTCCCCCTTTGCCCGCCCACCCGAGCGGACGTCTCTCTCGACCCCAGTTGGTCTTAGGAGCTTCCCCCTTTTTTTTTTTTTGGATCGTACTTTTTCTTATGACATTTTTGTGACGATCGCCGACCAGTTTATGCTAGTAGTCTCTTCTCGACCTCTTGTTTTCCTGAGGTCAATGATCTTTCCCTCGTAGGGTTTTTTCCTTTGCGGATGTTGTCGGTTTTCTTCTTCTGATATTCTTTTCGCCGGCCCCGAGCTGTTCGTGCTCTGCTGCATGGCTTCCTTCTTCGGCGTCACTGAGCGTGCTAGGTACTTTCAGAATTTCTCTTCCTCTGAGCCCCTTCTCCTTTTTCTCCATTTTCAACAAACTCAGTCCGGACTTTCTCCCTTCTTCCCGCATTATCGCCGCGGTTTGTAATTCGGTATAGACTAGCTTACTTCCCCCAGATCGGTTCTCTTTTTTTTGCAACTTTTTTTAATAAGGTTCTTTCATCGCCCCTTTGACTCGATGATGGGCAGGAATGTAACATTCACGTTTGTGTTTTTTCATGAATCAATTTTTTTTCTCTCTTTCGAGAGAATGTTTTCCACCCAGTAGAAAATTACATATCCTGATCTTTCTCGGGATTCCCTGGTGATACTTTAATGAAGTGCTATACGTTCTTTCATTCAACCTTTTTTCCCTTGTTTCTTCACCCCCCCTTCTTTCCGCTCCCCCGGGAGTAATTTTTCTTGGCGTCTCCTCTTTAGTTAGAGTTCTTTCTAAACCAGGGTCTCCCCCTATCACTCTTTTTTTTTTCCGGTATATGGACCCCCCCCCCCTTCCCGTTTTGTTTCGTTTTTGCTATTTTTTTTTTTTCCGAGCCCCGGGTGGACATACCGGGGATCTAGGTTACTTCTTGTATTTCCCCCTCCCTCCTCCTGGGGAAGCTTTCACTCCTCTTTCACCCCAACATCTTTTTCCTTCTCATCCCCCTTCATCGTCTCCTTCTATGCTCTCCTTTTCTTGTCAAGCGCCTCGGTGTAGTTATCAACCGAGTTGCCCTTGAGATATCCCCTTTGCTGTCTGAGTTTTTTGTCGCTTGGCCTTTTTCCCCTTTCCCTGACCCCTTGACCATCTTATGTGAGTAATAAATTTTTGTTCTTCGCGTCCTTTCTGATTCCCTTTTCGCTTTGAACCATTGGCGTCGTGGCACCCCCTCCTTCTTATCGTTTCTTTTTTAGATAGCAAGTCCCCTCTTTTCCCATTTATCTCTTCTGCTTTTTTTCCCCTGCCAAGTACTGCGTTTGCCCCTGTATCATTGGGCGTCCGGATGTTTTCTCCTTCGGCCTTTACCGAGCAATCGTTCGTTCCGCTTAGTTACCGCTCCTTACCGTTTTAGCTCTGCGCGTTCCCCCCCCCGTCTCCACATTTTTCAGAGCCGTCCCCCGCAGACCCTGCCTTCCCAGTGAAAGAATTTTTATCCTCGTTTCCCACACGGCCTTCCGACCTTAGTTCATTTTTCCTTATCTGTACCCTTCCGCCGGTGCCAATGACTTACCAAAAAGTCTCCCCCCCCCCCCCCCAACAGCCCCACTTTGCTCACGTCTTTTTCCATTAGTTTCCTCAGTTGCTTTGTCAGGCGATCAAAGAGTTAGATCGTTAGTTCGTCCGGCTGATTCTGATCTCTCCTTCCCAGTGATTTATGTCCCGGTTAGGTTTTGTGAGTTAGTGCTTACCTACAGTTCCTCTTTATTGGTCCCCCACTTTCCTCGTCTCGGCATCCAGGCGTCTGCAGCTTTGCCGCCCCGGTTCCCCCCCCTTTCATTGGACCCCGCCTGCTCCGATTTCTTCCCTTCTCTTTCCTCTTGTCTTTTCTTCCTTCTTTTTTTCCCTTCGACTCTTGGCTACCCTTTGATTTTCGTTCGCAGTGAGATCGTTCCGTCCCCTTGAGAAGTTCGTGCGGATTTACAGGTTTACCTATAGGATTTAGATTCAAATGTCCCCCCCTTCTCTTGGCACTTTGTTTTTTTTTTGTTACAGAGGCTGTTCTCCACCAGGTGTCTCGGTCGCGTACGCCTTGCCGCTTACCCCCTTGGGTTTCTACGGGAACCTTAGCCCGGCCTCATTGAAGCCTTTACCCTCACAGTTGATGCTTTTTATTCACTTCCCTTTTTCTCCAACTCTCCCTTCCATCCGACGGGTCCTTTTAGAGCGAGCTTGTGTTCCGGCAACATGTTCCGTTTCCCTGTGTTTTCTATTTTTGTTTTTTTATTGGCAAGTTCCCCCCCCTTTTTTTTTGTTTCCTCCCGGCCGTCACAGAGACACTTCAGAGATCCCCTTTTATACACAATCTCCCCTCCTTTTTCGTTTTCTCCTTTACTGCCCCGACGTAGTCGGGACGTGCGCCTCCGCCCCCCCTTTCCTACAAAGGAATTCTTCGGTTTCTCTGCGTGCCCCATTTTTTTTTATATCAACTTCCCTTTTCTTTTTCCCTGGTTCCCGCTCACCCTTGACCGGTTACGGGTCCTTTCGGAGCGACAACGACCCCCTTACGCTAGTATTAGTTCCTCCCTTTCCACCCCCCCCCTTCTCCTTGACCGTATCCTCTGGATGGCCGCGCTTTTCGTTAAGCTGGCTTGGCTGTTAGCGATCTTCGAGATTCGCTCCTCCGCCTCTTTGGTGTCTGGCCGTTCCCTTCGCTGTGCCTTTTGATCGAATTCCCCCGCCGGAGTCATTCTTCCTTTAATAGTTATTCTGTCCTGTCTCGGCCCTCTCCCCTCTTCGCTTCCCAACTTTTTCAGCGAGTTTCCCCCTCCCCTTTCCTGCGGCTGCCGGGAAGAACACGCCTCCCTGCCCTTCTGCGATCGTTTCCTTTTTTGTCAAACAAGTTATCCCCCTCTTGCTTCTTTTTTTTTAAGCCCTTTCCTCCCCCTCCCCGCCCCAGAACGCTATTTGAGTTCTTGTGCTTCGGCTTTCCTTTCACCTCCCCAGATCTCGATCGCGACTCTCGTGTGCCAGAATGTCCCGCGTCAGCGACCCCTCAAACCCGATCAGTTTTTCCTTCGGCCCTGGCTTTAAATCTCCCTCTCAACATACGTTGTTGCGTAATGAGATCACACCGGACCCCCCTTCGTCCCTCTATCTTGAGGTCCGTTTTTAGCATCCTTGCCCTTTCGTTCATGTTCGACTCACTCTCGGATATTTCGTATGCCTAAGATTTACTAGGGAATTTTCCTCCCTCCTTTTTTTGACGCGAGAATAATTGGGGGGAAAATTTGTTTTGCCTGGATTCCTACCTCCCCTAGGTGTCATGTCAATGTTGCCAGAAGACTTTTAGACTTTTCGACTCCGGGAATGGAAGTTTCCGCTTTTCATGACTTCGAACTTCCCACCCGTGGACGATTAACACGGGTGGAGTTCCATAAGGTTTGTCTCACTCCCCCTTTTCTCCTCGCGTTCTAAAGGCGTGACCAGCGTTTATCAGGACTAATGATTCCCTTTTTCACCAATGTCTGTCTGTTCTTCAAGGTTTCGAACCTATCCCGTCTTCCGGCCTTCTCATGTAGGAATTCTTGCCCGCGGTTATGAGTACGCGTTTCAACATGTCAGAGGTGGCAGTTTTTGTTTCTTTGAGCTTTCCTTCTGTTTTCGGCAGCGAAGCACGTGTGGTTCCAGAGAGGGAGATGCTCCGTGACTTTTTCCCAGTCCGTACGGCTTTGAGTTGCAGTCCCTTAACGTTCAGTAGGACTAATAATGACTTTTTTTTCCCGACGCTGACTATACTCCGTCCGGTTAGTACGGATTCCTCGCCCGTCACCTTGTCGGATAGAGTAGCTAGCACGCTGATCTTCATCCACCTTTCATCTTTCTGGCGGATCTTTTTTTCTTGAAGATAACCCCCTCTTTTTCTCTCGAGATGAAACATGTGGCTAGGTCTTAGTTGCACTCGACAATCCAACACCTACCTTCGGCCCTTAACGCGCCCCGGTTTTTTGCTCACATGCTCGTCTTGCCCCCGTTGGGTTGGCCCCCCTCGCAGGTGATCATAATCCGCCTTCTCTTTCTGCTCAAAATTGTGACTGGCCCTCTCGAATGAGGCTACTTGGTGCCCTCCGCCTGACACGGAATAACCCCTTTCTCCTTCACTGTTGTAGCACGCGCAAAAGCTTCCGTGATGACCTCTAGTGGTAATCGGTTTTTCTTTTTTTTGTATCGGTAGAACCCCTTCCAGCCGTGATCTTCTACATTCCCTCCTATCACTAGTCCCTCCTCTCCCTGCGTTCGACTTTGGAGAGCCACCTGATTCCTCGGCCCCGCGCGCTAGGCCCTAGACTGACAGCTCGTCCTGCTTAGCCCGAATATGCATTCTCTTTTTCCCCCCCTCCCGTCGGTATTAACATGGATTCTTCTCTGCCAAAGCTGGATTTTCGGGGGAGTAGTCCTTACTCCGTCCCTTCTCCTCCGCACCTCTCGTGCCGCGGCTTGATTGCCCTCGACCCTCGCCCGTTTTCACGCTCTTAGTCTTGCATCTTTGACCACCTTGTCCACCCTAAATGACTGCCAGTTCATAAATCTACGATTCCGTAGGGATTTCGAGTGGGGACAGACACGTCTGTGAGAACGGACGATGCCTCTCGCTCGTCCCTTCTTTCCTGTTCCTTTTGTTCACCTCGAGGAGCCCCGAAGGCGGCCCTTTGCTGTCAAGTCTTTGTCCGGTTTGTTTTTTCTTGGTGTTTCCTCCTAGGAGCCTGGTCTAGTGAGCTGCTGCAAGTCGTTTCGGTTTCACTGTTCTAGTCATGCTGCTGAGCCCGCCGAGTCCCGCCGAAGTTTTTCAGTCCAAGCTTATCCACTTGCTCACGCGGACCGTCCCTGAGGAGGTATTCTTCTTTTCCTTATCCGATCGAAATATCCTTCCCGGCCGTTGCCAGGGACCAATAAGTGCTCCCAGCGCCCGGACCGAGGACGGAAAGGTAACTGCCCGGTCAAGACCCCCCCGTGTGGAGAAGGACGCGGGTGGGTTTCCGCACCTCCCCCCTGCCCACGCCGAGAAAGGCCCCAGCAATTCCCGATCGCTCACTGATGCAGCGACTGGGTGAGATCGCGCGCGACGGCCTCAGCCCGCGTAGTAGTCCTCCCCATTTGACCTCCTTCTCCACAACGTCCTGGAATCCTCTTTTTTTTTTTTTTCCGTCTCGCCGGCTGTCTCGTCGAGTAGAGTTAGTGAAACATACCCCCAACCTTAAACCTTAGTGAATATGCAGCCACCCGGGTTTGGCAACTCTCATCTATTTTACTACTCAGTTGTTGTTTTGTCTCTTTCCATAGCCCAGGGTGCTGTGAATCCTTGTTATTCAACGGGTTCTTTTGCCATTTGCCTGGGAGCCTAACCGAGCTCTCTCCCATAGACTCCATCTCCCTTTGCGGCTCCTCATGTATCAGGAGATTCACTTTTTTTTTCCGTTTCAGGGCAGTCGACAGAACCTCTCCTATTGATAGTTGCGCCTTGTTTTCCCTCTTTCGCGAGCGGGGCGCTCCAACCGGAACAGACGCTCATTCCCACACGTTCGGGGGGTCGTTCAAGACGTAATAGCGTCCCCTTCCACTGCCGGGGTCCGCAAAAAAGCTCCAGTCCGTTCTCTCGACCTCGAGTCGCGAAAAAGGATTTCCAAGCCTCCGAGGATCTACTCCCGGTCTCATGTAAATTTTGTGACTTTACTTTCAAATCGCCGGCTGCGTCCTCTACTTGGCAGACATGCGCGCCGCTTAGCTCCGAAGTTTCCTTTTCCTTCCCCGCAGCACGAGCATCTCATGACTCCTTCTCCCCAATCACGAAGCAGCCCTGACCGGGCAGAAGAATATGGAACGAAACGTGTCCCCCGTAAGTTTCCTTCCCTCTTTTTCCCCCGCTTCGGTCGAATACGGAAGGCCCTTCCCTCGATCGTCAGCTGCTCCTTGGGGTGTCGTGCCCCACGACACCAGGCGTCTCTCTCTTGAGCGGCGCGGGGGTTCGTTGCGGCATAAATCGGGCCCGGGGTTTATCAAGAATTCATGCTAGTTCCGGTCTGCCGTGAAGGAGTCTTCTGCCCGCGAAGCCGAATTATTAGGGAGGAGCTGTGCTCGGTTTAAGCTCTCTGTCTATCGTCCCCGGAAGGAATGGCTCTTTTGACTCCGACCCCGTTGACTGCGTTGGAACATCTCGGACTGCTGCGGCGGACGTTTACATCGTCGCCCGATGGGCGCCGCGGGTGGCGGAGTGGCCGCCTCCTCACGCCAGTCCTCTTTTCTATTAGCGAGCACGGAGATCTCCGGGGAGGTCGCGGACACGCTTGGGTGTTTTTTTGTGGTACATAGAGGAGGTCACGGCCAGTCCACGCTGGTAAGCGCTGTCCCCAACAGTGGGACTCCGACAGCCCCGGATGCTTCGCTGCATAGGGGGACCGGGAAAGGGGGAGCTCCATTCCCGCCATCACAGTGTCGACGGACTCCTCGCGACCTTCTGAAGATCCCCCATGCGCGCCATACCGAAGTGTCCTCTGCGAGGATTTTTTTCCACAGGAGCGGCCGTATGTGTGCGAGTCAGCGCGCGTTTCGATGCAGAGACTGTTTCCAGCCTCTTCGTATTCCCTCCGAGCTCCAGCCACCTCCTGCTGTGCTTCGTATTCAGCAGCTCTTTTGATAGATTGCAGTAGTCTACCGTTCCTTCATCTGTCCGCGACGCCCGCAAACCGAGGAAGGTCGCGGCGGTTGAAACCTTCAGGCATTCTACTTTTTTCCGTCCCTCCCGGTCCCGCTTTTCCGGTGAACTCGAATGCGCCGCTCTCGAAAATTTTTAAGAGCTTCGTCCTCCCTTCCTGAAAGCAATAGGACAGTCATTGCCGCGTTTCCAGAGATAAGCATGGACCCGACATTTTCGGATCGTCATCCATTATCTGGAGTCTAATTCCCACCTTGGAACGTCATCGTCCCTGAACCCCCTCCTTCCCAGCCGTAGTCTTCGGTCACACTTCACGAACCCTCGCGGCGCTAGCTGATTTGCCTCCGTGTCGCTTTAATCAACAACGGTTATACGAGGCAAACGAGGTGCGGCGTACCCTCTCCCCCAGTTTTTCCCACGCAATGACCGGAGGTTTTTGAACGCTACGCGTGTTTTTTCCAGAGAGGGCAACACCTCGAATCTCTTCCACCAGGTGAGATGTCAGGACTCTTTTCCCCAAGAAGGCTACCCGTTTCCTTACTAAAGCAGAGAGCTTCCTGATTGCCCGAATGTGTCTTGACACTCGTCTGCTGCTCCGGAGGAAGTGACGCCCGCCTTCTCTCCCTGACTCCTGGAACTTGTCTGACCTTTTGTGGTAATATGTAATACTATTGGGGGGGGTTTTCCAGTAGAGCCAACGTTAGAACCCCAAGAATCGATCCTTCGTTCCCATGACCTCGACGTCGGCGCGGTTGTCAACTTTCAATTCTCTTTCTCCGAGAGTCCCTGATAAGGAACCAGACAAAATGAAGCCTCGATCAGTTTTTTCGCTTGACGCTTTAAGGAGGGTTTCTTTAAGAAGACCTGGGGGCCTCCTTTCCTCCTCAGCAACCGGTAAGACAGATGTTTTTTTTGACCCTTCCCTTTACACTCCCTCTCTTTTTTTCTTTTTTTTTGTTGATCGTCTGGCCTGTCGCTTTGTTCTTTAGGACCCTTCCTCGCCCCCTTGGTTTTTTACCTTTTTCTAACAGTGTGGAATTTTTCTAGACCCTGGTTGTCCTCGGCATCCTTTCCCCCCTCAGGCTTCCGGTTACGAGCCCCCCTTTGGTCATTAGCTATGCGGGTGCACTCTGAAGTCCTTTCTTTCTTCAGGCTGACGGCCTGCCTGCCTATGGCACTTCCTACCCCATGATAGCCCTCCTTAACTTTCCGTTTTCTTAGAGTGTTTCTTCCTGAAATGGCCATTTAATCCTTTTCCCGCTAGATTTTTCATTCTGTTTCTAGAGCGCTTCCTGGCCCGTTAAGATTCTCTCCTATGTCTAGCGTCGTTCCCGTCACTAGGTCTCTTCCGGACGACCAGGTGCTCTCCCTCATAAGTTCGTCAGAGACCCTCCCTCTTTTTCCCCGGTTTTTCTTTTCCCCCCCCCTTCTCTTGTCTCCGCAGATACGGTCCACTGTTCTTCGCCTTCTTCCCTGACCCGCCCGTCTCTTTGTTTCTCGTTTGGGAATGTTTCCCGTACTCTTTTCGAGAACAGCTTCCTTTGTCTGCCCCCCTTTCACCGCCCCCTCTCTTCCCCCCCCCTTCCCCCCCCCCCCAGTCCCAAAGAGGTTTCCTCTTTTTCTTTCCTGACCACTGTTTATCCCTGGGAGGGACAGTCTTTTTTTCTTTTACTAAAGCAAGTGATCTTTTTCCCCTCCGTTCTCTGCGACGCCAGTCACAAGTTTTTCCTGGTTTAGTCCTCCCATGGAGATTTGGGTCCCTCTCTCCCGCTGATCCCTTTTCCATCAAGGTTTTTTCCTACCGTCTCACCTTGTCGAAAGAGCTCCTCTAATGGACTTTTTCTTCCCTCCGTCTTTTGAACCAGGTTTCCCTCTTCGTCCTTCGCGTTTAAATTCTACGCCGAGAGCTTTTATACCTGTCGCCTCGCCTCCAACTTTCTCTCTTGCGAGGCCGCTCCCCATTTCGGCCACCCGCCTGGCACTGATAAGCATCTCGACGCTCACGGCTCGCGACGACCTTCTTCTTATCTCTCCCCTCCTTCCTGTGCTTTCCTTTTTGTCGCTTTCCACACTTCGTCAGGATGCGCGAGGGGTAGGCGATCCGGAAGTAATAATGCCTTCTCCCCCCTCCCCCCCAGTCCTTGCGTAGTTTTCCTCGATTTTCCCCTTGCGGCTACAGTCCGGACCCGGATGTACCTTCTTTATCACACTGCCTTGATCGACAAGAGTCTCCCCTAAAGCGTTTTAGTATCTCAGCTCTTTTTTCTTCGTTTTTCACTACAAGGCAGGGACAGCGGACCGATTCGCCTCCGAGAAGACGTTTCCTTCCTCTTCCCTGGAGTCCTTTGATTTTTCACCTCCTAGTCTCCTTAAGGACGGTACAGTCGTCAGCTGCGCTGGGCCGCTGCTTAGATGCGTATTGTTTACTGATCGCTCGATTATGGCTCTGAGTTTGTTCTTCCTGAGTGGACTAGGCGTTCACAACGCGTGATAGGTACTTGAGACAACCTTCTGAGCTCTCCTATCCCGGCGAGGTCAAGGGCACCCTTTCACCCGTACGACTTGATCCTTAGCCGCTTCCTTCGGCGGTGGAATAGTGCTATCGCTTCTCCCTCTAGTCCAATAGCCCGAATTGCTTTCTCATTTTCCTTCGGCATGTTTGGTGATTCCCTCGACCTTCACTTCGCGGACGTCGGGAACGTCCCCCCCCCTTTTGGCCAGGTCCCCCCTGTTTAGACGCGACGCCGGGGGTCGCCTGCGCCCCGAGCTCTCTTCCACCGGCGCAGTCATTTCTCTCACGGAGGCAGACTCGAGATCCCCTTTTGAAGAGGCGAGGCCCGCTCTAGCCCGGCGCCTCAGTGAAGGGCCCCCTGCTGCCGCCTCGCTCGGGCCCCAGTTCGGCCGCGTCGCGTTTCCCTAGTTTCTGCTCCCCCCATACCCGGTTCCGGAACCTACTCTCCCCAGTTTCAAGAGTTGTTCGGGCCAA
>Ga0179593_1599970_pt1 | contig 24763 bp, 25 predicted proteins | sample CZODoug2_1_08_16_FD_185931 | JGI IMG/M metagenome (GOLD analysis project Ga0179593, IMG submission 185931) | Vadose zone soil fungal communities from Angelo Coast Range Reserve, California, USA - CZODoug2_1_08_16fungal (PacBio error correction) | ecosystem: Environmental > Terrestrial > Soil >... | reverse complement strand
ACCCCCCCCTAATCTTCCACAATATGCCACAAACACTGCCCCTCCCCACACTCGTGACGTTTTCCCCCCCCTTTGTTGACTCGTGTGTCGTCTTCTTTTTTTCCTAGCCCCAGTGTGCTTCTTTATCCAGTAGCAAAGAGAGGTCCTGCAGCACAAGGCCCCCCTTTCTCGTTTTCCCCGTTCGGAGCGTCTTGAGGAGGGGGAGCCTTTCCAATGGAACTTCCGGTGGACACAGGGTTGCCCGCTTCGACCCTTGCCACTTGATTCACACCTCCCTCGCCTCTGCACTCAGGTCCGTCTGTGCTTCATCCCATTTTTGGGCCCCGGTTTTAGGAAAATTGTGGTCCGCCACGCATTACAGTTCCCTGTACCGACTCATCGGGATGACCTTGTTGAGTATGACCACGGGTGGGAGGGGACTCATTTGCTGTCAGAGGCCCCTTTACCCCCGCAGCCGCTGTTCTCTTTGAAGATGTGTCCCCGTTTCCCTGTGTGCGATATCACAATCCGCGGACGGCCGCCTTAAGTTCGTAGCTGTCCAACTTTGATACACGACTTCCGCTAGCCTTGCTCATCTATCAAGGGGTGTCTTTTTAGTTGCCAGGAAACAAATGTTATTCATCGTACGTCGTCCTGTCACGCCCTCCCCCCCTTTTTCCACAATAGTCACACCAACAGCGTGTACTGCCGCCGTCTCCTGAGTTCGCCAGGGTTCTTCGCCCGACTCGCGGATTTTCTAAAAATCCGCAGGGAGGGATTTCCTTTGTCCGTGGAGGCGCTCTGTTGTAGTCACCCCTGATTCCCTTTTTTTTTTTTGCGGATGGCCAGATACGTGTTTTGTCTGTTCTTCTGTCTCTTAAGCCGTCTTCTGTCCTTTGGTACACGCCGAGAAGCTACAGACGTGTGTCGACAGGATTGCGCTCTTCCCTCTTAGTCGTTTGCCATTTTTTCATGTGTTTTTATTGTGTTCTCACATTATCTCCACTATTAGTCGCTGAGAATCGCACCCGTACGAGTGTCTGCGTTTCAAATCGCGAGTGTCCCGACGGAGCTCCAATGGCAACCCCCTTTTCTTTGTTGTGATCAATGCGTATTTTTCCTGACCTTTTTTTTCAGCCATTTTTCACGCGCCTATATAACGATGAGCACCGTTTTCTGTCTTGAGACTACACTGACGCGGACCCTCTCTTCGCAGAGTACCGGTTAAGGCACCTTTTGGGGACGATTCCCCGAACGGGGACCGGTGTACCTTCTTTCCTGTCCCCTGTGTTTTTGTGTTCCCAGCAGGCGCAGGGTGGCTGGTCCTGCGGTCTCTCATACTTCCTTCCCCATCTTCAGTATATTTTGAGATCAGGACGCCGAAAAGCGTTTTTTATTAGGATTCCCCCCCTTACCGTATATGCTCGACCGTTATGCGAACGCATAGGTAATTGCTTTTTCCCTGTGTAACCGCTGCCCGGTCTTCTCGTTAGATAATACAGCATGTTGCCGCACGTGTTAAGACGCCGAGGCGATCCCTCCCCCGGCCCGACCCTGCATCTTTTCCCCCCCCGTTTGTTTTTGCGCCCCTTGCATGTTCGAGATTCGCTCCATTTAACGCCCAACCGACCAAACACCCGTCCGTCGTAGTATAGTTCAAGCCATCCTTTTTCTAGTTTGATTGTGTTTCCCCCATTCCCCATCCGTTTCCGATGGCTCGAACGCGGAAGTCGGGGAGGGTGTCCTTTATGCCCTTCTTTTGGCTCAGCAGTTATTTCAACGTCCTTGTTTGTTGTTGCCAATCGCGCGACTTGCGCCCCCTCCCATCCTCTGTTCCGTTTCGCGCCTTTTCTCCTTTATCCCGGTCAATGGGTTATATTCATTTTGGCCGTCTGTTTGTCTCCCTTCCCCTTCCACACACCAGCTGGGTGCACGAAACGCGGCCCTTTTTCGGATCGCGGGTCCCGTTTTCCCTGTTACGGGTCCTCACACTTTTTTGACGACGCGGCCTGACTGATCCCTTGTTCACGCGACCCCCTAGGCGTGGCCAGTGACATGCCGTTGCTTCGCAGGCCCCCCCCTACTTTTCTCGTGCTTCCCTCGTAACCTTCGCTGGTTCAAGGTCACCTCCTTCCCCCACTGAAAGGCGAATTAAAAGGGGTCCCTAGAGCCGGTGCCCTCATCCTTTTCCCCGTCTATGATTTTGTGAGGACAAGGTCCATCTTTTTTGTTTTTGCCTTACTTCGGAGCTGCGCTCCCCTTTTCTTTAGAGATACTTTCTCCTTCTTTTTTTTTTTTTTTACCGTCCCTCCCCTCCCAAGGATCTGTGCCTTCCTGATCCTGGCCCACCCCCGCCATTCTATGGTTAGTCCTTTCGCAGTCAGCCCTCCGTGGTTAGAGTCGCGACCCCCCTTCTTTTTGCCTGTCGAGGCGCGGTAAGTAGCTTCCCGCTATGATACATTGATCATCCGGCGCGACCGTGTCAGCTTTCTTCGTGCTCTTCGCCGCCATCCCTGAATGACCCTTTGATCCCGTCCTGCGCCCGGTGGCCTAGTTTCATGAGTCGGCGATGGACCTCCCTTCTTGATCAACCTCAATTCCTTCTTCGAATTTGTCGATCCGAACTGGGGACCCGGCGTGGATCTCAGTGGCCCTCTCTGCGCGAGGTCTTAGCCCTTTTTGTGCCTCCAGCTTGGACAATTAGACCGTGTAGGAACCCTCTCTTCTTTTTTTTAACTCCCGTGGTTGCCTGATGTAGCACCCTCCGCTCTTGACTCGCCGTAGGGACACTTGGTGACCCCCTGGTCATTGCTTATTTATTGGCTTCGGGTTGTCGCTGTCGGCCGAGACAGCTGCATGTTTTACCTGTCCTTTTAATGCCCCCGTTTTGTCTGTCGCGAGTGAACTCAGACGGCCCCTTGTCATCGATTTGCACGACCGGATCAGCTGTACTTCGTGGTTGACTTTTGACTCTTCTTCCTTCTAGTTCTTAGGTCCCCATCCCACGTTCCCGGACCATTATTCTCGTCACCCCTTCCTCAGTTGCATTAAGTTCGTGTTTAATCCCTGATAAGCATGACGACATTGCTACTGTTAACTCCCTGGACCTCCCGGGATCCCCGCTCAGCGCCGAACCACCCCACGACTAGGGTCGAGTGAACGCTTTGACACGCCCCTGGACCTTCCCCCACTTGGTTGGGAGGGTTAGACCCTGGGGAACGTTTAGCCCCCCCAAGATAGTTATCCTTTTTCAGTCAACATTACGAGGAGTCGTGCTATATCAGTCTTTCCTCCTCATGCCTCTGATTTGTTTTTCTGCCTACTGAACTTTTTCGGAAGCAGAGGGGCAGTTCGGTCTTGGTGCATTTGTTCTGGATTTTTTTTTTTTTTTTTTTTGATGGAACAGGCTGGTTTTTTCGTATCCAGTTCCGTGCCCTGTATTCGCCCTCCGCTCCACTCGTCTTGGTGTGTCGAAGACCTTGTGCATGCCGTTTTTCTCATCCACAAAGCCGTCAGTTTTCGGTCTTCTGTTGCCTTCCCCTGCGAGCTGGATTGTGCGTAGGTGTGTTTTTATTGACACTGACTTGGCCCCAGCGCCTGTCTTTTCTAGTGCCTTTCCTTCATCGGTTGTATAACGGAACGAGAGCTGCTATTTTTCCCGTCGCCTCGGAATACAGAGACGTACTGTTCCCTGTCTTTAACCCGTCAAGTAGCTTCTCGTCTTTTGTGTTTTCCGCCCCGTACCCTCCGCGTTTCCCTCGACCCAGGAAGGGCTCATTTTTTTCCTTGACTCCTTTTTCTTTCGATTTCCTCGGTGGGGTCGGGGCCCCAACGTATGCCCCACACAAGAACTTTCTTTTGTCCTTGCCGGACGCAGTTCCCCACTTTGCCCTGCCCGGGAACTGACCCCTCGTCTTGCGTCTCCCCATCCAGGCCGTTAATTTAGTAAGGAGTGAGCTTGTCTCAGCATCGACCGTCACAGTGGTTTCCCTCTTCTTCGGCCGAAAGTTAGTCCAGTGTAGTCGGAGGATTCTCTTTATCTTGTGAGTTGCTCCAAGAGGGCCCACAGATGGCCACGCACGAATTGGCAGGCAGCTGTTTCCTTGTGTCTCTTGTGTTCCTTTACTAGGCTTCTCTTGTGTCACAGAGACTGCCGCTGCTCGTTGAGCGGGTCCCCGGCAAAAAAACCCAGTTTCATGACCCCTCGCCTACCCACGTGCGGTGTGCCCCCCCTCCTGTCTGCCCAAAGCGGAAAACTTGCACAGACGACAGGCACGTGTGCTGCGTTCTATAGAATTTCTTGCCGAATCCCGACTTCAAAGAGTTGAGGAGATCGTCGGCAAGGTCTTGGGATCTTCCCACTGCATGACACCGGGCGGGCGGCTGGCGGTTTTTGTTCGAATTTTTTAGGATTTAGGGACTCTCTTCGCGATCCTCGTGGCTGATTCGTAAGCCAGTCGTCTCCCGGGCATTTTTTTTTCCCCCGACCGGCCACCCGGATAGTCCCCGTACGAGAGGCCAAGCGCAACTTTTCGCGCGTCTCCTTTTTGCTTTTGAGATTTTCCTCTGGTCGTTTCCTCGTAAGCATCGAATACACCGTCGAATGGGCCACATTACTTCTTTACTTCCCCTGGCACGGGCGGGCTTCACCCGAGATAGCAGGCCCCCTTGCTCCACCCCCATGACCCCCCGTGTCGATGTGGATCAAGAATGATTTTTCTCTACGGCATTTTTAGTATCTCCCTGCTCTTTCCTCTTCGCGGTGTTTTTTATGGCTTTCGGTGACGGGAGGCCATTTTCTCTCTTCTATTTGTTCGTGACCCCAGCCCGCGGATCCAACGTCGCCGCTTCTCCGCCTTTTCTGGATGGTCTCTCGGCATTAAGAAGGGGACCCTGTCGCCCACAGCACTATTCCTGATTTTTGCATACACCGCGGCCCTGGGTGTGCTGCTTTTCATCCCTTGCAGGTACCATGGAAGCATGAATGTCTTACAGCCTCGGCGGAATTTACCGAGCAATCATTTTGAGCTTCCGTTTCCCCCCCCCGTATGCGTCTTTCTCACCTTTTTTCGAAGAAGAGACTATCGACGAGGCTCCCTCGCTGTCCGCGTGAATACAGATTGTGTGTCCAGCGATATCTCTTCTCCTTTTTTCCCCCCTGTCGAGCCATTTGTCCCCATGTGTCAGGGAATCCACCCCCGATGCAGCTTCGTGCGCCGTCGTTTTTTCTTTGTGAATTCGGTCTGTGGGGATTGCCTTTATCAGCACACCTTCACCCCCCAACTGCAATCCATGTCCCCCCCAGGGGTTTCTCGGTATTCTTCGCCGGACTCTCACAACCTGCCCTTGCTCCACATCCAAGACACCCGGATCAGTCGGGCTTGACTATTGTCCCCTTTTGGCTTCTTTTCGCTGATGCTCTGAACTGACACCCGCCCCGCGCCTGTTCCTGCCGCTGCCCACTCAAAGGGGTTTTGGGCGGAGATCTTATTGGGGTTTGAAGGCGAATTTTGCTTCAGTTTTCTGAAGAGAGATCTGCCCTTTTTCCCCGTGGCTAGTTCCTCTGGTAGAACATTTTTTTTTGCGTCGCTGTATTGTTACTGTCCCCACTTTCCCTCGTCTCTGTTTGCTGCACGATACCACGCCCAAGGATCACCGGGCCCCGTCCCCCCCCCTAGATTTACGGTTGTAGCATAGGTCGGCTTGGTTGCCGCCTCCTGTGTTTCCTCCGGTTTTCGCTTTTGTCAGAGCGCTCGACCCCTTTGTCGGACCCCGAGGGATCCTCGTATCTCAGGCTTCTCATTGATAAGCTAGTACTGTTTCTCTCTTCGGCCTCGAAAGTGTTTTGCCGGTTAAGAGCATTTTACTACCTCTCCCGCCCTTGGCTTCTCTCTTTTCCTGACAAGCAGACTTTCCCCCCCCGCGACGGAGAGCCTTTTGTTGGTCAACTGGCCCCATCGCCCTTACCCTTCCCCCGCTGTTCCCCCTGCTGCGATAAGACGGGGAGACCATTTTCGCGAAGTGCCTGATCCCATCGGGCTCGCATGACGGAGATGCTGGGAGAGGCGTCTTGGGATGCTTCCTTTTTATGTTCCGGCTCTCTCCTTCCTTTCATAGTAAAGAAATCGCACCTTCGGTCTTTCTCGGGTCCCCTTCTATGAGGCCCTTATTCTGTTCTCTCATTTCCCCCCGAGCCGATTGATCCGGACCCGATCCAAACGGGCTTTGGCCTTTGTAGTATGTGCCCCGTCCCATTTTTTTCCTGTATAGGACTCGATTTACAACGAACTGTGACCAGTTGTCTGTTTTCTGTGTCTCCGGCACCTTCGTTTCGCACCTGCTGCCGCCACCGCGTCTGTTTTCCTTTTTCGTTCCCCGCCCCCTCCAGTGCCCGATGTTTTCCGCCCCCCCCCCGCCCTCTGAGTCTGCAATTTACCGCCCCACAGACCCCGACTTTGACTCGCTGCCAGTTTAGCGACAAGCTGCCCCGTTTGGTCTCCTCCCCAGACTTCGTCTCCGGGCGCAGGTTTTGCGGACAACGAGCGAGAGAGCTCGTTGTCTCTTCCTCTCCCGACATCTCGCAAACACGTTCCTTCCATCAGAAGGTACCCCCCCCCCCCCCCGAAAAACCGTTTTTTCCTAAAGTAAAGGGAGTTTGTTCCTTGCTTTTTTGGTGCTTTTGATGGTGACTTGATATTCTTTTCATGAGGGGGATCTCTCTATTTCCTCTTGTTGTTGTTGCTGATTCCTCTCCTTCCCACCCACGGAATTTCCCCCCCCGAACGAGAAAAAACGCCCGTGTTAGATAACCCTGTTCCTTTTCTGTCTGAGTATTGGTGTTTTTCGAGATGTTCGGTTCTTTTCCTCTCCCCTGGAAGCCCTCCTCACCAGGGCCACGGCGCGTTCCATTTCGGCTGATCGCCTTGGGCTCTCCTTTCAGTTTCCAACTGGCTATGCAGTTTTCCCTTCCATTGCGCTTGAAACTGGCCCCTATTGGGCCGCTGAGTCTTCCCCCCCATGGCGAACGCACTTTGAGATCTTCCCCCTGGTGAACTTCTAGGGCAGAGGGCATGAGGCCACCCCCTCCTTTGCTCCCAAGCCGGACCGACGGTTTCCTTGGCGTGTCCCCCCTTTTTTTTCTTCATTGAAGGAAGTACCCCCTCTCACGCTCCCTTTAGGAATCCCCAAGGGGGCTACTCCCCCTCTTTATAGAGGAGTGGTCCCCATTTGCTCGACTAGAAGAAAAGGTAGTCAAGGTGACTTTCTTGTGAAAAAGGGGCTAATGCTCGTACTACCGGAGCGTTGCCCACCTTTTCATTTATGTGAAAATCTGTCTAGTAAGACTTCGCTCATTCCCCACTTGTTTGGATGAGGCCCTTCTGAAGCGAGGTCTTCTTTTTCTCTTTCCCGAGCATTTCATAGAAGACGTTATTCCCCACACCCCTAGATCAACGATGATCACTCTCGCTAGGCCCACGCCCTTTTTCTTCCCCCTGAACGGACCAGGGCCGAGGGTTCTCTTCGTAAAGTTTTTCTCTGTAAGGTAGAACACCTTCATCCACGCTTCGACTTTTACTTGGGTCCCCTCTTGAGAGAAAACCGGTACGAACAGGGTGGCAGGTTTCCCTTCCCAGCGATCTAAATAGCTTCTGTTTTTTGGAAATTCCAGCAAGTCCCCTCCCTCTGTTTTTCTTTTGGAGGGGAGGTGCCCCGCTTCTCGAAAGGTCACCTTCGGGAGGTTCAATTCCTTTCTTTTTTTGGAGTCCAGGCTTTTTTAGGAGGAACGCGTCACGATCTTTTCTTAGCTGTGCGACGCGTGATGCAGCGACACATAGGGGTTTTAGGCGTTCCCCCTCCGTTTTTCGCGCTGCTCCCCTTCCAGAGCCTCCGCCAGTGGCTTTGTTATTTTTCTTCCCCAGCGCAAGTCCCCCCTGGAGAGCGTTCCCTCTTTGCCGCGCAGGGCACCTCTCCCCTTCCAGGACAGACAGGAGGCCTTTTGGGTAAGCCAGCTCAGATTTTTTAATCGCTCCCTTCCAAGATAATTATTGATTTCCACTAGTTGTTTCTTGAGGTACCTCTTCTCTGGTGGACAAGGAGGCTTTCAGGACCGGGCAGTTTCCTCATCCTCTTTTTTCCATCGAATTCCTCCCCCTTTAAGAAAGTTGAGATGTCCAGGAGTGCCCCCTTTCCCCGATAATCAATAGAAGTACTTTCCCTCGGTGTTGGGGGACCAGGATATGACGAAGGTGACTCCCCGGCGGCATCGGCTCTCCTCGTGCGAGCATGGACGCCGGCTTTCTCTTCCCTTGAAATTGCCGACGATTCCTCTCGTTGAATGCACATCGAGAGATCTCTTCCGGTGGCTTTTTCCTCAGAGTACTTCCTGACCGTATCTACCTGTCCCCTCTTTTGCTCTAAGGCACGCCTCCTCGTCCATGCCGCAATCCTTCCCTCCTTCCCGACCCCCCTCCCCTGGGGAAAAAAAAAAAACGTTCGACCCACTATCTTTCCCCTTTTTTTTGTGAGTCTGCTCCTTATGATGCTCCTTAAAGATGTTAACCGCACCCCCCCCCCCCCAGTTCGTTCTGGGGCAGGCCGTTTCCTTCCTTCCCTTCGTCCCTGAGTCCTGCGGGTCATCCTTGACTATTTTGCCGGCCGGGTCGCTCAAACGTGACACCGGTCACTTTTCGATGTCCAAACCTTTTTTCTTTTTCAGTGGTTGGATTGGCTACTTGGATCTCCCTCCGTGGTGTTGTTCTCTCGATTCCCCTCTCTTTTTCCACAAACACGGCCTCCTTCCTTCTGGGGCCAGCTCAGACTTTAGTGGGGGTTCCCTTTTTTCGACACGGACCGTTCGGGTGAGGCGCCAGATGACCCCGCCCCCTTTACGAATTCCATGAGAAGGAAAACGGTTTGAACTGACACCCTCTTTTTTCCCCCCCAGAACACGTTCCCCTTCTTCAGGATGCCCTTCTGCGAGAGTCCCTAAGACTCGGCGGCGCTGAGAAACGCCCCGTTCCTATGAGGATTCTGGCCTGGCTTGTGATCTTTTCTGTCCCGATTCCCCCTTTCGTGAGGTTTTTTTTTCCGCGGGTCCCCGGATTACAGATCTCCCTCCCCGTAAATGCTGCCTCCCTAATCTTCCCTTTCTTGGGAATTTTTTTTGCGGGGGGAAACCCTCCCTCCCCCTCGATCGATAGTACGTTGCCTTTCAACTCTTCGGGAGGGCGTACGTCCTCCTCTTTGGGACTAGAAGATGACTCTTTTTCTTCGAATTATAGTCTTTTCCCCATTTTCCCTCTTTGAAGGAGAGGACACGGAGACTTTCGTGTGTCCAGTTTGAGTAGATTTTAGGACGTAGAATTTCCCCCCTCGTGGGAACTTCACTTCCCTCACGGACGAGATAAGAAGGTGTTCACCATGATTCTTTTCTTCAGGGAAAAAAGAGTGCCCCTCCTTCGCTTTCCTTTTTTCAGGAAAGATTGAGCTTAGGAATATCTTACCACTCCCCGCTGAGAGGATGTATTGGCTTCCTCTAGTCTTCTTCTTCCTCCCCTTTCCTGCTAGAAAGGTAAGCCCGGGGAGAATGTCCTCACCCCCTTCCCTTTGGAGGGCTTTTTTTTTCCTTAGGCGAGTTTCTTCGTCGCGACGGCTGAAACCCCTGCAACCCCTTGGTGGTGATAAAAGTAGGCCTCTCTAGAAGAGTTCTCCCCTCCGCTCCTCCGATAGACCAGAGTACGACTACCCTGGCCTTTCTGGGAGAGTTCCCCCCCAATCGGGGCGACACGCCCTGTCCCCTTCCTTTTCCGGAGCGGACTTTCTGTGGGTCCCAGTATTCACGGACGATTTTTGATGTTCATCTCCCCGGTGCATTTGCGGGAGGAAGGTTTTTCCTGCGGTGAGGGATTTTTTTTCCCCTCGCGACTCTTCTTCCTTTTTCATCGTACAGGCGCGACAGTACCCAAGCAAGGGCTCCCCCTTTTCAGAAGACAATCGGTTTTTTCCCTGGTAAAGTTTTTCTCCTTTTTTTCCGCTCTTCGAGGGCTCGAGCGGCTTGTCTTTTTATCAGCGTGATCCCCCCCCGAGGAGAATCTTCTTCCGGCGAGACCTTGATCTTCTAGACCGTCGCTTACCTCGCGCAGCCTTTTGGGTGATGGCCCTGCTTCTCTCCCCGAGGTGCACCTCCCTTCTTTTTTTCTGAACGCAGCAAGGTTCCCGCCCTTGTAATTTGTAGTCCGTTTTTTCAATGCTAGAGACAAACTGATCTCTTGGAACCACCTCCCTATTCCGAAGGGTCATCGAAATGGAACTTGAGATTATCCCCATTCTGGGCATGGTCTTCAGGAGGATTTTTCAGAATGCCCCACTCCCAAAAGTAGTCGGCTGACCCTCTACCTTTTTCCGCGTGTCCCTTTTTTAGTGATCTTCTTTTTTTCCCCCCCTTCTGCAGGAATTTTTCGCCCCGTTCAAAAGACTGGTAGATCCCAATCCCCGGTTTTGGAGGTCGCACTTCCCCTTGGCCCTCCCCCTCTGAAAATTAGTTTTTTGACCAGGTCCGTCCACCTGTACTCCATGCCCGGGTATTCCTTCGAGGGGAACTTCCCCTCCCTTTGCCGCAACGAACGAGTCCCTTTTCAGAAAGGAAAGCGCCGTGGCATTTGCGTCAATCAGTTTTCGGTGTCCCTGCGACCCCCCTCTTTTCCCCCCTGAAAAACGGTGAGGATTTCCCACCCCCTCTCCTTTTCCCCCCCTCCCCCGAAACTTGGGTATCCTTTTTCTCGTGATTGTTGTGCTGATGGTTCTTCCTTTTTTTAGGCATGAGGGTTTCTCCCTTTTTCTTCGTTTGTGTTGTGCAGAGGATCACCCTACTCCTCCCCCACGTCCCCTCCTCCCTGGCACAAAACAAGAACGACTTTTGGTAGATAACACGGGTTTTTTTTTCTTCCCTTTTGTCTGAGTCTTTTTGATCGTTCCCTTCGAAATTAGTAGGGGATCTTGTTGGGGTATTCCTGCTCCTCCCTCTAGTTTTGTCCTGCTGGTTACCAGGCAAAGGACCCGCGTTAACAGCTTTAACAGCGCAACTTCGGGCAGTCGTATGCAGTTAGGCCCAGGTCGGCTGGATGCATTTCGGAATTGTCCCAGCGGACGCTCCTTTCTCGGTCAGTCCCCGGGGGGGTCTCTTTTTATTGTGCGTCGTGTGTCTTTACCGCGCCGGTGGCGACCTTCTTTTATTTTTTTACTTGTCCAAGATGCGGAGTCTGTATGGTACCCGGTCACCCCCCCCCTCGCGTTGGCCTTGCGACCGCTACCGCAGCCATGATTTCGACCCCCAATGGGTGACGGCTTTTTTTTTCCCTCATAGAGATCCCCTCTCCCTCCACTTTTTTTGCCGACCGACGGGTTTTTGCTGGGCAGGTTTTGTTTGGCTTGATCGCAGCCCCTTTAATTGGATGGTGTACGATAACATATTGTCGCAGTGGTCCCTAATGTCCTCGCCAGTCGGTGCCCTTGTTTTGTGCCAGGGAGTCTGAATTCACCGTATGGTCGAACTGCTTCGCTTTGGGTCCCCCGTTTTTTTATCCGATTTTGTCGGTTTTTTCCTTTCGTAAACTTTTCTCCCGCCTTCTCACCCCCCCCCCTCAAGTACGGGGTTTCCCAGTCAAGTTGTAAAACAGCACGAGGGCTCTTGAATATTGCTTTTCCTCCCCTTTTGTCGTCTCCCTAACTTCTCCTTTTTGTTTCCCGCGGGGGAAGATTCTCTTTGCATCACCCCAGGATCCTGACTTTTTGTGTTACTGTTCCTCGATCCTGTTGCCTCTATATCGCGTGTCGTCCTGTTTCATGGCCCGGCGACGACCTTTAATGCGTTCTTTTCGTTTGCCCAACCTTTTTTGGTTCATCTCCGCGACAGTTCACTTGTGGTGTTCCACTGTCGATGCCCTTCCCCTGGTTTGCCGCGCATCCAGCCGGCTCTCCGAGTTCCGTAGGCGGCTCACGGTCGAGGATTGATCCGGCTTATCCTTCGGATGGTTTTTAGGGCTTTCGCTGGAGTTTGTAGACATTAACCTACCGTCGCTTCTGTTCCGCCCCCGATCCGACGCCAGACGAGTTCTCCCCACCCCGGTGAAAAGTTTATTTCTATTTCGCTGTCGTTTCGCGCCCTATCGTAGAGATTTCCGCCCCCCCCCGGCCCAGCTCACGGCATAAGCCGCGATTCCCAGGTCATGCGCGGGCGGGACTATTTCGCCTCCTTGCCCCGTCGTTTAGGGACCGTTGTTGTCCCTTGGGTCTTCTTTGGTGGACAAGGCCAGGTGAGTAACCTCGTGGGAGTGATCGTTCCCTCCGGTTTTGGTGGGGAAGACATTCTCGGGAAGAGTCGTGACAGGGCGTGCATTTGTGAAGCCTAGGGTCACCGGTCCGTTTATGTAGTTTCTGGAAAGATGTCCCGCACCTGCAGCCGGCCTCTCCCGCCCTTTTGTGAGGTTTGTTTTCGCTCCCCTCGGTCCTGCAACAGGCTCGGCCTTACAGGTTGACCATTTTTTTGCACCGCTCGTTGAATGGGGCTATTTTTTGCGATGTTGGTCGGTTCGGTAGCGATGCCCCGAGAGACCATTTCAGATTTGAGTTCCTGGCGTCGCGCGGTTCGTTGAATCCCAAATTTGCCACCTTAGTCACCCCCTTTCTGTCTTTTTTTGGTGTTGATGTCCGATGTTGAACGCGGATGTTGGGACCTCCGGACATGATTATGGGAGTTTTTTTTTCTCTTGCTCAAAAGCCCCTCAGCCCTCCAGGGGCAACTTTTCTTGCCGCGTAGTTGGGCGGATTTTATTTTTCGCCATTGTTTATATCTCTCTTTCATTTTCGTGTCTGGTGGGGGGCGGGTCTTGTTACGGAGTTCTCGAGCATCTGTTCCGCAGTGAAATATTTGCCAAAAACTACGTTTTTTTTCCGACTCTGGGTAAGGCAGTTGTCTTTCTTCTGAACGCTCTTCTATCCTGATTCGTACCTGTTGGCTTTTTTTCTTCGTCTTCGGTTAACCCCGCTCAGATTTTACGTGTTTCTCTTTTTTCACAATTAGTTCGCGCCTTGATTTGCCTTGTCCTCCCCGCGAGGCGTTCCTCCCCCCCAGGTGTCGCTAGCCGTTCCCCTTGTAGGATTTTTTCACATTTTAGTTTTCGCCCGCGCTGGTTCTTCCCTAAGTGGTATGCGGATGCCGTGCGCTGAGGCCGCGGACCTATCCCCCCCCTTTTTTCTTCGGCGAACCTTTTTGACTTTTAGTTCGTCCTGACCCACAAAGAGCCAGGCGCCTTCTTACCAATCTAACAGGAGGACGTGTATTGTTTTTCCTAGAGGAACCGTTTCCCTCCCCTCGTTACCTAGTTTGCGGGTTCCCATTTACTACGCACTGTTGTGATCACGTTGCTACTTCTCGCTTCCTTCAGTAGGGGCGCTTTTTTTCTTTTGTCGCTTTGCTTCCATTTTCCCTTTGAGTTCCGGTCCCGGTTTTTTGATTTTTCTCCTTTTTTTTTCTCGAGGATGATGGTTTAATTTTTATATTTCACACTGGCCTGGCGTCTCTTCGCTTATCGGCAATATTCCGTTCACCCCTCCCTTTTTCCAAGCGGCTTCAAGGCGGCGTGCGGCTTCTCATTTGCAAATGTAGACTACTTTCTTTTGGCGATCGGACTTTACTTTACCTCTATGGTCTTTTCGATAGTGGGCAGTTCCCAACTGCCGGCAGCTGTCACCCGCGCGGTCCTTTTTCGCGCTGTGCGCCTTCTTTTTTTTACTCGCGGCCGGAAAAGCTTTTTTTTTTTCCCACGACTACAGTTTTTTTTCTTTTCTTCCCCTTTTTTCTCCTTACTCCGGTTTTTTTGTTGTCTGAATAACCTATTTTGGGGGATCATGTGCGGTGCTGTCCGTGCGCGAGGTCTGTCCCCCTAACTAGTGCGGGCCGTCGCGGAAACGTGATTTTTATTTTTGGTTTGCGCCCCCCCTGCCCACTGCGATCAACGGTTCCGTGTTTTTTTCTCTTGCTTCGGTTCGATTTCCCAAGCTTCGTGCACAATGTCTTTGGATCTTTCTCTTGCAGCCGCACCGTCTTTTCTTGCCCCCCTGAGCCGCTGACCCGCGCCTCGTACTTCCTGTGCACGCAGCGGTTTCCTTTTTTGCAACGAAGCTTTTTTCCCCCTCCTCCTCACTGATTTACTCCCCTCTTCTTAAGCGCCCCCTCTACCCACTGGCCTTTCCTACGTGGAACACATGAGGCGAACGCCTTTCTTTTCTGTGGGAAGCCATCCAGAGACTCTTTGTCAATCCCCTGTCCCTCGTCTACACATTACGATCCCGCTTGCTCCCTCACCCCTCCTCCCCCTCGCACGAAAAAAAAACCCGAAAGTAATCGTACCCCCTTCCTCTCCCGGTGGTGTTTTTCCCCAATTTTTTTGGGTGGACCTTAACGTTTCCTTCTCCTTCTTTTCTTTTTTGTGTCCCTTTTCTATTTCTGACAAGAATCACGGTGGTTTCACAGCCCCCCCGTGGAGACTGTCTGTTTGTCCGGGTTCTATTTTTTGCTTTTTTTTTTCCTCGCTTCCTCCTTGGTCCACTTTTGTGGCGATCATGGGCTACGCCATCATGGCCCCTCGCCCTTTTACCAAACGCCTCACGGTCTTTTTTGATAGCCCGGTCATAAAACTTTCAGGAAGCCCCCCCCTCCCCGGTGTGTGCCGGTCTTCTCTTCCCTTTTTTTTCTTTCTGTCCAGGCCGTCTTCTTGAGGACAGCAACGTTGTACTGTGTATGTAGAAACGAAGCTACCCCCAAGAAGATAGCCATCGTCACGTCCTCGCTCGAGCTGGTTGTCTACCACGTATACGCGAGGCTCATTTTCCTTCGAGCAGATACTGTCCCCCTCGGCGGCTGGCTTTCCAGTCACCCTGCCGGCCGACTACTTTTTCATCTTGCAGCGTTTCCGTGTTATAATGTACACATCGTTGTTCTACTTTCCACTTGATTTCCCCTCTCTTGATCGGACTGGTATCCCATTCAACTTCTGACATTCGACATAGACGCGTTACGCGAAGCTCCGCACTTTTTTGGTTCCGTCTGTCACTCGTGCAGTGACTGGGGTCTTCTGATGGTTTGTTAGCATTTGTTGTTTTTTTTTTTTGTGCCGGGTAGCAAGATAACACGTGAGTGGGGAGGGTTTTTTTCGGTGCAACATCGATTGAGGTTATAACCCCTCTACTGCGTAGAAGGGTAGGGCTGGCGCTCGCATGATGATAGCCTTGTATTACTTTCATCCCTTCCCCCCTGTCCTCACGCATCACTTCCCTTCTGTGCACACAGAGGGGGACTTGAAGAGATCCCCGCTAAAGCACGTATGCCCGCATCCCCTTACGGGGTCTTTGCTATGACTGGAGTGGCCGCGCTCTGCCATTGCACTTCCCCTCCGAGAAACCGCCTGTCTTTTTCGGCCGGGCGTCAGCTATGTCCCCAAGAGCGGCTAGAGAAGCCGATTCACGGCCTTCGTGACCTCATTTTCCAATGCCTTTTTTGGGAATGGTTAGTAATTTCGGCTTGTCCCCATCACCCTCCCATCTCGTGTGTCTTGGCTTTTCTTGGCTGTCATTGCCTTTGAGCGGTATCGTCCGTGAATGAGCATCTTGGTGGAACAACATCTCTTTCGCAGGAAACCGCTCCCTGGTCCCGGGACGTGTTTGCTTGTACCTTCTTTGCCCTCAATCCGCTATGTGGAGACCCGTGTTTTTTTTCCGGGTGCTTGTATACGTTTTCCCGTCGTTGGTAATCGCCATACGTCTTCTACACAACGTGACAACGTGTATCCCTGCTGGGGGCATGGCGAGCCCCTCGTCCAAAATTGTTGTCGGCTGCGGAGGACTTTCCCCAGCTGTCCCCAGCTTACATCCTCCTCGCATGCGCTCGAAGCTCCCCAGGAGAGGGCGTGCCACTTCCTTTCCCCTGTCTATGCGCTTCGTTTTTTTTTCCACCATTGTCCAACCTTTGATGAGTCTCACCTCTAAGGACAAAGGCTCCAGTCCGGCAAAACCTTTTTCTCCTTTCCTTCAGGATTTCCCCCTCCTTTTGGGCTCTTTTCGTTGCGCGAGAGTCGGTTCGGGCCAGCTTTCTGTGTATAGGCCCTTTCCCCCACGCTGCTTTACCTAAGTTTCCTCCTGGTTTGATTTGGCCAGCTGGATTCTGTGTTCTGATCTCTTAATTTGTTTTCTCACTTTCTTCTTATCTCTTGTCTTGCTTGTTTTGCTTTGTCCGAAGATCTGGCCCAGCGGACAAACCAGATGCCAAGTATATAGAAGCCCGCGCACAACATCTCCCCTTTAGGAATTCATGCAGCCGCACCCCCCCCTCCCCCCCCCACAGTTATCTTTGGTCAGATTCCCTGCACTGATGCGTGATTTTTTGGGGGTAACTGGGGTTCTGGGCGAGAGCCCTGCAATCTGTCATGTCGCTCCCCTCGGAGGGTTTTTATCCCCATTTCCTTTTTAACCAGATGACCCGCCTGGTTTGGCCTGCCGGGACGTTGTCCCTCCCGTTCCCCCGCCTCACACTATTTTCCTGCAGCATCCAGGTGAATCCCGCTCTGGAGGACGCACCAACCAGTGAGCCAAGGGACGTTTCCGCTAGAATACTTCACTGTCCCTTGATTTTTTTGTATTTTTAGCTTAAGACCCCGCACCGTCCTAGCTCGTGACCGGTGCTGTGTCCCCTATCTCGATTTGAAGGACACTCGCCCAGGCAATCGGCGCTTGCAGGTCGCCCCTCGCTCTCATCTTTTTTGCCTTTTGTTTTTTTCCCCGCCTCACTGATCAGGAAAGGTGTAGCTGCGCTTGTCTTCTGGGCACCCCCCCCTGCGCCTTGGTTATCATTGGGCCACGGCATTAAATGTTTCATGAAGTACAATGATCGTAAAGAAACACTGCTTTCCGATGCCTTTCTCTCGGCTTGGTCAGCCCAATGACCGTGAATTTCAAACTTTAGGTTGTCCGATTTTTTTTGGACGGCCGTGGCCCTCCTGTTCATTTCAACGATTCGTCCATCTTGCGCAACTTTCCTGAGGGCGGTATCCTGGACCCAGTACCTGTACTATCCCGGTTGTCCATTCATTTTCCTCCACTCTTGCGCGTCCCCCAGTTGACCTGTTGGGCTTTGTGGTAGTCCCGATATAGTTCCTGCTATTGACGCCCCTCCCCTCCCCGACCTTTCGTTCCCTTATGTAACTTCCGTACGGTACCTGCGGCAGCCTCTGGGGTTCTAAATTCATCAACCTTGTTCTATGTTACAGGGTCTGCCTGCACCTTCTTTGCAGTTCCCAGAGGCCGATCGTCAACGCCCGGGCAATGTGGCCGAGATTCTCTCTTTTCCCGGATTTCCCCATGAGTTTACGACGAATTATCAAAGTGGAAAAAGACGGCCTCACAGCAGGAACTCTTCCGTCTGATGTCCCCCCTACCTCATACCTCCGAGACTTCCCGGCTTATGAGCTGAGCTGGACTGCCCCCCGTCCTGGCCTCCTGACCGGGAGGCCACCGCTGTCCGTTCCAAATTTATTTTTGGTCTTTAGGAGGGCGGATTTTGTTTCGCATGTCACTTTTCTCCTTTGCGGAGAACGAGGACGAGCCTCCCTCTTCCCCCTCGGTGTTCCCGACTCACCCCCCTTCGTCGCAGCCAGTAACGGAGGCGTGTCCGACGATTTTTCCCCCCTTTCGTTTCCCTTTTTTTTTTTGATTCCCAGCTCTGCTTTGCCCTCCGAGTTCGAGTTAATTCCTCGACGCGTCCCGTACCCCTTTGGGCGTTGATGCTCCGCCCCCATATGTAAGTCCACCCTTTTTCCACTCCCCCCCCTTTGCCTTTCCTCCTCTCCTCTCACGGCAACCCCCCCCCCCGTCAAAGCACGTTTCATTCTTTGTCCTTTCTTTTCGAGTTTCCCCTTTTTTTTTTAAGCTCCCCCCCCTCTCTCCTTTTTTTTCTATGTTTTTTCAGCATTTCAAGGCTTTTTTTCCCAATCGCGCGACGCCTCCCGAAGGCTGTTTTTTTTTTTTATTCCTTTTTTTTTTGCCCCTTGGGCTCTCTTCTCCCCTTCAAAACTGTAAAACCTTTTTTACAGCTCAAAGGATGGCTCTTTGTGATCCACCTTTGCTTCGAGGGCGGGTTCCCCCCCTTTTTTTTTTAACCTGCTTCTCTCCTTCCCGGTGTCTGCCCCCTTTCGCTCGGAACAGATCCCCCTTTTCGCTTTCCCTTTCCTTCCAGCTCGTGTTTTACCTTCCCTTTTTTCGGTGAGGACAATCGGCGGTTCCTCGTCTGACGATCCCCCCCCTTGCGTCCCGTTTTTCGCCCTTTTTTTTCCGACTCCTTACGGCCCCTTTCACGGCGTTTTTTTTTTGCCTTTCCCCACCGTTTTTTTTCTATTGTTCCTTTTTTTCTTTTCGTCCAAGGTCTCCATTTCTCCCTCTTAACTTAGCTTACCGCTGACAACGTTTCTTTTTCCTTCTTCTGTCGTGCTTCTTCGAAGATTCTGAAACAGGACTTGCGATTTCCCCCCCCCCACAAAACTTCCTCTTTTTTTTTTTTTTGTCCCGCGTTTTTTACCCCTGACCCAGACTTCTTCCCCACCCTCTGAAGCCGGGGGCGCGCTCCCTTTCCTCTAGGACCGACTTTTTCCCTTCTTTTCAATCGGACATGCACCCCCCTTGATCACTTCCCTGATGTTTTTGATTCCTCTTTCCTTCCCCGGCGGACATGAAACCTGTTCGTGTTAATACATTCCTTTTTTCTTTTTTCCTGGACTTTTTTCCTTCCTCCTTCCCCCCCCGACTATATTCCCCTCCAAGTTGGAGGGGAGCGCTCCCCGTTCGGCGGATAATCTCCCTTTTTTTCCCCTTCCTCAGTCCTATCTACCAGTCTGTTTTTGAGTTGATTTTCGATTGATACGGCCTTTTTTTTTTAAGAGGGCGTCTTCCCTTTGGTGTCAAGGTCGGATTTTTTTTCTCGTTTTTCTCTGGATTTTTAGAGTTTTTCTGATCCTTTTTCCTTAATTATTTTTCGGTTGTCACACCTTCCTTCAAATGTATTGACCCCTCCAAAATACTCCTCCCGGCATTTAGTTGTTTCGTGCCAGGGGGACTTAGATCGGATGTAACTCCTTTCCCTCGGCTTCCCCTTTTTTTTCCCCCCCCCCCAAGCACTCCTTTTTCCTTTTTTTTCTCCGCCTCCGTACTTGGTCTTGCATTTCTAGGCGTGGTTTGAAGCAATGTATATGTGTGGCTCCCCCCGGGTATAATGTCCCGCCCGCAGCGCGTGGCTTGACCGTTTTTTCTCCCGCCTCCTGTCCGCTCTGGGTCAGGGTCCTCTGACCTCGCTTTTTCTGCCACTGTGTCCGAAGTAGGTCTGTACACAGAGGTACGCTTCGGTGAGTTCCCCTCTTCTTGAACCTGGGCCGATTCTTTTTCACCCATTTGGGGAGAACCTGACCGCCCTCCCCCGCCCCATTTAAGTCACGATTTTACTGGCCCTGCGGTTTTAGTGAGGCACGAAAGCCGCCTTGTGGGATTGATTGTAAAAAAAAATCACGGCCCTCCGACGAGTAAGCGGCGGTCGCCTGATTGTAGCCACTACCTACTTGCCACCTAATGGGTGCTTTGTTATGAGATTGCACTTGTGGTACAACTGTAGCATCTTCTTGGTGAACCATAGATTTTTGTTTGTTGTTATCGCAGGTCGTTCGCTCTCTTGAAGAGGAATGTGATTCTGATAGATCTTTTAGTGCGCGCCTAATTCCCGTACTTCTAGTCGTCCTGCTTTTTTACGTTCTTTCTTACAAGTAAAGGACGCACTATCGCGATCCCCCCTCAGACACCCTCGGGTCTGTGTTCTTGAGGCCCTGTTTCCGTTTTGTGCCGATTTCCGATGCGCCGGGTGGCACCCGTCCTGCAACCTGGTACCTGCACTCTCTGTGAGTATGAGGATCTGTGGTTCTCGAGGTTTCGTTTTATACGGCGCTCCCGCGAACTTTTTCTGCTGTGATTTTTACCGGTTGCAGATTCTGCCTCCCGCATTTACCCGTCCAATTTAATTCCGTAGCGCCCCCTTTTCCTCCCTGGGATTCCTTCTTTTTGCGCTCACCTTCTTCCCCTTTGTCCCCCTTTGTTTGGACAGTTGGATTTCTTATATGGAGGGCCGCGTGTTTCCCCTTTAAGCATTTTCCTTACCTGCTCTGGGTTTGTTTCCGGCATTCGGTACCTTCTTTTTAGCCCCCGGCCTAGGAAAAAGTCTCCTTAGATCTAGTTTCACCCTCCATCCATGACCTTTCTCTTTTGGTTCCCTCTTCTTCCCGCTTCCGCAATATACGGGACTTTTTTCTAAAGAATGTGGCCTTCTCTTTTTTTTTCGTCTCCCCCTCCTCTCCCTGGTACTAGCAGGCTTCATCCTACACTGGACCCACGGCTTGTTTCAGCGGGAACCCCTTTGGGATTTTTCCGCATACTTTTTTTTTTCCATAGGTTTTTTTTGGGCTTTGAACCTCTTCTTTTTTTTATCACCGCTTTTTTTTTGATTTCGTTGGCCGGATGCGCCTCTCCATGAGCGCATTCCTTACTATGAGCCTCCCCCTTTTTCATCCTTGGTACGACCTCTTTTTTTGTGCGGAATTGTGGATAGGCTTTCCTTTTTTTTTTTCCCTCTTTCATAATCTGGGTGTATGCTTCGATGGCGGGCGGTGTTCTTTTCCAAACGCGTTTTTAGCACCTCCCATTTTTTTTTTTCCTGCTCTCCCCCCCCCGAAAATTTTTGTTGTCTCTCTTTCCCCCCCGGAGATCTTCCCCCCCCCACTTCTTTTCCGGCGAAATCTGTAATGTAGGCGGTCCCCTTTTCCCCGCCGAAATAGGTCCGAGAACGGTATCTTTTTTTTGCACCTTTTCCCTCACCACTTTCCTGTTGTGTTTTACACTTAGGAGGCTACGCGCTTTTTTCGCTTTTCTTTCTTTATCCCTTTCTCTTTTTTTCCCCCGACGGCCGATGATTTTGTTTTTCCCCCTTTTTTCTCACCCCATTGTGATTAGTTTTTTTCTTTCTGGACAGAGGGACTTTGAAGCTTCCCCTTGCCTTTTCTTGTTGCGTACTTTTCATCTTCACGACTTTTTTGAGTTTTGGCCACTTCTTTCAATGAGTACTTTCTCTTTTTCGGGTCACCTCCCTTTCCTAGTATATTGCGGCGGCACGTTCTCCCCATTTTTTGGGCGCCCAAACCCCCCCCCCCTGGAGTTTGCTGAAGTCGGGATTTTGAGTCTCGGTGTCGAAGCTCGCTCTTCGTGTATTCTCTGTAACATGAACGATTTTTTCTTTTTTCGTCGTAAACTGTGTCTCTCGGACCAGTTTGATGACCCCGCCTTCTTTTGTTTACTTTGGTAGGGTTACCCTTCCCATACATAAAACAGTAGGGCAGATTGGGATTTCCCCCCTCCTTCTTGCCCCCCCGTTTTTCCTAGTGTCCAACTCTGCGTGGGTCTATTGACGCGCTTTTTTCTCTTTTTGAATTACCAAGGAGACCCCTTCCTGAGGTGACTTCATTTCGCTCATTCACTTTCTTTGACATCGTTCCCTTTCCGATAATGCCTTGTACCGCCCTTCTCCTTCTTTCTTAGTAGTCCTTCCTCGCATTCTTGTCTTTCGTTTTTTCGATCTTTTATCGCCGACCTCCCCCTCTCCCCGCCCGTGGTTCTCCCCCGGAGGATCGCGCCATTTTTTTTGTCGGGCAGGTCCTTGTCCCCCCTCATAAGGCCCTTCCCCCACTTTCCCATTTAGACGTTTCCTCCCGGGCACCCGTTCCTATTGTTTATCTTTTGTTCACCTTCTTCGTTTCCCGGATGACCGCCGGTTCGTTGAGGGGCGAGCGCAATCCGTTTCTGGCTGGATCTTCCCGGGTAATGTTCCTTTTTCGCGAAGATGTGTCCCCTCCTCCCTTACGCTCCCGCTTGTTTCGCTCTTAGGTCATGTTATGTTTATTCCCCCCGCTTGCTTTGCTCTTTTCGTTCTTCACATGCTTTTTCGCCTTCCGTCCTTAGATCCGGGGGCTTTTTGGCGGCTTCCCCCCCCTACGGAGATGAATCTCCCCCCTGTGCGTTTTTACTGATCTGTTTGAACGCTTTTTTGCACCTTTTTTTTCCCTTTTCATGAGGGATTCCTGCTCAAGCAGGCCTTTTCCCGATCCTCTTTAAACTTCGGCGACTTGCTTTCTGCGTCGGTCTTCCTCCTGGGATATGCCGCGAGCTCTGACTCTTCAAGGTCGCCAAAACTCCGTTCCTTTTCCTCCGATTATGGCCCCCCTTGGATATCGGTGTGGTATTTCTGAACTTTGTTTTGCGATTGAGGATTTTTGGTTTGCTTGGTGGTGTTCCCGGTGCTTCATCTGCTCGGGAAGAATTTTTTCCGCACCTGTCCAATTTGATTTCTTTTTTTTTTTCTACAGAATATTGGAACCTCCATTTCCCAGTTTTCTCTCTCCGGTCCAAAGATTTTTTTCGGTAGTTCTTTCTTTCTTTGTTAGGACGTGTCGGCCCGGCCCTCTGGAAGAGTTCCTCTCTTTCTGCGAGCGCCATCAACCCCTCAGGCGCGGACCTCTTTTTAGTGTCAACCCCCCCGTTGGATTCATTAGCTTCTCTTAGCCTTCCCCCACAAGAGCCTTCTCCTCCTCCCCGGTCGGGGAGAGTTTTGTGATTCGGAAACCTGTTCGGGTGTTACCCCTTCCCCTATGATAAGTGCCTTTCTGGTTTTCTTTTCCGCTTTCCTTTTTTGACTCAACTTTTCTTCGTTCTAGATCTTCTTTCTCTGGGCTGTGCCCTCCCTCGGTAGTCAACGTAGTCTTTAATTTTGTGAAAGGTAACGTTTGTGATCGCGCTTTTTTATAACTCGGGTTTTGGTTTTATTTGCGCCAGTTCCAACTACCTCTCCCCCCTAGGAGCTTAATACGCTTTTCGGCCCACTGTTCTTTTTGCACATCGATTCTGCTGCATCATAAATATCCCGACCCCCCCCATTTGAAATTGTAGTCTCTTTCTCGGTGGCGATTGGCACACAAAAATCCCTCCTTATTTAGTGTGAGGTCGAAAGGTGTTTCTTTTCCCCCCACCGGGCTTCCCCTCCTTTCCCGACGGGACGGCTTGCGAGCTCTGGCGCCGAACAAGACAACAGCACCCCTTTTTTTCCCGGATACCTTCTTTTACTCCTCCTCCGCTTTTTTCTCTTTCCTTTCTCCCAAACGTAGGGGGTCGTGTGTCCTTTCCCCTTGGTTTCTTTCTGAGAGAAGTTTTCCGCAGGTCGCGGGATCGTGATGCTGGCGTTCCTTTCCTCCCACTCGACCTTTTTTTTTTCCAGGATGCTCGTCGATCCCCTTTTATCTCATACAAATTTTTTTTCCCCTTTTTTTTTCTTTTTTCTTTATGGCAGGCCGCACTTTTTTTTGTTCCCCCTGATGACGCTGGACCGCTCTTTCCCTGTTCTTTCCTCGACTGGTTCGCTTTTCCCCCCTGAAGGCTTGGCGCAAATAACATCATTCCTCGTGAGCAAGCCCCATTGACCCTTTTCCTCCCGAATTTCCCCCTCCGCAAGAACGTGTCCCCCCCCCTCCTGAATTTCTCATAGTCTTCGAACGCGCGATGATTTTAGTTTTCCCATCCACGTGATCCCCTTTCGGCCCCCCTTTTTACCCGAAAATTTTTAAAGCGAATTCGTCGACCTTTTTTTCCTCCTGAACACCCTCCCTCCGCCGGTTAGATGTCCCTTCCTTCTTCTTTTGTGTCATATAGCGTCCCCCGCTGCAACGCTCCCCGGTTTTCTACCTCTTCGCCTCTCCCCTGGGTGAGAGCTTGGCGCGGGGTCTCCTTTGTCCTGGGGCTCGCATACCAACTTTTCTCAACCGCGGCTCCCCCCATGTCCGCCCCTTCTTTGTGCGGCTAGCGGGGGATTTCTCCTTTGCGGGGGAGATTCTTTGCGGAGTCTTTTTTTCTCTGCAATTCCTTTCCCCTTTTTTAAAAATGCTTCGAGCAGCCCTTCACCCCCCCGGACTCCCCCCCCCTTCATATTCACAAACTCTTTTCCACTGATTCATATCCCCCCCATGCCCTTGCCCTATCTCAGACGTATTTGGCGATTTTTTTTGCGAAGCTTCGCGCAATTCCTCCCCCCTTGCCTCCCGACTACGAGCTCCTCCTTAGCCTCGAGGCGGATGCCCCCTGCTGCTTGATACGCTCCAAGTTTCTTCTCCTGAGGTTTGTGTTCAACCTCGGTTGCCTTCTTTCCCCAAGGGTAGCTCTTTTTTTTTGAAGGATTGTTCCCAGCCGCAATCCCGAACTCCGTTTCTTTTTGTTTGCCCCAACCCGCCCGCAACCCCCCCCCCAGCAGACGCGCATTCGTCCCTCGAAGCCGGAACCCCCCGTCCTTCCCTCTTGCGGAAGGAGTCTTCTTCCCCTTCTGCAAGTCCCGTAACGTTTTCTATAAGTAGATTGCGCGCGCTCCTTTTCCCCTTCTTTTATCTTTTTCCCTCTTCAACGAAGAACTGTTCCACAAAATTATTTCCCCAAATGCCCTCCGTCCCTTTTAAATAGTTTTTTTTTTTTTTTTAGTGGTTAGGGGATTTCTCCTGGGCTTTTTCGGCACCGGTCTTATACAACTTCGGTCTTTTGAGCCCTTTGCTCCCCCCCCCCGTTTCCCTTTGCTTTAGTCCTCAGTCGGCGTCTGCTCACAAGAGAAAAGGCCTCT
>Ga0179593_1452061_pt1 | contig 24767 bp, 30 predicted proteins | sample CZODoug2_1_08_16_FD_185931 | JGI IMG/M metagenome (GOLD analysis project Ga0179593, IMG submission 185931) | Vadose zone soil fungal communities from Angelo Coast Range Reserve, California, USA - CZODoug2_1_08_16fungal (PacBio error correction) | ecosystem: Environmental > Terrestrial > Soil >... | reverse complement strand
TCGTTTTTTTTTCTTTTCTTCTCAAAGAGGAGCCATCAATGAAATTTTCCTTTTCTCTCGGCTCTTACGTCGTCTTCGAGTGACGGAGGGGATTCTCCGTTGTCATCTTCTCACCTGACCCCTTTTTCTTCTCCTCGTCAGTGGGTCTTCCTTTTTTTCGGTGGGTCTTCCTATACCTTCAAATCCTTGTCCCCCCCCCTCAGTTTGGAACATGCCTTTTTTCTGATGAGGTTCGCCCCCAGGCCAGTATTCATGGCTTCTTCCTGAGCTCCTTCCCCCCTCTCGGATATCTGCGCTGCCCCCGTCTTTTTTTTGCTAGGATCCGCAGGGAGCAGAGAACAGTACGTACTCTTTTTTTTTACCCCACGTGATCGTTTTTAGGGGCTACAGATCGTTTCTTCTTCCCCTCCTCCTACATAACTCGTCTGTTTTTTTTTACGTTTTGCGAACATATGCGACCTTACCCATTTTGATCCCGGTCCTTGTCCCGTTTTTGTTTGTGTGGTTACTCTTTAATTAATTCTTGTTTGTCCCTCTTTGGGTTCGGTGGTTCAACTGAGGTTAGACTGTTCCTCCCTCGTGAAGTTTGCTGACTTTCTTAAATCGTTATATCTCCTCCTCACCCCCATGTTTTCGATTGTGACCTTTTTTTGTATTCGTGTCGGTTCTTTTCTTTTTTTATACTTTTGTGATCTTCATTTTTTCCGTTTTTTTTTGGTATGTTTTTGAACTTTGTTTTGCTGGTTTCAGGCTCGTTCCTTTTACCCAACCCTTTGCGGTCTCACAGCGTTTTCAGCTAGATGATCCTTTGGTCCCCCTCCTGGTTTGACGTGTTGGAGACCTTATACTTTTTTTGTCCTTTTCGGTATTTGTGATGATCGTTCCTTGATTCTCTGTTCTTTTTTATGATCCGCTGGTTGTTCCCTAGGGGTACCTTTCTTTTCGGCACGTCTGCTGATACCACTTACTCCCCCCCAATGTAACCCTCCCTTTTTGTCCTTTTGGGTTTGGCTTCCGATCTTCCCCGCCTTGTCCTTACCTTACCCCCCCCCCCTAAACGTTTCATTATCAACTTCTTCCCCCCCCCCACAAATATGGTTCCTTGCACCAGGGGTGCTCTCCTTCTGGACACATCCAAAGGTATAATGGGGCCCTCCACTCTGTGTCTTTCTGGCTGCCCTTTTTTTCAGTCTTTTCTTTTGGGGCGGTTGTTTGCATGATGGTTTTTTGTAGGGGCCCAAACGGTTCTGGTTATTATTCTCTTTCCCTTCCCAACCGGTTCTACGGTGGCGGGGTGTTTGTCTTATAACTGGTTTTCGATTCTCAACCTGAACCAACGCCCCCTGTCTCCCACAGTTATTTTTCATTTAGACAGACTCGTTTTTTCTCATCCCTCACCAACCCCTTTTTCCTCGGCGTTTTTTATGGCCGCCTGCCCCACCTCCCTCCACCCCCTGGCAATGTTCCTCCCCCCTTGCTTACACTATACGGATGATTCATGTCCCGTTTATACAATCCTCACGCCCACCTTCTACCCCCCGGCATTGTTTGGTCTCCGTTTTCATTACTCACTTCTTTTTATAGGACTATCAGCGTGTCATGAGATAAGGTAGGTAGATGCATCCCCACGGACAAGACATGCAGCGCAAGCCCCGTCGTGTGTCTGTTCTTCGTTTTTTCATTTCCCCCCTCTTGCCAATTCCTCCCCCCGGACAATACTGTAACGCGATTTCAAAAGTTTGCCGTACGATCCCCCCCACCTGGTCCGCCCAAGTGCTACTTCCTTCTTTCTCCCCCCCCTTACCCAGGTCGTTTTAAGCTCGTACTCGCTCGGCGTTTTCCCTACCCGTTACCCCTTCCCTTGAATCCCTTTTCAAGGGCCCCTGACATCCCTTAAAAAGTACTATTTGGGGCCTATAAGCCGGGGCTATCTTTCCCCCTACCGCAGTTTTTTCGCCGCGCCCTTCCCCCCAAAAACCCACGCACGAAACGAAATTGTGATCTTGATGCCTCCATTGCTTTTTTCACCAGGCCTTTTTCCCCAGGTTTTCCCCTTTCATCAGCCTCTCACCAGCAGTTTTTTTTTCCCCCTCCCCCTTCACCGAACCCGCCTCAGGCGTGGTAACTCCCTTCCCAAGCTGTACCTTCTAAAGCATTCCCTCCCCTTGTCTCCCCCTTGATAACAAATTCTCCCAATACGGTTAACCCTATTTAGATGGGTCCTTCAGTCTATCTGGCAACTTATTCCCCCTCCCTCCGACGCCTTCTGGCCCCCGCCGTTTCCCGTACCTGTTTACGGCTCCCCTTCTTCGTCTCCACAAACGACCTCTCTAGTCGCCACGCTCGCCCATCTTTCCCCCAGCATCTCTTCAGACAAGTACTCCCTTCATAAGACGAAATTCTTTAGACCAAGCCCCCCCCCCGTTTCCCCATGCACCCCTTTCGAGTCGTTGTCGTTGCTCGTTCCTTGGCTACGTTCCGTATAACCCCCGTCCTCCCAATATATATAGGACCTCACGTATTTTCAACGTCTTTTCGGGGGCGTAATTGAGGACTGCCCCCTCCCCCAGGGTGCTTTGATTTCTCCACGAGTCCCCCCCCCTCTCTCAAAGGCCTTCTCAATTTGACAAAAGGAATGGAGGTTCCTTCCCATAATTTCGTATGCCCACTGTATCCGCTCCCCCGCTTGAATGTGTTCCATTCCGACAGGGGTTGACCCCCCTCCTTCACGGGACTTACGGTTTTAGTACCCATTTTTTTTTGTCCCTTTACATTTTTAGGAGGTACCTACTTTTCCCGCGGCACTCCCCTCCACCTTTCCTTTTTTTAAATTTTAACTGTACTAGCCCGGCCCTTCTCCTTGTTAAGGTACCGCTATCCTAGTTCCCCAACCGAAGCCCCTTTCCTTTTCCCTCTCGTTTTACGTTACTGCCGCGTCTTTCCTCTTAGCCCCCCTTTCTCCAACTCGCACTTTTTTTCCCCAGGTTTTTGATTCCACGTCTTTGGTTGCCCTCGACGATGATTCTTCCTTCTGATACCCGCTACTTGTTCTTTTCGTCATTCCCGTTTTGCGGCTATCACTGTCGGTCTCTACCCTTCGTTGTTATCGCCCGGTGTTCCCCGATAGTTCCCCCCTTTCAGCAGCAAGCCGTTTCCACACTGCCGAAAAAAATTCTCTGGCTATTTTTTTAGGAGAGCCCATGTTTTTCCTCCCCTTCTTTAACCGGGCCCTAGTCGTTGATACCTGGGTTGTTCCCTTCCCCCCCCCTTTATGGACCCCTATAACACGCCCTTGCCCACCCCCCCCCTCTCTCCTCCGTTGTTGTTGTTTGATCGATTTTCTCGTGGTTCCGGCCGTTATGCTTTGACCATGAACCTTTGGCGCGCATCCAAAAAATCTCCACATCGCATTCCTAGGGGTCTTAAGACATTGGTCCCCTGTTCTAATAAGAATTAACACCTCGCCATTTTCCAGTTTTTAGACGGGTGTTCTTCGGCTCCCTCATTGACCCCGGGCGGGCACACCCTGCAACTTTTTTTTCCCATCTGGACAGAGTACTTTTTGAAGCTCGACTTTACCTTATCCTCCCCCTCAATTTCCTCCAGCACCTTTTCTTTTCTTCTAAGGGGCAGCTTCGCTTAAAATACGGCCTTTTCGACTGGATGAATCCCTTTCCTAATTTCTACGTGAATTCGATCCGTACGTCCATGAGCTTCTATCTTAACCCTCTTGAGAGTCCTTCCCCCTATGTCAGGAAATTTGCAGATTCATTCTTTTTTTCTATCACGATGTGTCGCAGGCGACAGTTTTTTCCCTTTCCCGCTTCACAGGAAATTTGCGTCCAATTGTGTTTAGATTCCCCCCCCCGTCTCCTTCTGCCCTGGTTGCCACCTCCACCATTCGTCCAAGGAATTTGCTGTCCGTTATTGCCCCTTGGTCCCCCTGGTATTTCCCACAATTTTGAGTTCCCCGGTAATCGTTACAAGGTCTTTTTCACCCCCTCTCTTTACCACTGTGTACCCGAGTCTCGGAGATCATTGCGTTTTTTTTCATGCCCATTCATGTGGCTCACGTCTTTGTGATCCCCCCCCCTTCCCTTGACTGGATGTACTCCCGAAGCCCCCGTTTCAGTCAAATTCGTATCTTTGTTCCTTTTCTCGTAGTCGAGAAGTATGGCGCGTTTCATACTCCCGCCCCCTTCCCATCTGAATCTTCCGTTGTGGTCTGAAGTGGCCTTTCCGTTTGGTGTGGCCCCAAAGGATGTCTCACTTTGCTTTTTTTCGGACAGGAGGCTCCACTTTTTAATTGCTGCTTTCCTCCTTTTTTTTTTGACGCGTTTTGATCGAGGCGAAAGGGGGTCTTCCTCCTCCCTGTTCCATCACAGGACGACGCCGGCCTGGGGCGCGTTTTTCGTTTTTTTGGGTGCATATTAAATCCTCGTTTCCTCTACACTCTCTCTAATGCGTAGTCTTCCCCCTTCTTTCTCCCCTGAGAATTTTTTGATCCTGGTTTTTTTTGGTTTGTTGTGGTATTTGTCGGATTAAGTACGGGGCCTTTTTTTTTGATCCCCTCCTTGCGGGCTGTCTCCCCTTTGTCAAACTGTGGGTTTCGATCTCTACCGACAATTTATAATGGCTGACGTTTTCCAATATGTCTCTCGCCATCTCACACTTTTGATCTGTCGGTGGTGTTTTTTCCCGTGCGCGACAAGGGGTTTTCCCGAGACATGAATACCTGTTTCCTACCTTTCCTATGTTGTATGGGTCTGGCGTCAGAAACTTTTTTTGCTTCGGCAGTGCCGTTTTTTACCCCCCCCGCTTTTTTTCTGATTCTTCTTCGGGTCCGGAGATGAGTACGGCTTTTCCCACCCTTGTTTGTGCGCCCTCATTTCTTTTTTTGGTGCAAGTCGACACGTATTTGTTGATCTTACGGCACTTCCACTCAGCTGGGGGCTATGCCCTCGGTTGAGGTTTTTCTGACTGGGGTTTTTAAGGAGGTATTGGCCGAAACTCTCAGACCTTCCCCTCCTTTTTCTTTTTTTGCGCTTCAGGTGGCGTGTCCTTGTCGGGTGTCCCCCTCGACTTTGTTCCAGCTTCGCGGCCTCTTCCCAGACCCCCCCACTTCCCACCATTCTGCCCCCTCTACCCCCCGCTATCCGTTACATTTTTCAAAATGCTCTCCTTCTTTCTTGCAGTCCTTTACGTGGGACATCAACTGTCATCCCCGTTGACTTTTTTGGCGCCAACCTGGGCCTTTTGTTTCCCGCTTTTTGTTTGAGTTTGCCCCCCTTCCTCTTTTGTTTTTTCTTGTGTTGTGGTCGCCTCCGACGGTGTCTTTGACTCAATTCTGGTTGGGTGGTGTTTTTCTTCATCCATTTGTTTGTGTTTCGCTCCCTTCCCCCCCCCTCACCCGGTCTCAACTTTTTGATCCAATCTCTACCCGAGTCTGCAGCCCCTACCCAAACACCGTGACAAAGATGCTATTGTTCTTGTTCTTCCGCCCCCCTCTAAAGTCCCCTCCTTTTTCTCCCGGTCACCTCTGGATGACCCCTGTTTTTTCTGTTTCCCCTCTCTTATCTAGAGTCCCCCTTTCCCAAAGGTCGTTTATACGTTTCTTTAAAGCACTTTTTTACCAGTTTGGCTCAGCCAGCGGGTCGTCCCCCCGTCCATGATGTCGCTGGACCACCCCAAGGTCCCCCCTCCTGCAGCGCGCTCCGTCAGACCGTCATTTTCTTGTCCGCATAGCAATCACTCCTTGCTCCAGCCCCCATCTTTCTACTCCCCTCCCGATGAAATTTTTTTCGTCGATCTCCTTCCCGTAAGACTGCCGGCACTTCACTTGTATCCGCCCCTTTTTCGTTTTCTCGCGCTGGATCACCCCCGCGATGGTTTTTGGTTTTTCCCCCACTTGCACGATGCCGTCACTACCTCAACCACAGTTTCATGAAAACCGTACCACTGTACCAGATGAAGATAAGCCCTTTAATTTTTTCCGCAGAACACCCCATTTCCGACCAACCCCCTGCCCCTCACAGTCCTACTCCCGAAAGTTTGCCGTTTAACTTTTTCAATGGCTCACTCTCCCACCCAGGATACATTCGGTTTTGTAGGCTCCTTCCCTTGTTTTTTTCCCTCCCCCCCCCCCTGTGATGGTACACCGCCCTGACTAACTGGATAACCTTAACAGACCAATCCGTCCCTTGATAACACCCCCATATTGCTACCAATCTGTGCGTTTAACATCTCGGTAATGTTGTCGAGGAAAATCTTTTCACACCCCGATTTCTTCCCTGTACTTCTTTCGTCTTTTAGTCATCCCTTCTGCGAGCAAAACAGTCGCTTCTTACAGCTCTTCCTTCAGTCCCCCCTTGTCAATTGAAATTCATTCCCCATGGTCAGCATGTCTACCCCACCTTGCCACAGGACTCCGCCGCCCATTCTTTATAGAAACATCCCCCCCCTAGATTAAGAAAAAAGCATCGACGTTTTTGCTCGTCTCATCCCCGGCCCTTATCACCTCCTCTTATACTCTCCTTCCGACTACCCCGGCACCATCCCGCCTGTTTCCCTTTTTCTTCCCCGTACCATTGCAATTGCCTACTCAGTGATTTTTCACATCCAGAATCTATTCCCCGGTCTTATTAGGGAATTGAAACCCCTTTTCCTCTTTTCTCGGATATTTTACCTCATTTTCCCCCCCCTTTCGTGTGAAGCTCCCGAATTAACTGTCCCCTCCAATTTCTTTTTCCCCCCAATCGCAAGGTTGTACTCCTGTCGTCCACACAGCCTCGTATTTCGTTTTTCTTTTCCACCTTAGGCTGCAGCCTTCTCCTTATTTATACGGGCCGCCCCATTTTTTCTTTTCATTTTTTCACTGGCCCCGTCCCCTTTTCCCCCAATGTGCCCCCCTTCGGTTTAGTCCTTCCGATGGCGATAGTTTTCAGCTTTTTTTTTGCCTACTGCGAGTTTGTCCCTTCCAGCAAGCCCTCGTTGCGACCCAGTCTGGTTGGGTTCTGAATACTAGTCGTTTTCGCAAGTGTTCCATCTTGATTCTATCTCCCCCTGTGCTCTCAGTAATATACTGGTTTCGGTTGCTTCGCCATTGTGGGATTCCTTGCGATTACGATAGGTTTTTCAGGCCGCGCCCGTGTTTTTCCCACTCTCTTCTTCACATCCCTGACCCTCAACATCGAAACTTTGCCTCTTTCCCTCTTTTTTCCCTGTACCTCTACCGTAAGCGATTTAGCCCTAGGACTCCCCTCCATGGTTGACAGGGTTCTTTCTTTTGTTGGTAGTAGTCCCCCCCCCCTGTTAATTTTCTTTGGACCTTCCGTAATAACGTGAAGCCAATCATTCTCTCTTCTTTTTACTCGTTTTTTTTTCTGATCTCTTTAGGATTTCTTCCTCTGTTATACTCCGTACCCTCTAACCTTTTCTCGTTTTTTTACCCCTCTACCTCGCCCCACCATTCTCTTCCGAGTTAGCGTTCCTGTCTGGAAGCCCCCCCCCCCCCCCTGAGCGAGAGGAACTTTGTTGTTCTGCGTGTTGTTGACGGCGCTTCACATCCTAGTTCTGGTTTTGCAACTTATCCACGTTTTTTTTCGGACAGTACCTCTGACGAATCTCCCCTTTACCCATAGCCCCGACGTTTACTGGACTACACCGTGAACAATCCTATGTTTTATACGAGAGCAGGTCATCATCCTTCTAGATGGCTACACTTGCCGTGACACCGGGTGTGGTGGTTTGTCTTTATTAACCTGGCAGTTTCCCCTGGCGAGGGAAGTTCTCCTGTAAGAAGTTTGCGTGACCTGTTTTCGATCAATATAGGTGAATCGCCATCAATGTGGCAGAATACCTTCCCCTGTTTTCCCTTTTTATCATCGTAGTCGTCTTCCTTCCTGATTGCATTTTCTCAGACTTACAGGACTCTATCGTCCCCCAGGTCAAAGTGCCAATTTGATTTGCCCTTCTTTTCCCAGATGAGTGATGCTTTTGCCCTTCTGGCATAACCACTGGTTAGTCGAATGGTGCTTTTAGTGGGGTCTAACGGTGGGGTCTTCTAGCTTAAGCTTGATATGCGCCAAGTGCTTTTTCTCTTTCCGTAGTCCCTTCGTCCCAATATTCTGCCTTCTGTAGAGTATTCCAGTCCCTCCGGTTATAACTGCCCTGAGAAGGCGTTTTCTCCTTCTTTCTTGAGTTGACTAAAGCCCGTCGGTTCCTGGTTAATGCCTTTTCTTCTTTGCAGCCGCCACATGCTGGGCTTACCGTTGGGGCCTATCATATTGCTTTTCCCTTTTTTGGCGGTGCTCCCGGGTCCTCTCCGGCCGAAATCTCGAATTCTTCTTTTTTTCAGTCTGAAGGTGGGTCTTTTCTCTTCCCAGAATACGGGCGCTGCCGTGAAGATTTTCGCGGTTTTGCTGCTAAAGGTGAAGCCCTTTCTTATACCGTTTTGATTGACTCTGCGTTCTGGCAGGTGTTTGGCTCGGACAGACTGTAGCTCCACAGCCCCCCTTCTGGGGGCTTCCCCTTCTGATCGTGTCTTTTCCCTGTCTGGGAATGTCCTGCCCCCCTTTCATAGAAAGGCGTAGTTTTAACTTTGCCAAATCCTTTTGGTTCCGCGAACCTTTTTTTTCACTGCTCTGTTCCGGGTCGGTTTTTCGTCTTTTCTGACGGTAGGATGCTGGTGCTCCCCCTCTTGTCTGGATGTCACTTACCCCCTTGGCTTTTTTTGTCCTTCTGCTTTCTGATCGTCCCCTAATGTCGCGCGGTACTGTTTCTCTACTATGCTCACCTTCCCTTTTTAGTTGGTCCCTTTTTTTTTGGCCGGCTTTCCCCTTTTGGTGGGCGCTATCTGCCATAAACGTGTTTTACCTCGTGACCTTTTGATGGCGGGGCTGCCCCACTTTGTTTTTTTTGGTATTCCCTTGGTTTTTTTTTTTACAAACCTCGTCTTTTCTTTTTCGTGCGCTTGATTCTTAGTCCCTTTTGTTTCTCTGTGTGGGGAGTTCCTGAAGTGATTTTAGGTCTTCCCTTTCTTGAGATAGTACCTTCCCCCCCCCCACCCACTTTTTCCCTATCGTGTCTGATGCTTACGATGGGTCATTTGGACTGGAAGGATCCTGGCCCCCTCTGTCTCACTCTAAATCCACCCTCCCTGCCGCATGTTGGAGCGCAGGTCCTTTTCCTTTTTGTACTTTTCTGACCGGGAAGGAGGCACTATTCCCCTTCCTTCCCCCAAACCCCCCCCCTTTCAACTTTCTTATATTTACAAACATTCCTTTTGTTCAGGCAATGGTCCCTCCTCTTCCTCTGTCAAGCTGGCTTGACCCAATATCGTTTTTTGTTTTCCCCCCTCCGGTTTGTGTTGCAGTCCCCTTTGGTGGTTGGTCGCCGGACATCGGCAGACGCCTCCTTTTTTCCGTGTTGTTTTTTTTCAGCACAGTGGGTCTCTCTCTTATCCATGCGGAACCGTTTTTTTTTTTCCTTTGCTGGTGGGGTCAGTTCTATTTATGTTCCCATTTTTGTTTAGATCTACTGCCCCTTCTGTCCCACATGTTATTTCATGGAGAATCCTCTCTCCCCCGCAACTCGTCTGTGACCCTCCAACGGACAAGTTTACTGGGACCGCTTCCCCCCCCACCGACAGAGTCCCTGCCCAGTCAGCCAATAGGTGACAGTTTTTCTTTTTTTTCCATTGATACCTTAGACCCTCAGCATCCTCCTCCACCCCCTCCTTTTATTTGTTGCATACGCCCTTTTCTTGTTTTGTAGAAGGAGCTCTGCGCCTGGCACCTTTTTTCTCCTTGGCGACTTCCCCCCCCTTCACAACCTCCAAACTGCCCCCTGCCACATGCTAAGCTCCTTCCCTTTTTTATTTATCATCACGTGCCTTCCCCTTCATTCACACGCCTCCCCTCCAAATCTTGCTCCCCGCTTTTGAACAAGTCCTTCAGATATCAGAACTTTTCCCCTCTGCCCACCCTCAATTTCTTTTTTTTTTAATACCCCAGGGTCTGCAATCTTGTACTCGGAATGAGTCGCACCCCCCCCTCGGTAACCCTTTCCCTTCTTTCTAAGCAACCCCCCCCAGTTTCCCTTCTCCCGCCCCTTTAGATGTTTTTTGTAACACGTGCAAATTCCGATCTTCTATCACCAGCAGTTTACTCCCCCCTCGCAAACAAGTTTCACCACCGACAGACCGAAACCAAAGTGTGCCAGTATTCTTATAACATTTTCCGTCCTCAACCTTTTTTGGCGAACGGAGGTTGTCGATCAGCCAACCCCGTTACCAGTCCCCTCCAGACAGCCCCCCATTTTTTTTGGTTCTACCACCTAACCAATAAGAGATAAAACCTCCCTCCCCCTCCCCCCCTCCCTTCCCCCCTCACCCCCCCCCTTCCCCTCCCTTCCACCCCCCCCACCCCCCCCCCCCCCCCTCCCCCCCCCCCAACCACCCCCCCCCCCCCCCCCACCCCCCCCCCACCCCCCCCCCCCCCCCCCCCCCCCCCCAGCAAACAGCTGCGACATCGACAGGACAACCCCAATTTCTGCGACCCTATTTTCTGTCCCGGTTTACGTTCTCTTAGCTAGGTTGTGGAAACTCTTTTTCTATTCCCCTAACCCCCCTCTTCACTCACCCCCTACTTGTTCCGTCCCAAGATCTTCGGCTACATTGTTCTGAGTATCCCCAAACCCATTCTCCTTCGATCAGATAGTCTTTCTCCATTATTCATACTAATTCCACACTTCGCCTGTAAGACCAAACTGGATTTCCCAGGTACACCGTCATCATCGGCCCCCAACGACCCCAACAGTACGACTTACTCTTAGCTTCTTTATTTTTTAGTATTCTAGACTCCTGTTTAAAGCCAGTCTCTTCAAATTCTCATTGGACCGTTCCGCCCTGCGTGAGTCTCCGGTATAATACCTTTCCCCCGTACCTCCTGATTGAGCATACCACCCTTCTTTAACCCCTCTTATTCCCACAATATTTCACTGACTCATGTTTTGGCCTTCGACTCCCTTATTGTTCCCTATGACGACAGTTGTAACGTCTCTACAATTGAGCTCCCCCTCCCATGTGTCCATATTTTAGGTGTTTACCCCCAACTTGCCTCCCCCATGGTTTTCAGGACTTTGCACGTCCCGCCTCTTCGCTCCTTAGCCTACCCTATCGGAGTTCTGGGTATACCGATGCGCTTTTTTTTTGCTCTGTTCCCCCCCAGTTTTTTCTTTGAAGTGACCCCCGGACAAGTCCTTCTAGACATCGCTTGACTCTTCCCTTCCTGGGAGTTGCCTTTTGCGTTTAACTTTTCGTATTTTCATCTCCTGCGGCCCTTCTTCGTGCGGGAAGTTTCTACAGTATTTTTTTTGCCTTCATCACCCCTCCCTTTTTTTCCAGGCTCTCCCATTCGACCGATTATATCTTTTCCGTTACAGCCGACTTTACCTTTGTTCTTGTTGTTTTGTAGTTGTTCAGACCTTTTCCGTTCTCTCGTCATAGTTGGTTTCGTACCCCTTATTACTTTGTTGTCCCAAGCCCATCCGTGCGTTTGTTAGCCAACCCCCGCCTGCGACCCCCCTTGCCTCTGGCGCTTTTGTCGCTTCTGCTCCCCCGTTTCCCTGATCGCGTTTATCGACCAGTTTTGCTATGAGCTTTTTTTATTCCCGGGCCCAAGTGTTCCATTTTTCCCATGTGCCCTTAATAACCGATGACGTTCGCCCTAAGCTCTTTCCTCCTCCCTTTGTGTTCTCTGAGCTTTAGCTGTATCATTTTCTGAGCGCCTGGTGTCCGCGGAAACTTTGGGCCTGCCGCCGTCAACTCACTGTTATCCCCCCCTCCGCCGGTTCAATCCATGGCGAGGAGTGCGTTGGGTCCTCTTTCTAGCCCCGCCTTCCCCCCCCAAAGAATCCCTTGGTGTCCAATTTGTGAGGCTTTTTGCTTCCTTCGATGGGAACCATTCCTTCGTGACATGGGGACCGGTGCCCGTCCCCCCTTTTGTTACGATACCCCTATGATGTGTGAACCTCTCCCCGGCAACTCTCCCCTTTTGCCCCTACAAGTATATTTCGTTTGGGAGCTCGGCATCGTCCTTATTTTTTAAGCACACGGGCCTTGACACTCGTTTTCGTTTTGGATGCCGTACAACATCCTTTCCTGGCGATTTTCCCTTTCTCCTACTGGCCCCCTGCCTTGTACGATTTCCCCAAACGCTTTTCTTCTGTCTGGGTCCTGAAGCTGCATTGCCACCCCTCGGCCCATCCCGTTTAACGTTTCTTCTCATACCTCTGCGAGCCTGCCTTCATTGCCTGTTCCAGGTTGAACCCTTTACTCGGAAAGGCCCTTGTTGCGGTGCGTTCTCTTTTTCATCCCAGGAGCGCATCTTTTTTTGGTTTCAATCCCCAACTTTTTCCTCAAAGCTCTTTCCGTTGTCTTGTACCAGTCAACTTGTGGCCCCTCGGTGTCACCTGGCTTATCTGGCAAAACTTCCTTTCTTGGCGCGGCACAATTGTAGTCTTATCTCCATGCTTGTCTATACGTTTCCCTCACTTAACGTCTGTTACTGGCGAATTTTTGTTTTCCTGCCCTCTGAGAGGCAAGTGTATCCTTTTTGATGGTTTGTGATCTCCATAACATGATGCTTGTGGAAAATATGGGCCTCCAGTCCCTTCAGGATCTCCCGTCGGCGGTATATCCGTGTTCGGTCATCCTAGGTCCTGAAGCGCAGTTTTTATCCGGCAGGTCGGTCACTCATCTTCACCCCTCCTCTTTCTATAGGCCCCGTGTTTTTTTCTTCTTTAAGGGTGTCTTTGTGCCTCACGACCCCTAATTCGGTCTGCCGAACTTTTTCATTGAAGTGTTTACTTCATCGGGCTTGCATTCAGGGGATACTTCCCAGTAGAATGGCTTCAGGGTTTTGGCGTCTCAGACTTTCTCCTGGTTTTACCAGTACGAATTCCCGGATTGTTCCCCCCCCTTTGTGTCGATTTGTTCTTGTCATTTAATGTGACCCTATGAGGACCCTATCTATATACCCTGCTCTTAACACCCTTTAGCCATAGGTCTGACCTCCATTATTCATGGCGCCTCCAGTGTTTTTATTTGACGTTTTCTTTTCCTCTTTTATTCCGCGGGAGGTTTGAGCCCCCCATTTTTTGTCTGTCCTGGCACGTTTGGTGTCGGGTTCTCGACCCCCACCTTTTTCTGTTCCTGGTGATGAATGGTTTGGCACGCACAGTTCCCTCGCCTTCATGATCCAGCTTTTTTCTTTTCTTCTTTCTTGTTGGTTACTTTTTGGCTTTCCCTCCCGTGCTGGTGAGGTTACGCTACGACTTCCCTTTTTTCACTTTCCTTTTTGCCGCTGGACTGGCTGTCTAAAAGGTTGTTTTGGTATTCGTTCATCTTCGTTTTTTTTTACCAGTGTTTCTTTTCTTCGGACGCTGCTATCGTACGAGCTGGTCCCAGCATGTTAGCGTTGAGAAATTGTTCCGTGATTTTCTGGAAAGGCTTCCCCCTTTTGATTTTTTCGTGCATGCTTTTCTTGATCAAGCTGAGTGTATGTTTCCAGTGGGGGAAGGACGTATTGGCACTTTATTAAATACAATAACAAATTACCTTCTCATGTTCTTGTCTGTCGGTCGTGTTCCTTTTTGTTTTAACTGACTGGGCTGAGGCTGGTTCTGCACTTATAACCCCCTTAACACGTGCTCTTCCAAAGTATACCCACACACGTCTATCCTGTTACCGCAAGGTTTTTGGTTTGGTCCGTCCCGTATCCTGCGGTTTTCCCTCAACTTTTTTTCCCCTTTGATCTTTTTATTCCTTGTACAGTGGGAAGGTCCTTTTCGATGGTTTTACTTGAGTGGAATCTTGCGTTCCCTCTTTCCTTTGTTGTTCTTTCTATCCCCCCCCCTGCTTAGAGAGACCCCCCATGTAATTTTCCCCCCCTGAGGACTTGGAGGGTGTGAGTGCTCCCTATCAGTTTTTTTTTTTTGCGATAGATAAACCGACCCCCAGGTCTCAACATTTTCCTTTACTTTGGACCTCTCATAAATGTTTTTCCCCCCTGCCCAACCGTTGCAGATTTTGGCCGTTTTTGCATTCCCCCCCCCCCCCCCCCCTCCTACCGCACGTTGAAGGCCCCGAACAATCTTTCTGCCCCCCTTTTTTCCTTTTCAGGCCCTTTACTTCAATACCGTACCTTAAGCCATCCTTGGTCTTCCCGTTTGTCCCCCGCCCCCTTCTTGTTCTCATGTGGCCTCTCCTTGCGCTGCCCCCGCAGGAGTTAAGTGAAACCAGACACATTCACCCCCCGCATGCCACGCGCCCTCCCTGCGGCAGTCTATCTATTTACAGGCAGGTGCCCCCAATACTCCTTCCCCCATGATAAGACCTCCCCCCATCGTTTTTTGATCATCCCGTTTATGGAACCTTTTTTCGTTTCTATAAATATTGTTCGCCTTGCCCATAAGCTACTTCCAAGTCTCTTCCCAGTATCCCCGCTCTTTCACTCCTGAGCCTGCCGAACTTGGATACCAAACCTTTATTTTCCAAACTTACGATTCCTCCTACTCCAACCCCCCCCAGTTTCAAGGCCATCCAGCTCGTCAACGTTTACAGATTTTATGACTGGCCGTTAATGTAATCTCCTTTCCCCCCAGCTGCCCTCCCCTCAAAAAAAATTTTACCACCCTTTTCCCTTTTCAACCTCCCCTTGTGATCTGCAATCACCATTTCCAAGTCCCCCCTTTTTTTTTTTCCCAGTCCCCCAGTTTTTCTGTATGACCCCTCCCTGCCTGCTTTTGACATTTCTAGCACATCCTTCGTGGGGCACTGGAAGGTTGACTTCCCACAAGTTTCCAACTCCCCGGCTCCCTCTCCCATACACCACACCTTTTTCCCATTTTTCCCACGGTTTTAAACATAAGCCGTTATTATCGGGGCCCTCCCTTTCTTTTCACCTTTATCCCCCTACCCTTATAGACAAGACCCTTTTCTTCCCATGCCGGTGTACTGTTGTTTCTGTTCACTTCTTATCCCTCTCCAAAACCCTTCACAGATCCCGGTCCGTCCTACCATTCCCTGCATCGAAAATTACTTTCAAACTTTCCGCCCCTCCTGCTTCCCCCCTTCTCTCTGCATCGCCCATATGGTAGAGTCTCGCAGTCCCCTGTCCCCTTCATCCCAACTCATGTCGTTTTGAGTCCTTATGACGGGGTTTTACCTCTTTGTGGATCAGTCTCGAACTCGAGGATATCTCCGACACGCTCCCCGTTATTTTTGTGGCTCCTTCGTATCCAGGCGAACCCCTTACTTTGGATTGGCCTCAGCTCAAAAGACCCTTCAAACTCTTATCCCTCGGCATTAATTATCGCCTACATAATTTCTTCCATCACGTACTTGTAGACCACCTTGCCACGCCCCCTTGTCACCAAGAATTTTTTCCATATTTTCATGTTTATCCCCCTTTTACCCAGAGACCACCCGTTTTTACGTGAAATTCACCTTCCTTTCGAGACATTTCTACTTAGAGCGTCAATCCCTTTTGCTTCAAAGTTCACTGCAAATTCTGCACTAGGTCCCTTTTCCCCCTTTTTTAGGAAAGAAAGGCCAATGATCATGTGACCCCATTTCCTCTATATTCCCCCCATTCATTGCCGTTGCACTGACCCCTCTGATCGCCATCGCTCTTGTACCTCGTCACCCTTCCCCTCCCGTCGTTGCGACCCTTCGCATTCGTCCTTTTTTTTTTTTCAAACACGTTCATCACCCCACTTTCCCGTCCTTTTCTGCCATCGTCCTCTGATCTCCTTTCCTTCTCTTTTCTTTCCCCCTGCGATAGATGTCGGTGGCTCCCCCCCACTTGGTATAATTTTCCCCGGCGATCGTTTCCTAGTGTTTTTTATCTTTTTACCTTTGCGTTACCTGGCCCATTTTCGGCTTTCCCTCCGGCCGTCAGCCCCCCATTTGTTCGCTTTGGGTTGTCTTAATCTACACGGAGATCTTTTCCTTTCCCCTTTCATGAATTTGTCTCTTAGAGTGGTTGTTTGTGTTTTCGTACTTTGTCCCCCCCCCGTTTCCCCCCGTTGGACGTCCTCCATACATGAAAACCTTAATCAGATCTCTTTTTCCTCCTTGTGGGGTGCCGAGAGATTTCTGGTCTCTGGTTTCCCCTTCGTTATTGAATCAAAGAACTTAATTTTGGCTCCAGAAACCAAACCATCCAATAATACTATCGTCCCTTCCATCCCGTCGGACATTCGAACCCTTTCTACACTTTTTTTTCCCAATCAGGTTTCCTCCTTGTGTTTTCAAGAGTGAACCTCCTGTGACTTTCACTAGGGTTTGCACCCTGTATTGAAATTTTCCCCCTACTACAATTCTTCCTTCTGCTCAGTATCGCCGCCAACTTTTACTTCGACCCCCGTTTATCTGATGGGATAGTGAGACCTCCTCAGATCGTTCAAGCCGTGACACTCCCGGACTTTTGCTTGAGAACCTGGACGCTTGGTCCTTGTTTCTACTGATGTTCTGCCTTTGCGCTTGCCAATCCCGCCTTCAGTACTTTTTCGAGCCTTTTTCCCCACGATCCCCTCCTTAATGGGCCTTATCATGTACCGTCCGGCCATTGATTCTTTTTCAGTTCCGGTGACAGGTTCCCAGCTTTATCCGGACCTTTGCGGCGCCATTTTGGCCCAGCTCCTACCGACAGTTTTCTCTACTGTGTCAATCCCCATGAAGCGTTCCGGGACTGCCCGGGCTTTCCGACCTTTTGGTGGCTCTTGTTTTTTTCGTTTCTTTCAAAAACCTGGCGGCGCGTGTATTATAGTGGGTAGCTTTCCTTTTTGGCGCTTACTTCCGGGCCCCCTCCGCTCTCTTAGAATGATTTATCCAGTTCCTGCCCTTTCGTCGGCCGTGGTTGAGGGAGGTTTTATAGTTTTTTTTCCCTACCCCTGGTATGGGCCCGGACAGTCAGTCAGTACCGGTAGTTGTCTCATTCCTTTTACCTTCTCTCATATCTCCGAGATGTGTTATCCGGCCGCAGGTATTATAAAACCCCCCATCTTTCGAATCTGCCCTTTTTTTTTTATGCAGCGTGTTTTTTTCTGCCTTCCCTCCCCCAATGGCTGGATCACCCCCTTTCATATGAATCGACTGCGCAGTGTAACTTTATTTCCCTTGCTGCCCCTTCCGATTTTCTTATGGAATTTTTTTTTCTCAGTTCCCAATGCCAGACCTCCCCCCCCGTACGGAAAGCCGCACGGGGTAGAGATCTTTATGGGAATCTGTTTGTCACCCAGAGAGGGTGCCGTCCCCCCCCATTCTAATCCTCTTCTTGTTCCCCCTGTTCTAAAATATTTTAGCCCGAAGTTTTGCTCATGGTGTGTTTTTGCAGGTTATTTTTCAGTTTTTTCTCCTGTCGCGTAGCAGTGCCCTTTTTGCCCCCTACTGTGCTGGAGGCAATGGGTACCCTGACTGTAGCTTTTTTTGATGATCCCTCCCCACCCATCCCTTTCGGGCCTGTTGCTGAATGTTGTCCTGATTTACCAAGCCTTTCTTTATAGAATGCTCCCCACACTTTTTTTTGAGTATGCGGTGCGTGCCTTTTTTTTCGTTTGTCTTTTGCAAAACTTTCTTTTTTCGTTTTCCAATTCTGTTTCATTTTTTGACGAGTGATGGGCTTTGCCTTGCAACTTGTTTTCCGGCCTTTCCGTTTTTTCCCCCCCCTCGTCTCTTTTGTGGTGCGAGGACCCGCCCTGCGCTTTTTCGGATACTTGAACCCACGACGGTTTCCACTCTTCTTGCTCGTGTTTTCTTCCTAGTTCTTTCATCGTAACCCTTTTTCATCTTTTTTTTTCTCTTGCTCGATTGTTCTTGTCCACTGTTTTTCCTTCCCATTTGCTTTACCTCACCTACAATGACTCTCCTTTTTGTCCGACTTTTTTCCTTTTGGCGGTTTTCCTTTGCAGACACTATTTGGTCCATGACTGGGTACTTACCCCCCCCTTTCCCACTTTGGAACCCTTTCTTTCCCAAATTGATCCTTTACGTTCTCTATATGAAACGTCGTACTGGGGACATCTTATAGGCTCTGTTCGGCCGGTTTTTTCTTTTTTTAACAGGTTTTTTCTTGGTGGGGGCCGGGCCTCGCTGACGCTTTCCCGGGGTTTCTATGCTTCAGAACCCCTCGTCGACGGTCCATATTCTCTTAAATTTTTTTTTCTCCCTCGGTTTTTTTTCTGTCCCCTATCTATCACCCTCCTCCTTTGTTTTTTTGTTTTTTTATAGAGTCGATCACGACCCCGGTTCACAGGGTTTCATGGATTCCCCACCCCTTTGTTTTTCCTCCCCGAACCCGGAAAGCGGATCGCTCCGCCCCACCTGCAAAAGTCCCCCCCCTTCCATTTTGTCCGGGCACCCACATTTCAAGTTGACTTTTGATCCCATTTAACATACCACTCTGCGACTTTTATGTACTTTTTTTTATACTTTTTCCCACCTTCAAGTTTGTTGTGTTCATAAGGGAATACAGCGTCTGGTCCCCCCGATTAAGGTAGCTGAATTAACACCCGACCCCCCCCCAGGACCCTTCCCGCCTCGACCTACATTTCAGGGTTTCCTTTTATTTTTACATCAGCGTGCATTACACCCCCACTTGATTCAGAAAACATTTTATCATCACTTTTTGGACAAGTCTGACAAGCCGATCTCACCTCCCCCTGGTCCCTTCCCATCCCTGCTCACTTAATATGTGATACCCCCCCCCCCAATCGGATAACCCGTGCGACATGCGAATTGCGTAAGAGGCCCTCCAAAAGCTCTTTACCCAAGTCACCCCCATATCCTACCCCCCCCCCTAAAAGTCCCACAGGGCCCCAAACGTTAACTGAACGTAAGGACACTTTTAATTCTCGCTTTTAACAGCAGTTTTCCGCTGCCGCCGTCAAACCCCCCCGTCCCCCCCCCTCCGATACTACAGGCTGATCTTCTGCTTTTCCCTTTTCCCGTGCACAAATTCCTCCCGGGTTTGTCTATCAGCGCGCCCAATGCGTGGTGACCCTTTCCTTCCCTCACCGCCCTTTCTTTGGGGCCAAAAAGCGTCCTCTTGTCCCTCAACCCCGCCCCCCCCAACCCCCTACGACCTTCTGCCAAAAAATTCCTTGTCCCCCCTGTTCTAATTTCCCCATTACGTATATTCGAAGGGGGCCTCTGGACCATCCCCCTAAGCTATCCGCCCCACTCCTTTCCTCCATGCGGCGTATGTATCCGTACAGGCTCGGCCTCTCCCCCCCAAAAAATTCGCACTCCCTTCTTTTCTAATCCCCTCATCCCATTACTTTAACCTGGCATTTTTCTTTTCAAATCATATTCCAGATCCCCTCCCCTCCCACTTTTTGGCTGTAACCAAGAAACCCCAGAACTCACAATCCTTAGACGTCTGTTATTACCTTTCATTCCCCCCCCCCAGATAACACCTGTCTCTCACTCTTTGATTCTTACAGTACGACCTATCCCGTGTGCTTTAATTCTCAACCTGCCTCCCCCCACAAGTACTAGTTGGCTTGGAGATAACTCCCCCCCTCCAGAAAAATTACCCGGACTTCCATCGGTTTTTTTTCACTTGCCTTTACCCGTCTTTTTCCAACAGCGTTTCATCCCATGTTGGACAGCCCTTTACCTTATCTACCTTGTGGACACCCCGTGCTTGGAAATCCCTCCATTTTGACACACAGCCGTGCTCCCCAAACAGGTTTCCTTCCAGCCCCTTTCCCTTGTCTTATTTAAACCAGTTCTGGCATTAATTGGTACCGTCACTCCCCCCCCTGGCCGCCCCCACTTTAATGGAAATTTTTTCACCTGGTCACGGCTGCTTATGATCATTTTTGGACCGGTACCTGCTTTCGTTCCTTTGTTCTCGTTTGCCCTTCCTCTGGCATGATCTTCCCTTATGGTGCTCATCGTCCCTTTCCGCACTCATTCCACGTAGACCTGGAGTCAATTTTTGATACTTAGAACCAACCTATTGTTCCCCTTACCCGTTGTCTTTCCCATAGATCGATTAGTCGCTCTCCGCTCCCCCCCCCCGCCTATATACTTCCTTTGCTTCCAGAAATCTCGGCGATAATTGACGGTCTTCATCAAGGTGTTTCCTTTCCTGATTGATTCGTTTGTTTTCAACGGCCCATTTACATCTCAGCATACCACCTCCTCGACGCCAACCTTGCAGATTTCCTGTTTTTTTGTGTTAATTTGGCAGAAAGGCCCTGACGTCCAAAATTACCCATTTTCGCCTTTATTATTCATGTGTTATTTCGTTTCGCACGTACAGTTCTTGGTCCAGCGGTCCAGACAAGCTTATCATTCCCCCCCCCCCTCTCTCTATTTGCTTCGTGTTGTCTGTTGCTCTTTATTTAGGGGATTTTTATGCCCTGCGTCCTAGTCCCAATGTCCCCCCTCACTTTCCCCCGTTTGGCGCATTTACCCCAACTGACTTATCCCATTGTCCTCATCGGTCGAGGACCCCGATCATTTACTGTCTCCTTCCTCGGTCCCCCAAAGAGCGCCCATAGGACGGTGTCCGTTGTCCCCGTGTTTACGCTAGTTCACAATTCCCAACTGGGCCGTTTTTCCACGACTTAAGTTTCCTCTTACGAGATGTCACCTTCTGCTCCTTTCCCATTTTGCCCCTCTTTAATGGAACGCACGCCAAAGTCTACTGTTTTGTCTACTTGGTCTCTAGTCAGATCATACTCTTCACTACCAATTAAGCTTCGCCCCCCTAGGTCGTAGCCCCTGTGCCTGTCTCTTGATCCGCTCCGGGGCCGATTCGCTTTTTTTTTGATGCTTGTCCGCGTTCAGTATGAGGAGATTGCCGTGAAACAACTCCTGACCTGAAGGGTTCTCGATTATCGGAAGCTGTCCTTGCGACCCTTTCTTTCATTTTTGTAGTTTTCCCCCTGTTCGAAAAGATTTCCCCCCCCCGCAGGCCCGGCCCTTTGCGTTGTGACGCGGGTTTACCTCACTGTTGCAGCCACCTTTTCTGTGACCTCCTCCACTGGTCTACGAGGGCCCGTGCATTTGGGAGTCTTCCCACCCTGTTTACCTGGTCCACTTTTGATCTTTGGCCAGGGATTTTGCGTTTTTGACAGGAGCTCTTTCCAGCTGTTCTTCCCCCTTACGTTCCTGCCCCCAGGATGTACCCTGCATTGTTTCTGACCTTCTGAGTCCTTCCGCTGTTGAGTGTGACACCCTTGGGTACTGGTTGCACGTTCCTGGCTAAACATCCCCTGGGCTTCCCCTGCCGGTTATCCGTGCTTTAGGGAAGAAATATCGATTTCTCGAGATAGCTTTGATCTTCCCTTAGTCTATCCGACTCTTTTCACCCGACATATTTTGGGTTTTATTAAGGTTCGCCGGGGTTTTTAGTCTTTTGGCTATACTTTCCATTTGGGGCTATTCCCGTGTCTATTGCCGTTTAGGAGGAGGGCTACTTTTCGGATTTAGTATACTGTCTCTGAAAATCTTTCACTCTGTCGCCTTGGTAGTCTCGTCCGGCCTACCAGTCCGGCCTTGTCGTAACTTCTTTCTACTCGATTTGTTAGGGTACCTTACCCCGCTCTTGGGGCCGGCGGCCCCTCACCTAAGTGTTAATTTGACCCTTTTTGCAGACTTTTGATCTGGCTCTGTGTTTTTCTTTTCGTTTCCATTTGGCTCCTTAGTCAGGACGTTTGCCCCTGGACCCTTTCTTGTGCTGGTGTGCACGGCCAATTTGCTTTTTGAGTCTTCTGCCGCCCACCCCAAATCAGTTTTTTTCCCTGTTTTGACGGTGAAAGCCCTGTTCGATCACTCCCTTCTCACAGGTTGTTCTTTTTCGTCTTTTTCCTTTTTTTCCGTCGGGCGAAACTGCTTTACGATCCCATCTGACCCCCGTACGGCTCTCTTCATCCTTTACTTTTTTTCTATTTGCGGGGCCTTGAAACTGTGTGTTATCGGCCCCTAGATCTTTCACACACCCTTTGTTTCAGTTGATCCGACGCCTCCTTCCGCAGTGATTCTTTGAAAGCTGGTTAGTCCCGGTGTTGAGCCAACTTTAGGACTTGCCTCTTTTCCCTGGCTTTTTGATCTTGTACGGTCCACCCCAACTTGGTCTGATTATCACGTGTGTAGATTTTTGGTTGCTTTCTTGGCCTTTCTTCTTTTTTTTTCCCCACAAATACTTCGCATGTTGGCTTTGAGTAGTGGTTTGTTTTCGGTTCCCGACTACTGGGTTCTGCTCCTTGGCCGATTCCCCTATTCAATTTTCAAAAGTCATTTCGCCCAAGTTGAACACACCGGTCTATCATGCGTTGAACAAACTTGGGATCTCCTATGAATCCCTTCTCCCTCTCCCCCGTTGTCATCGGATATGTGTTTGGTCCCCATGGAGGTCGTCTTCCTCTAGTGCCTCCGGCATTGTTTACGCCCGGCTTTTTTGGGTGTAGTGGCTCATCCTTCTGTAGGATTTTCTTCCCTTTGCCATTCAACCCTGTTTAACTGGGGCTGGTGATGCTTTTCTTCCACTAAGTGTTGTAGGATTCCCTCCACCTTCATGTTTTACCCAGGTTTCCTTCATGTCTCCCCCCCTTCTCCTCCCTCGGTCTTACCCCCACCCGGTCCCCCCTTCCTTTTTGTTGCCGCCTCCCCCCACTCCGCGAAGCCCCCTGTTTTTCTTCCGGAGCCCCATTATCCTGTGCGACATTTGGCTTGCCCGCCCGGATACAGACTGCCATACTGAAAGCGTTCCTGCTGTACTTTTCCTTTTTGTAGCGTGGTATGCAATCATGGGTATGTTTTTACGGAACGCCGTCCCGCTCTTACTTCCGAGTCCCCCCCGACCAACTGTTTTTTTTTACACTCCCTGCAGTCCGCAACCTGCCGTGCAGTTCAATTGTAGTATTCGTATTTATCCTCAGCCCCCCCATTCCTCGATCCCTTGCCTCCCATTGGAGATGTTTCTCCGGACCCCCGTTTTTGACATCCGATCTTCCCCTTACTGGTTTTCCACTCGTTCCCTTTCCTACCCTTGTTTCGTAACCCCCATCAGCTCCCTCTATTTGCTTTCTATAAAGCAAAAAGCCGATGTTGTCCCCACCCGGCACCCCCCCGAGGAACCCCACTCAACACATACCGGAAAGCCCAATACCTCCGTCAACACTACCTTCTGGCCACATTTTTAGCCCCCTTTCCGTTCCGTCGGTCACCTAATACAGTTTTTTGCGTCGACACCAACAGGCACCCTTCTCGAAGCCCTACACCGTTGATCCTTATGATCTCTGCCCTTGCTTCCAAACCTTCACCTTCTAACCCGGAGTTTGGTTCGTCTTACCCGACCCCCCCTCAGTGGCACGTGCTCTCCAGCCGCCCGGGGTTTTTTCGACAAAACGCCGGACGGAAAGATAACAAGATTTCAACCCAGACCCCCCTTCCGACCTCGTGATTCACCAAATTCTTTTTTTTTCACTAGTCGCAAAGGTTTCACCACTTGATCTCGAGTTTTTAATTTTTCCTGTCCCTTTGTTCCACATATGCCCCGAAAAAAAGAGACACGACGTTCCTTTATTTAATCTTCTGTTTATTCCCTTCCCCGCTTCGACCCTCGCCAAACCCCTTTTTCCTCTCGATCTTCTTCCTGTCCCCCTTAGGGACCATAATTCAGGTCCGCCCCCCACAACCTCCTGATCCCCCCCCTCCCCATGAATATTTTCCCTTGCTCCATTCTTCCCTTCTTCACATTCCCACCCCCTTCCTATTCCCTCCCCCCGGCGATTCGTTGAATCTGCGTGCGCGCTCTATGACTCCGTCAGGTTTTACCCCTCCTTACGTCTCGACCTCGATAATTTCCCACCTTCCTCGCAGTTTCCTTGGTCCCCTCATTCTCCAGTCCAGTACCTTGTTTTGTTGGAGCTCCCAGATCCCCACGCGGCCCCCTGTTCATCTTTGAATCAACCCCCTTGCCTTCTTCTATTCTACCTTTCCATCAGGTTCCTTTTGAATTTTGAACCTTGTAATCACACTTTCTGCCGAACCTTTTTTTTGTTATTGTTTTGCCACTTCACCCTTTTTCCCCAAAGGAGCACCCGGTTTTTCCCGAACTCACAGTCCTCCCCCCTCCCCGGGTTTTCACAGTATTTATACGTATCCGTGTTATCCCGCGTCCACTACAGGGTGCCGCCAACCTTTCTCCGGTCTCCGTCACCTTCGAGACAAGTTACATTCTTTCTTCACCATGTTCGAAGGCCCATTTCCTTGCTGTTGTCGTTTGCCACCGGTCATTTTTTTTTTACTACTTTTCTTTTCAGAGTCAGGCCTCTTCTCTTCCCCGACTCACGTCGCCCCCCTTTCCCTTTTTTGTTACGATCCACCCCTCCGTTGTTGACGGCTGCTGCTCTGATCTTTTTCCCATTCTTTTCCAACCCCGATCTAATTTTGTTTTTGTCAGGAAATCTTTGGACTCTCAGGGCACTTCTTCCCCTTTTTTATAGTCCTGCTTTGAACTTTCTGCCGTTTTCCCGGCCCTTCGCCTTTGTCACCCATCGCCCCCGTCCGTCCCACCCTGGCACACCTCCCTCTGAGCATATTTGTTTCCCTGCCCTTCCAGGAGGCCACAGTTTCCCCCCTCCATAGGATGTACTGGCTTCCTGTAGGCGAAGGTTTTGGTATTCGTCGCCAAAGGTTCAGGTTAGTGGACCGTGCCTTTTCCTTAAAGAAGGAATAACCTCCATAA
>Ga0179593_1627169_pt1 | contig 24769 bp, 27 predicted proteins | sample CZODoug2_1_08_16_FD_185931 | JGI IMG/M metagenome (GOLD analysis project Ga0179593, IMG submission 185931) | Vadose zone soil fungal communities from Angelo Coast Range Reserve, California, USA - CZODoug2_1_08_16fungal (PacBio error correction) | ecosystem: Environmental > Terrestrial > Soil >... | reverse complement strand
CGAGAATCTCCTCGTCTCTACGTGTTGAGCCTAGGTGTACAGCGCTCAGCCCGCACTCTCTCTAGAATCTTGTCCCAGTCCCCCCTTTTTTTTTTCCTTCCCTCCCTGGGACACATGTCTCCGCTTATCCCGCCCCCTTCGTTTTGGCGTCGATCGGTTTCCCAAGTAGTTTTATATCAGCAATCTTCCCTTTTTGAGCAGGCGCGGTTTCTCGGTCGGCCCCGGTTTTTTGGCCGGGTCTGTAGCCGTTCTCCGCATGTTTTCCCCCCCTCCTCGTGTTTGAGATGTTCCGAGCGATTTGAAAGCTCCTGTGAACGCTTTTTCTTTCGTCTGGGCAGGTGTTTTTCCCCTTTCTCTGTTTTTTTCTTTCCGGCCTTGACAGTTGACCCCTCTTTCCCGATAAGATGACGGCTCGGCCTCGCACTTCACACCACTGTATTCTTTGTCCCGTTTACTCCCGCCGGTCGCCCTTTCCTTTCTCCTGATCGCTATTTTCTGAGCCTTCTTTTAGTGCTTTTTTTGAACCAGGCCTTTCTCTTTGCTGAGGGAGCGGACAGCACTTCTTTTTTTTTTAGACTCGCGAGTCCCCAAGTTCCCATTTTTTCTTTTCTCTCTCTTCCACTCATTTTCCTCCCTTTTTCTTCGGAAACAGTGTCCTAACTCAATAACGCGGAGATCAAGATTTTCCAAACGGACGTTCTTCCTTTTCCCTCCCCAGGGCTCGCCTTCCTTAATCCCTTTCAGAGTTCCCCTGGCCATCGGATCGCACTCCCCAAATTCTGGATGAGAACCCCTTTTTTTGAGTTGAGGAAGAGCGCTCTCCGCTTTTTTTGTTTTTTTTTTGGTTTCTTTTTTTTTGGCCTCCTCCTGCAGCCCCAAGGTCCTACCCATGCCCAAGAGCAGACCATTTTCTTCCTACGCACTGACCCCTCACTTTTCCTCCCCGTGGCGTGCTGGTGCCGATGTTCCCTTTTGCATATCGCTTCGCCGATCCATTTGCTGATCCTCACCTCCCACATTTTTTGTCTCCTGCCTTTCCACTGTTTTTCCGTCGTTTTTCTGCAGCGCGCTCTGGAGCAGTCTGCGCCCAGTGTTTATCGACAAGACCGTCGATTCTCCTTGGTACTCAGACCCTTTTTGCATTTGGTTTCCAACCTTTGAGAACTTTTCTTTGGTTTAAGTGGACGTGATCGGGTGTATACATTATGGGTCCCCGAAGCTGGCAGCAGTTTTTTTTTATATCAAAGGGTCCCCTCCAAGCCCTCCGGAAAATCTCCCCCCTTCCCTTTCCCCTTTTTCATGTCCTTCCTGGGCCCTTTTTTTTCTTCTTCGGCAGCTCCTTTCCCCTTGCAAGACTGAAGGATTGACGCCGGATGCGGCGGCGGTTTTTTGGTCACAATTTATTGGGAGCGATTCTTTCCTTGTTATCGTCTTCTTTCCTAATTTTTTCTTCTTTCTTTTGGTTTCCTTCCAGAAGATCCTCCCGTAGCACGCGCACAGGCTCTGAAGCTCAGCATGCCTGCCTACCTTTCTGCGTTCCTTCTCTCGGTGTCTTTTTCTACACCGGTAGTTCCCTTTTCTTTGCAGGTGGATGCCCACGCCCATTATGGATCTCTCTCTTGGAAGACTCATCCTTTTGTTGTTTGAGTGCCATCATGCGTGGTGCATTCCCTACCCGCCCCCTTTTTACCGTTCTCTTTATGGACTTTTCGAATCCACTCCTCTGCGTCGAGACGCTAACGCGTAGGCGGCCATGCGGGCTGCCTCCTCGCGGAAGTGCATCTTTCTTTTGCTCCCTCTTTCTCACTCGACCACATTTTCATAATTTTTTTTTTCCAAAGCTCTCAATACCACTTTGAAGAAGCAGATACCGAAAAGTGGTGAACCCCCCCTGAAAGAAGATACCCGGTACCAGGAGTCCCCTTCCTTTCAACTCTCCCCCCCCCCCTTCTCTAAAATTTTCCCCTCCCGTGGGCCTTCTTGCCCTTTTTTGCCGAGGCCGCTTCATTGTTTTCCATTTGCGTTTTACCTAGCGAGCTACTCGCGCCGAAAGCTCTTTTTCTGCATCTGAACCAATAATTTGCAAAAACCCCGGATCCCTTTCCGTCCCCTTTTTAGCCCAAAAATGTTCTACGTGACCACGGAAACCGGGTTATGTCCCCGGAGATCAACCTCCGGATCTTCCCTTTGCACTTCCTTTCCATTGCCGAGTTCCCGTCCGAAATTCCAACTTTTCTTTCTAAGAGACCTTCGACATGTTTGCTGGTGAAGAGCTTTCTCAGCGCATATTCAGTCGATGGTTGCCCCTCCCCCTTTCCCCTCATTTTGACTGCAAATGTTTTCATTTTATGTCAGCTTTCAGTTGGTTAAGGTATTCTAGCTTGGTTGCTGTGAAATTTTTCTAGGAGCCTTGTGTCCTTTTCGCGCTTTTCCCTCCCCCTGAATTTCTTTTTCCCTCTGCTCCCTGTCTGGACTCTTCTTATTAAAGTTTAATGCCTCCGGCGAGGAACCTTTGGGATCGCAATCGAGTTCCGTCTGTTTCCCAGTCGTTCCCGTCTGAATCCTTCTTCTTGGGCCTTTCCTTCCTTTTCCATTTTTCCCTAAAGTTCTCCTTCGGGCCCAGTTTTTTTGAGGGCCCTTGACAGGGCGATTGTCCCAAGCAGATTCCTTTTTTTAAACCGTAGAGGGTTTCGTTTCCGCTCTCCTAGTCCGTCTACCCCTTTGTTACCTGCACTTTCCCCTCCCTTCCGTTCCTTCCCGGATTTCTTGCAAAGTTGCGACCTCCACCGTCGTTCCTTTTTCTTTCATACCTGGTGGTGCCTGGCGATTTTATGAAGCTTCTTCCTAGTCAGCGCCTCTTGTTAAGGGCCGCTCGGAGGCGCCTCAAAGATTACAGTGGACGTCCGCCCTTATCTTCTCCGTTCTGTCTCCTTCAGTCTTTCTTGTTTCAGCCTCCCCCCCTTCGGAATCGCTCTTTCATCGGTTTGGCAGGCGTACAAGATCCCGGCCAGGTCCACCACCTCCGCCCTTTCTACTACCTCCTTTCTCTCCCCCCGTTCCCGAGCATTTTTGAACATATTTTTTTTCACGAAAAACGTGTTGCGAGAAAAATCGTACGATGTGGACAATGCTTGACCTTTTTCCCCCCCTTGAGTGTCTTCTTTTTTCGTGGAACAAATCTTTTCCCTTCGAGATCCCCTTTGCTCTTAGAGAGGGCTTCAAACGTCGTCGTCGCAAACGTTTTTCTCTGGATACCTACCTCTCTCCTCCTCCTCCGTTGTTGATTTTTTTTCTCTTACCCTCTCTGCGAGTTTCCTTTTTTTGTTGTATCCCTTCTTTTCTGCCCGCGAGCGAAGCCTTCCTTCTTTTTGGTTTTGATGTGATCACCACTGCCGGAGAATGAACCCTCACGACAAGATTGGCCACCTCTCTTTTCAAAATCTCCCTCCCCGACCCTCTACGTTCCCGTCTTTTTTATTTTGCTGTCTTGGGTGAGTTTTCTCCTAAGAGTCGCCTGTGTCGTGAGGCGGGTATTTTTGACAAGTTCACCCGCTCTTCGAGTTCCTCTTCCTTAGTTTCTCCCCCCCCCCTTTATGTATGTCAAGCGTTTCGTGGTTCGGTGTCGTCCTTTCTTTTCTTTTTTGTTAGACCATAGGCCAGGACAAGCGGATGGCTTCCCCTTTTTCTCAGATCGAGTCCTTGGACGGATCTGCATCCTCTTCCCCCCCCCCCTGCTACTCCCCTTTTTTCTTTATTTTCCCTGATCTAGAACCTATCGTTGGGAGTTTATAGTTGTTTTTTTCACCCCCTTTCCCCTGATCTCCTTCTCTTCCCCTCCCCTTGTCGAGCCCTTGTCCCCTCGCGCGTCCCCAAAATCCAATCGCCCCTTCTCCCCTTTTTTTTTCCCTTTCCCCGGGTTTTTTTTCGGATTTTTTAGGACAGCTTTCTCCCTCCCCCCTAACGGAGATTACAGAATTGCCCCCTCCAGTTCTCTTATCGTCCTTTCTCTTTTCTACCCCCCCTTGGCTGCGTACTCTTTTGGCGACTCCCTCATCCCCTTCCAAGGCTCCAGATGACTACTCCCGTTCGAGCTCTCTTTTTCCTCCCTTTCGCCCCCCCCCACAGGCCTTCCTCTTAACATGCATGCACAGAGCGCCCACTTTCGCCCCATTTCCCAATTCCCTTCCCTCTTAGTGCGGTTCTTATTTCTTACTTGATTTTTATCTCGCGTCTTTCTAAACCCCCCCCCCCCCCCCCTCTCGATCTATGCTGCGTTACCCACAGGTTAGCGTCGCCCGCCTGTGGCCTTGCGGACGTCGTTTTTTTTTTCCTGGTCTTTTCTCAGGTCTTGTTCATTCCCAAGAAATCCTTATTTGATCCCCTTACTATACCACATGTGGGTTTTCACTTGTCCTTCGCCAGTTTTTTCCTGTCCCCTATGTTTTTTTTTTTGAAGTGAGGTTTGGTTTCCCCTTTCTTTTTTTTTCCAGCCCTGGTCTCCCTTTTCTAGTCCGAAGGGGACCACCGGTCAAAGGGCAGACATGGACGCGAATGCTTCTTATACAGAACCCTGTTGAGTTTCTCACTCCTGGAGCTTTCGCTTTCCCCTTTGGCTTTCTTCCTTTCGGCGGTCTTTTTTTTTGTGAACCTTCTGGCGCGCTTCAAGTGTAGGCGTTCCTTGTGCCGGCAGCTGAACCCGAGCAGGTAGACTCTGTGTTTTCGCGTCTTCCGAAGAGACTCAAGAGGCCGGAAGCGCCTTCTCCCCCACTCTCTTATCTGCGACTGCATCTTTGGATCGGTGTGATATCCGAACATGCTTCCTGTCTGGTTTTTTTTCTGCCCCCCCCCCCCACGTGGGCATCATTGTTGGCCCTGATTTCTTTACATAATGTGGTGGCAGCAACTGCCGAGAATACCAGGTACCCTATTATCCTTTCTAGTCCTTATCTTTCCCCCCAACTCCCCCCCCCTCTTTTTTTAGTCCCTTTGAGTATTCTTTTCTGCAAGTCTTCTCCGGGTTGCATCTTTCGGTTTGTCGGAGTGCTTGTTCTTTCACGCATTTCCCCCAAAACAGTACACTTTTCTCCTTAATTCTTTCAGCTTCCAGATTTTTTTTGCTCCCTCCCCGAACAGTGGCCCACGCCGCCGGAGCCCGGAGTCCCAGGAGAGCCGTGAGGGCCTGTTTCCATCCAGCTTTCCTGCCACTTTATGCCTTTCTTTAGTTTTACTGGCAGCTTTTTTGGGCAGGTTTCCCGTCGACGAGTCTTGCGCCGACCAGAAACCCAGTCAATAAGCTGTCCAAGAAGCACATTGTGTTCAAAACTCTCTTTTCCGCGGCCCCGTCCCCCACACTATCTTTTATCCCCCGCCACTGCACCATCCCCCCCTTTTCGGTCCACGGACAATCCCTTCTTTTTCATCTCCTCCCCTTCTGATCTTAGGTCGCGACAGCAGAACCTTTCTCCCTTAAACAGTGTTTTGTTCCCCGACATCCTTATGTGTTCTCTTTTTCTCAGCCCCTTAGATATTCTTGATGGACCCAATCCGCTTAGCTTACCGACCCAAGTCATAAGTCCCTGAACCTCCACAGGCCATTTTGGACTTTTTTTAAGGTATTTTTCACCTTACTTTTTATGGATAGTGACCTCCTGGTCATACACTACTTTTGTCTGTCCTTTGTCCTCCCCTTTTCAGAGCTTTTTTTTAGAGGAACTCCGAGTATCTAGAAAGCCCCCTTTCAGTTCGACCGTATTTCTTTTTTCCCTCCCGCTTTCTTGAAGCCCTTTTCCTTGCAGCCTTTTTCACTGCCGGGCTAATGAAATCGAGCCGAAGAAAGGTAGTTTCTCTGTCTCTCCTTTCTTTAGATTTTTCACTTCCTTTCTTCCCTCCGCATTGTCTTTCCCCCTAGTCCTTCGATAGTTCGGATGAGTTCACTTTTTTTCGCTATTTTTGTCAAAGAAGATCCTTCGGGTCTGTGCACTATTTTTACCCTCCCCTAGACCCCCTTTTTTGACCACCTCTACGTGTCTCTCATAGATACGTCTGGTCGGTTATCACCGCCGTTTTCCCCGTCCTTCCTACTTTATTTCGTGACCCTTTTTCCAAGTCCTCCTTTGATCGGGAATTGATAGTCAGACAGCAGCGTTTTCGGGACTTTCTCCACACTCCCTCTTTTTCCCTTGACCTTCTTCTACGCTTTTTCTTATTCACCCCCCTGCTCGTGGTAGCAAGCCACCGACTTCTCGTCCCCTGGATGGAAGCGGTGCAGGGTAAGAGCGGCCCTTTCCCCCCCCTTCTCCCCTCCCCTTCCCCGTTCTTTCTTTTTCCCCCCCCGAGCACTCTTTTCCTCTGGCTGTTCCCGGGGAGCCTCCTCCCAAAAGTTCCTCCCGGCAATGATCGGGCGTTTTTTTTGAGGTTTTCCAGGTTGCCAAAGCCCCTTCGTTTTTTTTTAGTGTGCGTCCCACCCACAACGCCCTTTCCCCTTTCTTTCGCGCGGATTGCGGCATGAAGCGGATTTCTTCTTTCAGGTTTACCGTAGGCGAAACTTCCTTCTCTTTTTCCTCCTCTTTTGAGCTCTCCTTTTTCTCGACTTTTTCCGCTCTCTTTTCTTTCTCTTCGCAGAGAGTGTTGTTTTTCTTTGTCCCGGCCCCACGACGGGAGCAAGGAACTCTTACGATTTTGGACACCTCCATCCCTCCCCTCTCATGTTCGCGCCTTCCCGCTCGTTTGCCCAGGGACTTCTTTTTTTTGGTGCAGGTGTCTCTTCGCGGGCGGGCTGCTTTTTTCTTTTCCCTTTGGTCCCTCCGCGGTATTGCACCCGCTTCAGCATGTAGAGGAAGCTCGTTTTTTGACCACTGCTTATTAGTACTGCAGCTCTTCACCCGCGAGCGACTCTTTCCTTTCTTCCAATGTTCTTTCGCATCTTTTTTTTCCCCAGCGTTTGCCTTTACTATCCACGGAGAAACGCCTACTGCCATGACTTGGAAGGTCCTTTCCTACCACTCATTCTTCTCCGTGTCTAGCCCGACCCGAATTCCCATTTTATACTTCCGCCCTGTTTGGTGACTTTTTTCTTGATTTTTTCCTCCTCCGGACATAACTCGGGTTCCCCTAGTCAGTCCTTTCTTGCGACAATCGCGATGTCCCCCGTGCACCGCGCAGTTGCCCTCTTTAACTCCTTCGCGGACTCGCCCTTTCCCTTTTGGACAGCTGTACCCTCAGAACGGAGCTTCATACGTGGAAATCTTTCTCGAGGTCGCTCCCGCTTTATTTTTCTTTTTTTCCCCTTGATGGCCTTAGACCTGGTTTTTTAACTCAAAAGGATGGAGTCTCCTCCCTAGATTGAGGAAGCTCTCCTAGCCTTTTCAGCAGCTCCTGCGATTTCACCATCCTTGCCCGCTGCCGACCATTTTTGACTACCGTAACCAATCAAGCCAAATGATCGCTTTCTTTTGCGTCTTCTTAGGATCTCGCTTCTTTTTCCCCTTTTCGACTTTTTTCTGTGTCGATGCCCCATCCCAACAGTTTGCTTCTTCGCAAATCCAACTGGGTCCTTTTCCCTTTCCCCGCATTTATCATTTTTTTTTCCAGTGAACGACCACTCTTGTAGACATTCCTTGTCCCCGACCCTTTTTGGGGTCCTTGGGTACCCTTTTTCCGCCCCCGACTTCGGCTCTTCAAGTGCTGGTTGTTCTACCCGAGGTTATTGTTTCGCCGCTGTCAGCCGTTGCTTTCGCTCTGAGAGCTTAGGGTCACCCCCTTTACGGAATTTCAAGCGGCTTTTTCCCGCCTCTATTTTCTGTAATGTCTGGACTTTCTCCGGAAAAGCTCTCACAAGTAATCAGGATTTCTTCCAGTCTGGTCGGATGTGTGTTTCCCTTTTCTTGGGAGCTCTTTTTCCTTTTATTTCTCCCCCTTTTCCCCCTCCCTGCAATCTTTGTATTTTAGTTTTCTTTTGATATGAAGAGAGAGCAGACAGCCTTTGTCAAGTCTCACCGTTCTTCCTCCCTCATTGTACTCGCTTCTTTCTTCCGCTCTTTGTCTTTCTTTTACCTTCTCAAAATACTTCTTTTAACCTCCTTCCCTGGTAGAGTTATCGTTCCCTTTGGAACCCCACCTGCCCTGGAACCTTTTCCTCCCTCTCCCCGTTTTTCTCTCACATGTTATGACTTCCCCCCCCCCCTTTGTAAACCGGTAGAACCTCATTAGTTGTCTCTCTCCCCCTCTCCCCCCCCCTGCCGATGCGGCCCCTTTGGGCCTTCCTTTTTCTCGAAGGTATAGCCGGTATGTCTGGCGTCCTTTCTTCAGATCCACCGCCAGCCCTTACATCTCCGTTGCTTTCCCTCTTTCTTCCCCCGAATCCCTATCAGCTCCCCCCTTTTGTACAACCTTTTTCCCCTACAGCCCTGCGTACATTTTTCTCCCCGGAGATCTGATACTTCCCGTTCCTCCCTTCCTGGCACCTTCCCCGCGTGTGTCTGCCCACCCCCCGTTCTCCTTCTTCGGGAAAGTCCTTCCTATTAAATTTTCCTTTGACAGTTTCTGTCCCCTTGCCTCCCTGCGGCCGCCCTCCCCCTGCTGAAATCTTTTTTCCCCCCCCCAAATAACTTTCCCCCCAAGCTCGGCCTCGGGAGTCAAACCCTTTCTTCCCTCCTGCAACCCCTTTGTCGCCTAAGGCCCCCCGGGGTCCTGAGATCAAATTCCTTCTTTTAGTTCCTTGGAACTCATTCTAATTATCTTCTGAGTCCTTTCGCCCTCTCGTTCCTTCCCCCCCCCCTATTTTTTTTTTGTCAGATTGTTTGGCTTTCTCCAGGCTTCAGGCCTATCGATCCTGCTCGCAAGACCCCTCAGATTCAAAAAGTCCTAATTGCCTGGACCCTCCTGTGCAAGGAGGGGGTGCAGTGGAGTTATTTTCTTTTTTCCCCGATTGGTATTTTTCTCGTGACCTTCTTTTGGTCCTCGTAAATTTGGGCTTTTTTCTTCTTGCGGACGAGTTCGATTTCTTCCCTCTGCGTTTCTTGCAGTGATTGATGAAATACTCCCTTCTCCCCTCTTGGATCCTTACACAGCCATCAAGGTGATACCTCCTGCACCCGGCTGCACTGTTCGCTCGACCTCCCTGACTCACCCTTTTCTTTTTATGCCTGAGTTCCTTACTCCTCCCCCCTTTTTTAATGTCCCCCCTTATTTCCCAAGGCGAAGATCTTGCACGTGTTTTTTTTCCCTTGACCCTCCCGACCCCAACTCTTTTCACGGTTTTTTTCTGAGTGATGTCTCATCCTCTTAACTCTTGGGGGGTTTAAACCAACGAGAATGCACGCCTTTGCTCTTTCTCTCCTCTAGTCTTCTAAAAAATTTACCGCGTCTGTCATACAGTTTTCCTTCGGAATCTCCTTCCAAGTCATGCGCGGATAGTTTCTTTTTCAGAACTGTCGTTTTCACGATAAGCCTTTAGCACCCTCCCCCCCCCCCCCGTTGGTGTAGAATTCTTCCGGGAAGGACAAATTCTTTCTCCCCCCAATCTCACCCCGATCGTACTATTCACTTTTTTATGACCTTGTATGAAGCGTCCCCATTATTCAAATACCCTCCTCCGCCGCTGAAAATATTTGAGTCCCCCCTCCCCTCCCCCTCTTAAGACTCCTCCCCCTTTTCACCTGGCGAGAGATCCTTTTTTTCTTAGCGACGCCACCCGCTCTCTCCCTTTATCTTTGGACTTTTTCAAATTTTTTCTGTCTTTCATGGAGAGGCTTTTTCTCCTTGACAGCAAAAACAACCCCCCCTTTTTTCCCAATTCTTTTTAGTTCCTCCGTAGATTTTTCTGTTTTCCCTCTTTTGGAGACCTCACTCTTATGCTTCCTTCAAGCTCTCACCTTCCTCTCTTGTCTCTAGAATATTTTTCTCTCCTTTTGAGACTTCCTTCTGTCTCCCCGCGATTAATTGCTTCCCCCCCTCCGCGACTGCGCGAGAATTTTTTTTTTTTTTTCCCTCGCACCCTCCTTCCCTCCTCCACGCTCTTTCCCCTGGACTCCCGATCAGTTTTTTTGTCCTTAGCTCTCTTCCCCCCCGTCTGTTTCCCTTGGAGCTGAATAGTAGCGGCTGCCACTACCCGGTGTTTGTATTCGCTTCCGCTGTTTCTGCTTCGGCGTGTCTTCTCTTTCACATGTCGATTTTGCTTGATGACTCTTCTTCTCAATGAATCTCCCCCCCTTTAACGCGATCCGTCTCAGGTAGAGTTCGTCACACTGTATCTCTTTTTTGTCGCACCCTAGTTCCTTTACGGATTTTTTTATGAACATGATTTTTGGACCGGTCCTCCTCACTTAAAAAAACTGTATTCCTCTTCAACAGGGACTTTCGCCCTTTTCGTTTCGGACTGAATTTCTCTCTCCTGGCCGGCTGGGTGACTGTTTTTTTTTTTTTTCTTTTTTTTCTGTCTGAGTCTTCTTTTCCCACTCTAATTTGTCTCCGTCCCTCAGATGCTGGACATTTTCCCGTGAACAGCGCAGTTTCATAGGCTTCGCCTTCAATTTCCTTCTTAGGCCCCTTTTCCTGTCAATCCCCCCCCAGAAACTCCTGTCTCTTAGCCCTGTGAACTCCAGTTCTTCTTCGTCTGCGATCCTCCGTTTGCTCGCTTTTTTCCCCTTTTCCTGTTTCGATCCTTTTCAGGCAATCGGTTAAAGGATTTCTCCAGAGAATATATCTGAGTTCTCTTCAGACAGGCGCGTGATTTGCCTCATCGGGACTCCTCTAGTGGCATTGTCCAACGTCTCCTTTCCCCCACCCCCTCCCCCCCCCGCAAAATTTCTTTTCTTTCTCCTTTTCGCGTGGCGTGCTTTTCTCCTGGGCCTTTCCTTGGCCCTCTTTTCTCCTCGATATTTTTTTCCGCCCAGCAAACCCTTTCTTTGGTCTTTTTCCTCCCCCAACCGAACTTTTGAACTTTGGCTTCCGGGCGTTCCGCTCCCCCACGCAGTCGATCATTTGGCGTCCCCGTGTATACAAGAGAAGTCTAGTGAGAATTGTAACCCCTCATGTGGTTTTCTCTTGTCAGTCGCCCTGCTACTCTTTTTGGAATTTTTCGGGATGTTTTTTTCAATTGGAGTTCTTTGTTCTAAGCTTTCCCCGTTTTAGATTGATTTCTTTGTAACCCTTGACAACCTTCCCATTAGCCCGGAAGCTTCCCCCCCATGCTTCTTCCCGACCGATGAGGCCCCCACTCTTTTTGAGTCACGTAGTATTCGTAAGCGTGCTCATGCACGTCTTATTGCCCGGAAGGTATATCGGCCTTTTTTTCCAGGCGATAGTGTCTAGCTCCTGAAAGCTGACCGCCATTAGGAGGCTTTTTCTTCTGTGTTCTTTTGCAGATGTTGATCTTAAACAGCGCACCCCGCTTTTAGGAAATCCCCTCCTGGCTCTCAGATCTCTTTATTCCTCGTCCTTGGACGGTTCTTGCTCTCTTCTCTCACTACCTTGAGTTTTTTCCTTTGGATTCCCACCTGCATGAGGGCTCCTCGCTTTGCTCCTCGTTTTGTTTGATGAGCTGCCATAATCCTTGCCAACTTGAACAACTTCGTATTCTTCTAAACTAGGGGATGGCTAGATGGCATCCCCGATCCAAGATTTTCTTCTCTGCTTCCTTTCGTCAAGAGCTCTTCCTTTTATATTTTTCTTGGAGCTTTTTCTTTTTTTCCTCCAAAGAGACCGTTTGTCCACCAAAAAACCTGAAAGCGGCTTTCCTACTTGCTTTCATTTCCGGCCGTTGCATTTTCCATCCAAAAGTTTTCCAAAAAGTTGAAGAAGATCGTTTTCGCTCGTAGTCTTCCCCCCTGAGGCCCCGCTGCCGAATACCCACCCCAAGGATTTTCTCACCGCGTTTTTTGCCCCCCCCAAGTTCGCGCAAGTTTCTCCCCATGTAGGCCATTTTCCCCCTTTGATCCCTTAGCGGACTTTCTTCTAAAGCAACGGCGTAGACCCCCACCCCCCCCCCAAGTTTTCTACCCACATTTTCGTTCCACCCTTAGCCTGACAACAAACTTTTTTCCTGACTGCAAACCTTCCCCCAAAGGGTCCCTTATACAAGGTATTCCAGACGTGTAACGGACATCTCCTTCTTCGTTTAGGACCCCCCCGAATCCGCCATTCCTTTAGGGCGAGCTATCTTTTGATTTTTTTCCTGCTTCCTTAGGCTATCGAGTCTTTCTACTGAACGCGAGTTCCCCTTCCGTCACTACCCTCCCGCCCTTATGCTTTTTTTTTCCCTTTACCCCCTTGGTCTGATCTTTTAAATTCTGGTACGACTCCTAGCCTTTCTGTGCCGCAATTCTGCGCTCGGTCTCATCGTCAACTCCTTGCCTCTCAGCCTTTTGCGTGCTGCTTCTATGATTCCGTTCCCCATTCAAGGTGCCCCTCTTTCTTGACTCCCTGACGGGGTGTCTTCCCCCGCAATCGCCTCCTCACTGCGTCGTTGAATCTCCGCTTCTATTACTCCTCCCGTAGTTTATGGCTTCCTAAATGATTCTAAGATGGCACGTGCGATGGTTAACTTTTGGAACTCATCGCTTCTCCTCCTGCGACTCTCCACGTCTCGCTGCCTATCAAGGCTGTTCTTTTTGAACTGTTTTTTCTGTCCGCGCTCATAGAGACTTCCTTCTTCTCCGAAAGCGGGCCAGTCGGCTCGGTCCTCCTTTAATACCTTCTCGTCCAGCGGATCCCCCTCCTCTCCAGAAGCTGTTTTCCTGGCAATCTTAATGAGTGCGCACCACCTACTCTTATTCCGACACCCCGACGCTAGGTAAAGCCCTTCCCCCTCGATAGTTCCCTCCCTCTCCCAAAAAGATAGTCCTCCTTCTGGAAGTTGCAGGCCTTTACTTTTGCCCTTGACATTACTCCACTCCCTTCGGCTTTCCAGGGACACTCTCCCCTCCCTTACGCGTCTTCTTTCCCTTTGGATGAGCAGAGAAAACGGGGAGCCGAGCTGATCACCTTGGCGCGAAGGGGCCTTTTTTTGGGCAGGTGTTTTCTTCCCCGGAGTTGGTCTTTTTCCCCCGGAAGGTTTTGTTTTTTTTGTGCTTGCTCCAGCAAACCTCTTAAATCTCGCGCTCGCGTCTTTTTAATGCGGGTCCCCCGCGTAGGTTTTCGCAAGGAGTTCCATCCGTGGTTTATTCTCTTTCTTGAGATTTCTCCTCTTTTCTTCGTTCTGTATAATCTCTCCATCGAAATACTCCTGGACGGAGAATTGCACTTTTTTTTTTCTTTCACCACTGCCGGAGCCCCTCATCACCGCCGAGTTTTTGTCCACACGTACTGCCCGATCTTGGTCGCTTTCCCCCCCCCTTTTTTCCGCTCTTTCCCGCTGCTAGTCCTCCTTAAGTTTGAGCTTTGGTCTTTCGAGGTGCGTTTGCGTTCGGCTTCACGATCTGCCAACTTTCCAGGACGTTTTCTTTTCTCTTTTGACACCGTCTCTTTCTGTCCCCACCCTTCAGCTCCCCTTTGGAACGCGAGCGATTTTCCGGCTTGCCCCCCTTTCGTGCTTTTTTTCTATCGTTCCGCGGCTGCGATGCCGACCGCCTTCCCTGACTTGGAATGTTTCCCTTTCCTCCAACCCACTCACAACATTTCTTGAACTAATCTGAAACTTTGCCCGTAGCGATTTCCAGCGGGAGGTCGTTCTTGGGTTCCCCCCCTCCCCCCCTTTGAGCTTCTGCTCGGCTTACATCAATTTCCCCCCTTTCGTCCGCCTTTGCTTTTCCAATTTTAAAAGTCTTACGTTTTCTTTTTTCGACTTTTACCTTTCCTTTTTTTTTAGTGGGACCCCGTGTGACTTACAATTCTTTCTTTGAGGCCCGTCCCTACCCGGAGATTTTTAACGCCTTGATCCCCTTCCCCCTCTTTCCGCATTGCCTGCTTCTCCCAAAGTGCCTTGCTGACCCCTACACGGATCCCTTCGCGAATTCCAATCGCCAGAATGCTGGAGGGTAACTCTCAAGTTACGATAAGCCCGAGAGACTTTCGGCCGCCGCTCCGCAGCCAAAGGAATTTATACGAGCACCCCAGACTTTTGCGTCAGACCACCCCAATTTCCCTCCCCCCCCTGACCGCTCGTGGCGTTGCGGTTTTTTCTGCATCTAGTCTCCAGATTTGCTCCTGATACAGGACTGACCAAAAAACAGGTCTTCCTTGTCGCAAAGCCCACCTGTTGGACTGGATTTTTTAATCCTCCTCGGAAAATTTTTCAACGCAAAGTATGCAGATTGGTGAGGTCATTGTAATAAGAAAAATTGGTCTTAGGGATAAGTTTTTTTTTGAATTTTTTTTGTCTCACGGTTTTTTAGGGTGGTTTTTGCGGATTGTGTTTTGGTCTATGTTCCTTTTTAATGGCATTTAGAGTTGGTTTTGCTAGGTTCGCCGAGCGTCCCCGGCCCTTCCCTGGATCTGTGAATCGGCTCTTGAAATCTCCCCGTCTGTGGGCAACATGCCCCTTCTTTGTATTAGTGCTTTTTTTTTGCTCCCCCCTTGCTCTAATGCCCTGGTCTCGGCTTCCCTTGGTGGTACCTTTTTCTTTTGATCCCTATTTTTCAAACCTGCCCTTAGCGTGCCGGCAGAGACCCAGAATGGGAGACCGTTTGTGATTTTGAATTCTCTCAAGACCCTTCCGTCTGCCAAGCACGTAGCTCTGACTTTTTTTTTCCCGCATGCCGCCTCTGCTTCCAAGAGTTTTTCAAGGATTTTCGAAGGTATCCTTTCGGTTCCGGGACCCCCAACCCAAAACAACACCCAACACCAACCCCCCACACCCCCCCCCCCAACAAAAAAAAAACCCCAAAACCAACCCCACCAAACCCCCCACACCCCCACAACCCCAAAAACCCCCCCAACACACCACACTGCCCACTTCTCTCTTTTTTTTGTTGAGCGCTTTTCATTTGCGGTGGTCCCTGCCAACTTCCTCTCCAGTACAGTTCACTAAACGGCTGACCCTCTTTCGGTATTCACCCACCGATCCCGCACCTAGCGGTATTCGGTCAGAGCGTTCGGTGCTCTGCACCTGTAGTGCTCTTCCCTTCAACTCGCCAGGCACCTCTCCAGTCCTTTGCCTTTACAAATCCGAATCCCATTTGAGCCCTCTCCCCGACAGGGTGACCACCCCTTTCAGCCGAGCCCGCGTACACTTTTCTTTTTCCCCCTGCGTACCCCTTTCTTTCAGAAAACTCTTGTTTATGCTTGCCCCCCCCCGCCAGTGTCTTATATCTTTTTAACCTCCCATGTCTTCCGGACCGGTTGAACTTCCATCGACCACGGCGTGCTTCGCACAATAAGATACCCTTACACTTACTCCTTCCGCACTCGTAGTTCCACGGACAAAACTGTGGATACGAAAGGGCACCCCCCCCCCCATTGGTCTGATTCCCCCTGAGCAATTGTCTAGTTTTCTTAATGGGCTTCCTACTCTATATTGTGCCTCTCGCGTAGACGTCCGTCATTAACACCCTTTTATTTTCCCTCACAATCCCTCCCCGTTATGGTTCGGATAAGCTTCAGTATATGGGCCTCTAACAGATGACGACAAGTTAATAAGCCACCTCCTTTGAACCGCACGCCCCGTCTAGTCCTTGGATTACCGATTGTCATGATATTTCTCTCCCTTTTTCCGGACTATCCTTCTTATGATGCTGCTAGCATGCATTCTGAGGTCAATCCGATTGCCTTTTCGATGGCACGCTTGGACTTTACGCCCTCTTCCAGTTAAAGAGTCTGCGCATTCCGGTTCATCGAGATAGGACACTGTCCCTGAATCTCTTTCGTGCCTTCCTTCCGGATTAGGACAAAATTCTAAGCACTAAATGTCTTCCCCTTTTTTGAAGGCTAGGCCTGAGCCCTGGTTCGCTCCTCTGCTGTTTTCCCTTTTCACAAGTCAGTTATGGACCCTCTCTCTAGACCCTTTCCAAAGCTTCATAACTGTTTTGGTCGCCCTTTCCTCCTGTACGTCCTCACAGTGCTCCCGTCTTTCTCCTTTTCCCAAGACCTCAGTGGGGTGCAGTGCTTTCAGTCATTCCCAGTTCATGCAGCTTTCGTAGTCAGTCCTTTGGTTCGATCGACTGTGTCGCCTTCCCAGACTCGTACTAAGAAAGCCCTACCCTCTCCCTGATCGCCGTCAAAGGAGCTTCGGCCCCATCGTCTCAAGCATCACATGTTCAATTAGGTTCGACATGAAATCCCCCCTTTTCCCCCGCCCCTGGCGACTCTTCTTCTAGGCCCGCACTCTGACGGTTTATAGACCCCCTTTAGATTCCCTTTTTCGAAATGATCTTTTCGGGGACTGATGGCCGGTGGACCAAAACCTGCTCCGTGGAGGAGTTTTTCTTTCTCTTTTGTGGCTGGGTTTTTCCACCCTCCTGGACCAACTTGTGAGATGCCTACTTGTAGGTCGGAGGCTAGATCCTTTGTTGTTGTTATAGAGCTAGACTCTTCGGTAGCCGACGTTTCCTCCTTTTTCGCTGCTTCACCGCACTCGCCCTTCCCCCAGATTGGGTTTTGAAGCAACTATTTTTGGCCTTTTTTTCCCCATCCCGCCTTTCGCGCAGCCCTTTGGAGTCGCTCGTAACGTAGTTTCTCTCAGTCCATCTTCTGCTCGTCGCTTCTTTGCGCGGGCTTTGTCCTCTGGTCGGTCTTCGGAGCCTTTGCCACTTCAGCATTCTAGTCCCCGATCGTTTGAGTTTGCTGGACACTCTTCCTTGAAGCTCCCTTCGCGAGTTTTCTTCCCATTTGCGTGCAGTTTTTTCTTATTCCTGACCCCTGTGCTGGGCCGACTATAGTTGATTCTCCGGATGCTCTTGTAAAGCAATTCAATTCTCCGTTTTTCGACGCCTTTTCTACAATTCTACCGTCCGCCAGTCTTGAGAGCGTACCTCTGGCCAGTGGGTGACCCCTTTGTCTTGATCTACGGTGTCGTTGAACGTAAGTGCCCTTCTATTGGAACTCCTCCAAATTTCGCACGTGCCCCCTTTTTTTCACTCCTTTAGGGGACCGGACTTAACGTTTTGTTGTCCTCATCCGCGACAGTGTCCTCCACCCCCAATAACGCGGATTCCTTTGTTTTCTTCTCGTATAGTGCTCCCCCTCAATGTGCTTTTCTTTCCGTACGGGAGCTCCTGGCGACAGGCAATTTGCGCAAGCACTTCAATTCTATCTCCCTTCCTGGTCTTCTCTGGGCTAGCAGCGCAGCCAGTCTAGGAACGACCTCCTTGACTTCCAGATATTCGATCCACGAACCCAATACATCTTTTAAGGAACGTTTTCTCAGGTTTATCCCTCGCTCGTGTTCTACGATAGATGCTGATCCATTTGAGAGGAAAAAAGCACAAAAGGGGACCGGTATTCGTTCCCCCAATCCCTTGCAGGAAGTTCTTTGCGAGTAACCCATTTGACTCCGGCCCCCTCACCAGATACCTATTGAGCAATTGTACTCCTACTGGGGTGACTTTCCTGCCCACAGATTTCTTTTCCATAGTCCTTGAAGACAGATGCCGTCTGGTGTTAGAAGGTTAGGTAGGGTGGAATCCTTCGCGCTCAGTTCGGGTAGTCAGAGACAGAGCCCTCGAAGTCCTAACAACTGGACCTGGCCCCCCCCACTCCCAGATTCAAGACACGGCTGTTTTGCCCCATTCCCCCCCCAGAACCCTTGCGTGATAAGGAAGGTTTTGCCATTGACCTACCCTGCCCCCTGTTCGCCTTTTAAGAGTGGTGGTAACCCTCTATTGTGCATTACCCCCTTGTTTCGGAGATTAGGTCTTCCAGAAGGGCAGCCAGGGTTTTGGTTTGCGATTTTAGTTTTTTTTCCTCGGTCTGAGAAAGCCCTGAAGTTTCGCACAAAGCGCCCGTATCTTTGGGCCGCCCGCCTCGACGCAGCGTGCTCGGGGGTGCCTCCGTATCAACCTCCTTTTGATTTTATCTTTGACACAAAGATAGGGCTCATAGAGATTTTCTCCTAATCCGTTTTTTTGTTGTTGAGATCTTTTCACTCAACGTAACCGCCAGGTAACTACATGTAGCTCGCCGGTTAGACAATCAATATAAAGCTATTGTAGAGAAGATAATAGTATTGAGTCCTGATTTGTGTTCAACGTCTACGTTTGCCGGATCTGGAGGTGAGTCAGGCATGAAGAGCAAATCCTGACCCCAACTTCCCCCTTCGCACTCTGTGAATCGAATCTCCACGAGGAAGAATACAGTTTATCCCCGAGAACCCTAAACTTGTTGGTGACAAAAACAATGCCCGACTGACGGCCGCGAACTTATAGCGAGGGGGAATGAGCACCGCTTTTATACCTCCTCGAATCCTAAAGGTTCCCCCCCCTGTGGCCAGCCTTTCTTTATATCGTTTTCAAGCATGACGCTCCGTTTTCTTTTTTTATTTCTCCTCGCTCCGCGCCGCCGAAACGGATTGCCGCTTCGAAATAACTACCTTTAGAAACCACTTCCTTTCAACGAGTTAGTCAGAACCCCCTGTGGTCCCTGACCCCCCCCTCAAACCCCCAGGGGTCTTTACGGAGTCCACTAGCGGATCTTGTCGTCCATGGCCGCATAGAACTTTATCGGATCCCCTTCCCTTTAGCCATCCAACCGTGTTCTTTGCGAAGCCAAGAAGCACCTGCTGGTTGCAGCTCCCCTTATTGGTTTTCTATCTGAGCATTTGCAGCGATCAAGAACTCCTCAGACGGTTTTTTCCAAGTTCTTTCCCGTTGTAATGTTGTGCAGTTGGTTCGTATTCTAACCGCTGGTCTTCTAGTTAAGTTCTCGGTTTTTCTCCTTCGGACCGATCGCGCGCGGGTTCCTTCGCTTCCTTCCTTTTCTGATCTGTCATTCTTCCTCAATGATAAAGCCCGGCGATACTGAATTTCCCTCCAGAGTCTTGTCAGGTGCCCTTTTAGAGACCGTGGCTGTGAGTACAAAAGCGGTGTCCGCAGCCAGCCTCTCCCCCCCCAAAGGTAGGAACGGGAAATAGGAGCAAGTGCTCCCTGGGCGTGTCTCCCTGTGGGTTTCGCAGGAGGGTCACCAGAAGTGGGTCCCGGTCGCCATGTTGATGAGAGGCGGATCTAGAGAAATTCTTCCCGATCCTTGCCTTTCATTCTCCAGTGAACGACAGGATCGTACTGCGAAGACTTCTCACCTCTTGTCTCCCTCGACTTGGATTTTCTTGAGTGCAAGAGTTCCCAGTTGGGTTTTCCTTCTCTCCTCTCCCCGTTCTGTTTTTCATCTTAGTAAGCCGCGGCATGGTTGGGCACTTTTTCTACTCCAACTCTATACCCTTTGTCTTCTTCCCCCGACACCTTTTGAGGACGCTAGCGTTCCCGTTTCCTCGCTTCAGGCCCCAAACCCTATCTCCTTTACCATGCTTGAAGCGGTGAAGTGCTTACCCCCTCCGGCCAAATTCCCCTCCATGACCATTCGACAGACTTGAACCACCCTCCCCCCTCCCCCTCCTTTCTTGCTTGCCCTATGTTTTTAGACCCCCCTGTCGGAGCCGAGCGACGCCAAGGTGCGCGAACTTTTCGTTCCCTATTTTGGCCCTTTCCGGTTTCCCAACAAACAACCTCCTCCTTTCGTGCTTGCTCCTTCCAGTGCTTTACACCCCCCCTTCTCGCTCGCTGAGGCGTCTGAGCGGGGAGCCTGCGAACCTTATTCCCCACGTCTTCAGGCTTTGCCTCGTTGTTTTTGCGATGATCGAGCCCCTTGGCGTCGCCCGACCGTTTCCCTACGAGTTCTGTCTCACTCAGCCGCACTCGCTTCGCTTTCCTTTTTCTGGTGGTCGATGCACCTTTCGCATTTTCCCCTCCTCCAACGTTCGGCTTTTTGCCACAGGGCCACTCCACATCGTTATCCGATTTTGTTGTCGCTCTCCCCTTAGTTTCATAGTTTTTTTTTCTGCTCCGTTTTTGCTGCGCTTGTGCGGGTGCCTTCGCCCTGACGTCGCGCCTTGGCTATCTGCCTCTCCGGCCACGCATTCCCCACGTCTTCAGCTTAGGGACGAGCCCTTTTTTGAGCTTGCTGCCACCGCTTCCTGCACCCGAGGAGAGAGGAAGTGGCAGTCAGAGTCGCTGGGCTCAATAACGGGAAAGGACCTAGGAGGGGTCGAGATCCCCTGAGGTTTTGCTGCAGGGTGAGAGTTTAATCTCAGCCTTCCCACCCTTCAACTTTTTTTTTTCTGTCCTCTCTTAAGTTACAACTTATTCTTTGTAGCTGAGCGACATCTTTTCTGTTCCCAGCCTTTGCTGATTTTTAGGAGACGGCACATCACTCCCCCTTTTGAGCCCTTTCCCCAGTCCCAAATTGCAACCAGCGCACGACCCCTAGGTCCTCCTGACCATTTTAGTTCCCATTCCCAATTGTTTCTACGACGGACTCTCCTCACTACAATTACGCGCGCCATGCTTTTCCCCCTCCCGGTTTTGTTTTGAGGGGGACCAAAGGCAAGCGGTACCTCTCCCGGCTTTTTTTAAACGTAGGTACGGTTTTTACGGAGAAAGAGGGAGACAGGAATCTCCTTTTCCTGCAATTTTTTATATTGGGTAGAAAAAAATGAGTTAGTTATTCCAGCGAGCGGCCTTCAGCAGAAGCCTACCAACACTATTCTACCGGAATTTGCACCTGAGCAAGACCCCAGGTTTAATACCAAACCCCTTCCATGTTTCGCCCCTTAGGGCCCCTTTGTATTGGAATTGCGCAAAGCGGGCGGATAGCCATTCAGATATCGCTTGCTGTCCCTTGTCGACCCTTGTAGGCTCGTACCTCCTCCCATGTGGAATTGGTACGTCGCCCTTTCTAGGAAAGCCCTAGCTTTCTCAGGGTGGGGGTTTTGCTTCCGACTTTTGATCTCATCTCATTGTATACCGGACACAATGTGGGTGATGATCCACATTCTTTCCCTTTTATTTTTATTGGTGCCGCTACCCCTTGGAGTTCTGTTCTAAGCTGAGACCTTTGAGGTTCTATATCCTCTAAGTGTCCCTACCCCATGCCCCTGATTTCCTTGAAGATCCAAGAGGGTTGCAAGCATCACCTTTTCTTCCCCCCTTCTTCTGATTTTTCTTTTTCTGCTTTCCCGCCTTTCTGTTTAAGACTTTCTCCTGGCGTGCCTGGGTTCAAATTTTCTGGGTTTCAAAGTTTTCCAGCTTTTCCGGCCCCTTTCCAGCCCTCCGCGTAGATGCTCGGCGATCCCCGAAGCCTACGACGTAGCAAAGAGCCTTCCCCCGCTCGGACGGGCCTCTCATGGCTGCATATTTAGATTTTTTCCTTCTCTTACCTCTTTCCAGTTCTTTTCTACTTTCGTTACCTGGGTCTTTATCGGGGCTTTGCTGCCCACCTCGGCTTCCGTTGTTGAGATGATGCCCCAGGTGGTGCACCTGACCGATAATACCTTTTTTCTCCCCATTCTTAGAGCAAGACACCCGTCCAAAAGAATGCTCTTCAAAGATAAGCGAGTAGGCTCCCTGGCTTCGTCCCTTCCGCTTTTTGACTTGTCGCTTCGTTTTTTCCTCTCAACTCGCCGAACCACCCACAGCCATGTTTCCCCCCAGTTTTTTGGTTCCTAACTCTTCCAATTCGTGAACCACACAGGCACACTCTGCCCTGCGTACCAGGACGTTTGAGTTTCGTGCCCACTGTGCACTTGTAATTCCTCAATGAGTGCCGAAAGCTTTGGTCATTTTTTCCCCCTCAGTTCTTTTCTTTCCCTTCCCCTCAATTCTGCCATTTTGAACGGTTGCGGTACCTCCCGTATCCTTTCACCGAAAGGCCATCTTGAAACAAATACCCCAAGGTAGACCACACTACCCTTCGAGTCCTCCCAAATCTTTGACTTTTCAAGGAAAAACCCAATGTTGTTTCGAATGCCCGAACCCCCCCGTTTTCTGATCTACGTATCTGGGAGAAATGGAGCTCATTCCTTCTCTCTTTTGCTCTCCCAACGTAGAAAGAAACTTTCATTTTTTCTAGCTTACTCTTGTGTTGGCAGAGACTTCGGATACTGCAGGCTGATATCGTATGGTCTAGCCCTTACGCGAGCTGCCTCTTACTTCTCCTGGATCCAAGGGCAGATGGCATGTTTCGTTGGAAGTTGTATCTCACTCTTGGTATGCTTCTGCAGTTCTCTTCCCTCCTTTTGAGTGCGTAAGCTGTCGCCGCGGTTTCCTAGGAACGAGTCTCCTTTGCAGTTTTCCCGATGGCCGTTTGCCGATCTGCTGTTACGACCTCCCTTCCCCAAATTTCTCCCCGCCCCTTCTCCCTGCCTTCTTTCAATTTTAAGCCTGTCGTTCACTTCTGAACTCCCGGTTGTAGTGAGGAAAGTCCTTCCGGATTCAGCCCCTCGTCCCCCTACCTTCTAAACAGTCGCTCTAGGGCAAACGTCTTTTTCCACTTTTGGACAGTGCTTTTTCAAATTTAGGACGGCTCCACCGAGGTGATGTACCCTCCTAGATCAGATTCAAAATTTGCCCCCCTAGAACTTCTTCGGTTGTAGTCTCTATAGCTACGTCGGATAGAAAAGTTTGCGCGTCGGTGTTCGACGTGCCTCTCTACCTTTTATTCCTTCTTGGCATTCATAAGAGGACTATTTTATCCGGTAGTCCGTCCAGCCGTTGGGTCGGGCACGAACGATACCGTTGCGTACCCCTCTTTTGATCTCCCGCACTGATCTTCTGCTCGCGTTCAACGTTCCAGGACATAACCTCGTGGTCCGCCAAGCTCCCCGATCGTCCCCATCTTCTGACTCTTAACCGAGAGCTGTGGAAATCGCCCGCCCCGGCGCCGCCCTTTCAGGCGAATCCCCACCCATCTTGCTATGGGAGAGAACCCTAGGGAGCCGAGCGACCAATGCCTTCTCTCCCCTTCTTTCTTCCCCCCTGATCCAAAGTGTTAGGAGATGCCATGCAGTTGCGTGGACAGCCAAAACCACCCACGTTTCCCAATTTCTCGCGCTCGCGTTCGTTTTTGCTGAAGGAGCGTCTCCCAACGCGTAGGCTCCCCATTCTCGCAATTTCCTCCTTTCGATATAGAGAATCCTTGCTCGTCCCGACGTGTGACTCCCGCGTTCTGTTCCCGCGCTTCAGCCTAGGAAAGCTTCCTTTAGATTGTTCTTTGAGGTTGCAAAAGGAATTTCTTCAGGAACTCCTAGCCGAGCTTTGGCCAACGCCGCAGTCACGCGTACACGATCCGTTCGCGCTTCTTGAGAGAGGCCCCTTTCGGTTCTCAGCCCCCATATGGTACGCTGCTCTCTTCACTGCCCTTCTACTGAAGGTCGGATCTTGGCGGGCTGCGGGTATTCCTGGTACTAGCGTTCCCCGTCAGTCATTCTATGTACGTTTTTTTTGAGCTTGCTGACCCCGTCGCGATTATGTTTTTTTACGCTGTTGAGAGTTGTCTCCTTTCTGTCGTCGCCCACCTGTTCGCGTTCTTGTTTCGCCCCTCCTTCGGATCGGGCGGGATATCCTCTTACATCCCCCGCTGCATGATGACGGGATCGCACGAACCACCCCCCTTGACTTGTTTTCGACGCGTGCCCTTTTCCCCTCTCCGACTTACGTAGATTTTCGCGACCGTCTGCGGGCGCTTTTTTCCCCCCAAGCCTCTAGGAGAAGTACATCACTATAAGGTGTTCCCTTCGTCGCAGCTGATTGGACCCCCTCCGCGATGTCCCCCCCGTGAACCAGACGGTGCCTCTCTTCTTCTTGACCTTGGCCCTGTGTCTCGCGACTCTGAAGTCCCCTTCTTTTAATCCCCAATACGCGTCATTCAGACTGTGACAAGACAGTTCTGTCGCTTGCGATGGCCCCGTATCGCTGGATGTTTCCCCTTTCATGTTGCAGTTCCTTTGGATCCAGGAGGCGACTGCATGAGCGAAATTCCCAGGCTGGAGAACCGCGGAGCGAGAACGTGCTGCGCATCGCGCAGCCTCGCAAGCCCAAATTCTCTTCTTCCTACAGAGCACCATCTTTCGAATACCCAACCATGCACCGCGACATCGCCTTTCCCTTTTTCGGTTTTTTTTCCTGATGTCCATCGCTTGCGGCTATACCATTCGCTCTACTGCTTCTCCGGCGCGATGAAAACCAGAACATGGGGGTGCGTCTCCCCAAGAAACCCTTGGAATGGGCCGTCCTTCGATTCCCCGCCCTTCTCAGGCCTCTTCCTTTCACGGACAAGAGAGCTTTGAGTGATAATGGTACTCTCCCCATGTGGGTGTGGTTCGTCGACCACCTACGTTGATAGCTTTTGGTGGACGGCTCCTTTCTTTGTATTCCTGGGTCGAAGCTCAGCCCCGTGCCGGTCGGCCGGATCCTTAGCTAATGGAAAACGGTCCATGTGGCCCCTTGCCTCTCCTGCTTACCATATTTAAATCACTGTTGCCCTATTCACAAGCTGAGGGGTCATACTTGGATTGATTTCCTTACATCCTTGTTTTCCGTCACTGTATCCTGGTCCTCCTTGATCGGGGTTCGGGGTTGTTTTTGTACACTTTTAGTGGCGATTCTCACTGTTTCTCTTCTCTGTCCCCAAAGCAATTCCGTTTGTCTGTACTTTTTTTTCTCTGGCTGTTGATCTGAAGTTATAAGCGCCCCCCGCTTTCGCACTTTCCGTCGCTCTTGCTCAGCCTCCCTGGACCGCCTAACGAGTAGCTTCCTATCCTCATCGTGGCTCGGTGGATTGTTCCCCTTACCATCCACTTTTCTCCGGTCTTTGGCTTTTCTTTTTCCTCCACCCCCAGATTATTTTTTTA
>Ga0179593_1480358_pt1 | contig 24770 bp, 22 predicted proteins | sample CZODoug2_1_08_16_FD_185931 | JGI IMG/M metagenome (GOLD analysis project Ga0179593, IMG submission 185931) | Vadose zone soil fungal communities from Angelo Coast Range Reserve, California, USA - CZODoug2_1_08_16fungal (PacBio error correction) | ecosystem: Environmental > Terrestrial > Soil >... | reverse complement strand
CTCTTCACCGCATTTTTTCTTCCCTGCGCGCTTTAGCGATGAGTACCCGTTGCTTGATGGATTTCAACGCAAAGAGCTATTCTTGTTAGTTTTAACAGATGGGAAAACGCTTTTTTTTCTGTTCTTGGTATTCCCCTTATCTCGCTCCTTGCGCCCTCGTCTCTAGGCATGGAGGACCTCTATCTTTCAGCTTCCTTATTTTTCTTCCGTCGTGTTCCTCCCCCTTCCTTCCCCCCCCCCCCAGAGAACTCTCTACAAGAAGAGATTTCGAGTTTTTTTCCACCCATCCGTTCTTCATCCCTATCAGAGAGAGCTGCCCGTAATCCTCCTCCCTGGCCCAGTCCATTATTCCCCTCACTCCTTCTAACCCCCGTGTCCTTATTTTTGACTGGTCCCCTTATTTTCTCCCTCATGCCGGATGAATGAACTGATTCCTCACTCCAAATAAAGGCTCTCTTCTTTTCCTCCCCCCCCTTCTGTGGTCACCTCCCCTTTCTTTTCTCTTTTTTTGACTTCCCGTACGTCTTCGGAGCACAGGGATTGCCCTGGGGCCCTCGAGACGTCTTAGAAGAAAACTTTCTCTTCCCCCCCAGCGATGGTTCCTACAACACCCCAACCCCGGGCCTGTAATATTTTGCCAACACCTTCTGGCTGCCCCCTGTCCTTTTTCACTCTCGGGATCTTTCCCCTGAAATCCAATGGCATGGGGATTTGATTCCCACTCCCTTTTCCCACGGGGCAGACACTTCGCTCTCTACCACTTCATTGAGAAATTTTCTTCCCCTGGTACGGACCCTTTCCCCTCCCAGGCGCTCTAGGTTCTTTTTCCCTTTTTACCCCCAGTTCGTCATGTTGAGGTTTTCTATTCTCCTTTTTACTGCTCAGCACCTTTCTTGGCCCCTCAATCTCCCAATAGCATTCAAGCAGAAAGCCAACTTGGCTAGGAAAAGGGCCATTTCCTAGTTGCTTCTTTTCGTCGCTGGATAGGTGTCTCAAATTTACCCTTTCTCATCTGATCTCCTAATATTTGCAGACGAATGTCTTTCCTCCTCGTTTAATACCAGCTGGATAGCTGTTTACCCAGATCTCTGCTGCTAAGAGTAACCTCATATATTTCATTCCCCCCCCTCTTCTACTCTGAGCGATGGTTTCCTTGATTTGTAACTTGTTTTTTGAGAAGCTTCCATTCACCTTACCTGATCTTCCTTCTCTTTTTTCTCGGGAGTCTTGTGTGGCACTCTCAATAGCTCTCTCAAGTAGGTCACTACCGATTGAATTTTATTTGAGGCCTGTGGCTTCATGATTGCTCTATAACCTCTCTCTCTATCTTTAGTTACCACTCTACCGTCCCCGAGCCTGCGGTGCCTATTTGTAAGCTGGATGCCCTTTAACGTTCTGGATCATTGACGCGGTTAATGTGGACCTGATTTTTACAAATGAAAGTCCGTTTTCTTTATTGTTGGTAAATCGTCCTTTTTTTTCTTGAATAGGAACCTATGTTCCTCCATTTTCCTGAGTTCTTTCTGCCCTACAGTTCTTTTGTCCTCTCTCAGCTATCGACCAGAATCCGCCATGGAGATATCCCATTTCCTGGGCGTAATGTTCCTTGCTAGGGCCTTTTCGCTTTTTGAATCTCTGAATGTACAGATGTCCCTCTGTTCCGTTCCTTCGCCTTTGTCATTCTTCCTTTCTCATGTTTTGAATAGAAAGGGCTGATGGAGTAAAGCGGGATTAGGAGATTCAGGACTTCTGTGATTCCCTGGCTCTAGCTAGCCTCTCTTTCTCTATGTGTCTTCTTCAGACTCTTTTTTTTTTTATTCTCGGATCTATTTATCCACCTCTCTTTGACTCTCTAGAAGATATTGTTTGATGTTTCTATAGTTTCCCTAGCGTCTCTTTCCCCTGAGGTTTTCTCCTCCCTATCCTCATATTCTCAAGCTTTTCTCTCATCTCTTCAAGCCCCTTTTCCCCTTCAGTTACGGTCCTTTGTGGATGAAATACTCTTTTTTTTTTCTCAGCCTTTATAAGATACGAAGGATTTTCTAGCTTACGACTTTCTTGCGACTGGGGTACTCACTTCATTTCAGGCCTTGACCCTTTCCCTTCACGACACCTTTTTCTCGAACCCATTTTTAGAAGCCATCACTCGAGGAGGCCACCCTCTAAGGATAACCTGACATTCCCCTTTACATTCACTCTCTCTCTTGGAGCCCACCTGCTTCCACTACCTTCTTCCTTTTTTTTGTGAGTCCAAGTACCCCCCCGTGCTCTGTAGATGTAATTTTTTAGTGTACGTTGCATATTTTACTTCTTCAATTATCTTTTTCTTCTGGCATTTCTGAAGTGCATGATTTGAAAATGCGCAAGATCTATGGATAGTTGAGCAACCACATTTTTGATTCTTCCAATAGATATCTGATCTCTTATTCTCCTCATTTTTTTCCTTTTTTTCATTTGTACTGTCTTCGCTGAAGTCCAGTGATAGGTGTGCACAATGGCAGTTTGTTTTGATAGAAAGGTCCCCCTCCTCCTTTCTTCTTCTTCTCTTCCCCAGACAAAGGCCTCGGGGTTGAGCCCGTTGACTTGTGCCTGGAGAGCTACAAGGGGGACGCCCCCAAGCGAGGTGTCGCTCGCAGCTCTCCGAGCGGCTCCCCACCCCTTCCCGTCCGACCTATCCTCTTCTCCCCACTCTACCAGGAAGGAACTCCTTGATGGAAGTGAGAAGGACGTTGAGTGAAACTACTTTCTCTTTTCCTCCTTCCCCCTGTGTTTTTTGTTTTCTCGGTATCTCCTGAAAGACACTTATCCCCTTTTCTCAAGGAACCTCCATAGGAATTATGGTCCGCTTCTCTTGAGATGGAGCATGGGACAGGTTTGAAGTCTCGTCGTATCTCGGTATTTTATCCAGATCTCCACCTCTCCGTTTGTCTCTTAGCTAAGAAAACCATTGCCCTGACCCCCAATTGTGTCGACCCACTGCGTCCCCTTTTTTTTTGTTTTCGAGTGATAAGCTACTACCTTGCCTTCTTACGCGGTCAAACCCCTCCTGGCAAAGACCAGATAACACGGCAACTCTCCTCCATACCCTCCAGATCTCCCCTTAGGGATCATCGTCTCTCTTTCAGATCTGAGGGAGAATACAGGTTCTGTTGGGAGGATCCCCGGCAGGAGTCATTTCAATTGTATATTCAATAGAATTCCCACAAATGCGCTCCCCGCAGTAATGAATTTCCCATCTGAACCCCCTCTTACTATCCTCCCCCCGATTTCCCGGTTTGACCCCCTTCTCCCCCCCAACGAAGACTGTCTGCAGAAGTTTACCTGCTATTTTTACTTCCCCCTCCCTTTGTCCTTCTTACCGACCCTTGTGAGATACTTAAGACCCTTCTTTTTTATTTCCATTGTGCGGCTGCAAAAATCTTCGTGTCGTCCCTTTCCTTTCCGAACTTACTTTATAATCTTCCCCCCCCCAAGTCGCTGTGACGCAAATCCTCACAATGCATTCGGACGGTGGCCTCGGGGCTTCGCAATTTACTTGCTCCCCCCCCCAAAGTCAAACTCATGGATCCTTCCCCTTACTCCCATATTTCTCGACACGATTTGTCAATCCTGGACCGGTTCCGCGGAAAAAGCAAACTCCTTCATCATCCCTCTGCTCCCCCCCATCACCCCCCCTCCTCTCTAGGTCCCCTCCATCGCCATCCTCGGGGTCGCTTCTAGAAGAATCTCCCCACGAGTCGGAGCATCACAAGAGCGAGGACTATTTTCGGCCTCGCAAGAAGGAAACTTCCTCGCCCTCCCAGTTCCCTGACCGAATTCCCCTTATCTCTTTCCCTCTCCCCCCTCTTTTCGCCCCCTTCCTCCTCATCTGTAGTGACGGACGGAGTCCAAACGTCCCCCTTTTTCCCAGGCCTACATTAAAATAACTTCCGATAAAGGTTACCCCTTATTCCTCCCGGACGAATCTCTTCTATTCAGCCCCAAGAAACGGACAAGGGTGAACCTTTGACGAGAAAGAGTGATTTAACTCCCAATCGCTTGGCCCAAAGTTTCGACGCGTCAGCTTCGCTTTTTTTTTTTTCCATCCACCCGTTGCCCAGGAACACGTCGTCCGTTCCTTCCCCGTCCGCGTCAATGATTGAAACTGACTGGTCTCCTTGGTCTTTCCTCTTTTGGTGTCCTCTCTTCCCTACCTTTAAAGGTTCCCTGAAGACGAATCCCCAACAAGGCAGAACCGGTGACAAGTAGACAGGCTTTTTGAATTCGTCCCGCATCTTCCTCTGTCTCGTCCTAGGTCTCCCCCCCAACCGTCCCTCACCGCCCTGCCCATTTCCCCCTCACCATGTATGGTCTTTCTAGCGAAAACAGGTCACAAATACCCTAACCCTCCTTGCGTAGATGATTGGTTGCTCCTTTGGTGAACCGCGTGGAGCCTCCCCCACGGCTCAGGCCGATAAATCTAGGCCTTTTTCCCTCACCCCTGAGAAGACGGCTTGCGAATCTTGATTGCTGCCGGCCCTTTTTTTTTTCTTCCCTAGCCTCCCTCTCCAGACTCCCCCTCTGGCACTTCTGTCTTGCCTCTTCCCCTTTCTTTTTCTTTGCGCCCTCTTCGCTCTATTGATTAGCCGGCGGAGGTTCACCCTATTACCTCAACCTAGAACTTTTTCCATTAGACGTAGTTAACTGGCTCCCTGAGAAAGTTTTTACTCCTCTCTTCTCTTCGGATCCCCTTCTTCTGAGCCTGACCCTCCATTCCTTCCCCCCCTCGTTTGAAGAGTCTCCCGAGGGCTTTCATGTCTGGCAGGGCCCCCATGTTGGTCACCCCTCGATGAGGTCCCGTTTTTTCTCGCCCTTCGTTCTGAGGGGGGGGTAACCAGGGTTTCCCCTTTTTTAGTTTCTCATCCCGGCCTTGCTCTCTGCCCCGCCGAGACTCCTTTTTCTCCCAATCGACTTTCCCACCTCAAGCACGGCGACAAAACTGTGATTCCATAAAGGTCCTCCCTACTCCTTTCTTTATTTTTTGTCCCCTCCTTCATCAGCCCCTTCTTCTAAAGTTCCCCCCTTCCATTCCCCCCACGGTCCGATTTTTATTATCATTTGTGTTCCTTTTTCTTCGTCTGGAGGATTAGTTAACTGAAAGAGTCGATCCTACAGCTCTGCCCGCTATTTCTCGTGGTGTGTCCAAAACCCGACTACCCTCCCATCTCTATCTTTTTACATATTTCTTGGAAGAGATTTTTTAGTAACTCAGGCCTCAAGTCCGATTATAGAATACCCAGTCTATAAATGCTCGCCAGACGAGCTTCGATATTATTTAATACCCACTGCTATCCCCCGTAGCCCTCCTTTCCCCCTCCCTCCTTCCTCATATCTCTTTCGGCGTGGGTCCCGGCAGCGAGATCTAGGACCCGGTCGCCGACCAAGCCAGGAAGAAAGTAGATTTTTCCTCCTGAATAGGATATCTCTCCCCTCCTTTTTTTTTGTTTTTGCTCGAGATTCGGCGCTCCTCTTCGCTGGTAGTCCGGCGGCGCGTGTTTCAGACGATTCTTGCTATTCGATGTCACGCCCAACATTTCCCCTCCTTCTTCTTGGCCCTGGCGGCTACTTTTTCCTCTTTGTATTTTTCCCGTATCTTCCTCCCTCCCAGGCGCCTCGTCTCTTCCTGGTGAGGTACTGCCTTTCCTCTTCTGACTTGCCCGTGGAAGAAAATAGCGCCATTCAGACTGTCAAAGATGATAAAATATATCTGGTCGGGTATCGTTGGTTACCCACCACTCGCCCTCCTTTCCCTGCGAAATCTTCTATTCCTCTGTCTTCTATCTCATCCTCTCTCGGACTCCCTTCATAATGCAGGAGAATACAATTTTTGTTTTGCCCGGCTTTCTGTCTCCTTCCCTGCTTCAGCCCTGATTGTCCCTCCCTCCTTCACCTTCTCCTTAATGCTTTTTCATGACTGGTCAACGATTCTGTTGCGAGGGTTTATTCCTTCTCACCCACTCTCCCAATTCAGTTTTTTTGGTTTCCCCTTCATCCGGCAGGTCTTCATCTAAATTTCTCTCCAGTACGATTTCGTATCCCCCAAAGACAAAGGCAGGATCTTTTCAAGTGCCCATCATTCCATCCCTCTTATTCTGACGCCCTCTTTTTTTCTTCCAGCCCTTGCCTTTTCCCGTTTCTCTCCCCTGTTCTCATCAATAATTTGAGAAACTCTTTTGTCTCAAATTTTTTGAACTTCTTGGCTAACGGAACTTGATTTCTGTGAGGGTTTTCTCGCCGGCTTACCTCACTCGTACATAGCTCCGACCTTGCCCTCACGACCCTCAAATTTCAATTCTTCACGGGACCTTAATTGTCTGGTGCTGGTTTGAGGTTATTCGTCATGTTTTTCCCCTCAATAGCAATATTGAGTATCCAAAGTAATTAGTTGTCTAACCATCTTTCCTTCTTTTTCTCGTTCTTCTGATGCCCATCACAGAGTTTTTTCCACAGCTCCTCCCCCTACTCTGGTCCTTTTAAGCCCTCGTTACGAGATGTTAGTCATTTTGAAAATGTTTTTTCCTGCCAGCTCACTACCTTAACTTCTTTGTAGTTCCTTATTTCTGGCTTTATGTTTTTTTCCTCTCTTTCTCTCTCTAAGCGGAAGCGTTGTATTCCTGATCCCCAGATTGATGGTTATTTTCTGCTTACTTCCTTTTGTGGTTTGTGATTCTTGAAGATCTTTATCTCTTCCGTACCTCCCCCAGTCTCCCTCTGCTATTTGCAAGTTTGTCTAGCCTTTTCCGTTGGGATCGGGCATTCATTTGGACAACTTGCTTGCTGTTAACATCTCTCTCCGGCTTTACTTTTTTAAAGCATTTTTGATCTTCTCCCTCTCTCTTTTCACTCCATCTTCTTGGGATCCCTCTTTTCTTTTTTGATTTGAACGACGTTACTTTTTAGAGGCGACCATGGATGGCCGACTTTAAAGATCTTGTGAGTTCTCTTTCCTCTTTTTTTTCTTTCTCTCCTGAAGGCCGATGACCCTCCTCTTTCTTTTCTTTCTTCTCTCATTTTTCTTCTATGGTCATTGCTCTCAAGGGTATCTGAGCCAAGAAGGGCTAGATGGAGACGTGAAGGGTATTGGATAGGAATTCCTCCCGTCCCTCTTCGCTATTGTTTATTTCTCAGCCCTCTTCTTTATAGCTTCGGCTAGTTCTCCCCAACGTCTCTTCCTTCAGATTAGTACTTCTTTTACTTTCCGTTGCCCTGAATCTCTCGTTCTTCTTCTCCGAGCTGTTACCTTTCGGTTTGTCATCAGTCAAAGTTAGATCTTCATCCTGTAGAGCAGAGAGCACCTCCGTACCTTCTCCTTTTCCTTTTTTTTCGTTTGTGTCTCACTTTAATCTCTTGCTCTCTCCCTTGTCTCGTAGCTCATTGAATTATTTGGCCCCCCTTCCAGACTCGCATTTCTTTCTCTGCTGGCATATTCCCCTTCACTTTCTTCCTTCCCCCTTTACCTCACCTTCTTCCCGCCCCATGTGTGCCACTAGCCGAAGGCGTCCAGTCCCTCTCCCTGACCGTTTTGGTGTGATTGTTTTTATTTTTATTTTTAGTCTTGTTTTTTTCTGGTGTGTGTGTGACCCTTCGGGTGTTAAACCCCTTCGCCAAGACGGGCGGTTTTCGTGAACTCTTCCTTGTTTCTCGTACCCGTTTTCGATGGCCTTTTCTTATTTTCTCTCTCCCTGGTGACGTGCTCTCCCTGCTCCAGCCTCTCTGGATAGTGTTTAACAACACAGTGTTTGAGGAACTCGATATTTTTAAGCTACCCTCTGATGCTCGTCCTTTTCTTCCTCGTTCGATGCCGATAGTGATCTTCCTTTTTGAAAATTTATTTTCTCTTCCTATCTACTCCTCCTTGTTTTTGGATCATAACCCTGGGTTTTGAGCCCCTTGTTAGCCTCTCTTTCCCTGTTTTTTTTTTGATTAGGAAAAATTGAGAGTGTCCTCTACTCCCCTCTCTTCTCGCTTCTCGGCCCCAAAACTTCCTCTCTGAACCTTCCCTATATCGCGGAACACGAATACTTCCGTGACGACCTTTTTTTTTTTTCTGTCCACATCTTTCCTAACCTTTTTTGTTTTGCATGAGTATTTTTAACTCCCGGAGTTTTTCCCTCCCCTTAACGTCCTCACTCACCCTTGTACGAGGACGGCGTGGCGACGTTATTCGGTTTATGAAGAGACCCGTTCTCGTTTATTCCCCTCTCCGGTTGTCCTGCCTATATCCTCAAACATCCCCCTTACCCCCCCCACCTCAAGTTCTCCCCAGACTTACTGGTGTAGGAGATTTTTTTACGATCCCCGGACTTCGTCCCTCTGGCTCTTCCAACAGACACCCCTCTCACTCCTCCCTCTTACGCACTGGCCAGTCCCGCGCGCTTACTATCCTTCCTCTCTCGTCCCCCCCCGTATCTATAATCCCACAAAGAACTTTGGAGCTTTTTGACCTGAGAGGCGGAGGCATGGGCCCGATAATAGATCCCCTTCCGCAGTTCAATGAACCCACTAAGTAAAAGATTCATCGAGACCCCGATTTCGGGGCTCAACCCACTCATCCGGGTTCTTTCAGCATTGCTTTCCTCCACTCTCTTTTCAATGTCAAAGGACCTTTTGCTTTCAAGCGGTGCTTATGTCCTTCCTCAAATGAGTTCTTACTTCTCCCTTTTTTCCGCCCACCCAAATGTGTTTTTCCCTAAATGTTCCTTCCAAGGCCCTGGATATGCAACATCTCTCTGCAGACTTGACGCCACATAAGATAACCTCGCCCTACAGCTTTTCTGTTTTTGGAGATCATCCTTATTCCACACCCTCCGTAACTTCCCTTACAGGTAGTATTTCTACCCCCTCTGTCTGATCTCTCATCGGCGACCAGATACTTTCACGGGAAAAATCCATTCCCGCTCCGCTAAGCAGCCCCGCCTCTTCTCCGGAGACCAATCCCACACCCCGAGATAGGGAAGATATGACACTAGAGACTTCATCTCGCCCCTGCCCCCCTCCGGGTAGGACTCATCAACCCCCCCTTCCCTTAGCTAGTCGAAATCAGGCCGTGAACAGAGGTCCCAGTGCACTCCAAGAATCTTCTTGCCGCCTCCATTCCCTTCTCCCTTTTCATGCTGCCGTCTTGAAGAAACCCTCTCCCCTCTCCCTCGTATTGCAGAGTTCCGATCTCTGACCATCCCAACGCGCCCCGAGAGCCTACCCCGGTAATGGATGCCATTGTTTGCCTAGGACGACTTCGCTTCGCTAGGCCCGAAAATAACGTCTTTGAGTCCGGCGGCCGATGGCTCAGGCGCTTAACGACTTGGGGGCACAAACAGAGATCCCCCTGAAGCGCTGTTCCGCCCCCTCCTTTTCCCTTCCAAAACCCTTGCCCCTCTCCGCCAGACCAAAAAACCGTCATTTAGCCAAACTAGATTGCACACTTTCTGAGCCCTTTTCTTTCGTTTGACGAGGCTATCGGCATTTCCCTAGCCGGCCTGAAGCACACTTTCAAAAGAAGCGGCATGAACCCGCACAAGCGGTGTCTTCTTAGGAATGCGCCGATTTTACTCTGCTCCTCCCCCCCTGGATTGCCAACAAACAACATGACTCCCAAGGCAAGCCCCCATTTGTAAAGGTATTGAATGCGCGCACAACCCAGTTAATCCCCAAGCTCCCTTCCCTTCTTCGCTTATCTGGTAAGGTGCCTGCCACTGATTTATGGCGGATTTTTGCTAGGGAGCAGAAGAAGTCTTCTCCTCCTAGGCCATCATGGAGGGACCTCCCCTAGGTCTCCTTGACTTCTGGCAGACCGATCTTCTGAACATGTGGAGCGGGACACGTTGAACTTTAGCTAACAGCTCCTTCCCCCTATGTTCCATTTCTGCCTTTTGCCCTCTTTGGGCCAATTTCGTTTTAGCTCATGTCAGTATGATATTTGAGACTGATTACTCCCTGGCGGAGTAACCCCCCCTTTATTCCCTCCTTCCCACTGTTTCCCCCCACCATATCCACGGTTTCAAGTTCCATTAGGTTTTTTTTTCTGGTTGGGTCGCACTCCTTTAGCTTTTTGAAGGAGGCGACCGCTCAAGTAAATTGGATCTGGTCTTCTCGCGGAGAAAGGCTTTCCCTCTCCCCCGGTGGACCGAAAGCTTTAAGATTTTCCGACCTTTTTTTTTTTTGCAGGTCAGATACGCGGTATGCCACTCCTCCCTCCCCGTCCCCTCGCTTACTGAAAGGTTGAGGTTTTGACGCCAGCCTTGGGAGCGCCCTTGTCTGTCAGACGGCCGGCGCACCGCCGATTATTTCTCCGAATATTCCCCCCCATTCCCCATAGTAAGACGGCTTGAAAACCGTTGGTCGATGTCCCCCCTTTTTTTCTCCCGAGTCTCGTGCTTCTTCCTTTTCATACACTCAGCAGGCATCTGAAAGAAAGCCTGGCCCCACCGCACATTCTTTTGGTTCCTCCCTTCTTTGATGGGATGCTTGTCGTCCGTTGCGGATTAGGTAATAGCAACTAATATCTGTCCTTATTTCGTCCCCCCCCGACCTTTCTCGGGGTGTTTCCCACGAAGCCCGACATTTATCTTGATTATCGTTCTTGGCCGAGATTTCCCCGCCTGCCTCCCCCTTCTAGTTTGCGACCTCTAGTGTTCCAGCCGACGCCTCCGCTCGTTTTTTTTGTGGTGTTGTGTGGTTCTCGGCGTTGATCCGGGACTACCCCAGTCTGAAAAAGTCGCTCCCATGTTCCTTTGAAAGCCCGGCCGCATCGCTCTTTTACGGAAGTGGTTCTCCGTCTTCTCTAGCATCGTCCCGGAACGCGAGCGCCTCAGGAAGACGTTCTTCCGATGTCGCATGCACTCTCTGTTCAATTTCCTTTTTTTCTTTTGAGATCGGCTATCCCGGTTCTTTTTTGGGCCTTCGGCGCGCTTAGTTCCGCCGATGTTCTTTGTGACGCTTGGTTCCCACGCCGGAAAGATTGTAATGAGTTCGGGGACAAGTTGTGGCTTGTCTCCTGGGTCTTAGTATTCTAACAGGAGCTTTCGGCTTTTTTTTCTGCCTTCTTTCGTCCTTCTTTTCGTCGGCGTTTTTTAAGAAAATCTCGGCAAGCCAGACGATTTTTTCCACCAGATAGCGCGGTAGGGTATTCGGTGGTCACACAAAAGATCCACACTTATCGCCATTTCGATATTTGAATTTTACGAATCATCGCTCGGACGACCATCCCCATAAGACTCCTTCTGAATAAAAGCGGCCTTCCTTCTGTGGCATTTTCCCTGAGAATGCCATTATCCGTGCTTGAAGACCTCCCCACCTAGTCAGCTCCATGGATGGGGGATAGAAACGGTGTTTCAAAGCCGTGCATTTCGAGTTCCGTAATAGTCGTATTCTTCTCCACAAAGACGGGTTCGGGCTTTTTAAGAGCCCTGCCCTTGTTCAGACACATTTTTGCTCCGTCGATATTCTGCAAAAAACTCCCCCTGGCACGGCAGAGAGGTTTCACGTATGGCTTTCAATGCCGTGCCAGAACTCTTGATGTTCCGCCCCATTCCAACTGCGTCTTTTGAACTACTCGATTGTTTTTGTCACCGGGTCGATCTCTAAATGTCTCCGCTCGTCCTCTCCAAAGTTGTTCCCAACCCATAGGTCGCGAACCTCCAGCCCTTTAAGGAGCTGAGAGATGGAGTCACACCTAATTTGCTTTAATCCTACTTGGGCCGCCCTGGCTCGGACCTCTTCTCCTATACCGATGGTTCCAAAAGACAATGGAGCGGCTCTTTTGCCCGTGGTCTGGTGCCTTTTTTTTTGGGCTCGTGCAGAACTGCAAGTTCCAGCCCCCTTCCGCACTCTTCGCGCAGAAGATTTCTCTGTGGGATTGCAAATATGCTGGCCTACGTGCCGGCTATCCGTTTTCCCAAGCCTCTTGCAGGTCCCTCCCTCTCATCGACCGCAGAGCGTGTTCGGATTTTACCTGGGCTTTTCCCTACTTACCTGATCGTTTCATGTTCTTTGTAGGTCTGTTTTGGGAATCTGACATTCTCGCGAAGAGGAAGGGCGAATCATAACCTTGATGTGCTGGTTTTCCTCGTCTTTTTTTTTTTGTCTTCTGCTGCCTCCGATACGCTGGCCTTTTATCTTTCCCGGCACGACCCTGCTCCCGCGGAGACATTGGATAGAGCCTCCGTTTGGGCCGAGCGCCGCTATTAATGTGTTCACCTGCGGTGATGACTCGTCTTTGCCGTCTCCCCTCGTTGCCTGCGCTTGTTGGTATCTCGATGCAATTTCCTATGGGCCGCCCTAGGAGGGCGCCTGGCCCGTATTTTCTGTCCTCGCGCTCTCTTTTTCGCTTACTACGTACTTTAGCATACATTTACGCTTCGCATGGGCAGTGCTCGGGGTTTCTTGAACTTTGCTTCTGCAGGCAGATGAATGGTCTCTTTTCGCCTGGTGTCTTCCCTGGGCTCCTTTCCTAGAAAGGTCCCTGCGTTTCGCCGACGTGATGCTGCTCTGCAACTTGGCGTTTTGAGGCCTTTTCTTCTCCCGCTCTCGTTTGGATGCTCACGACTTCTTTTTATCGTCGTGGAGCTGCATTTCCAGATCGGATTGATAGTCCTCTCGGTTTTTTGATGTGTTGAGAAGAGGTTGCTTTTCGGGCGTGTTCTGGTTTTCGACTCTTTCCTCCCCCTCTGCTCGACAGGTGGTCGCGCAGAGTTTGACTACAGGTAACTCCAATTACGTGTTTTGTGTCCCCTCTCATCGGTTTTTAGCGCCCGCGGGGAGGCTGTGATGTTTGGCTCACTTTGATTTTTTTGTATCTCCTTTCTCTTGCCCCCGGTTGGCACGAAAAGTTGGGTACGGCACTTTGCGTGCAAATCGCAGCAGGCGGCGCTCTCCAGGGCCGGCCACGACCTCAATGCCGTTGCAAGCTCTTTAGTGGTGAAAACTTTTGCACGAAAGGCTGCTTTTTGAGCCTTCACCCGGTCGTGTTCTCGATCTTCTCTGCCGATGGGTCACTGGTAAGTCGCTCGAGAGCATGTGAAGGAGATCTACCGGCACTTGTCCTCTCTCTGTTCTTTCTGCTCAACCCCAAGTGACTTTGAGGGATACTTGGAAGAGCGATAGTCTCAAGAGACTGATTCACGCTTTGAGAAGCTAGTTCCTTTGACCCTGGCGTTGACTTTTTTTTCTGGACGACTTTTTTTTTTTTCGGCCTCCTTTTGAACAGGCCGTTATTTTTTGCGTTTCCCGGGTTTCTTGGTATTGAGGGCAATTTTGGAGGGCTATCTTCCCCCAAATCCTGCGATCGATCCTTTGTACCTACCCCCTCTCCGGTCGGCACCACCGGCAGAGTGAAGAGACGAGATTATCATGACCCTAAGGTAAATGGGACAAGTTACGGGAGTGACATCCCGCCTTTTCTCCTTTGGTTGTTCTCGCGATTTTGAACGCCCGTGATCCCGGCGTCAGTGCTTCCATCGGCTTCTGGTCAGTTTTTTTGAGGAGTTCTTTTGCTGTACTTTCCTTTCTTTTTGTGCCGAGCCGAGAGATGAGATAGTTCTTTTTGACTTCCCCGCGCCGGGGGAGATATCCTCCCATTGGACCCATTCCACGTTGACCCACGCCTGAATTGTTGGGCCCCTCCTACGACGACCGGCGTCGTCCCGAGGACGTCAAAATCCGGTTTTTGCAAAGCGATAAAGATACATCCTCCCCGATGAGCTAACAAGCTCCATAGGAAGTAGCTCGGCGTTCCCACTTTTTCTTTGGGTCTTTCAAAGCACTTTTTGGGGTTGCCTGTCTCCCCGATCGATCGTTCGGGTTATGTAGATCCGAGTCATGCACTCTGATCCATGTCACCTGCCCATCTGCACGCCGATTCTTCCGAGAACACTCTCCCTTTCGGTGCACAACAAACCGCTAGGTTTCCTCAGCGTCGCCCCCCGGCGCTTTTGAATGGTAAAAATTTAGGCGTGACCGGTTTCTGTTCTTTTTTTTTTCTATTTGCTCATGGTTCAGTTCGCACCAATGCTGTGACAGGGACCTGCCGAAAGGCCTTTGGCCTGAACCTCTCAGAAGCCGACCCATGACTCAACAGCATTTTTGCGGCATCTCTTTTTTTTGCTCATCCCTTTTCTTTCAGCCCCCACAAAGCCCCCTTATTTATCCAGGTAAATGTGTACGTGCGATGACACTTTAGAGGAATCAGGCGAATTCGCTTTTTACGAACCCTTCTCAGACGAACCGCACCCGCTCTCGTTTCTCACAACCCTATATCTGCTACTCCGTCAAATCATGATGACGGTCCCTCCCTCATTAGTCGCAGATCAAACCGTCGTGTGAGCCATACGTGAGGCCTCAGGAGCCTCCGCTCTTTCCCGAGCCTACGGCCTTCTCCCTCCGCAGACCCGTCGGCTCCAAGTCCTTATTAAGAGGAGATTTGATCCTCCACGGCCCCCTCAGAAATAGAACTTCTTCTTGCAGCTGCCGGCATTTGCTTTGCCCCTTTTCCCACCACCAAAGAAAACCTTTTCCAGAGCCGTCCATTTAAATTTTTTACGTCAAGACGCCAGTTGACGTAGGCCCTAGGGTCGTGAAGCTTCTTCGCGAGGCGTGCCAAACCCAGACAGAAACGGCCCAGGGAGACCGAACGGCCCCCGGCCTGGCATAATACAATTTTGTGTTGCCAAACCGTTTAGTCCCCCCTCCGGCCTCTTTTTCTTTTCAGCAGCAGTTCCCGAACCCAAGGGGCCCGCTCGGCCACCTCCAGGCACATCCCCTCTTGAAACGCGGTCCGGTTCTGTCGGTTGATGACGAGATAGAGTATACTAAAGCGTTATCGTTTCTTCAGCCGTCCGCCCACCAAGCCCTAAAGTCCTACCCCACGTTGATTAGTCCGCTTCATAGAGCGCTTTCCGGATCATAAACCACACCTGCCTCATCACGGAAAATTAACGACCCTATGTTTTTAAATGTTGTCCTTTTTTTCCCCTTTCCCATCGAACCAGCGCTTATTTCGTCTTCAGAAAGGACCTCGATATGGGCGGATCTTTGAAAGTGCATGCCCGGACTGTCACAGAAGTCCACATTTCCTGCTTCAAGCCACCTCGTGAGCTTACGGCTTGATAAAAGATTGATGAATGCGGAAGGACATTGTCTTTCCTTGATGACTAAAAGAGTCACCAGAGGTGCCCAATTTTATGACCCACGTCGGCGAGGCCCCAATTTTTTTCGGTTCTGCTTCTGAGATATTTATTGTCCTGAGCAGGATTGAGCGTCCCCCGTAGTATATAAATTAAACCCTCCCCAATCCTCATCGCCGCCCTTCCCTTTTGTCTTTCCGTCCCCGACCGATTTCTCATGACTAGATTTCGATTTTTTTAAAGATTCGAAAGGGGACTACTGATCATCCCAACCGCCCCCCATCATTTTTTTTTTTTTTTCATATCCCGCTGCGTCGGCTCAACTGGATGGTGTCCATCCCTTCCCTGGGGGCCCAATAGTTGCCTCCGGGAGTTGTGGTGACTCCATCTCCTTTGTCCGTTAATCTGGTAGCTTCTGCCAGAACGGCCTTCCCCTTTCGCGGCCCCAAGCCCTCAGCCTATTTTTCTCAGACCTAGGTCAATCAGCTTGGACCACCTTGGTGTGATTGATCCATTTTAGCCGTCTGTCCTTTTCTTTGATTTCCTTTCCAATCCCCGTCATCATCCCCCCGCGTCGCCAAATACGGCTCACCAACCCGCTTGCGTCTTTTTCTTTCCCTCTTTCGGGATTCTCCTCGTTCGATCCCCTGAGGTGATTGCAATCGCACTCAGCCCAGATCAGAGATCAGATGAAGTCTTCTGTTGTCCCCGAATACCCCGCCCTCCCTCTCTTTTCGCCATTCTTTTTTTTTAGATTTCTTCCTCTTCCTTCCCTTATAGTGCGAAAGATATCTTTTCTCCACCCTGCGAGCTCGTCTTACTAAGGAGATCTACGCCCAGCCCCCGTAGATCCCCCCCGGCCCATGAAATAGTCCCTTCCTTGGGCCTTTCCCCCCTAAGAGCCTCTGACTTTCCTTCCCGAGATCACAAGAAAAAATAAGAATGATAGGAATTTTTTTCTTATTCCCCCTATCTGTGTTTTGAGTTCTTTCCTTAGTTATCTCCCGGTTTTTCTTGCTGCCTTAGAGGGGCTCCGATGACGCCCCTAGCTGTGCTCTTTCCAAGTAAAAACGCGTCCCGCAATCCTATCCCCTGCGTCTTTCTGGGCCCTTCGGTTTTTTTTATCCTGTTGTCTATTCCTTATCTCATTCACACGTGCTGCATGGATGACTACTCTTTAGATAGGCCCCTTCTGCCGTTCCTTTTGAACTAAAACCTGCCAATCACCTATTTAGGATATCGATGTCGGGTATTTCGTGTTTTTCAAACAAAACGATAAGGTATTTTGACCATTGCGACACCTAAGATCGAGCTTGATTGCGTTTCCGCCCTCGCTAGTGACTCCTATAACATCACGGAGAATACCCAGCACTGCTGTTTCCTTTTTCCCTTCTTTCCTTTCCTTGAAGTCCTGAGAATTTCTTTGACTCCCCCACTCTCCTATGAGATGATTGGACTTCCCAAAAGGTTTTTCCAACTCCGTGTCTGTTACGGGCCCCTTCCTCTTAGTCTGAATCTGGGCTTGGCGCGAAGACGGCCGTGCCCCGACAATCGCCCAGTCTCTTTTTTTTCGCAACACCCCCCAACTGCCCTTCCTTCGCTTTTTGCCCCTTTCCAAACCTCCCAGGAATAACGAGGGAGCACGCCAATTGCTGTGGTCTGTATGACCCTCCCCTTGAGGGCCTTTGCCTCCTTTCCCGCTCTCCCTCTCCCTTCCTTTCCTCAAAAGGGAGCCGCGCGCGTTTCCAAGGCTGCGTTCTAATTGACTTTCCCTTCTGATGTTTTCTGCCTATTACTTAACTTGTTACCTCGGCCGGCTCGGAAACTTTTCCCCCTCTACTAACGGCCGAACTCCACTTCCGGCCTTGGCCGAAATTGAATTTTCCCGTTGCTTAAGCACATGTTTTCCAAGATAAAGCATGTCTCTCCATCCCTCCCGAGAAGACAGTTCATTTCATCTTGGCCTTTTCCCACTCCATTGATGGTCGTCGCTTAGGCTGTGTACAAGTTCAAAGATCCTACTTCTTATTTCTCTCCTCTCCGCCTCTCGCTGGTTCGATTTTTGCAACTTTTTGTCGTCTCTTTCCCCTCTGATGCTCTTTCCTTTCCTGAGTGTGGACTGATCATCGCGCTTTGAGGAGAGGCATGCTTTTTCTGTCTGGCTTGGTCTGCCTTCCGATTTTTTTTTTTTTTTCTTCTTCTGCCCGGTCCGATTACACTTCACTCTTTGTCACCGCTGACCTTCACCGGCGCGCTGCCTTTTGCCAGCTTTGCTTCGCTCCTTTGTCCCGCTTTGCCTGCCTTTTCCAATGCTTTTTGCTCCCCCCCGATCTCGCGTCTTGCCCCGCTTGGGAGATTCAGCACGACGATGGCCATCCGGTTCGGTCTCCCCTTCTTATTTTCTTGCCTTCGATATTACTGCCGCGGAATACACCTTTTCTATAGAATTTTCCTTTTGCCTGGTACTTTCTGGGCCCTTTTTTCCTTTGACCTCTTCCTTCCGTTCAACTACGAGTGTTACCCAAGGTTTAGGAATCTTGGCTTTGCCCCAGTGTAACAATGATCGACGGGTCGGACTTGCTGCTTCACTTGGTTCAGTGTTCTCCCTTCTCCTCTTTTCCTCCGCTCTTCTTCTGGATCCTCCGATTGATAGTCGGGTGATGAGAAAAAGATCGGACACGATTCGGCTTTTGTGCTGTTGCTCTCGAAGCCTGTCCTCGGCGCGTTTATCGGTGGCCCTAGACTTTCTCTTCCCTCTTTTTCTCGCCTCCCTTGTACAAAGATCCATTAAGTGTTCTTTGTGGTGAATACGTCGTTAGGCCCAGATGTCTCCGACCTGTTCTTGATATTTTCTTCCCCCCCGATTTCTACTGAGCTTTGACTTTCTCCCCCCACCCCCCGTACTTACTGCCACCTTTGGAAGAAAACCGGCAACAATGACCCTCCGGCAGTCCCATTCCTCACTCACTGAGTTTTTAGCAGACATGTCGACTTTCAGTAGCGTGGCCCCCCCCCCGTAACCTGCACTCACCCGTCTCTTTTGGCGACGCAACTTTGCTGTTTTAGTACATAGCCTAAGTGAAATTTGGTCTCATTACTTTAGAGACTGGTGACTTGATGATAGGAAGCATCGATCTCGGGCTTTGCGCTCAACACCAAGTTTCCCTTTTCTTATCCTCCCCTTCGTGTACGGAAGCTTTATCTGCTTTCCCCTCTCTCTTCGTCTCATGAGAGTGCCGATCGTGATAGGTTACAATGGCGGTGTAGCTAGGGAAGAAGACTTTCGTCCCGTCCTTGATCGAACTTGTCAGGTTTTTCCTTGTACTTTGGCCGAGGGCAACTCTTTCTTTAGCCTCCCCCCCCCTTGCTCTTTGGTCCTGAGATTCAGCCCTTCTAGATTGGCTAGACAACCGGCCCACCCCTCCTAGACCCCGACCCTGACATTCCGTCCTTGGCCTTCCTGACGAATTTGCCTGCGTCCCTTCCTTTCCCTTCTTTCCACTCCCTCGTGTTTTTGTTCTAATGCCCCTGTTCAGGATGACCTTCGTCGGACGCCTTCTTGCTTGGATATCGGAGCTCTCTTTCCCTTTTGTTTGCCTCTCTCTCTGAGATTTCGGATCTCTCCGCCACCGCGCGGGGTAGATATGAACCTTGACCTCGACCCCATTAAACCGGGCGCAAACCGCGGCCCTTTTCCCTTTGCCCTCCTCCCCGCCAAGCCCCCTTTTCGTCCGAAACCCGCCCTTTTTTCCAAAAGCCCGTCGCGGGCAGCGCCTCGAGACCGCATGCACGACAGCTCTCTAAAGACTCGCGCTCGTCCCGCTTGATCCTCCCTTTCTTTGGTGTTTCGCGGGCCCCTATCGATTTGGCTTCCTTTTTCTCTTCCTCTCCACATTGCCTCGAGCTCAGAACCTTGACCCCTCCCCTCCAGGATTTACCTATTCTATACCAACTTTTTTGACTTTTTTTCCACAAACCATCCTGTTGCAGCGGTTTAACCACCGAGTGGCCTTTTCACCTTTCCTTTCTTTCTTACTGCTGAGTTTGTGCAAGCCTTAGGAGTCCGTTGCCTACTTGTGCGTCCCGACCCCACCCGTGTCGTTCGACTTTTTCCCGCCGGCTTGGAGATTCTACCAGCAGCACAGGTGACTCCCCATATAATAAGTTGAGACCGTATGGAGATCCTAACGCGTATTCCCAACAATCAACACCCCCCCCCTTCCTTCATCCTTCCATGTCGTCCGCTCTGCGATCCCCCTCTGTCGAGCATCTTTAGCCCCATTTAGGCAAACAGAGCGCATTCCTCAGTAAGCAGCAGCGGCGGCACCACATTTTTCACACCTCCGAGATTTCGTGCCTCTGTGTCCTCCGCTTTGAATATCCGTTCAAATTTTTTACGCGGTAGGCCACCCTCCCCCCCGAGAGTCCGCGAGTTCCATCTTCGTTTCCTTTTTCATTCGGCCAGGTGGTCCCGCATCCGTAGGGTTTCATTTATACATGGCACGATGGAAGAACCGGGACGACCCCTAGCATCCTTTTTCGTCCCGCTGCGGCGTCGTGTCAAGACTTTCTTGCAGTCACGCAGGTTTCTTTCTTATGTGGGTGAGTTCCGCTCCGAAGCCTCTCTCTCTCTCCAAAGCCAAACCCTTCCAGGTGGCCCGCCTTTTCGATGGCGGCCCGTTGAGGATTGTTAAACACGTGACGCATAAGCTTGATGTTCATTTTGCACAGCAGTTGCCCATTGACCCTTTTTTTCGGCCCCATAACCGGCCTCTAGACCGCTTTCCAATCTCAGCGGCGCCGGGGTCGGTAGTCGCGTTTGACGAGTCTAGACCGGATACCCCCCCCCTTCCCGTATCGGCTTCAGTGCAGATTCAGCCACCAAGCGAAAGGAATCCCCCAGCCTCATTCACTTTCTCCTGCATGTTCCGTTTGCCTCCTCTGCCGGCTTGACCACAAAGACCACCAGAAAGAGAAATCACATGAACGACACCTGTCCCCTCTTTCATCGCGCCCCCAAACATGTCCCTTCCGACCAGTCGCTCTGCGTCGAGTTACCTTTTTGCCTGCATAGGGGAATCTTTAACGCCGGGTCCGAATGGTTGCAGCGCCCCTCTATCCATGTAGTAGTGGCATAACACAACACGATTAGAATGTCCTGGTCGGACGCTTGCTTATGCGTTTCCCCTTTTGACCTCCAAGGGTTGAATTTCTAAAAGACTTGAAAGACTTCCCCCCTCGGGCATTTTTCCCCCTTTTTCCCGAGATGGCGTTTCGTTTAATTCTGCTATTTTCGATTTTTTTTTTCCTTTGTGAGTCGTTCCACCTTTATTTAATATAAACACCTTTTGGAACATTCGTCCTCGCCCCGCGTTCAAGGGGTTCCGGATGAACGCTTGTTTTTCGTCCCAAGGTTGATTCCTTGTAGTTGCTTTCTTCCCCTTCTTCGTCCCGCCCCTTTTTCCCCCCTTCTATTCACACGCCCCAGCACTTTGTTCCTTTTAAGATAAAGAGCACGGCGGTGTCAGCCATACGTTGGACACCCTCTTCTTCCCTTTTTTTGTTGCCCTGTTCTTAGCGACTTGTCGAAGCACGGCGGATCTGCGTCAAGCTTTTTTTTTTCTGCCCTTGCTCCCCGACTCTCTCCCGGCGTCCTTTTCCCCTCTCCAGCCTTCTTTTTGACCACACCGGTGGTCCTCTGCCCCCTTTGCTCGCGGCGACTCCCTGTCCCAGATTCATCAGAGGAGTAGAAAGGGCAACCGTTCCCTTCCCCCTGCCCTTCCCCTCGTTTTTTCTCTTCTTTTTTTTTCCTTCCGAGCTTTCTTAGGAAAGCAAGCAGATCGATCCCCTCATGTTCGCTCAGATCCCGCATGATTTTTTTGTTCCCCCTCCTACCCTCTTACTGTAGCACCCTTTCTTTCTTGCTTTCGATTTTTTTCCAACTTCTTTAACGGTCATCTAGAGACAGATCTTCCCATCCTCGTCGCCCCTCTTCCTTTTGAGGTCGATAGCTATTACTACCCAGTTCTCCCCGCCTCCCCTTACATAAAGAAGTTCTCCGCTTTTTTTTCGAGATTTGACCCTTCTCCAGCGCGCTGAATAGGAGTAACGTGACTCGACTCTCCTCCCCCTCTGCAGTTGCTCGCTTTCAATCCCTTCTTTTACTATCCTCAGTTTTTTTTTTTCGTCCAATCTCCCGGCATTGGCGGGCCGGCGTCGCTCCTTCCGACGCGCCTCTCTTCGGCTTGGCAAGTCCCCAACGCCTTATACAGATCCTGAGGGCCTATTTCGGGCCATGGAGTCCACCTTTTCTAATTTTGGGTCTTCTCTCCTCTCTCTCCCATTCGCTCTACCGTCCTTAGCCCGAGATTCTCTCTTGTTGTGCGTCGGGGAAGTGAAATACGGTCCCCAACTCCTCCCCTGTGCTGTAATCTCGTTTTCTTCTTCGTTGGGCAACACCCGTCCAAGTATTGTCCCTCTCCCCTTATCTCGATCTCTCTTCTTGCGGATTTCCCTACAATAGCGCTCTGACGAATCCTCCCCCCTACGAAGGAGACTACGTCCGTGCTTTTCTTTGCCCTTCTTGTCATGATGTAGATTAGGATTTCTTACGAAGCAATCAGTTGCGTTTTCACTGTGTATTGGATCGATTTTTGTTCCCCCACAAGGTGCTGGGCGCCTTTCCTTGAAGACCATCTTTATGATCGTCGTTGTCCAACTGCGGGATTTTCTCCTTTCCTCGGAAGGGAATTAAGACTCCCCCCCTATCGATAGATGGAGTTCATCCCCCCCCTCAACTTTGCCTCTAGGGGTGCAAAGTTTTTTCTGGCATTCCACCCCCCAGGCCTCATCGCGGATAACCTTCCAAAGCAATGCTGGATTTTCTGAAAGAAGAGTGGTACCACAGGTCCCTCCTCCTGGGATCTCCCATCCTTTGTTAAAAAATCTTTACTCTCCCCCCTCCGCCTCAAGGCAGTGAGGCCTTAACTTTCCCCCTTCGATGTTCGGTTATCTTTGTCTCTTTCATAGATAAAACTACTTCTCTCTCCTATCTTTCGTCGCCGACCTCTTGGCCTCGGCCCGGGTCCCGAAGTGGCCATTGGTTGTCTTGCTCGGGCATCGTAAGCCAACTTCAGAGACCTTTCGAGAAATCCATTTCTTCCTCTTCATTCTCATTTTGTGGCTTTCCACAATTGTGGCCTATTAGGGTTCCCGCTGGTGCTAAATTTCCCGAGCCTCACTACGATGGCAGGAATTCTTCTTCTCCGACTAGCGCGGTTCGGATCTACCAGTTCTGTCTGCGATTTCCAGACCCCTGTTCAGGTTTTATCTTTGCATTTTGGGAGCCTCGCTCTCATCTGAAGCGGGCATTCACCCCTTTTCTTCTGGTTCTGCCGTCGGTTTGTTGTTTTTCTGGAAATGAACCGATAAGCTTATATCCTTTCCCCAGAGTATTCCCCACCCGCCCGCCGTGACTATTGGAAGTCAGTTTGAATCTTTTCCTTTTGGTCGGCGTGGACGCCGTGGTTCCCTTGGCCATGTGTTTTTCTGATATGCGTACCTTTTTTTGCACTAGCGGAGATGAACGTCCTCTTTTGCGACCTTTTCTTGAGCCCGAGGCATGTTTCTTGCTGGCATCTCTGAGCCATTCTGCCGATTCCCGTAACGTAGATTACCAGAATGGCTGGTGGACTTAGCGGGACGTTTTCGTGCCCTCTCTGCCGTATCTCGCCGAGGTATCATTTATTCGCCGTTTCTGAATTTATCTTTTGAATACTGATTTCTCTGTTCAAGATGATTTGTGGTTTTTTTTTTTTTTTCTTTTTTTTTTCTCTTTGGGCAATTGGCCTTCTCTTCGACGACTCTTCGACTTTCGCTCGTGGATGTTAGCCGGACCGCTTGATTAGGGCGAGTGAGACCGTCGGATTTCATCTTTTAAGATCTCTGGATTGTGCTGTGTTTTCTCCTCCCGATTGTTCTGCTTCTCGGCGCTGTTCCTGCGGGTTTGCCTCTCCTTCCTATGCTCCAGCGGTAGAGAGTAAGACCTCAAATGACTCTTGGTGTGTCTGCACCCTGGGATCTTCACGCTTTTCTCTTCTCCGACTCCTCTTTAGGATTTGTTCGTTCCCCTCTTGGATTTGCTTTGAGATACTACTTTTTTCGGCATACTCAAGCCACTTTTCGCCTCCCCCCCATGTCTCCCTCCCCCCTCCGCATTTCCCGGCAGCAAGGTCCCTCCGTTGTAATGCATCACGAGTTTTCTCTTCCACCCCCCCCCCCCCCATTTCCCGAAACCTTGCTCATCCCTTCTGCGTTTTTTTCTCCCGTTCGAGGTCGCTTTACCTGTCACGTCACAAGAGTGCTTCGAGTGTGCCTCACCCCCAGATTTAATCCCTCAGGCTAGACTTGATTTGGGACAAATTTTTCAGGCGCCTAGAGAAGATATTTCCAGGGAGGAGAGAGTAGGAGGAATAGAAGAGTTCCCCCCCCTTCGAAGTCTTTCTCTCTCCAGGAGACGAGCAGAGAGAAGTAGAGAGTTCAAAAAGCACATCGACCTTCCCTCTTTAACCCACCCCGTGGAGCCTTATGTCACACTCGTGTTCAGCTTTTTTTCGCCGGATGTCGGTCCTTTTTTCATAGAGGCTGTTTCCTCTAGTTCTTTTTTTCCCAATTCTTAAGAGCAGGGACTCGCATTTTCTCCGTGCGACGCGTTGCGCCGTTGATGTTTTCGACGGCCTGCTATGTCACCCCCTGCCTCAGGGGTTTATCGATCAGACTATCGATTTTTAACACCAGCCATACGCCAGAGGTTTCGCTCCTCCCTACCAATACTCGACGATAATTAGATTTCTAGGGCATCATTTCGTTAAAATATCTTATCTTTTTCCCCCCTCACGTTGTTCTTGGTGTTTTTTTTTTAGAACTGTCACTCCCGGGTACGTAATAAACTTCCTGGTAGAGTGGATCTTGATTTTTTCCTGGCCTTTGTTCGTTTTTCTCTTTCGTATCTTCTGATCCCGCCTAGAGGGGCGATACTAACCCATTGCCCTCTCCAAACATCCCCCGGCGAAGCACAAGGCCGACTTGTTTCTTTTATCGACTCCTGTCCCCCCCCTTTTGTCCGTTGGATCCGGAAAGAAATTCGGCAGCGAGGATTTTTCCTCCCTTCCACTGACCTCAAGAGAGCGGACCCAAGTCCTCCTCTCCTTCTCTTTTGCGTGATTCACCTCACTTGGGTGTTTACTGTCACTCTCAAAGAGCCTTGGATTTTCCTGTAAGTCCTCTCGGAAAGATGCAGCTTAATTCCCCCGGTGCCCCTCTACCGTCCTCGACAGATCCAAAGTTTCGCGGACTCAAAAACCATCCGGTTTTTGTTTCCTTGTTTCAGCCCATCTCTCCTGAAGTGTCCACGCCCCATGTTCTTGCGGTCCCTCCTGTTTCAGCCTTGAGTTATAATTGTGATTGGAGAAACAAACACTCCTACCGTGGCCCTTTCTTGTCATTCCTAGTTCGTTATTCCCCAGTTACTCATTCCGCTTCCCTAACCCTCTCCCACTTCGCGAGGATAAGGGTGAGTAGCCCCTATTATTGGACCCACTCCCACTTTTTTTA
>Ga0179593_1648778_pt1 | contig 24773 bp, 33 predicted proteins | sample CZODoug2_1_08_16_FD_185931 | JGI IMG/M metagenome (GOLD analysis project Ga0179593, IMG submission 185931) | Vadose zone soil fungal communities from Angelo Coast Range Reserve, California, USA - CZODoug2_1_08_16fungal (PacBio error correction) | ecosystem: Environmental > Terrestrial > Soil >... | reverse complement strand
GATAGAGGGATTAGGAATACGTGGAATGCCTTTCCCCCTCTTTTTCCTTTTCCTTTCCTTTCCCCGACGACGATGAGTCTTTCTTTTTTTTGCGTTCGAGAATATGGGAGAGACGAGCACGTCGCTTGGCCGCTCTTCTTTTCGTCCTGATTTGGGTGGTTAGAAAGAACGGCGGGGGAAGGGAGAAAGTGTGGATTCGCGTTCCCTTTCTTTCTTCGGGCCTTGGAAGAATTGCGTTTCCCCTTCCCGACCAGAGGACTTGTGCTTCTCTTCTCTTTGAAAGAGTTTTGAATTTTTTTTTCGCCCCGGTTGTAAGGTAGTGAAAACTGTCCGACTTTCCTTTTTTTTTTCCTTTATCCTGAACAACTGGATGTCTCCCCACTTTTTTTTTTTCTTGCCTGGCGAACGCGAAAGAAAGAAGAGGGATTTCTCGCTGCTCTCCCCTTTCCTTCTTCCTTTGGTTTTTATCGTAGTTTTCGTCATTCGATTCATGAGAAAAGAAGCAGTCAAATTTTTTTTCTTCTTTTTCTTACGCTGGCGGAAAAGCCTCCCCCTAGCTCTCCTACCTTCTTTCTTCGGATGAGAAAATCAAAAGAAATTGGCAAGAATTACGGGATTTTTTTTTTTTTTTTTCTTTCTCCATGGGGACGATGCTTCCCTTTCGTCTTTTTTTCCTTCGGGGACGGAGCTGACGGAGAGGGGTGGTGTACCTCCCTTTTTCCTTTCTTTTGTGCTTGGACTTCCTCGCAAATATTTTGCGGCTGGCGCCGACCTTTTTTGCTTCTCTTTCCTCCCCTTTGTGCTGGCGGCGTATGGGCTGGCAGGAGGTAAGCGAAGGAGTAAACAAGAGGCGGGTACTTTTTTTTTTCTTTTTTCCCCCCCCACTCTTTTTTGGCTGGGTCGATGGTTCCCCGACTCTCCTTTTTTAGGTACGTTCGAAGGGCTGCGGGAAAAATGATACGTGCAGGAGAAGGGATTGGTGCATTTTTTTCTTTCCGCTCCCATTAAGGGGCGTTTTTTGAGCCCCCTCCTAAAGAGATTGGCAGCGGAAGTGGAAGGTGACTTTTTTTTCCTATCGAGCCGATGGGCCCCTTGTTTTTTCACAACAGTGGAGGCGATGTTTTTTTTCTTTTTTCTTTCTTTATGGCCTTTGCCGGAGTTCATGACCGCCCCCCTTTCTTGCTCTTTTTGGTTTGTGTTATCCCCCCCTTTTGCTTGCCACGACGAAGAGGGGAAATATCTGGAGAACGCCGCCTCCCCTTTGACCATGGCTGGCTTTTGACTTTTGCGGCTGCTGCGGAAAGAATCAAGAGCACATCGCAGCTCTTTCTTGTTGCTGGGAAAAAAAAACCGCTTTTCCCGGCCGCAGGAGGCGACACCGACAGATGTCTATTAGGGGGATCGAAACGGCTGCTTTTTTTTTTTTTTTGGTAACGGACGAACTGGTTTTTCCCTTCTGTGGCGGACGAAAAGAAAAATGGGAAGAAGCAAGCGAAATTGCGCGTCTTCCTTTCCCTTCCTCCGCATAGCACGATTTCGAGATGCAAGGATTTCTCTCAGCGATTTCGAAAAGTGAAGCGCGGGGATGGTGGAAAAAAAGAAAATTACGGCGTGGAGCAGGTCTTCCTTTCCCCTCTCCCCCATTCGATCACTTTGAGGATGGCGAGGAACCTTAATCTCGCATATGGACCCTTTCTTTTTTTCTTTTCTATCCAGGTACAGGCGCACTTTGGATTTTCTTTCCCACTGGCCGATTGAGAAAAAGGTCGTACGAGCTGCGGACCATCCCCCCCCCCTTCTCCTTGTTTTCGCTCTCCTTCCATTTCCGGCGCCGGTAGAAGTCGAGGGAATTCGAATCATAAAGCAGGCGTTGCCGTGCTTTTTTTTTTTCTTTTTTCTTTCCTTCCGGGCGCGCGCGAAGTGGGTCCCTTTTTTTCTTCTGTGCCGGGCTGGTGGATTTGCAATGTCAATTGTGAATACGAAAAGATGGAGGGTTCGCCTCCCCCCCTCTTTCCTTTTATTGGCGATTCTGCTATTTCAGCATCTCGATGGTTTTTTTTTTTTCCTTTCCTCCCGCGTTCTGAAGAGCGCCCCGGCAGATTGGAGGAGAGAGAGAGACAGGAGCCGCTTTTTCCTTTTTTTCCCCTTTCTGCCCCGCCCGACACGAAAAAGACAAAAAATCTTCTTTGCTTTTTTCTCTCTTGTTTGTTCTTTTTTCTTCGCGGTCGAAAAGGTCTGTAAATCGCTGCAATATGAAATTGATAATCGCCGCCCGCTTGCTTCCTTTTTTTTTCTTTTTTTTCGCGGCCTCCACCATCTTTGGGCGGCTTTCCTCGCATTCCCCTTTCCTTGCTCGGAAGACGAGGCGAAAAGAATACAGCTTTAGTATGCACAAGTGCAAAATCCGCCCGTCCCTTTTCTCCTCTTTTATCGCGCGCACGACGGCCACCACTCCATTCCCAGGATCGTCCGCACATAAGGAAAAAGCATGATTGATGATTAGAATTCCTCGACCGTTTTACCTCTCCTCTCCCCCTCTTGCCCGGTCCAAAAAATGTTCTTCCTGCTCTAGTTTGTATTCGTGGTCAGCAGCTAGGAAGAAGGGGAGAAATAGAAAGTTTAATCTACAGGGTAACCTTTTCCTTTTTTCCCACCCACCCCCCCCGACGCGCCACAGCTTCTTTCCTCGGAACCACTTTGTATGAGAAAGGGGAAGAGAAATCCTCCAGATTGATCGCTTTTTTTTTCAATACTCAGCTGTCCTTGCTCCACGGAATAGTTTCGTGTCCCTTTTTCTAATAATCTTCTTGATAAAACAGAGGGAATATACTTGAGTTAATATAGATCGGTGCTCTGCCTTCCCTCTTCTTTCCCCTTCCGCCGAGAATTTCTTTTATCCCCCCTTTTCTTGAATAGCCGCGACCGATGGAAGGTAGGAGGGAAAAAAGAAGAGGGAGAGTAATATAGTCAGCATAGAACTTCTTTCTTTCCCTTGGCACGCAAAAGAGGGGGTGGAAACTCCCCCCCCCCTCTGGATGGCTTACTCTCCCTCCCCCCTAGGTTCAGAAAAGAAAATGGGAAAAGAAGTTTTCAGCTGAGCGCAAGCTCCCCCCCCCTTCTTTCGGTTGGCAATCCCGGCGGTTTTTACCCCCCAAACTCTACGGGAGAAGAACTCAACGTTCGTTTTTTTTTCTCCCCCTTATCCCGAACGCCAAAGGCTTTTTGCCTTTTTTTCTCCCACATCGCATAAACGATTTGCCCATCTTTCTTCTCTCGTTCACCGACCCTCACTCTTTCCCCTCTCTTTGGAAAGTTTTTCAATCGCAGCAACGCCGCCTCCTGTCCGGTATCATGGCAAGTTCCTCCCTCCCCGCCCGCACAATAACTTAGATGAAAGTAGGAATTTCCAGCTCCCCCTTTCTTTCCTTTCCTTCTTTCGTTGGCCCCATAGACCCAGTCCCGCGTGATTTTTCCCCTTCATCGCCGCCCGCCGCCGCCAATTAAAAAGAAGTATGGGTTAAATCTGAGCTCCGCCTTTCCCTCCTTTGCTTCCGCCAAAACTATTGTCTCCAGTCTTCTTTTTCCCCTCTTTTCCCTCTTCCTCTCCAGTCACCACATACGAGAAGATGAGAACAAGAACTTCGTTTAACAACCCCTTCTTTTCTTTTTTTTTTTCCCTTTCTGGCAATCAGCCAATGGTTTTGGACAAGGGGGAAAAGAAAAGAACGTACTTTTCCTTTTTTTTCGCAGAGAAGACGTCTTTTCAGTGAGGCTAAGAAAGCACAGGTCCCCCCTCTCCCTTTCCTTTTCCTGGCTTGCTCAGAATCGCTGTACGGAGGCATTAAAGGAGAAAAACACCGTCATTCACACACCCCTCTTTTTTTTCTCCCCCGTTTCGCAGGTCCCGCAACCCTTTTTCTTTGGGCTTTTCATTCTCAATTCGTGAACAAATAGTTCCAAAAACCATTGCCCGTTCGGACAGTTTTCACTCCTTTCCTTTTCCCTTCCCCCAAGCTTTCAATCTGCCTTCTCTTCTTCCTTCATCTTTTTCTTTTTCCCGCATCTTTTCAAGAAAGAGTTCAAAGTAATCAGCAAGAGCTAGAATCCACACTTGGTCCTTTCCCCCCCCCCCCCGTCTCAGTCTACGTATTGGACGCTCCTCCCGTAGTGCCCCTTTTTCCCCTCTTCTCGGAACGCCACCATGAAGAAAGAATAAGAGTAGTCCTTTTCCCTTCTTTACCCTCTCGCTCCGGTGTAACCGTTTACTCTTCCTCGTATCAGCTCCATCCGCGATATGAAAATGGTCGCCACCGGCTGTTTTTTCCCCTTTTTTTTTTTGGAACTAAATCTCGTTTTTCTGTCCTAAAGTCCGCTTCCGTAGAAAATCTAAGCCGAAGCGAACAGTCCTTCTTTTTTCCCCCCCTCCCTCTCCCGCACACTCCCCCCTCCCTCACGGTAAAATTCAACGTCTCCAATCTCTTACCCCCCCCCTCTTTTTTTTCTCCTCCCCTCAACGCGAATGGCCCGACTCATTCTGATTTTTTTATGAAGAGGCGGATTTATGAGCTGTCTTTTGTTGTGGCTTTCTTCCCTTTTTCCCTTCCCCACCTTTCATTTTTCCTAAAACATCTATGGCCCCCCTTCCCCTTTCCCTCAGTTCTTTTTTCATTTCCTGTTTACAAAGAACGCGACACAATTGAAGAAATCCTTCGCGGGCGCATCGAAACTGAGCCTCTCTTTCCCTTTTCCCGCCCTTTCCCCCCATGCTGCAGCTGCAAAACGCTCTATTTTTTCTTTTCCCTCATTCTCGCGAGATCTCGAATTTGTGTTAAAAACAAGAATAAGGCCCCTTCTTTTTCCCCTTCCTCCACATCTGGTAAAGGACGCCTTTTCCCAACCTTTTTTTTTTTATATCGTAGGTCGGAGGAATGGACCAGGATGATGTCGCCGTTTCTTTTCTTCTTTCCGAGCCTTGCCTTTCTTTTAATTCGAGATCGCGGAGAGAATGCTCCTTTTTTCTCATCCACGGCGGGAGCCGAGTCTTCTTGTCTCTCATCATTTTTTCAGGATCTGGCGGGTTGGCCGAGGTGGGAGGCAATCTCGACGAGAATGATTTCCTTTCCTTCCCTTCCCTTTTTTTTTCTCTTCGTTGTAACGGGAATTGACGCTTCGTTTTTCTCATAGGTTGTGGCGTGGAGGGGCCATAGATGTTTGAGAGAAAAGTGAACGGTGGACTTTCTCTTTTCCCCTTCTTATTCTCCCCCCCCACCAAAAGACAGCGGCATCCCTTCTGATGTCCCCCCTCTCCTTCGTCTTTCGGGGGCCATGAGGAGTTGGAAGGTTAGGAGGATGAGGTCGGCAAGGCGGCCTTTTTCTCCCCTTTTTCCTTTCCCGTGCTGTTTTTTTTTTCTGGCGATGTCTTTTGTTGGAAAGATTTGAAAGGAGAAAATCGCTCCCCCCTTTTTTCTTTCCCTCTTACTTAGGCGGCGAGTCTGGCTAAGGATTTCCCCTGAAAGTCGGTGGAGTGCTTTTCTTCCCCGTGGCAGAGCCGCGGTGAGATCCTTTTTTATCCTTGCAGAATGCAGGTACAACCGAGGAGGAGCAAGGGAGAAGCTTTTTTTTCCCCTCCTATCTTTCTGGCGTCCTTTTTTTTTTCTTTCCTTTGATCGTGCGCACCGGTAGCTTGACGAGAGGCGTGAGCGTCAATGGTCCTTCTCTTTTTGGTTCGAAAAAGCCCTTCTGGGTCGGGAGCAAGTGGGATTCGAGCTGCTTGGCTGCTTCCCTCTTCCTTTTTTTCCTCTTCTCAACTCGCTCATCCCCTTTTGTGGCGAGAGAAGGCAGATGGAAAGATTGGGTGAAGGGAGCGTTATTTTTTTTTCTTTCCCCCCTTCCCGAACGGGAAAGGTTGGATTTCCTTTCCCTTCCAAACTTGGATGTATACAACAGCAGCGTTTTGAGGGCCTGGCGCCCCTCCTTTTTCCTTCTTTTCCTTTTTTTCCTGACGTCTTTTTTTGAATTCCCCGGTTTGGTAAGGCCTCCTTTTCCTTTACTTCCCTCCGATTCCCCTAGGTGGAGGTAGCATTTTTTCGTTTTCTGCCCGTTTTCGGAGCATAAAGGAGAAAGTACAATCTTTCTTCGGATGCGAAAACTTCAAAGCCCTTTTCCTTTTTTTTTTTCTCCCCCCCGTTTTCCTTCGTCTGGATGGCCTGGGTCCTTTCCTCCTCGGAGAGAGATGACGGCTGTTGGACTTTTTCTTTTTCCCTTTTTTTTTTCCCGAATTCTCCCCGTCCGGAAAAGAGTGGGGTGCTGGATATTCATCTCCCTTTTTCTTTCCTTTGTCGTCCGCAACTGGTGCTGGCGGAGTCTTTCTTCTTTTTCCTTCTTTTCACCAAGGAAAGGCGGGGGGAATGGCGAGGGCGGCGGTCTTTTCTTTCTCTTTTTTTCTTTGTTATGGGGTGTAAACTCCTTTTTCTTTACGTTCGAAGGGGATTGAGGGGAACATCCCCTTTTTTCCCTTCTTTCTTTTTTTTTTGTGGAGACTTGAAAGGATAAGAGGAAAATTAAGGCGGCGTTGCTGGCGCTTTTTCCCCTCTTCGTTCTTTGATTGTGTACGTTGATTTTTTTCCGATAGAGGAGGGATGGGAAAACAGGGATTCTATTCCTTTCTAAGAAGTTGCGTTTCTGTCATTTAACTTTCAAAGGGGAGGAGTTAATGAACTTTCCCCCCCCCCTCTTCTCTAGAGTTGTTTTTTATTTTTTCTTTCCAGACGAAGAGGGAAATATCTGGAGAAGACGACGGCGATGGCGTTCTTTTTTCCCCCTTTCCCCCTTTTTTGCGTAAGAGTGCTGCGGACTTGATCAATAGAAGAGATTGAGAAGATGGTGGAGGGGGTCCCCCCTTTTATTTTCCTCTCTCTGTCTATTCGATTTCCTCCCTCTTCCGCTGCTGGTGGTGTGACGGTCCTCCTTTTCCCTTTTCTTTTCGTGTAAGAAAAATGTTCCCCTTCCTCCGCTTCTTTTTTACCCTTTGTCGCGCACATCGTTTGATGTGTGCCTGCAGAGCACCTCCCTTCTCCCTTTTTTCCTAGAAGCGCTTCCGTGTCTTTTTCTTTTTTCCCCTCCGACCCTCCGGCCGTGGAGCAGGCGATGGAAGTATTGCCAGGGGAAAGCGTTTCTTTTTCCCCTTCCCCCCCACGTGTCAGCTCTTCCTATGACTACGGAGAGGAGGTTTTTTTTTTTTCCCCTCCGAGCCCTCTACTTCCCCCTTCTCGGAAAATGGCGATTGCGCAACGTCTTACGAGATGCTGACCCTCCCTCCCCCCCAGCCTTTTCTCCTTTTTTTTTCCTTTCGCTACTTCTTCCCTTATTTTCTCTTTTCGCCACGGTTCGAGGGGGAATTCGAATCATCAGCAGGCGTTGCCGGTTTTCCCTTCCCCCCTCCCTTTTTTTTTTTCTTTTTTCTTCTTTCTCGCGCCCCTCTTTTTCACTCGGTTTTTCTTGTATGACTGCACGAGGGAAGGGCTGGGATTTGGCAATTGTGAATTCCTTCCCTTTTTTTCTCTTCTTTCTTTTTCTTTTTTCGCTTAGGAATCTGCTATTCATTCCCGCCCCTTCCCCTCCCTCTCCCTCTTCTTTGTACGAACGCCCCGCAGATTGGCGCGAGAAGAACAAGAAGAAGCGTGCAGGAGAGATCCTTCCCTCCCCCTTTTTTCCCCTCCCCCGCAAAACCCCCCCCCTCGCGTTTTTTTTTTTGCCGTCGCGTTTTGTCTTTTGTATAGAGGCGTACGAAAGTTCTGGAATCGCTGCAATATGAAATTGGCCCTCCTCCCCTCCCCCCTTTTTTTTTTTTTTTTTTTTTTTTTTTTTCCCCCCCCTCCCCGTCGCGCGGATCTTTCTCCTCATTTTCCCCCCTTCTTTTTCCTTCACTTGCAGATTCTCGCTAAATACCGCTATTGCTACGGAATCGCTTCCTTCCCTTCCCACCCCTCCGCATAGTGCATCCCCGACCTTTCGCTCCCTCCTCAAGCCAAACGACAAAATTAGAAATTCCCAGGATCTCCTCTTTTCTTTTTTTCCCTTTTCTTCCCGCGCCGCCAATTCCTAGTTTCTTCCCCACCAGCGGATAGAAAAAAAATGTATTCCTGCGTTTCTCTCCTTTTGCGCAATCGCCAGTTTCCCTTTCTCCTTTTTTCCTCGTCAATGCAAACAAAAACCACAGCCGCGACGTATTTCCCTTCTTCCCCCTTTTCTCTCCACTTTTCCTACCATCCTCCCCTGACCTGTCACATCCGTTCGCGGCCCTGGAGGGGCCCCGGGGCCCCCATGCCGCCACGGCTCTTTCTTTTTTTTTCTTTTTTCCCTTTCCTTCCCACAGGGCCTTTCATCTTTTTCTTCCTTCCCCCCCCCCTCCCCGATGTGCGCGCGCCTTTTACATGCCGCGCGCAATTTTCCCTCTTTTCCCTCCCCTAAGTTCTTGAATATTCGAACTTCGTCCGGTTCAACACAAAAGAAGAGGGAGCTTCCTCCTTTTCCCGTTTCTATTCCCCGAATAGGACAGCGCTTTGCCTACCCTCTGTTTTTTTCCCCTACAAAAGATTTCCTCACCCCCCCTTCTTTTTTCCGCCTCCTCCCACCACTTTCAGAACTCCTTCATTTTCACCTCCCGCCGCCAGAGGAAGTAGGAGTCTACAGATATTTACCATCTTCGTTCTTTTTTTCCCACCCCCCTCCCCCCCCTCTTTCCTTTTCGAAGAACTCACCGCCCTTAACTCGGCCCCGTGGAAAAGTTAATAAAGAACGCCAACGTTCCCTCTCCCTCCTCTCCTTTCCCACTTTTTTCCCCATCATCCCTAACTCTTCTCCCCCTCCACAATAAAAGGAAATAAGATGAAAATATATTTGGCCATTTTTCCTTTTTCATTTCCTCGCTCCTGGCCCCCTTGTATCCCCCCCCCCTCTGCCCGCCCTGACACAAATAAATTCGACTGCACGAGTAATTTTTCCCCTTTCCTCCCCCTTTCCCCTTGTCTCGCTTTGTTCCATCTCTTTTTTTTGCTCGCGTATGAAAAAGAGATAAGCAGAAGCCGAGCAAATTGAACAAGCCTATTCCTTTTTTCCCTCTCTTCTCCCCCGCACCAGTGGCTTTCCAACCCCCCCCTATTCTCTCCACAAGGTCTGAGCCAGCCGAAACCCCTTTCCTCCTTTTTTTCCTCCTCCTTTTCTAACCAGCACGTCCTCCCTTTTTCCCCCCCTCTCCGCCGAAGTCACAGCCGTCAGCTCGCGCGGCGGCAGCCTTTTCCCCCCCTTTTTTTTCCTTCCCATCTCCCCATTCTTTTTTTCCGGTTTCGCAGCCGAAGAAAAAGGGAATGCCTTTCTTCTCCCTTCTTCCCTTTCACACATCCCCCCCCCTTTTCCGGAGTTTTTTTCCCCTTCCCCGGTCTGCCCTTACCTCGATAAAAACACCGTAATTCACAAAACGCCGTCATTCGAGCCCCCTCCTCTTTCATCCTTCCTCCCCCCTTCTTTTTCGCACATCCACTTCCCCCCCCTCTTTTTCCCTTTCCCCCCTTCCAACCTTGCTTCCACGATCCCCTCTCCCCCCCCCCTTCTTTTCCACATCCTTGGTGCTGAGAGAGTTCGAAAGAATTATTTCCCCCTCCCCTTTTTTCTCCCCCTTTCCACACTTGCTCCCTCCCCCCTTATTTTCTCCCTTTCCTTTCCCTTCAGAAGATAGTAAGAGAAAAGCGTGAGAGGAGAGAAAATATTCTATCTCCCCCCCCCCCCTTCCTCCTATCCCTCCCCCTTATACCCTCTTTCTCCCTGCTCCGCCTCGTTTTTCATTTTTCTTTTCTCTTCTCCCCTCGTCTGCACAATGTCGACACAGGAGGTTTCGGCGGTAAAACGCCCCCCCCCCCCCTTCCCTCCCCTTTTTCTTCCCTCCTCCGCCCCCAGGTCGATTCCTTCCACTTTTTACCTCCTCCTAGATGGGGATGGGTGTGGTGTGGGGGAAAACCATGGTCCACTTCTTCCCCCCTCCCCCCTCCCCATAGCCGCCGTCCTTTCCAAATTTCTCCCCCCTTTTTGTCGTCCGCCGCAGTGAAGAAATAATCCTCCTCCCCTCTCCCTTCTTCTTTTTATGGCATTTCCAGCTTTCTTTTGTTTTTTGCTGATCCTAGATACGGGATAATTGAATTACTCTCCCCCTCCCCCCCTCCTTCCCCCTCCTCCCCCAACCATCTTGAACCCCCCCCCACCTCTCAAGTAGGAATTAAGGTTAAACGAAAGCGCCCCCCTTTTTCCTCTTCCTCCTGCACCGAGCCTCAGCAAGGTCCCGGATCTTCTCTTCCCTTCTCCCGATCCTGGAAAAAAGATGAGAGGAAAAACCTCTTCCTTTCTTCCCCTCTTCCTCTCAGCGATCTCCTTTTGTTTTCTACTCCAGTGCAAAGGGCAGAGGAAAGAGCAAGGCCCCCTCCCCCCCCCCCCCCCCCCACCCCCTTTCCAACGCCCCCCCCTCCCCCCCTCCCCCCCTCCTCCCCCAAAAAAAAAAAAAAAAAACCCCCCCCCCCCCCCCCCCCCCCCCCCCTGCTTAGCCGAATTTTCTGCCCTTCCCGGACGAGGAAAATCTCTATCTTTTCCTTTCCCTCCTTTTTCTTTTTTTTCTTTTCCCCTGATTATGTCCTCCGTCCCTTCCTTTCTTCGTTTTTTTTTTTTGGCCCCCGGGCCTCTGCCCCCCCCCCCATCGGAGATCGCGGGAGGAATGCGGTCCGCGCCCCCCTCCTTCTTTTCCCCTTCTTTTTTCGCTTTCTTGCTTTCCCTTCGGTGGAGCAATCGTCGACGAGAATGATTTCTTGCGATTCTCCCCCCCTCCCTTTCCCCCCCCCCTTTTTGCTCTTTCGTGTACACTTCTGACTTTTCTCGCTTGAGGGAGAGAGGGTTGTGGAGTGGAGGGGCTCTCTTTTTTCTTTTTTTTTCCCTCCGAGGGTCCCCCACCCCTTTCTCGAGGATAAGACAAAACAAAAGACAGCGGCCCCCCCTCCTCCCCCCATCCCCCTCTTAGTTTGTTTTTTTCCGTTTAGGAGGTGAGGTCGGCAAGGCGAGGACGCCAAATTGGTAATTCTCTTTTTCTTTCCCCCCCCCTCTTTCCTGTTTTCTTTCGCTTTTTCTTTGTTGGAAAGATTTTCACAGGAGCAACCCTCTTCCCCCTTTTTCTCTTTTCGTCCTGGACTCGTCCTTCCTTTTCCTTACAGGATGGAGGTCAAGAAACCGGACTTACCCCCTTTCTTTTTCACCGCCTGTGGCGCGACAAGTGGCAGATCCCTTCTTTTCTTATTTTTTTTTCCCCCCCTTTTCCCCCCCGCTGCGGAGCAGGGAGAAGCGGCTTTCTTCCTTTTTTTTCGTCCGCTTTTTTAAGTTCTTTCCTTCTCCTCTCATATTGGATATCCCTTTTCCACGGGAGCGGAGCGTCAATGAAGTAGACATGAGCTGTGCGGTGGTTCGAAAGACCTTCTTCTTCCTTTTTCCTTTCGTCTTGCTTCGCTCCTTGCTCCCCGCCTTCGTTAGAAATAGAGTAAGCAAAAGAGGATGTGGCTCTCTCTTCCTCCTTTCTAGCGTTTCAGACTTTCTTTTTTCCTTTTAGTGAAAAGTACGAAACGGGAAAGGGGGTGGAACCTTTTGCTCCCTCCCCCTCCTTTTTCTGGTCCCTTCCTTCAGCTCTTCTTTTCCCTCTCTTTTTCGTCTCGGAAGGAAGGAGGTTTTTTTGTAATTCCCCTTTTTCGTTAAGTCCTCCTGGCTCTCCCAAGCCGAGTATAAAGATAGGTGATGTTAGAAGGTTTTCCCTTCCCCCTTCTTTTTTTTTTTCTTCCCCTCCCTTATCCACCTTCACACTTCAAAGAAATTGGCAAGGAATTAAGGGAGTTGAGGGTACAACTTTTCCTTCTTTCTTCCTTCTCATCAAGCTCTGATTTTTTGGGGGCTTATCTCTCCTAGGGGTTGGTTTTCTTTTTCCCCCTCGTCCCTTTGATCTCTTTCCCCCTCCCCCCGCATTTGCGGATGGGCGAAATTGTGAGACGAAGAGTTTTGGCGGGGAAGCCCCTTTTTTTCTTTTTTTTTTTTTTTTTCCCCCCCCCCTCCTTCTTTTTGAAATTTTTTTGCCTTTCCTCCCCCATCCTATCAACCAAGATTTGTGGCTGGGTAGATGGTTCCCCCTCTTTTTTTTTCTTTGTTTACCTCTAAGGTTCCCCCCTTCCTTTCCTCCTCCTCTTGGTGCAGGGCAGAGGGGGATTTGTTGTTGGTGGAGGACTGCCCTCCCCTCCTTCCCCCCCCTTTCTTTCCCCCCTTTTCCCCCCCCCCCCAAGATATTTCATCTGATCGTTTTCCTCTTTCTCCTCGGGTACGAGGATGGATGGGCCCAAAAAAAGTGGGGAGACCTCCCTTCTCTCCATCCGTTTTTCTTTCTTTTCCCCCTTTTCTTATTTCCATTGAAAGAAAAAAATTAGAACGTTGCGTTCCTTTCCCTTCCCTTTTTTTTCTCCTCCTCTAGGGAAATATCTGGATCCTCACCGCAGCTGGAAAAATTAGTGGACCCTGCTGGCTGAACCTAGTTTTCTTCTTTCCTTCCTCTCCCCCTCTTTCCTCCTATTGTGGTCTTTTCCCCCCGGCTTCTTCTCCCCTCGATGTATATTCGGGGATCGAACTTCTTAGTTCGCTTCCCCCCCCCCCCTTTTCTTACTAACTTCATCGGGTAGAGGGATTAAAGAAAACCCCTTTTTTTTCCTTTCCCCCCTCCCTTTGCTCGGCTCAGGTCCTTCCCCTCTTTTCTTTTTGGCCTGCCAGACACCGATCAGGATGAACGCAAGGATATTCGCTGTTTTAAGAGGTACTTTCTCTCCCTTCTTTTTTCCCCTTCCCTACCCTACCGGCCGTGTCTTTTAGTTCCCTTTCGCTCCCCTTCTGGAGGATGGCGAGGAAAAGTTCGAGAAAGGTTTCTTTTTCTTTTTTCTTTTTTTGTTGGGTTGCCCCTTGATTCCCTTTTTTTCCCCTTTCTAGGAAAATGGCTCTCTTTTTCCCTCTTCTGTCCCACTAAATACAATATCTCTAGAACCCCTGCTGGTGTTTCCTTGAGACTAAGGCGCGACCGAAATTACCCTTTCCTTTCTCTCCCTTTCTCTTTCCTGACCCATCAGAGTTTTTCCTTCCTTTTTTTTTATTTTCCGGGGCGTGCGCGCCGAAGTGGTGAAACTCGGGTTTTCTGTATTATGCACGAATTTCTTTTTCTCCTTTTTCCCTCCTCTCTTTCCCCTTCTCATGACTCTTTTTTGATCTCCCTTTTTTTATTCCTCTAATCCGCGCGCAGAGTTATGAAGAACGCAACCGAAGATTGGCGCGAGCTTTCCCCTTTCTTCTTTCTTCTCCCCGCTTTCATTTTTTTTCTGGACCAGAAGAAAAAAGACCCCCCTTTTTCTCTATACGTTTCTTTTTTCCCCTCTCCCTTTCCCCCTTCCTTCGTGCAATAGGAAAGTGATAATAGACGCACGCCTGTCTTCCCTTTCTTTTTCCCTCCCTCCCTTCCCCTTCTTTCCCTCCCTGTCCTCCCCCCCCCCCATCTTTCTTCTCAACTTCCCTCTCCTGCTCCGGAATCGATGCGAACGCTCCAGCTTTTCCGTATTCACAATTGCCAACTCCTTTTTCCTCTTCTGTTTCACCCACTTCTTTTTCCCCGCCACCTCCACATTAGAAATTCAAAGGATCGTCCGCGAACATCCGGCAACGCCTGCTTTTTCTTTCTTCCCTTTTTTCCCTCTTTCTCTCACTGTGTACACCCCACTTTTCTTCTTCTCCTAGTTGTATTAGTGGTAAGAAGATAGTAAGAAAGTTGAGCAATAGCACCGTTTTCCTTCTTTTTCTTTTTCCCTCCTTCCCCCCTCCTTCCCCGTTAGCATGCTCCAAAATTCCTCTTTTTCTCCGCCTTTTTCTTCTTCGATTCACCTGGAAATAAGTTAGAGCTGCTAAAAGGCAGTAGGGTCGGTTTAGTGTCCACCCCTTCCTCCCCCTTCTTTCCCCTTTTCTCCCCTCTCGCTATGTGCTTGAGGCCCCCCTAAATCTCCCCCCTTTTACCTGAAGCAGAGAAAGTTCGATGGATTATTAATGTTTCTTCCTCCCCCCCCTTTTTTCTTTTTCCTTCCGTTCACCCCCCCCCTCTTTCCTGCCCCTCGCCCCCTTTTCGATGCCGAATAGACATTTTTCCTTCCCTCGGCCGCCATTTTTTTTCCCCCCTCCACCAGAGAGAAAGAGCGGACAGGTGGTCTTTTTTCCCTCCCTCTTCCCGCCCCTCGGTTCCTTTTCCATTTTTCCAGATGCGCGACAGAGGACGGCGGTTCTCACTCTCTTTCCTTTCCTTTTCTCACACGAAACAAACCCCCCCCCCCCCCCCCCCTTTTTCCTTTTCCTGTTTTTTAATTTTCCCCCCTTCCCCCGTGGGCCACAGTTAATCCCGAACGCAACTTCTTTTTTCCCCTCCTTTCCCCTTCTCCCCCTCACTTTTCCCCCCCCTCTCCGATCGTCACCGACAAAATCACCGGCCCCTCTTTTTTTTTTTCAATCTCCACCGCCGAATGAAGGGGAAGAGATTCCGGCAACTTTTCCCCCCCTCCCCCCCGTCCTGCCCCCCTCCTTCTTCTTTTCCGCAGCCCTTCGAAGTAACTCCCCCCCCTTTTCCCCTTTTTGTCCCCCACGCCGTTCCTTTTTTTTTCTCTCTGCTAGAAACTACATCAGCTTCCCTTTTCCCCCTTCCTCTCCCTTCTCCTACTCCTCCCCCCAGTTCCTTTTCTTCTTCCTCCCCCAATGCTAGGCGCCAGCAGAAAATATTTGCGATGTGTACCCCTCCCCCCCCCTCCTCTTCCCCCCTCTTCGCCCCCTCCGCATCTCGGATGATGAAAGGAATAGTACCCCCTTTTTTTCCCCTTTTGTTCGTCCTCCCTTTCCCCCTTCTTTGAAGTTTAGCATCCGAAGAAAGACGGTAATGGCTCCTTGAGGCTCCTCCTCCCTTTCTCCGGTAACGGCAAATGCGAACATCCCTATTTTACGCGGCTTTTTTCTTTCCTTTTTTTTTTTCCCTTCTTCCCCCCCCTCTCCCCACCACCTTCTTCCAGATCTTTCGTCTATTCCTCCCCTCTCTTCTTTCTGGCGCCTTAGAAAGGAAAGCAAAAAAGGCTGTGGTCTTCCTTCCCTTTTTTTTCCGCCCCGTTCCCAACCCTTGACCTCCCCTTCCCCCCTTGGATAATAAAGATAAAATTAAACAGCCTTTTCCCCCCCTTCTCCTTTCTTTCCCGCGAGTTCGGAACCTTCCTTCCATTCCTCGCAAGCAGAGAGAAGAAAAAATGATCACGACCTTTCGTCTTTTTCCTCCTTTCCCCTTTTCCCGCCTTCCCGCAGCTCTGTCCTTCCCCGGTGTTCACTCCACCCTGACGAAAGAAGTCATAGGTCGTCTGTTCATCCCCCCTCTTTCTCCTTTTTACCCAGCATTCTCATTCTTTTCCCTCTTCCTTCCTCCGCGATCTGACACTTGTAGAAAACGGAGGTTTCTGGTTCCCCCCTTTTTTTTGTTCTTGGGACTTCCATTACAGAGAGCGAAGAAAGTACGAGAAGGAGAAAATCTCCTCTCCCCCTCCCTGTCCCTTCCCCTTTCCCCCCCCCTCCATGCCCCCTCCCAATCTCCTGTCCCCTTCCAAGGCGAAAAGAGAAGGAAAAAGTTGTCTCCCCTTCCCTTTTCATCCCCTCCCTTCCCCCCGACGCTAATTCTGATTTGGCCGTCTTTTTGGTGGCTGAGAAGAGAGAAGGGAGAACGGACTCATCTCAGTCCCCCCCCCCCCCCCCCTTCCCTTTTCTTTTTTTGTTTTTTTTCTTTGGGGTTTTTTTTTTGCCTCTCCTCCTCCCCCCTCTCGATCCAAAATATAAGTCGTCAGGTCCCGGTTACAACGAAACGCGCCCCTTTTCTCCCCTTCTTTCCCTCCTCTTTTTCCCCCCTACGATTTCCCGACCCTCTCCCTTTCCCCCCTGCTGCAGCTGCAAAACGCCGGTGCATCATCGGTGCCCTCCTTTTCTTTCTTTTTTTCCTCCCGCCTTTTTTTTTTTTCACCAATTTATTCCCCCCCCTCCCCTTTTCTTCGACGAAGTCACGGCGAAATCATACTGGTACAGGACGCCCCCTCCCCCCTCCTCCCTTTTTTTTTCTTTTTTCCCTTCTCCTGGACTTTTTTATGTTTTTTTTCCTCTCTTTCCGTCTCCCTTTGCATTGATTCTTGGTTTGAAAAAAAAATGCGGAGATCGCTTCTCTTCCTCCCTTTTCTTCTCCCCTTCGTTTTGCCCCTCCTTTTTTCCAGTTTTCTCCTGGAGCAATCGGCGACAGAGAATGAGTTCTTGCGAGGCTCCGTTCCCCCCCCCTTTCCCTTTTTTTCCTTCTTTCCTTTCTTTTTTCCCCTTGACTTCCTGCTTCTTTGATTTTTTTTTTTCCTTTTCTGGCCCTAGCTGTTGAGGGAGAAAAGTGTAACGGTGACTGGAAGGGCGGTTACCTTTTCCTCCCCCCCACAACCTCTTCATACATCCGCCGCTGAATAAAAAAATAAGAATAGGACAGGGGCACATGCTTTTCCTTCCTTCCTTTTCTTCCTCCCCCACTTTTTTTAAGGATATTTCTCCTTTTTTCTTTTTCTTTCCTTCTATGTGAGTTTGATGAGGAGATTGATTTGTTGAGAAAGATTTCATTCTTCTCTTTTTTCTTCTGATGATTTCGACTTGGCCCTCTGTCTTGGAAGGAAAAGGACCTTATTCTTCCCCCCCTCCTTACCGTTTGTGGGTACCCCCGACCCTGTTTTCTTCTTCCTCCTTCGGATGAGATGATAGAGGGCTTCTGCCCCCCTTCTTTCTCTTTAAAGCTTTTTTCCAGGATTTCTTTTTTCCTCCCCCTATTGAGTCGGGAAGTAAGGGGCGTTCTACATCTTTTTTTTTCCTCCTTTCCTAGAGGTTGCGGGAGCGTAAATGAAAGCTCCTCTCTTTTTTTTTTTCCCTCACGGCTCTGGTTTTCTTCCTATTTTCTTGATGAGACTTTGAAATCGGGCTTGGAAAGACTCCTTTTTTTTTCCCCTCCCTTTCTTTTTTTTTTCCTCTTTTTTTTTAAATTGGAGCGTTTAGTAGGCCCTTTTCCCCCTTTTCGGGACCGTTTCCCCCGGTTTCCCCCCTCTTTTTTTTCCCCGAATTGATACTGACAACTTTTTCTTTTTTTTTTTCTTTCCCTGTGGCGCCCCTCCTGCCCCCTTCCTCTTGCGAATCGGAAGAAGGAGGTTTTGTGAATGACGTTTTTTTTTTCTCCTCTTTCTTCCTTTCGATCCTGAGCAAAAGGCCTCCTGTTCCCCCCTTCCTCCTTTTCCCTTTCCCTTTTTTTTGATTTTTCGTCTCCCCCCTTATCCTGTACCTTCTTTCTTTCGGATGCGAAACTTCAAAGAAATTTCCCCCTGCCCCCTTTTTTTTCCCCCCCCTTCTTTCTTCATTTTTTTAGTTTTCTCGGAGGCAAGAAGAGCTTTTCTTCTCTTCCTTCGATGGTTTTTTTGTGTAAACGACTTTTTTTCCCCTTTTTTCCCCTTCCCCGCTCCCCCTTTTTCGTTCTGGCGAAGAAATTGTGGAGAAGATAGTTGGAGGGAAGAAACTTTTTTCTTTTCCCTTCCCTTTCCCTTTCCTCGGCCAGGTATTTCTTTGGGGGCGGGAGAGGGGGAAAAGGGGCGCGTCCTTTCCCGCGTCGCCAAACCACTGTTTTTTTTTTGCGATTGGGAAAAGAGAATTCTCCCCCCTTACGTGAGGGATCCCTTTTTCCGTTTGCCCTTACTTTTCCTTTTTTGTGAGGATTTGTGTTGGTGGGAGACTTGCCAGGGCTACGCTTCCCCCCGGCGGTTTTTCTTTTCAAAAAATTTACAAAAATTCTTTTTCTTTTTTTTCCCCCCCCCTTTATTTTGTCTCTCCCTCCCCTCTTCCCCCTCTGGGGACGATGCTTGCTGGGCCCAAACCTTGTTGTGCGTCAGCTACTTTCAGGTTCATCCGTTGGCGGGAGGGATGACTTTCTTTATGTCCTGACAGACCCCGTTTTAGACTTAGAACGGAAGATTTTCCCCATTTATATTGAAGAACGCCTCTTTCCTTTTCTCCTAAGTCTTCTTTTCCCAGCTGGAAAATTCGTTGACCATTTCCTTTTCCCCCCTTGGGTTTTCTCCTTGCCCTACGGAGAGACCCTCCCCCCTCCCCCCCTTTCCCCCCACCCACCTTTTTTCCTCCTCCCTTCCCTCCCGGGGATGAAAGGTCGAGGGAAGATAGTACGCTCCCCTCTTCTTTTTTTTTCTTTTCTTTCCTTTCACTCCCCCCCTTTAAGAAGCCAGCGAAATTGAGGGGAGGCCATGGTCCACTTTTTTTCTTTTTTTTCTTTTCCCCTGCGCTATCCCCTACTGCTATTCAGAGGGGGAAGAGAAGATGATTAGAAAAGTGAACTTCCCCTTTCTCCTTTTCCCCTTTATCCTTCCCCTTTCTTCTTTTCCTTTTTCCTTCTCCTCAATTCGATAAATTATGGAGGTTTTTTCCCCCCCTCTTTTTTCCGATTTTCACTTCCGGTGGTGGTGGGTTTGTCATTTTAACTCCTCCTTGCTCTTTCAACTCCCCTTCTTACGAGATGAGGACAACGGACCCTCCCTTTTCTCCTCCCTTTTTTTTCTCCTCAAAATTACATTGGGGCGCGTAGAAACGGTCGAGGTCTTTTTCCCCCCTCCCCTTCTTCCTTCTTTCGGACGATAATGGGAATTTAGAATGGGAGGTTGGCTTTCTTCTCTTTTCTAACCCTTCTTGTTTTCTTTCTTTTCTTTGGCAATTGTGAATACGGAAAAGATGGAGAGGTTAGACATCGATTTCCCCCTTTCCTTTTTTTCCTTCCCCCCCCTTCCTCACTCCGCCCCACTGTGTTTTTTTCCCCCTTTCCGTCTCCTCCGAGTGATTGAAGAAAGAAAAGGAAGATTGGGAGCGAGTCCTCCCCCCTTTTTTTCCGTTTCCCTCCCCTTTCTCTCCTTTACATTCCCTCCCCCCAGACAAAACATATCTCTCTTTGAAGAAGACTAACGGTTGTTGTTGTTTCTCGCTCTTTTTTTTGTCCTCCCCCCTGTTCCGACCCTGTTTTTTTTTTCTGACCCCCTCTCTCCACGCTGGCTCCTTGTTCTGATAGAGCAAATAGACGGGGCGTTCTTCCCCTTCCCCCTTCTCTCCTTCTTTTTCTTTTGCTTTCCCGACCTTTCCCCTTCCTCCCGATGAGAAAAGAAAAAGAGGGGAAGTCTTCCCCCCTTTTCCCTTCCCCTTCTTTCCTTAATACCGCCAACTCCCCCCCCTCCTCCGTGCCGCACGCAGGAAAGAAAAAGACCCATTTTTTTTCCCTCCTCCCTCCTGCCCAACGCCTTTTGAGGCCCCTCCCCGTTTTTTACCGCAGACGAAAAATGTCATTTCGTCGGCTCGAGTTCGCGGGGGCTCGAAAACCAGGGCGGCCGGCGGCGAGGGTTCTTTTTCCCTCCTTTTTGCCCCGGGCCCTTTTTCGCCTGTTAGGGGCCGCGGCAAGGGGGGGGCAACCCCCCCCCCCCCTCCTCCTCCCCTTTTCACTCTCCTCCCCCCTTCCCCGATGTCGAATTGATGATAGATTTAAAATGGACACTCCTTCCTTCTTTTTTTCGTGTCCCCCCCCTTTCGGTTTTCCTTGTTTCCTTTCGAAAAAAGAGGAATATCTTGCGTTTTCTTTCCTTGCCCCCCCCCCCCCGCTGTGCGCGCCTCCCTTTCCGCTGCCCTTTCCCGAGGGAGGCTGAAAAGGGGAGGAAGAAAAGAAGGTAGGGAATCGCCTCTACCCTCTTTCTCTCCATCCGTTTCCCCCCCCCACCCGACTTTCCTCTCTCTTTTTGTCTCCTTCCCTACTCGTCCGAAAGAGAAAAGGGGAGAGACATCGTTCCCTTCTTTTCTCTCTTCCCGTCTATTCCCACTTTTTTTTCTTTTTTCACAGAAAAAAGAGGAGAAAGAGAGGCCCTCATTTTTCCCTTTTTTCGGAGTCCTTTCTTGCCCCCACAAGAGGGGAAGACAGACATCTTTTTTTTTTTTCTTTTTTCCCGCTTGCGATTTCCTTTCGTGGAGAAAGAGAGGGAAAAGAGGAGGCGGGCAATCCCTTCGTTTTTCCCCCCACCCCTCCCCCCCCCTTTTTTCAACGGGCAGAAGGGGGCCTTGCGCTCTTTTCCCAGGGCAGAAAAACGCCCTGTTTGTTTCCCTAATTTTCCGCAAGCATCGTCAACAGAGGAGAGATAGTCACCGGACCCCCTCTTCTTTTTTTTGTCCCCTTTCCAACGCCGCCTAATGTTAAGAGTATCATGACAAGTTCCCACCCCCCCCCCCTCTCCTTCCCTAGTATCCCCTCCCCCTCCCCCTGTGATCGCCTTGTCTTTGGAACCATGACCAGCCCCCCCTTTTTTTTTCCCTTCCCCTTGTCTCTTTTTCACCTCCTGCAGCTCCGCCTGCAGCAAAAAGAGAAAGAACAGTTGGCGATCCGCCCCACCCTTTTTTTTTCCCCCCCCCCCTCTTTCTCCCTTCCCCCCTCCCTTTTTCCTTCCACCCCTCGAGAGAAGATAAGAAGAAGTAAACAGCAGTAATCTCCGCCCCGCTTTTCTCTTCTTTTTTCTTTTTCCACTTCCCGACCTTTTCCTTTCGCATCCGAAGAAGAAGGGGAAGGGAGAAGGGAGGAGCCGCCAAGCGGTCCATTCCCCCTCCTTTTCTTTTTTCTTCCTTCCTTTCCCTCTTCCCGAGAATTTTTTTCTTCCTCTTCAATCCCGCTCTTTCTGGCGCGTCGCCAGCACCGAAAACAGCTGTGGGCTCCCCCCCCCCTTTTCCTTTCCCCCCCCTCCCGGTTCCCCCCTTTTCCTCCCCTAAGATCAATGCCAAAGGCAAAAAAGCTTTCCATCTGCCTCTCTTTCCCCCTTTATTTCTCTTTTCTCAGAATTCCCCCCTTTCCATCAGCAAGAAGAGAGAATCCCCCCTTTTTTTTTCTCCCCCCTTCAGTTTTTCCTCTCCCGGTGCGTGATAGAAAAGAGGAGAGAAACGCAACCTTTCTCCCTCCTTTTCCACCCCTCTCTACAATGAATAAGATAGGTGTAACCTTTCCCCCTCCTTTCCGCTTCTTTCTACTCGCCCCGCAGAAGAGAAGAACGAGCCTCTCCCACCACATCTTCCAGCCCCCCCTGCCCCTGCCCATGGGGAGGGGAATAACTAGCCCCCACACCCTTCTGTTTGAACTTTTTCTTCCCTCTAGGAAGAAAGAAGGGGAAGGCCCCCCCCCGCCCCTTCCTCCGCCGTCCCCCGTCCCCTTTGAGAAACAGACGAGGTTTCGTCAGTTTCCACTCAGGGGAGAAGGGAAATAGGTTGCCCCCCCCCTTCCCCTCCCTTCAACCCCCTAGAACGGAAAGAAAGGTAACTTCCGTCTAACTACCCCCCAACCACCCCACCAAAATGTGTCGCTTCCCCCCATTGCCTAACGAAGAAGAAGAACCTTTCTTTCCCTTATTCTCCTTTTCTTGGGGAGTGAAGAGAGGCTTTATGCCCGCTTTTTTCCGTAACTTTCTTCCAAGGCACCGGGAAAAGGGAGAATCAAAAGCTCTTTCATCTCTTCTCCCCCGGGAGAAAGAAGATCCTCAACCTTTTTGCAATTTCTTTAAAAAGAAAGAGAAAACATTGATACCTCTCGAATCTTCCCCTCTCATAGAAAAGGAAAGAAGGAGCGTCGACCCCCCCCTTTCCCCCCCCCCTTCTCCTGGAAAAAAGGAGGAAGCTGCAAAACTCCCTTTTTTTTTTTCCGTCTCCTCTTCCTCCCCGCGAGCTTAAGCATTTTTTTCCCCCCCCTTTTCCCCCTCCTCTCGATTTCTTCCCCTCCCTCCCATCTCTCTCTTTTCTAAGAAGGCAGTTGTTGTTGTTGTTGCTCTCTTTTTTTTCCTCCTTTTCATTTTTTTTCCCTTTCTTCTTGTTTGAAAAAAAAATGCGGAGATAGCGGATTTACCTCTCCCCCTTTTTTGAGTTTTTTTTCTCCCTTTTTTCCAGGATCTGGCGAGTGAAGTAGGTGTATCATCTTCTACTCTCCCCTTTTTCATTTCTGTCTTTTCTTGTCCTTCCCCCTTTCCTTGACGACTGAGAGTTTGGATAGATGAGGGACTATCTGTTTTTTCTCCTTCCTTTTTTTTTTCGCTTTTTCGGATCAGCCACAACAAAAAGACAGCGGCCTTCATCCTGCCGCCCTCTTCTTTTTCAATTTTTAGGTCGGCACGGCGGCGGACGCCACCCATTTGTTCCTTCTTTTTTTTTTTTGCTTCCTCCCTTTTTCCAGGAGCAAAGCGAGGAATTAATGTTAGCGGCGGCTCTCTTTTTCTTTTTTCTTTTTCCCTTCTCTTTTTTTCCCCCCGGAAAGTACGGTGAGGGGGAAAAAGAAACCGCCGGTTCTTCTCCCTCTGTCTCTCGCGGGCTTTCGGAATACGGGAGAATGAAGGGTAAACAGAGGCGGAGCAGGGATCATCTTTTTTTTTTTTCTTTTTTTTTCCTTCGAGCAGCGAACAGGGGAGAGGGAAGAGAGGAGTTTTTTTCGTTTTTGCCCCCCGGTAGGGAGAAAAGGGTCTCCTTCGCTTTTTTTGAGGTGGTTCTCCTTTCTAGCCACTGCGCGCATTTGAGTGTGGAGGATCCTTCCTTTTTTTTTTTTTTCCCAGCTTTCCCGTGGTCAGGGTGGGAGGGAAAACTTTCCTCCTTTTTTTTTTTTTTTATTCTTTTCGCCTTTTTTTTGCTGGCGAAAGCCGCAAGAAAGACGAGAGGATTAATCGATGCGCTCGGATCTTTTTTTTTTCTGCTCCCCCCTTTTTTTAGATTCCCTTTTTTCCTTTAATTAGATTCATGGGCAAAAGCCTCTTTCCTTTTCTTCTCTTTATCCTTTTCTCCCCCCCCCCCCCCCTTCTTTCTTCGGGATGCGAAAACTTCAAAAGAACTTGGCCCGTTCCTTCCTTTTCTCTGGTTTTTTTCTTCTGCAGCAGCGCGCGCTTCCTTTCGGAGTCCTTTTTTTTTTGTAACGAAGGGAGGGGTCGAACTTTTTTTTCCCTCCCCTTTATCTTTTTTTCCTCAATAGTTTTGGGGGACGAAAAGGGGGCTGGCGGAGTATTTTTTTTTTTTTTTTCTCTCAACCCCCCTTTTTTTCCTTCGCGGGCGGCGGCTGATGAGTGGAAGGAAGCGACAACCTTTTTCTACTTCCTCTTTTTTTCTTCCGTTCGAAGGGATGCGGGAGAAAATTACTACTTTCATTCTCTTTTTTTTCCTCTTTTATATTTTTCGTTGTTGGCGATAAAAAATTTCAAAAGAGATTGGGCAGTGCTTCCTTTTTTTCTTTTTTCTCTCTGCTGGGCCAACAGTGGGGCAGATGTGGGCGTCTCGACCTTCCCTCTCTTCATTTATGAAAGGGGAAAAGGCGCCTTTTTCTTTCCTTCGAACGTTGAGTGATTAGTGAAAGGAGGAGAGTTGTTTTCGTCCTCTCCTTCTTTTCCCCTGGTTTCTTCTTTTTTGCCCGCAGCGGAAAAATTCGTTTTTCCCTTTTCTTTTCCCCCCCTAGCCTTTTTCCTCGGTGAGGGAAAAAAAAGAGTGGGATGAAAGAAGGAGTGCGCACCGCTTTCTCTTCTTCCTTCTTTTATGTTTTTCCTTCTTTTTCGCGGCTATTAAAGAACTGAGTGGAGGAAAGAGCACCCGGGGGTCCTCCTTTTCCCTTTTGCTCTTCCTCTATTGAACGCAAGGATATTAACGAGGTTTTGAAGAGAAGCTGATTCCCCTCCCCTTTTTCCCCCCTTTTTTTTTTATTTTTTCTTGCCGCGGCAAAGTTCGAGAAAGTGGTTGCAGATTGGCATGGACTCCCCGGTCTCTGGGTCCTTTTCCCCCCCGCGTTTACCGGGGAGAGAAACTGGCGATTGCTCCCTTCCCCCCCCCGACTTTTTTTTCCCCTGCGTACGGGGCGAAAGAAAATGAAATTGGAGGAGCGTTCCTTCCCCCCCCCTCCTCTTCTCAGTTTTTTTTTCTTTTTCAATGTGTCGTTTGGATTGTAAGGAGGGCTGACTCTCTCCTCCCTTTTTTCCTTGTGCTTTTCGCATGAGCGGGAGTTAGCGGAGAATTGCTATTTCCGCATCGCCCCTCTTTTTTTCTTTTTTTTTTTCTTTTTAGCATTCTCCCTTCCCCTTTCTTCCCGCGAAGAAAAAAAGACAAACATCTCTCTTTTTCCCTTTTTTTCCCTCCCTTCTGACAATCTTTCTTTTTTTTTTTTACTCGCCAATCTGCCGGGGCGTTATGAAATAATAGGAGCGAGGATTCGCGGCATCCACCTCTTTTTTTTTTTCCCCTTTCGGACCTCCTTCCCCCAAATCCAGCAGGAAGGAGCGGAAGTAATACAGAAAACACCCTCCCTTCCCTTTTTTGCACCTTTTTTTTTTTTTTTTTCGCACTCGGCAAAGAATGACTTGATGTTCTCCTTCCCCTCTTCCTTCGCTTCCCCGCGGACGAAAACAAAAAGGGGGTCTTCCGGCGCTCTTCCTCTTTTTTCACCCCTTTTCCTCCCGGGTAAACGTTGCGCCGGTAACGTGTCCTCGTCCATGCCACTTGTTCTGCCCCCCCTGTCTCGAAAATTGTCTCGCCATCCTCAGATTGTCTCCTTTTCTTTC
>Ga0179593_1615205_pt1 | contig 24774 bp, 22 predicted proteins | sample CZODoug2_1_08_16_FD_185931 | JGI IMG/M metagenome (GOLD analysis project Ga0179593, IMG submission 185931) | Vadose zone soil fungal communities from Angelo Coast Range Reserve, California, USA - CZODoug2_1_08_16fungal (PacBio error correction) | ecosystem: Environmental > Terrestrial > Soil >... | reverse complement strand
TATAGAAAGGAACAGCACTTCCACTGAGGGTCCGACTTCCTCAGTGAAGCGCAGATCCAGTATTTTCTATACGGCTTCTTTCCCTCTTTCTCCCTTTGTCTATCTATTTTTTGAGGGAGGATGAAGCTCCGTTTTACTCCTGAATTCCGTTTCGCTCGGGCCTAACACGCCGAATGTCATAGGACCTGAGGAGCGAGAGCGGCTCCTTTACCTTCTCTCCCATTTTCCGTTCTTCCCTCTTATTATTGTCTTTTGTTCTTCTCTCGGCCCCTTCCGCTAGGAATGGATAGTCCCCCAACCCCTGAGCGCGCTGTCGAGCCTCCCAAGGGCATCTTTTTCCTTTCTTTTGGCCCTTCCTTCGACAAATGGAGAGTTCAGTCTTCCCTTCCCCCGTTTCCTGCATGAGAAGAAAGAGTTTTAGCAAGTGCGATAGGAGTGCCCTCGCCTTTTCTGGATGTCTCATTCCGTTCCTCGTCTGCTTTTTTGACCCTCGCTTTCCCTTTTTTTTTCCAGTCTTTTTCTTAAATGTAAGTTTTAAAGGTTTACTGGAGGACGTCTCTCTCTTTGGGTCAGGCGTTCATTTTTTAGAACCCCCTCTACTCTCCACTATATCGACGAGACTGCGTATAGTTGTTTTTTCTTTTAACCGCCCCAACCTTTTTCTCAAGCATCCGCCCAGTCTCTTTCCACCTTTCCAATGATCTTTTTAGCAGGCCCCTATAAAAGGCTAAAAGTCTTACTGCTGAGACGTCAGTCACCTGACCATTTTTTCCCTACCTCCCTACTCTGCAGGGAGGTCTCTCTATTCCTCTAGTCGTAATCCACCTCCAGGGACCCTTTATGCGATCCCAAAGGAATAAGCTTGCGTCTTCCTTTCTCTTCTCTTCCAGATCGCCTCGGGGATGTGAGGTCACCAGGCATCGGGCTCGTGTGCTCCCTAAGAGTATCCTCTTTCCGGGATCCCTCCGTCGCGTCTTCCCCTGGTTTTTTCCCCGGTCTAAAGATAATGACATCGAGCTCCTTGCCTTACTGTGCGAGCTGTGAAACCCTCCCTAAATCTCCACACATTTCTGACTCTTCTGTCCCCCTTTCCGAGAGCGCAGGTCGTGACTGCACTTTTTTCCTTTGGCGTTCTTCCCCCCCCCCTAGATAACAGAAAGAACAAACCTTAGAGCCGACAGCATGACCCCTCCTATTTTCCAGTCGAGGTCCTTGGAGTTTCCTCCTGAGATACTCCATAGTGTATCGGAACCTCTACTTTTTTTTCTCCTGGTCTTGAGTCCTTTCCTTCTCCTCTTCAAAGCTTTTTGTCCCCCCCCACGGCGGGTTCTTCTTTCCCGATAAGGAGTTATACTGCGTGGGGATTGAAGAGGTCTCGCTCACTCCGCGTCGAGAGATCGTCGGCTAAGCGTCTAATTTTTCTTCCCTTTTCTTCTTCTTCCTTTTTTGCAGGATCTGGACCCTTTTGTAACAGGCAGTGGTAGAGCGCTCACGACCGTCTGAGGCTTTTCTCCCTTTCTTTCCTCCTTTTCTCTCCCCCAGTAAAAAGAGCTCTACCTTCTGCGTTTTTCTCTCGGTTCGATCCGTACGGAAGCCTGACACCTGACGCCCCCCACGGTTTTCCCTTCTTTCTTCCTTTCCCTAGTAGATAGGCTTCAACCACGGGATCTCGCCGTCGTCGGAGTTTTTTTTCGCGCCGTATGCTGCTACCCACCGGGACTGCTTTCTCTGGTTTTCTTTCAGTCCCTTCGGTGATAAAAGAGGGCGACCCGCTACTCCATCTCGTATCTCGATCGGAAGCCAGTCAGCGCCGATCTCTGCTCCGAAATCGTCAAGGTTCATAGTTCAAGTTACTTTTCCCTCTCGTTCCCGAAAAGGCCTCATTGTAAAAGCAGCTCACCAGCCGATATCCCTCGCCCCCGTCCCCCTTCAACGCGGTTGGAAGAAGACGACGACTTTTCCAGATCGCTCCTCACGGCACGAATATTTACGTACCTGTCATTTCCCTCCTTTTCTCGCTCACCCTCTGTCTTATCATGGAGAAGAAAATTGTTGTCTCGTTTCTCGCGCTTCCATCACTTTCTATCCGCGTGGTGGGAGACCTGTTCCAGCGAGCACGAGCTTTCCCCCTCGTTTCCGCGGATGTATGAATCTCAGCCTGCTTTCTTGCGTTTTTTCTCTTTAGGTCGATCCAGAAAGTGATTGTCTTTTTTTTTTTTTTTTTGGGGTGCCCCTTTGACACTTTGGCGTCGTTCCTTCTCTCGGAAGAGACCTGAATTCCGTTTTGCGCCACGTTTCCCTTTTCTTCCCTCCCTTCCCATACTTTTCCTCCTCCCCTTTTTCCCTTTTTTGTTTTTTTTTTTTTCGAGCTTAGTCCGGGTTTTGGCCGTTGCGCCGGCCCTCCTTTTTTTTCTTTCGAGTTTGCGATTCCCAGAGTGTAACGGTCAGGCCAGTCGCACCTTCTCTCGGTCCGATGAGAATAATGGATTCTTCCTCTTCCCCTCTTTCTTTCCCTTTTAACTCCTTTCCTTTGGAGAGTTTTCTGTCTACCCAACCTTTGTCTCCCACACTCTCGCTGCCCTTTGCTGAAGCGAGAAAAGAAGACGCGTTGAGTTCTTCCTTCTGATCCCTCTTCCCCCTGCTCCTCTCCTCCGGGCGCCGCAGAAAAACTTCCTCTCTTCTTCGTGTCGAGAGTGTCCCTCTCGTTATGGTTCAGTCTCTCGGCTCCACTTTCGTGACGGGTCGGCGCGTTTCTCCCATCTGGCGGAAGAGCGAGGGTCGGGACTGTCTGGTGGTCGCTTCCTTAAAACGGTAATAGAGGATTTCCTCGTTTTTCTTCTTTACCACTCCCGTTCTATCCCCCTGTTAAAGTAGAGATAAGTCTTAGATTCTATTTTCGTCCCGCCCCCCTTCCGAGTGGTCCTAAACCTGGGCTGACTGGCGGCCCTTTTGTGCTTCTTTTCCGCGGGCAACGACATGGCCCTTCCCTTCTTTTTCCTCCGATTTTCCCTCTTCTCCCTTCCTAGGGAGGAATTTCTGATTAGTTGAAGGTTTACTGGTTCTCTTCTATGCCGTTTGAGGATACTTCTCGTGCGCCTTTTTGCCTGGGAGGAGAAAGCCGTTACGACCTTTTTCTTTGTCCTCCCCCCCGCTTTCAGTTCCCTCCTCTTCCTTCCTCTTTAATTTAAGGTGTGACCACTCGAAGTTCGACTTTTTCCTTCAAGTAGCCTCGCCTCCTAATAAAGAGATAATGTTCTCGAAGACGTCTCTGTCGCAGGGTGGCCGCCCCTGCGGACTCCTTTTTGTTTTATCCCGCTTTTTCTCAGTTTTCATGAAAAAAGTCCTCCTTCTCATTCCCAAAACAAAAAACCCCCTTCGTGACTCCCTCTTAGACACGACATACTCCCGGATGACGATGGGGCTTCCGGCGAAGCTTTCCCGAGATGGGCTTCTAGAATTCTTCCCTTTTATTTTCCGCCCCACGCTTTTAGATGGGACGTTCTCGGGCCTTGCTTATCGGCCTCTAGGTGGAGTCGGGAGATGGGCATGGCCATCCGGTGAAGAAATACATCGAAACTTTCCCTTTCTTTTTCTTCCTTGTCCCTTTTTCTGTGTTTGCAGATAGTATATTGTTTTAGATTGAACGTATTTTTTGCAAAGATAGCACTGAGTTTTCTGCCGCCCGCTACCTAGGTGCCTTTTTGGGAACCCCTTGTACTCTCTACTCTACTTTGATATAGAGAGGCGGGTTAGCCTGTTAGCAGGGAGTCCCCTCCCTCAGCGCCTTTGCCAAGATTGCCTGCGAAGGCCAGTCCTACAAAGGTTAGATGCGTCCTTTTCCTCGATCTTCTCCCTGCCCTGGCTTTCTTAGTCCCTCCTTCCCGTAATGCCCCCATAGTATATCTCCCTGAGGCGGGCCTGGTCCTTCCTCCGCGCAAGATGTATGTTTCTACCCTCCGAGCTTGGTTCGTTGATTTTCTTTCGTTGGTATCCGTTTTTCTCTCGTTAAGCTACTTACCCTCCTCTAATCGTTCGATCTCGTGTCCGCGTCATCAGTGCGACCTAGATTAGCGAAAGCCCCCCTCTTTAATCCCCCTCTCCCCCTTTTCTACATCTTTTATGTTTTTTATTTCTACTTACAGCGGAGTTTCCCGCTTTTCTGTTTCTTCGCGGCCCAGAACATGGGTAGTGCCCATACGATGGGTCCTATCCGAGCCTTTATGTGCAGATTGAGCCTTCCTCTCTTACAGTCCCAAGGTGGAGTCGATTTTAGACCCGTTTTCCGACAATTTCATTCCTTCGGCCCTTTTTTCTTTCACTCTAGAGATGAGTCTCTCCGTTCAGTGCCGCCTACTACACCCCCGCCTCCTCTTTTCCTTCTCCCGTTTCTTTTTTCTCTCTATTTTGTCCCGGATTGTCCGCCGGCCCACTTTCATTGCGAACCTTTTTCTGCCCTGCAGCGTCTTGCCGAGGGCAGGCTGATTTTCATGTCCCCCCCTTTCTCTCCTTTTTATAGTACGATTTTTCGCTTTTTCGGCACTCCCTCCATTTAGTAGAAGGAATGGTATCGATTAGTTTTTCCTTCGACGCCCTTTTGATCGTACTGCTCCCGATGCATCACTTCGCCCGGCTTTTTATTTCCTTCCCTTTCCTCCCCCTTTTTTTTACTTGGTAGAGTAGGCTTGATTTCTTTTATTCTGGGTTTTCGAGACAACTCCACAAGGGGAAGCACGAACTCCCTCCTCTGATCGGTGTTGATTTTTTCTTTGGAGGGTCCCCACACAAAACTTCCCTCCCGCCCCTCCTTTTCAGACCCCCGAGCTCTTTTATCTTTATTTCTCACGAATGACTAAACAGGCTGCGCGTTATTATCCACTCCCCCCTCGCAGTGGCGGCTGGCCGTCTTGCTGTCTTGATTCCCTTTCTTTGCACCTTCCCTCATTTGAGAGGAGATACCTTTCGTCAACTTTCCGCGTCTACGTTTCTGAACATGGTGAAGCCCCCTGTTCCGAGATCAGCGTCTGCGGAAAAGTCCCCCCCCCTTTTATTCCCTACTTATATTCAGCATATCCAAGTGCCTGCGAGGATCATAGACTGCAGATTTTTTCCCTGGTCCAAACTTCCATCCTTCCTTAGATTCTCCGTTCGTCCTCCCTCCTTCCCCTCCCCCCCAGCAGATAGCCCCCCTTTTAAGCTACTGAGAAGTTTAAAAGGAGTGAGAGCAGGTACTCCCTGCAAATGAGGGAGGGAATTCCACATCCCCTTCTCGCACTGAAACCCCTCCTCTCCCTACCATGCATGAGCCCTCCGAGCCTCGCTGGCCCTCTTTTCCCTTCCCTCCCCCCCTAAGAGCGCTACCTGGTTTTTGTTTTTATCTTAATCTTCTTGGAAGCCCTCCCTTCGAGGCTGGTCGCCATGATGAGTCACTCATTTTTTCTTGAACCTCCTTTTGTAATATCCTTTTTTGCCATTTGAGTTCTTTTTCCCTGCCTAGAAGGGGATGACTGGGGGATACCGGCGGTCCCACGAATCTGCGAGCGCATTAGAGCAGCTAAGTCTTTTTCCTTTTTTTCTTCTGATTTCCCTTCCCTTCCCACTTGCTTACTTATCTCGTTAAGTTAATGCCTGTTTCTTCTTCCGGACAGGCCCTTCTTATTTTGAAAGCTATTCTTTCGCGATACTCGGCCCCCGAGAACGTTTGCTTAGCCTTCTCCCTCTTCCGGCCCCCTTTTTTTTAGAGCTAGAAATTCCACGATATTCCCCTTCCCGCGTCCCTTTAGAACTCCTGGTGATTTCACGGGGGTGGCGCTTCCTTTTCCCTCTTTTCGTACGTCCCTCTCTACACCTTTCTGACTCTCTTGTGTGTTTGCCTTCTTTTGAGGACCAGTCTTTTCTTTCGACGACATAGCATCGAAGATAGTCGCCCCCCCCCCATCTCCGATCGCTCTGAGTTTTTCCCCCCCGCTAGTCCATCCCTTTTACTCCTCTCTTCTTCTCTTTTTTCAGCTGCCAGTCTTGCAGGACCGTCCCGGATCCGAAAGATACTCGCGAGACCCCGCCGACCGTCCCGCCCTTTTGGTCCGTCCGTACGTCCCGGCTCCGACCTCCCTCTTACAGTCGCCCGAGGGTTTTTTTTTTATCAGAGGAGTCTGCAGATCCCCCGGTCGGATCTTCCCTGTCCTAACACGCTTCGAGTTCGGTGCTCGCGATCAGCACGTTACTCGCTCTTGGTGGCGGCCCGGGCACGTACCCGCTCTTTTTCCTTTTTTCATCTCTTCTTCTCAAGAACGGTCAGAGCCGCCCTGCCGATCTCTAGCCTCTCTCTTTTGATCGCCCGTGAGAGTGTGCTTCCGACCCCGTGTAAGCGCTCCGTCTTCTCCGTGTCCTCTTCGACGACTATGACGGCGCAATTCTCCTTTTTTCCCTCTCTTCCTCCTCCTTTTTTTTTGAGATATTTTATTAAATTTTTTTTATACCTCCGGTTTCAGTGCATCTCTTTCTCTTTCTTATTCCCATGACGACGCGCGGGTCAAGGCCAGGTCTGCACACGTTTTCCTGGCTCTTGCTCTAGATCGAATCCTTTTTTTCCCCTTTCTTTTTTTCTTCAGAGTTCGTTTCTAAGGGGTAATCTTTGCTTCTCTTACCACCCACCCACTTTCTCCCCCCCCCTCGCTAGAGTGATTCTTTGCGTTCACGAAGACGCGAGCCGGTCCGAGCGGGGTCGCCCAACGTTTCTTTTTCCCTACCCCCTCTTCTATCTGAGAGTGTTTGCGTTCTATTTAAGTAGTAGTCTTCCCTTCTACTGAGTGAACGGGTCCTGGTTTCTCTCTCTCTCTGGCTTTCGCGCTTTTTTTTTTCCTGGCACAGGGGGCGAAGCTTTAGTTTTCCCCTTTCCTCTTTCCTTTCTGGAAAGCCCTCTTTCTAGAGTTTCTCTTTGATCCAGCTTCTTCTGGGAGATGGAGTAGATAAAGCGTGTCTCATAAACCTCTGTGGCCCCTTACCCCCTTCCGGCTTGAAGGTTTTTCTGATTAAGTCTCCCCCCTGCCCTTTCTGCAGGCTGTGCAGATCTCCTCTTCCTGACCGTTCCTCGGAGCCGGGGGTGAAGCGTGAAATTTTTTTTCCGGGTGTAGAGGCCCCCTGCATTCTCGAAATCCTCTCTTTTTTCGCTGCCTGTTTCCCAATTTTGTTCGCACGCCGGCTTTGCTCTATGTCGCGGTACTCCCCCGATGGAAGGTCTAGAGTATAAGAAGATGTGACTTCAGAGCTCTTTTTTTTCAGACTCCTAGGAATCCTTTTCCCTTTTTCCAGTTTGCGAGTTTTTGATCCTTGATATTCTTTGGCCTGGTGTTTCGAAACGATGAATAACAGTCGAGGGCTCTCCCTATCGTTTCCTGTCCCGTTCCTAACCGGACCTCTGCCCCGAAATTTTTCTTTTCATCTTTCCCGGCTTTTCCCCTATCCCTCAACGCGAGTTTTGTATCCCGCTCTTTTAGAGCCTCCCACGGAAAGAGCGATGGGTATGGGCCTGCTTTCGTCCATTGGGTTTAGTTTGAGGTTGACCTTTCCTCATCATCTTTCTAACCCCCCCTGCCATGTCTAGAAGGACTTTTTTCAGAGTCAGGATACCCGGTGGCCGATTAGCTTTCGTCTTTGTTTATATGATGGTGCAGCTATTTCCCTTTTTTCTCTTCCATTCCTCCTTTAGGTTTTTATCTAGGTCCCCTTTTGGGGACCTGGTACCTCGCAGGCGAGGTGCTCTCGGCTATTCTTGGATATTTTCCCGTCCGACTTCTTTTCTTCCCCCCTCCCCTCTCTTTTTGCAAAATAAATATTCACTCGGCAGCGATCCCCAGGTTAGATCGCTGTGCTCTCCGCCTGCCTGACCGTTGTCTTAGACAGGGACAGCGTGCCAGTTTCTTTCCCCCCCTTCTGCCTTTCTTAGTCCCATTAAGATCTCCTGTTGTACGTTTAGTGCTTGTAGAGATAACGTTACCCCTCTCTTGACGTTGTGCTCTTTTATCTTAGTTTTAATTGTTGGATGATTTTTCTCAGTCCTCCTCCCCTCCCCTTCCCCATTCTAATAGTGCCCCCTTTCTTTTCAACTTTTCTGCTTTTTCTTTAAACCAGATAGAAGAGACCCCCCCTGAAGTCCTCTCGATCCGGTCAAGAAGCACAGACTCTCCACATCTCTTTGCACCCCCTTTCGCTTTTGCAAGATTATGGAACGATTCCTTGCCTCTCCCCGGATTTTCCTTTGCCGATCTTTTCCTTCGTCTGCTTTAGGATATTTTTTAGAGCCCCACTCGACTTCTTCTTCCCCATTCCGTAGTAATACCAGCCTGCTTGAGGCCGGTTTCTACCCCCTCGGAGCGTATTTTTTATCTCCCCCTTTTCCTGATCTCCGAACTCTTCTTAACATAGTTGTTTTTTTGTATGATGCGGATATCTCTTATACTGTCTGGTCCACTGTTCTTCCATACGGATTCCTCCTCTTTCAGAGCCTGCCATCACCCTGTCCTCTTCCAAGGATTTAATGCCCACGCCGCACCTCTTTATTGAAGTAGAGTCAATGACGGCAATACGTCCTCGTACTGAAATAGACAAGTTCTCTTTTCTTCGGCCTGTCTCTCACTTTTTAGTAGTCGAGGCCGGCTCACATCGGGAAGTAGGGGCGCACTGCTGCTGTCGTGCTATAGGGCTCCATCTTTCGACCGAGTTCAGTTTCTTCTTCCTCCTTTTTTTTTTTCCTCTTCTTCTCTCGTGTGACTCCACACTTCCAGTTGGGCAACACGATCTACCCGGACAGGGAATTATCTGTTTATCTCTTTTTCTGTCCACAGCGACCCTCCCCCCTGAAACTTCCTACTACTCCCCTGAAAGCTTTGGCGCGTCTTCACCGCTAACGAAGGTAAGTCTGCGTCTTATTTCCGCTACCGCGAAATGACCCCTAGCTTGTTTTTCTCTTTTTTTTTCTCTGCCCTCCTAGGTTGATTGTCCCTTTTTTAATTTAGATCGAGAAAATCTCGGGCCGAGATCTGAAATTTTCCTCTGACGAGTTTGCAGCCTTTTTTTTATCAAAAGGTCTCCGGCTTCCTCTTCTTGGTCCCTATTCTCCCCAGCTTTCTTAGAAATAGAATTCCTCTACCGGGGTGCCCCACCCTCACTCCTTGGCCCAGTCCTGCCAGCCTCCCGTTCTTACCTACATCTTCCCCTTCCCTCCCCCCCCCCCCTTCTTATGAAGATCTTCTGGAAGTAGTAATTGTTTGGAACCCGGCAGTTCGATCATTCCGGGAGGGACATATGATCTTTGCTGGACACTTGATCGCATCCGCCCAAGAGCTCCTCCTCATTGTTGATATCGCCCCCTCAGAGTTTCCTTCCAGTTTTCTCCTCTTTTCACTCAGAGCGCTCTAATAGAGGCGGAACGGTCGAGGTCAGCCTCCCCCTTTTCGCTCAGGAGGGACTGGATCGTTCTCCCCCCTCTTTTTTTTTTCCTTGTCGGTATTTTTTAATAGATTCCCGATCAAGGAGTTCTCACGATTGGGATGCAGCGGGATAGCTTCACGACTGGTCGCACAATTTCTCTCGCCACCTTTCAGCCTGATCCTTTCTTAGGAAGGAGTAGTTTTTTTTTTTTTCCCCGGCCACCCTGAAAGGCTCGATTCCCCCACCGTACATGCCTCAGGACAGGGGGATGCCGACCGAGCTTTTTCTCTTAACCTTGTTCCATCTGCTCACCCCTGAATGCGTGCCGAGCTTTATCAGATCTGCGGTCGAGCCTTTCCTCCCCGGACCCTTCCCGATCCCCCCCCCCCGGCCTCAGACCCCCCTGATTGGTGGCTTCCCCGAAGGAGCCTTTAATTTTCTTCTTCCCTTCGCGATTCAAGAGCGAACTTTTAGGGAGTTTTGTAGGTTCCCTGGTGAGGGACAACGAGGTCGCTCTACCCGCCATCGCTCGGAGTCTCGCCCTTTTCCTGCGCTCGAGTATCCCTCCCCTCGTCCAGGCTCCTTTCCCTTTTTGGAGAGTGTACTTCCCTAGGCATGCCCAGTGCACTACCCAGTAAAAAAGATCTGCCCTCTTTCTCCCCGTCGAGCCCTCCCGAAGAATTCAGCGACTCCCTCTCCCTCTCCACGATCTCACGCTCTTAAAGACCTCTTCTTTTTCGTTTTATTTCAACGCAGAGGTCGCAAAAAGAGTAGGACCCCCCGCCTCGCCCGAAAACAGTGGCCGCGTTTATCGCGATCGTCTCCGCAGCTTTTTGGTTTTCTCCCCCTTTTTGCCTGCTCCTTCCTTTCAACCGTCCATCCCGCGGCTTCCGACCACCAGAGTCTTTCTTCGAAGGGGAGATCTCTCAGAGCCTCGGCGGAATCGCCGTTAGCGTGCTTTCCCCCGTGAAGAAGTAATAGAATACTCTCCAGACTCAGTCCCCCCCCCTTCCCCCTTCTGCAACTTCTCCCCTTTTTTCTCCTCCTACTTTCTACTAATCAGTGTTTTTTCTGCGGCTTTCCGCCATTCTTGTCCTTTTGATGACGAAGTGCAGTCCTAGTCTTAGATTTGCTCCCTCCTTCGTCGTACACGGGTCGGCTTTCCCTGCCCCTTGATCAATGCGGCTCGCGATTTTTTCCCCCCTTCGGATCAAACTTCTTGACGCGGGATGCACGTTTCCTTGTTCGTGTAGCGTGCCCAACAATGGGGCCCAACAACGCGAGCTGTTCGATCGCGAGCACCGACCGCGCCTTTTGCCGATCCCCTTTTCCTGTCCCTCTCGAGGCTGACCTAAATAAAAAACCTCGAGCCTTATCTGCCGCGCGTGGACTAGAGATCTGGGAAATTTTTAGTTTTCGGCGTCACCGGCGTGTGGTCCTTCTTTGTCGCGCTGGCATTCTTCTCTCGTGGTTTTTTTGCCTGCGTCTATGTCCTCCCCTTAACCCGGAACAAGTCTTAAGCTCGAGAGCTCTCGATCCTTCTTTGACACAAACGATGCGCGGAAGTCGGCGACCTGAGCGTTCCCCTCCTTTTTAGGACCGGTCTAAATCGTCAGACCCCCCCCTCCGCATCGGTTGTCCGCGTCTAGCGCTGAGGAGAGACAACCTCTCAATCCTTTTGCGAGATCCCGTTCGCGCGTCCACGATCGACGAGTTCCCTCCTCCGGCGGAGGGGGGGGCCGGGTAAGTCTTTCCCTTTCCGGTTAGAGGATCCTTTCTCCGGGAATCTTGCGATTACTTTCCTCCCCCCACCGAACCCCCCAAATAGCGCTATTGAGAGCCGTCCGAGGGTCTCGCCGCCGTGACTAGAGTAGCAAGTCAGCCCTCCGCCGGGCCCTTCCGAGTTCTCTAGACGCGTTTGGACCTCCCCTCTCTTTTCCCTCCCCCTTTGCGTTTTTCCCAGACTATACTCTTTAAAGAAAGGACCTGATCGATGCTCGAACGTGAGATAGACGATGTCCTTGTTTTTCCTTCTCTCACCCCGATCCGCTTCCCTCCCCCCTCTCTTGAAGGGGAACTGGATAGTCCTTTTCCCCCCCCCTCCGCTGTTCAAACTGCGGTGCCCCTCTCTCCGCCGCCTATCACTGGATCGGGACTCCGTCCGCTTCCGACCGCGAGGGCGTTCGCTCGGCGGGAGTCCCCAGCGGCCTTCGCGTTGAATTTTCCCTTCTCCTCTTTGTTTAGGGCTTGGACCTTCCCTCCTCAGGGAGCCGCAGAGTTTTCTCTAACCGACTCGCGCCGTCTTTCCCTTCCCGGGTGCCTTTTATGTTAGCTGTTGGGAGGGACGTGGCTTTGAACGCTCTGCCCTAGACGGCAGGACGCCCCCCGGTAAGGATGAATTGTTCCCCGGCGTACCTCCCCTCCCTCCCGGCTAAGGACAGGCGCTGTGCTGGGACTTTTTTTTGTCAAAGGGCTCTCCCCTTTGCACTATTTCGGCGGTGGAATCCAACGCGGTGATCACAACACCAACCCCCCCCCCGTCCAACCCTTCGTCCTGACTCAACCCCCTCTAGAGAAGAGTAATTTTCTCATGTATCTCTTGGCAACCTTGAGGAGGGCCGTCCCTGCGGCGCCGTTCTAAGCCAGACGACGAGTTCTTCGCCAACTGCTTAGTGGCGCCGAGTCTCCTGTTTTCCTTCGTGGTGTCGTTCCGCTCACGAGCTTTGCCTTAGTCGTGATCGGAGGTGTGTTCCTTTGAGCTTCGTCCCCCTCCTCCAGAACAGAATCAGTTTTTTTTTTTTTTCGTCGCGTGGAAAACTAGATGAGACGCCAGCCACAACCGCTGTACGCTCTCCATGGCGGTTCCAGCGGCGGCTACTCCTGCAGCCTTCCCCTCCGAGTTTTCCGTCTGCGGTGAGCACTGATCATTGCTTCTTCCTTCTAGCTCCGATACGAGCTTTTTGATGAGCTTGCCGGCGCGCCTTCTCGACGTACAGGTTGGTTTTTCCAGTTCTCCTCAGCTCGGCCGTTCATCCGGAAGTTTTGCTCCCCCGATGACAGTGTCTTGGACGTCCATGACTGAAGAACTCTCCCCTCTCCGTTAGTTTTTTGAGAGAGCTGCGGCACGGACTTCTTTCCGGCCACCTTCTTCACTTTCTCAGTGACGTTTCCCCCTTTTTGAGGCCTGCAGGCGGGAGGACTTCCCACGCTCCTGGGCGACGTCGAGTCCGGGCGCGGCAAGCCTCGCCGCCCTCCCTCCTGCGTCTTCGCCTTGCGGTTCCGCGATTGCGGGCGCGCCGCCAATTTTTTTTTTTTTTTTCCCAGGAAGGCTGAATTTGGGGGGGCGGGTGGAAAAAAGGTTTGGGGGCCCATGCAGTCCTTTACCGTGCAGGGTGACTGCGTTTTGAGTAGGAGTTTTTTCTTTTTTTTCATCGCTGTTCCCCTTCCCCCTCCCTTTTTGTCGATCTCGACTTTGATAATTTCTTCTCTTGCTGTGGCGTAGAACCTTCTGCTCGACCAGAAGCCCCACGTTAATCCCCCTTTCTTTTTCGGGATGCTAGTGACAAGCTCACGCCGAACAGTCTGCCGCGTGATCTCCTTCCAAGCACCAGCTGTTTTACCCCTTCAATAGCCTGGTGTAGAAGGAAGTCCTTATTGGCGGGAGCCCCAGGGCGGGTCAGCGTGCGATCGAAATTACCCGGCGCCCGATTCTCCCCTTTTCTCAGGTCCTGCCATCTTGCAGGGGAGGCAACCTTTGCCCTCTCTGGTTTCTCGCTGCCTGCGCGTTTGCCGGATCCCGCCTCCGCCCGAGGAGCTCGCAGAGCGACCCGGGGTTTGCCCAACTCCTAATACACGCGTTCCTGCTTACTTTTTTTGCTGTCACCGACCTCTTTCCATCAACCCACTCGACGACGGCAACCGTGCCGTATCCTTCGCCTGGCCAGCTATTTTGCAGGTAAGAGCGGGTTGACGGACTTTCCCCCCTTTTTTCCTTCGCAAGAACGCCAAATTTCCTTCTCCGGACAGCAGGTCCCTCTCCCAGCGCCAAGAGTGGCCAGCATTCATCCGCCCTCGCGTTCAAGGATTTTTTTCTTTTGCCGAGGAGCATATTCTTGACAAAGCAGGTTGTTTTTCCTCGGGGGGGGGGTAATTCGGCACACCGATAACGGGTTTTCCCCGCTCCTGGGATGTTTAGTTTCTACCCCGAGCGGCAGAGCGACACTTTTTTTTTCTCCGTCAGTGGGTTCTCTGCCCACATGCCACCTGAACAGTCTTCTGGAAGGACACGGAACCTGCCGTGAGTACGCGCGTCCGTCCCATTTTCCGAACAAGTTCCCGCTTTGCCTTTCTTGTGAACTCGTCCAAGCGCAGCTCGCGCCGTTGTCGATCATGTCATCGATCGGCTTAGGAATCTGACGGAACTGCCCTGACTTCCTCGTTGTGGCCCCTTTTCCCTTTCGCCTCGACGAAAGGGCTGACGTCAGTTTTCTCTTTTTCGTGCGCGCCATGCGCGACGCACGCCGGACACGTCCTCCTTCTAGGAGTCGGGGCGACGAGGTTGAGGACTTCTGCTCGCTAGAACGGAAGCGGCCTATTCTCTTGTGGTGTTCCGCTCCGGACCAGTACCGGGATCCTCTCGACCCCGTGTTCCGGCCGCGGCAGCCACCGGCAGTCCCACCCGCGCTCCCTCTATCGCCTCGAAATCGATCCCTTTTTGCGAGAGAATTCATATCTTCCTTTGCGGCAATATAGGCGCTTTACAGTTCCTCTCCTCGGCTTTGCTACCCCGGTCAGGAGAGTACCGCAGACCAAACTCGCGCGTCTTCCGTTGCTCGCGTCAAATTTTTTGGCGTGGTACAATTTGTGGGGCACGCTCCTATCCTTTTTCCCCTGGCCCACGAGGGCTTCTAAGGTGGTCCTGCTCTTTGCCGGGCGATCTCGTCAAGCCATAGGAGGATCGCCAAGTGAGAGTGTGTACATTTCCTTACCCAGTGTGGCGACTGCTCCCTAAAGAAGATGAAAACCTTATAAGGCGCTTTCCCTCCTCTTCGTCCCTCCTATCTATCTTTCTCCTCCTTGTGAGGTAGGAGCCGCCATGAGTCGTTCGCCTGATGAGAAGTGCAGCGATTCGAGCCGATGACCGCCGCTCGGTCCGCGTTCCCTTTCCAGGTCGCACACTCCGTCTTTTTCTGATAGAGATTCCTTAAAGTTGACCTGCCTTTTCTTCCCATCTTTATGCCGGGGTAAATCTGGGGAGTATGAAACATTCCCCACGCTCGAATGAAGGTGCTGCTACGAGCCCCCCTCCTCCGCGTGCGTTGTTCGGGCGGCCCCAAGACGAGGTAACTCCTCTCGAGTACCTACCGAAACACCTCTCTTTTTATATCGTGCTCCAGTGAGCTCTTTTCCGAAGTCTTCTTCAGCCACCCGTCGTTCGGCTGGTAGAGACGATGGAGGAGAGCGCTGGTTTGGACGCGCTTTTTGTCGCTGCCGGCCCCCAGCCTTGGATCATGTACGAGGTAGGGGGGCACGCCTTTTTGTGATCGGCAGGACGGAGCGTCCTGATCGGGCTGATTTCCCCTTCGCTGCTTGTTCTCCCTCGTCGGCCTAAACCTTACCAGCGGTTGTTTTCTTGCGTTCTCTCTTCGATAACTGACCGGATGAGCCGTTTTTTTCTTGCGAATACGTTTATCCTCCGCTTTCTACCCTTTTCCTTTTCCCGAGAGGGGTGAGATTCCTTCGGGCCCCGAGGGCGCTTTGTCCGCTGCTATACTTTTCCGCTTTCCCCCCCTCTCCCTTTTTTCATATCGTTTCCGTCCCCTTCCGAGGCGTGAGAGTTTTAAGAGTCTCGGCCGGCCGGGCTTCTCGAGGTCGCGGTCAGTCCTCCGCCCCGGCCGCGGCGCTCAGACCTCTTCCTTTTCCCCATTAACTGCACTTACGGAGCGAATCTCACACGGTCGCTGCTCCTCTTTTCGTCTATTGGCGCTCGACGCGTCTTTGAGCCCCCTCTGCCAGCCCAGGCGCGGCACGAACGCCGTGATCGGGAGAACCCCGCCCGCTTTCATCCTTTCTCCTGACTAGCTGCGCTCCGTCTGCCTTTTCGGCTGCACGAGCGTTAAGTAACTAGCTTCTTATCTGGCGGGATCGCCGCCAACGATTGCCATACTGGCGATAGTCCCTGCTGTCCCCCGATTTTTTTCGTTAGGCTAGGAGGGCCCTGCGCCTCCTGACCTCCAAGAGGTCTGATCCACGCTTGGCGTCCGGGTACTGGTGGCCAGTACCCCTTGGTGTCTATTCGGTGACGAGCTTAGCGGGGAGGCTTCGAGGTCTTCGTCTTTTTGCACCGGGTCCTCGCGACGGAGAGGAATACCGGCGATTAGTCCCTTTTCCCTTTTTCCGGATCGATTTTCAGGCTAATCGGGACCTCCGCCCAGGTTCGCGCGCGCGGCGTAATAGCATAGCTTCTTATTCTTGAGGTCCTTTCGCCCGCGGAGCCGTCTCATTGCCTTCTTTTTTCTTTCGAGGAGGTGTTGGCAGATCTGGTGAGTCTTGCTGTCGGATCCCGAGCTCCTTTGATGATAGATGGCGTTCCTGTCGGGGTAGAGTGGAGAGTTTCGACCTCCTAATCCCAGTCTCACTGATTCTGAGCTTCTAGTGTGCCCCTGCTTGGTACCCTAGAACCGGACTTCTCCACAACGTCTTCCTCTTCACTCCCCCCTTCGGCATTCGCTGCGCCATGGAAGATGCAGCCTTCCAGAGTGTACCCCCCTCCCTTAATCGTTGCGGAACGCAGCGCTCCTCTTCGCCCTGTGCTATAGAGCCGTCTGTGCGGCGGCTGCCGTGCGGCCGGACTTTCAACTTTCTCCCCGTGGCGCGTGCACCTACGCGTTCATTCCTGCCGGGTGAGACGAGCAAGCGGAGGCTCGATGGACAGTGCGCCCTCTCAATTATCTTTCCTCATCTTCTATCTTTTCCTCCTCCTTTTGGGGGGCCCCGAGGCGATCTGGTTCGTCCCGCCACTCATCCGCTCGCATCAGAGGAGCGCCGGTCTCACCCGGGTCCTATGCCTGCAGGCGTAGCAAAAGGCACGAGAGTGGAGCGAGAACTACTAAGCAACAGCCAGACCAGGCATCGTATTCCCAGTGCGACTCGTTGCTCGTTTTTTTTTCGAGACTTAGAGTTCGGATCTGCACCTTCCTTCGGGGGACCCTAGTTGGATTGCAGTGCCTGATCAATGCGCAGCGGGCCTGGAAAGGAAGGGGTTCGCTTTCATGGCGTCTTGGTCCTTCCTTTCTCATTCTGTTATAGACCACGCCGAATCAGTCACACGATCCGACGCGCTGACTGCTTTTCGGAGTTCTTTGGCGGTTGAACCGCTCACCTTCGACCCCCAACTCTGCCTCTCAAAGCGATAGGGAATGCCGATCACGCCGCGCCAATTGATGCGCGTTATAGACGTCCAAGCACCGCTGGGGTCATCACGAATAGCTGCAGGTGAGACTGCTTCCGAGGGGGTTCCCTTCCTCCCCCTTCCCGGTTTTTAACACGAAGAGACCCTCCTCTGGGGCAGCGACCCTTGCAGGCGGAGAGAGGGAGTGAGGGCAACCGTTCAGGTTTCTCGTGCCTCCGTTCCCTCCCCCCCCTCCTAGCTCAGATTTTTTCGAGGGTGGGGTAAACGCAGCCTTGACCTAGAAGGCCTGCCTCCTCCCCCGTTTCTTTGAATATGTCCCCCCATTTTCAAGACTTAAGGACTGCCGGCGGGCCAATGCGTCTGAGCAGGTTCACCTGCGTGTGACCATTTTTTTCCCCTGGACCAGACTACGAATTTTTCAATTCCTGTCCCGAGTCCTCGAAAATCGCGCGGCAGCGTGGCGGGCTTTAAATAAGAGAGATAACCTCGCGGCCTCTTCCCCTTCTGGAAGCGTATTGGAGCGGCGTTTTTGTCTCTGGATCTCTTGCTGAGATTTGGTCATTCTGCCCGATCCCTTTTTTATCCCTGAATACGGGATGGCATCGGATATTCCCCCCTTGAGTCCCGCCTTCCGTTTCCGCTAGCAGCGTATGGATCCCCGTGCGGCTAGTTATGACCAGGCGCTGACGCTCTGAAGTGCCACCTGACTTGACCTCGTAGGAAGTGAGCGAAGAGTTTAGTGCTGACCGCTTCCCCCTCCCTTTTTTTTCCCCTCGGATTTGCATCGGCCCCAGTTTCGCGAGTTCTGGTGCTCAGCGGCCGTGCTTTTTCCGTCACTTCACACCTGCTTTCCCCCGGCCCTCCTTTTCCTTCCTCTTTTGTCCCGACTGTTTAACGCACGGCTCTTTTCGCAGGTTGCGAGAAGCGACTCTGCCGCGACAACCGGATGACGTAGAGTTTTTCTTTCCATCCCCGAGGTTGAGAACGGGCTGCGGCTACGACTTTTTGCTTTTGCTCGAAGAGATCTCCGAATCGTCCTTGGCGTGTTCCCCCGCACTCGGTCAGGGCCTTCGCACCTTTTTTTTTTTTCGGCCGCAAAGCGCAGGGCCTTACCACGATCTACCCTCTATCGCGTTTTCGACTTTTACCCCCGTCACGCACGGTTTTAATCTTCCCTTCAATTCTTCTCCCTTTCCTCCTTCTTTTTAGGAGTTTAGTTTCTTTCCCTCAGATTCGCTACCCTCTATCTAGAAGAAATCTCCGGTGCTTCGTTTCCATCCCTCTCGAGAGCGTTTTTTCTCTTGTTGTTTTATTCCGTTTTTCTCCAGGAGACCCAGTGAATACACCTTCTTCTTACCACTCCAGTCAGCTTATCCCCCTTCGATTCTCGCAGGCATCTTTCGTTTTTTCCCCGCCGTGAGCGTGTTGACCTGAATTGACGCTCTTCATTCGAGTAATACTCCCTTCACTTCCCCCTCCTTTCCTCGGCATTCCGTGATCTTCTGAATCCAATATTATTTTCTGATCGAGTAGGGACGCAAGTTCTCCCTGCGCCTCCCGCATTCCATCTATTCTGTGACTTTGACCTGGACCGACGCGCGCGTAACACGGGGTCAGGCCCTTTCTCCCCTCTCCGGGCGTCCTTCTCTTCCTTTTAGATAGTACCCTCTTCTTTGGTCCTTCCCGTCGCGGCTTCAGGTGTAGTGCGGCATAGTGCAAAAAAATGTCTCCCACGCGCTGCTGCAGCGTGCTGATTCGTTTATGAAAGAAGACGCGCGATTTTCCTCGCTAGACGAAGTTGAATAAGGCTTCCTCTCCTGTAACCTTCCACTAAATATATTTTCTCTTCGTGAGCACGTGTTCCGTCCTCTTCTGCCTCCACCCTTCAGTGATGGGTCGGAGGGTAGAGAGATAGTTTTTTTTCAGTTGTTTTTTCTTTTTCGCCGGACCGTAACCCCTGCTTAGAGATAATGGACGGTATCTTCACACGCCCTTCCTTTTTCGTTCGCGGAATTCGATCCTTTTTTTTCGCGAGGTTATGTTTTCAGAGAATTTTTTATAGTACTACAAACTAAGTCCGCTTGCTTAGGAGCGGCGGTTGACGCCAATACTATCCTGACGGAGTCATAGTTAGTGCAAGTTTTTCCACTATCTACTAGTTAGTCTTTCAGATTTCTCTTTCTGCTGCCTGTCAGCTTCTTCTGAGAGGGTTCTGATAGATCGCAATCGAAGTGAGAGATTTTTACCCCTCTCAAGAAGTGACCTTGATTGCGGTCCGCAATCCGAAGTTCTTCGGCTCTGTCTTCTTCCTTTTCATTTTTCCCCCATTCAAGAGCCAGACGTAACGCCCTTCCCCGGCTAATAACTTATTTTGCGGCTCTTCTTTGCCCCGCAGTGCGGCTCCGTTGAGCCCGATCCTCTGATCCCGGCGCGGCAGGAGTTTTCCCTGTCCTCTGACCCTTTTTTCATAACCTGATTAGAACTTTCATTTTCCTTGAAGATTTTGCCCTAGCCTGGCGTATCGGCGTGAGGGCCGTCCCCCCACGGATGTCCTCTTCTTTGTGCGATCTCTTTTTTTCTTCTTTCCGTTCCGTCGTCTCTTTCCTAGGGTTGTTCAGCCCGCTCTGAGCCGAAGCGAAGTCGAGCTCTTCCCGTTGCGACGGCTCCGGCAGGCCTTCTTCTCTCTTTTTGTAGATGGACCCCTTTTCCCCTTTTTTCCCCCGACAAGTCGTACGCTCTAGGTATTGGGCGGGCACCCCGGTATCGCTCCGGCGAGGCTATCCTGTTGAGGAGGGGATCTCTTCCTATTTCTTCCCTCCTTCCCCCTGATATTTTATACTTCTTTTTTCTTCCCAGCGGACATCCCACGCAGGCCGTCTTTTTCGCCTTTACCGGCCCTCCTCGCCCGCCTGGAGGAATAACCCTCTTTTTCATCTATTTCTTCGACTTACCCTTTCTTTTCGGAGAATTTTCTGACTTTGATTTCTTTTCCCCTTTTATGGTGAGCTTCACAGAGATTGTCTGACTTTTGATCTTTATACCTGAGTTGTAGGGACCTTTTTTATGCCCTGCCTCCTTCAAAGCCCTCACCGCGATCCTCTCGAGATAGTGGTGCCGTTCTTCGGTTGTCGACTCACGCGATGATAACCCCCCCTCTTACTTATAACCCTTGAACCTTTTTTTTCTTTATGTCCCCTTTTTTTTGCGTTCCCCCAGCTCTTTAAAGAGAGTTGCCAGAGGAAGAAGTCAGATGTTTCTCTCTGGCACTGGACCTCAGAGACACTTTCCTAGAGCCCCTTCGTCCTTTTTTGGCTTGAATTCTCTCGAAGATCCCTTTTGAGATGCAGTACTGCAGACTAGGCCTCTATGACCGATCCTGACCTCGGACTCTCTTTACTTTTTGGACGACCCCCTTCCCTCCCCTATATTCCATCCTCCTCTTTTTTGTTTTTCTAGATGGCTACCCTCATGTATCGTAAGCCCTTTCCTCGATTATTTGCTTTCTCCCTGGTCTGTCGACTTCTGAAGGGCTTTCCTGCCCACAAATTCTTCCTCAGCGGCCTCCGCCTTTCCCGCCAAATCGAAGACGATAGTATACCTTGCTGCTCTAGTGCGGTCTATGCGACCTATCTTTTCCCCTCCCCCCTTCCTTTCTTATTCTTCCCAGTTTTTTGCAGGTCATATAGACAGCGAAGCGGCTGGTCGTGGGTAGTGAGGTATTTTTCCTCTCTGTTGGTTCTTCATCTTTTAGAGAAAGCCGATCCCTCAGACGAATTTTATTTTGGAATGGCGCGACCTCCCATTTCTGAACCGAAAGAAGAAGTCCCATCCCCCCCGGAAATTCAGGATTCTCCCCATACAGACTTTCCCCCCCAAGGTTTGATCAACCATTAAGACGTCTTTTCTCCTTTAATAGTCATGGGCACGAGATTCCGAGCCTATTGACCTGACTCATTAATTCTTCTTTTTAGGGGACTTTTTTCCCCTTCATCCCCGTTACTCCTGATCCAGAAGAAAATGGGGATGGATGAAGTCAGATTCCCATCCTCGTTATTTCTTGAACACCCTGCCCTTTGGGTAGACATGCCCTTCCGAATGACCCCTGGACTCCCGAAGACTCTCCTTCTCTTCGATTGGTGCCCCGGGCCCAGCCCCTTTTCATATGCTAGTCTGAATATGAATGTGATCATCTTTCCCCCCTACATCTTCCCTCTGAACGACCCTTACTTTCGAGCTTTTCAACAGCCCACTTCTTTCGAGCAGTCAGGCGGTTTTGGGAGGGGTCCCTTCCATCTGATATTAAGACAAATTCCTTCCAGAAGGACCTTCTCGAGGAAGTTTTTCCCCGATTCCCGCTATCTCTTCACGACACCTCTAGCAGTAATGGCTCCCTCCTTTTCCCCCTCTTCCTTTAAGAGAGAGGAGAGAGGTGCATTGATTCCCCTCCTGGTTTGACAGATTACCCCCCCCCCCTTGCTTCCCGCGACGGGTCTTCCGAGGGATCGTTTTTTTCTTTCCCCCCTTTTGACAGCAGAGGAGTTAGGCAGTCGAGTAGAGCCTTAGCCTTTGTTTTCTTCTGGCGGCCGGACACTTCTCTTTTCGTTACCTTTGGCCTGCCTTTTTAGACGACGACCCGAGGGTCCAGAGGATGGCTGACCTTCAACGAGTTTAAGAGTCTTTTTACATCCCTGTTGCCATCCTCCTTTTTTTGTTCTTGGCAGGATCATCCTTTTCAGAGAACCCTTAAACTGCTTCTTCACAAATTTCGGCTTTCTTTATCATCGTCGACGTGCGTTGAACTTTTCTCCCGGTCAGTCTCGTCTTGAAGAACCGACACTAGGGGTTTGCCCGGGGAGGTTTAAAAAGATTCTCGCCAAGACCTCTCCTCTATCTTCCCCTAGCGTCGAGAGATCTCCTCTGTGTTTTCCTCCCGAGCCTATCTCTCCTTTCTCTTTGGTCTCCCGTCCCCCCCCGCCGCGATCGCAAGATCTGGACCTCCGACCCGTCCCGCCCCCCTTTTTCCGCGTTTTCCTCTCCCTCCCCTAGCTACCAGCGCGTCCCCGTTCTTTTTTTGGTCTTTTCTCTCTGAGCGAAACCCCTCGTTCTGTGCCGCCCCGCCACTGCGCCGGTGTTTTCCTAGCGATAAGAAAGCTCTTCAGTGGTGGTTCCTTTTTTCCGATAAAATCGCTTTTTGACAAAGATACCAGTCTTCTCAATCCAGGTAATGTTCAGAGTTTCTCGAAGTCATCGGCAGGCGCCCGGATGTGTGCGATGTCTTCCCCTTTACGCGCAGCGTTCGTCATCTCTCAACGGAATCCGCGCGAAATTTTTTCTTTCCTTTATCTTCTTTCCTTTTCCTCCGATGAGAGAATAGGCTAATCCTTTCTCGGTCTCCGAAGTGCAGCGAGTCGTGAGGCTGACGACGCTCTGCGTACACGTTGGCCATTGTAGAAACAGTTCTCCCGGCCGTCTTCGATGCTCTGAGATCGTCCTTCCTTCCGACGTTAGGAAGAAGCGGATGCTTTCCCTTCGTGGAGCTTTGCCCAACAAGGGTCCCAGTCAGCCCCCTCTCCCCTCGCGTATCCGATTGTTTCGTCTCGCGCCTCCGACGGGGGTGCCTCAGAGGATGACGGCCGCCCCACCCTCTTCATCGTGCGCTCCGTTCTATAGATTGGATGTCGCTCGCGTCTTTCGGAGGGTCGGCGATCGGGGGGCTCTTTCTTCTTTTTTCCGCGACCGGTAAACCAGGATCGAGGATAATGGACCTGAGGTTTTTTCTCCTGGACCATCCCAGAGGCGAATCTTCGTTCCGGCGAGAGATAGATCGAGGAGATGCCTTTCCCTCCCTGGCACGCGTTTCGTCCCCCTTCTTCTACCACTATTACGGGGCAGTTTTTTGCCGCGAGTCGTTTTTTCTCTCCCTGTCGAGATCCCGTTTTCGGAAGACTCTTTTCGTCCTTTTCCCTCTCTTCTTGTGGTTACGCTCGTGTTGTCTTTCTCTGAGTTCTGAAGAATCATTTTTCATGATCTGATAGCAAATAGAGCGCTCTTCTTTTTTTAGGGTCCTAGTTCTATCTTACAAGCGGGTTAATCGTCGGCCCCTAAGTCCCTTTCTCTTTGGCACCCAGAAGCCTGCTGACGCAGGGGCAACGAAGCCCGCTCTCCACTTATCCGGATGCGCTGCTTCCTCCCTTTGCGATCCCTCGCCGGTGAGCCCCTTTTTTCCCAGCGACTTTCAGTCCGCAAAGTGGTCTTTCCTGGCCGATGCCCCGCAGCGTAATAACCTGCTGTGTTCATCCCTCCAGATCTCGCAGAGGGCCCCTTTTCCTTCTAATTAAGTACTGAGGGCGTTATCCGATCTGCGAGCGCCCAAAAAGCTAGCTTGCGACCTCCCTCATGATTGTAGCTACGGTGGGCTCGTTAGTTTCGATCTCCCTTGGAAAAACCCTTCCATCAGTTCTGCCCGCCGCGGACCTGCTCGAGCAGGCAAGGCATGACGGCCCGTTTTTTGTCTTCGAGGGGGTATGGACGATTGCGTCTCGCCCTAGGTATTTGAAGCTATCCGTCCGGAGAAGTGGTTGCCCCCCGGGTACCTCGCGACGGCGGGAGAGGTCCCTGCTGTTACTCTCGGCCCGACAACTCACTCAGAGGTCGTCCCTTCATTGAATGCCCCCCCAAATCCCCTCGATCTCCGTCGTCCGTTCTCGATCGCCGGCTAAGGAGGAATCGTTGCGTCGTTTTTCCCTTGTTTTCCATGTGAGACATTCTTCGCCTTCCTTCCTTTTTTTTACGGCTAAAGGAAGCGGGCCGGGAGGAGCTTCGGATGCCGTAACAGTATGAATAGGAGTCGTGCGTTCTGTGGAGAGTCTAGCTCCATAAACTCTCCCATCTGATCCCTCGGTGGTCTTCTATATCTTTGTTGCCCCGAGTAAGAACCGTGACGATCCTTTTACACCCAGTTTATAAGAAAGCGACCTCTTTTTCCTTCTTCAGACCCTGGTCTCCCTTCTAACGGGTAAACCTTCTTCAGATTCGTAGCGGTCCCAGCGGACCTGAAGTGAGCTTCTTTAACCTACTCTCTTTCCCAGAGAGTACTTTTTTTTCCGTCTCGGACTTTTAAGTTCTATACCTGTTTTGCGCTTGGCCGTCCCGCCGCCTTCATTCGCTTGTGAGCCCGGCGTGACGCGGAGGCTCGCTGACTTTTTTTGTCCGACTTCCTTTCATATCATTCCTCCTCCTGTGTTTTGTTTCTCTCTAGTAGGTGGATTCCGGCCAATGTCCTAGCTCTCCTCGCGTCTGCGGTCTACCCGTTTTCCCTCTTCCTCCTGCTTTTGCCAAGCTATCTCTCATGAGTACGGCCTTTAGCAGCGTCATCGAATGTGTATCGGTCCCATGAGATCGCCGCTCTCCCCTCCTTCTAGAGGATGTTCCTGCCACACTTAGGCGTCTGGGAAAGAAGGCTCAGTTCTGAATGGTCCGGCGGACGGCCTTGTTCTTTCTTCTTTTTTTGGTCGGCGTCTTCTTTCCCCACGTTTTCTTTTTCCGTCTTGACGCTGGTGTTTCTTTCCCTCTTTGACCGATACTCGACCCGCCTGAGCCGATCACGACTTCCCGGGCAAGGTTCTTTTCCCCTCTTCGGACTCCATCGTCGAAAAGCCCCCTGGACTGGTTTTTTTCTAAAAGATGCGAGTTTTCTCGACCGTCTTTAGAATTCCCCTCTTGGAATTGTCCCTCCTCTCTTTCCTGAACGTACTACGTACTTCATGAACGGGGTGGGATGCAGCTATGCCTAAGCGATTTCTTGATTTCTTCTGGTGCTCAGCTTTTCACTAGGTACAAGCAGGATCCCCAATCGAAGAGAGACAGTAAGAATGTACAAGGTAGTTCACCTTCATCCGGTCTGAGGCGTCCTTGATATATTCTATCTTTTGCCAGAA
>Ga0179593_1504812_pt1 | contig 24774 bp, 23 predicted proteins | sample CZODoug2_1_08_16_FD_185931 | JGI IMG/M metagenome (GOLD analysis project Ga0179593, IMG submission 185931) | Vadose zone soil fungal communities from Angelo Coast Range Reserve, California, USA - CZODoug2_1_08_16fungal (PacBio error correction) | ecosystem: Environmental > Terrestrial > Soil >... | reverse complement strand
TTATTTCTGCCACGAGGCTTTCCCCCTGCTGACTCTCATGTGAGCATTGTGAATGATGATGAATCCCCATTCTTCTCGGTCAAGACTTCTTCTTCCTTATGCAATGCTCAACAGTGACAACACGAAAGAGTAGTTCCTTTGCATAAGTGTCGATCGTTTTTTAGGTGATCCTTGTTGTTCACTGGGTAAAGGTGGGCGTATATTTCCTTTTTTTTTTCAGGTCACGGGGCGTTTTTTTGCTGTTTGTACTCATCTTTCGTGTTGGACGCGGTTTTCTGATACCCTTAAGCTCCGGAGGGTACCCAGATCTATTATGGCTTTTTTCAGTGATCGTCGGGCCTACGGCCCTCCTTTTTTTTGTTTCTCCCCCTCCCCTGCGAGTTCTGGTCCGCCCCCCACGCTTTTGATTTTCCAACCCACGTTTTGAGTGTTTAACGAACGACCTTTGTTCCCGGTCCACTGTTTTATGGCCAACACACAATCTGCCGGTTTTGTCTTTTTTACATCTTGCTGTTTTTGTTGAGTGTTTGGGCGTCAGTGGTGTCCTCCCATTTTTTGCTGGGAGAATTTTGGTCCCCTCATTTTACAGTGCGAACGGTACTTAACTGGTTTTGCTACCCCCCCAACGGACTCCCACGATTATGAGCGGGGGCCCAGACGGACCCTGTTCGAACCTTTTTATGTGCGCCGTAGTTCTTTGGCACGCACCCTTTTGCAGTTTGTGATCCGCGCTCGGCAGCGTCCTTTCTTAGCACCTTGCGGGTCCGGGTCCCAATCGGGTTTTTCCTCCCTGGTACGTCGTCGTTCGTACCACGCTTTGACTGATTTGTCTTCCCAGCACTTCTCTGACGTTTGACTTTGGACATAGGGAAGATCAAGGACCGCTTCTTAAAGCGGGTCTCCCAGATGACCGGCTCTTTCTTTATTGCCATTCGTCCCCTCGGCTCCTACTCGAAACATTCTTTACCCCCCGTACATTTATTCCAACGGTCCGATGCTGGGAAACCTGGATTCCTACTTGTCTTTTCGCCATACAACTTCAACGCCAAACCCAGTCAACCCGTTTCTTTTCTTTTTTTCTGGTTCCTCGTTGCTTGGAAGGTTCCTGGTCTTCATTTCCTTGAGTCCCGGCCACCTGGCTGTTTTTAGTTTTTCTGGCTTCCGCCGACGCCAACCCTGGATCCTTGATGCGGGCGAATCTGGCGAGTCTGCTCCAACAGCTACCACTCGGGCACGGAGGACCTAGTTTTTCTTTGTGGGCAAAACTACCGTCTGGTTTCACCATGTTGTTCGGGCCCCACGCCTTTTTTTGTTCCCCCGGCACTCCGCCGTGTTACCGGTTGGGAGCAACTCTACCCCCCCCTGACAATATAGGCGGCCTGCGTCACCCTCGCACAAATACCAGAGTGCTGTGCCCTGATTACACCCCGCGGCGACCCCCCGTCTTTTGGCCCTTTTTGCTGTCAAGGCTCCAACTTAGATTCGTGGTCGTGACGGGTTTTCACTGGGAAACGACTAACATGGGCCGGACTCGGGGAACCCCCTTTCGGCCTCCGCTCCGCAGTGTGCTCCTTTTTTCCTAGGAAGAAAGACCGCCGGGCGAATCCTCCAATCGCGTCATGTTTACATTTAATTAAGAGTGAGACCTTGTTTTTTCATTGGGGATTTGTTGGATTTCTTTGATGGTCTATCCCTTCTGGCCTCCTTCCAGTGAAAGACCTGTGTGGAGGGGCCTTGAAAAAGGCTTTCCGTTTCAACACCTTGAAGGCTGCCTTAGCCTCTTCCTCCATGCCCCCTTCGGAAATTTTCATTGACATTCGTCAGTTCCCGATGAAGGACCACGCGTCGGCCGACCTTTTATTCTTTTTGCATCCGTGCCCCTATGAGTATTTTTTTTATGGTACGTGAGGGGGGGTTCGGGTTTAGTCCCCAGCGACCCGCCCTGCACGGCGCTGTTTTCCACGGTGTTCTTCCCCCTCTTCCCCTGCGGTTTCCGGTTGGCAAAACCCGTTGATTGGCCGTTTGGCACTTTTTTTTTTTCTGTGGGCCAGCCCGAAAGCCGCCTTCTTTCTTTTTTGCGGAGTCCCCCCCCCACATGCATTTTTCTGACCCTTCACCTAAAGCCTGGCCAATGGGTGGGCTGGGCACTTTTCTTTTGAGCGGTCCTTGACCCCGATGGCGCTCACCAGACTCAGGTTCGTGCCGTCCACAGTGACCCACGCTCAGTTCACCCTGCGCCTTTTCCGCTGTGCATTTTTTTAGCTGCAAGTGAGCGGCCTGCTTTGGTTCTCTTCTACCTGTGGCTGAATGCCGGGAAAACTATTTTTCGAGTTTGGTAACCTTTTTTTGTGGTTTTCCCTGTATTCAGTTGCTGGTGCGTTTCTAACACCAAGCGGGCTCGGTTTTCTTTCTGGTGGCTGGGCAGCCTAACTCCTTGACCGCCGCCAGGAGATCCGCCGGTTTGCCCCGAGGACCGTTCCCTTCGATCCGTTACGGTCCTCTGGTGTCCTGTTGCGGGATCGGACCGGACCCCCAAGTGACACTACGGGCCGTTGGTTTTTACTTCCTTTGTGCTGTCTGGCATCCACGCAGATGAACCATAGTTCACGTTTTTTTTTTTTCTCCCTTGCTCTGACTTCTTGAGGACCCCGTGGGGGATTGTTTTTTAGTTTTAAGCGCACACGGTGCTATATCAGGCAGCACTAAGCGACTTATTGCCTGCACAACTTTCGTCGTTACAAACGATCCCGATGGTTCGAGTTCGGCTGGCACTTTCTGATTTTTTTTTTCTTATTTTTTCCGCCGGCCACCGGGAAGGGTGATGGATCATTTGTGGACGCCGGCAATCGCTGTTTTCCGTTTGTAAACCTGGAGCAATGTCGTTTTGGATCTGCCTTTAGTTCTCTTTTTTTTTTGATGGGGCGTTCGGGGGAGGCCAAAGAACCTCTTCGCTGAACGTCGTTCTCTTTGGTATTCTTTTTTCCTTTACGAAACTTGTGTTTTCTTCGCAGACGGGGCGTCCCTGCTCTACTTCACCTGCCTCACCCCTTGTTTCCCTTTCTTGCTTAACCCTGAGCATTTTGACCCAAAGTCTCCTCCCTTGCCGACGGCCGTGATGATTTAGCAAAAGATGCAACCGATCTCGGGGCCGTGCCGTTTTTGGCCCACCGTTTTCCCCCCCCCGCAAGGTTCAAGAACTGAGGGCTATATTTTTCCCCTTTTCTTTTTGTCGTGGTGACCCTGCCCTTTGGGAGGTGTATCCTGGCATTTTTTGTTGTTTCCTTTTTTTATCACGCCGGTGTTCTGCCACGAACCTCCTGACCGCCGGGACAGTAGATTCCCTCCCTCTGGGGTGGGCAACGCGCCACGCCCCGGACCCAACCCTCAAAGCATAGTGGTCTATCTCCTTCTGCATTTTTTCCCCTTTCCTCGACGTGTAGTGGCGGCGTTTAACAGTAGTTTCTCTTTTTCTCGTTGTCTCAGTTGACCCATGTTCGTAACCCCCTTTTGCCGGTTTTTAGGATCCATGGCCTTTTTTTTCCGCGACTTTCTTTTTTTGTCGCCCCCGATCGCCAACATGGAAGAAACGTTCCTTTTTTCAACGATTTTTGCATTGGCCCGGTGACAGGACTTTTACGTGCATTGCTTTCCAGCGCTCCTCCTTTGGGCCGTTTCCCGCGATGTCTCGATCGGCGCACTTCTCTCTTCTCCTTATCTTTTTGTCGTCTCGCTTTTCCGTTCATCAGGCGTTACACTTTCTGGCTTCCTTTAAGCATTTTTGAGCTTCCCGCACGGAAGACCTCACCTTGGGTTACCTTTTTTTACATAGTTCCGTGAGTCTTCCTTTTCCCTGGCGTGCTCGTCAGCCCCTCGTTATCCAGGTCCCTTGGGCCTTCTGGGCCGGTACTTTCGGTCTTTTTTTTTTACGGCTTGGGGCCGTCCGTACTGTCTCAGTCGGCGGTTTCCGGTCATTGCAGACGACCGATCTTGTGGCGGTCCAATTTGTCCCGTGGCCCCGGGGCAGCTTGACCTACCCCGCGCTTGTTTCCCTCATACAGCCATTGACCGATGAAGGTCCCCTTCATAGGTTCCTTTTTTCTCGATTCTTTTTTTCCTTTATATTTGTTCGTAAATTCTGACAGCAAGCCGTTTTCCCTGGATTTCGCACGAGTTACTGGCGCCGGAATCGTTGGAACTGTCTTGGGGTCCCCCTTTACATTCTTTTTTCTGTTTCTATTGGGTGCAGCGGCCGGTTCGCGGTATCCTCTTTAGTTGCCAGCGCCGCCCCAGGTCGTCCCCGATGATTTAACTTTCCTTTTTTTTTCTTTTGTTTTCAGCGTTGGGACCCTCCAGGGTTTTGGGTTTGAGACCACTGGCCAGGCAATCAGGGTTTTTTGCTTTTTTTCTCTTTTTTGTGACTTTTTCCGGTCGTGTGCAGGTGGCGGTTTTTGCGCGCTGACCCCGCCTTTTCCAGCATTCCATCCCACCCTCGGCACGTTTTTGCCGTCGGTTGGTTGGGTGACTTTTTCCTTTTCTGGCTCCGTGGACTCGCGAAAGGATTGTCTCCGAGGAATATCCCCTCGCCGCTCTGCAGACCCTTCCAGGTCTGTTTTTCTCCCTCCTCACTTTTTTTCCCTCCCTTCCATCGTTTTACGTTCGTCTTTTTTTCTTTGCTACCTGTTTTCCTCCCCCCCCAGCCTCCACCGCTCACCCCTGAATGTTCCCTCCTCTTAGACCTACCCCGGAGCCTGTTGCTTTTACTATTACAAGCTCTATGCCTTACATTTCATTCGTCATCGATCCCAATGTTCAGCCTCTCCATCTTGACTTTACTTTTCTTCATTTTTTTCCAGCTCTGATTCCTATCGAGATTCAGAGGGATACCCTATAAGGAGTTGTGGTTCCAGCCCCGCATCCTTTTGTACCTTCGTTTCTCGTCTTTCCGTGTGAGCCTCAGACTATGTGCCCATAGCAGTCTACGTGTTTATTGATTTCCCCTTTTTTTGTACCTGCACCGGCCACTGTGGCACTACGTTGAGAGTATACGCTTCTTTCCTTACTCCACCCAGAGCGGCGAAGTGTTCCCTCAACTTTCGCTGCCACATGCTGCATAGCTCCCCCCGAACCATCGTCGCAGACCGTTTGCACTTCGCGCTCAGGCGTCCTCCCCCCTTGCTTCTCCAATTGCCCCCCCTCTCACTCTCCCTCTCATCAGACAAACCAAACGAGCGAACAAACCGCAGGCTTATTCCTTGCCACCCATCCTACCGCTCCGGAATACCCTTGCCCATCCCGCTTCCTTTCCTTTTGGTCTTGGTGTTGGTAGCATCTTTTGCTCACAGAAGAATCTTCTTATGCTTAGTGGTTTTGACTTGCATAGCGCGAGCCGAAATCACGGGTGGCCCCAAGATTCTTGGCGTTCCTTTGCGGGTGATTGTGTAGTCCTTTCTCGGACCTATAACTGGCGGCCTTTCGGGCACATTGACCTTTTTTTGCTTCCGCACCCTGTCGCATGTGCGTCGCTACTTGATTGTTTTTTTGGACCTCTTAGCTTCTGGTCAACCATTATTCCACTTTCCCCTCTCCGTGCCCCTGGCCCCCTCCGTGTTGCGTTTTCCTGAGTCCTATAACTCTTCCTACGACGGGGCATCCTGGGTATACCTTTCCCCCCCCCTTGGCCATGATGGTACATACAATGCTCGTCAGGTCTTTGTATACAATTTCTCAGAGTATTGTTTTCACTCCCTCCTCGGTCCGCACCGGTTTGATTGCCTCTCTTTTTTTTGGACCAAACGTCTCGCCCGCCTTTCCCCTTGGTGGGCCACTGCCGCTGCGATATTACCCCCCCACCCGACTTCGCCACGGGGTTGGTCTGTGTGTGTGGCTGTCTTGTAGGGTTCTTCTAATTCTCTCGTGGCCTGGATTCCTACGTCCGGCGGGACTCGCGTCTTGCCTTGTGTCCTTTTTTCACTCCCACCGCGGAATGGTTGTACTGGCTGTCCGTGATGCAACTTTCCCCCCCTTTTGCCTGTTTCTTTGTTTTAGTATTAGTTGTCTCGCCGTGTGAGTAATCGTCCTACCAAATTCTTGTGTATCCACATGAGACCAGGAGTCCGCATCTTGTGTGATATCCAAGTTCCTCTTATCTCGTGAACTGACCACTTCCCTTGAATACATCCTCCTCCTCTTAGCACCATCTTCCTCGCCGAGCCCGCCCTCTTTCCACGGGATCCTCCCTGCTATCGTTTGTATAAGTTCCGATCCAGCCCCCTTTTGTCGCAAGATATCCAGGAGCTTTACCCATTATACCCGCCACCTTTTATCTGTACCGCCCCTCCTTTCGCGTTTGGTTACTACCCAGCTCCCCAATTTCCTTTCATCTATGCCCCCCTCTTTTTACAGCCAGTGGACCCGTTTTTTTCCCGACTCGATATGGCTGGCATGGAGAGGCCTTTTTTAGTTTTCAGGCCGTTAACCTGTTTAGTCCTCGTGTGTAATCCCTTTGTAGTATCGACTGTCGCGGCTTTCCTTCCATTTTGGTAACCGGCGTTGATGACACAATCCCCTGAGCCGCTTGTGTTCCTTCACGCTACCGTGCTATAGGCTTGTGAAGTATCCAAGATGTTTCCACCTCCTCCTCCGCTTTTTTCCTGAGTTCCACACAGGGTTACCGCTCTTGTGGTCCTGTCCCGGTTGTGCCTCTTTTCTTCTGCCGTGTGGATTTACCCTTGGTCGACCCCTCTCTCCCGAAAAACTCTTATTTTCTCGCTCTACCCTTTCCGTGGTGACCGGGGTTGAACCTTTAGATAGGTTCCTTTCTTTTTTTCCCTCTTCGTTCTCAGAGCTCTTTGACAAGCCCTTTTTCTTTCTAACATGTGGTCAACCCCCCGGCGATGCATTCCCGTTAACTATACAGGCAGGAAACCATTTTAAACTCTTTCGGTCTTCTTTTTGTGGTAGCGACCAACCCCAGGGTTTTTCATGGCCCTTTTCTAAGGAAGAGACGATTTTTGGGTTGCCTTCACTAGTTTCTTTTGTTTCAGTTTCTCCTCCGTGTCGACCGACATTGCGCCCACCTCCTCGCTTCCCCCCCCCCTACCATGTACCATTCCCCTTCGTTTGTGGAAAAAATGGCACCGCAAGGAGCCCATACATAGCGTGTTCCTCCAGAAGTCACCCCTGTTGTCCGTTGTTTGGTTGATATAGGCCGACTGGGTCCCCGCCCTTCTTTCCCGGTTCTTCCCCCCCCATGAGGTATCTTTTTTTGTTTTGTCGCGGTCCAGGTTAATCAGTTTCCGCATTTTTGTTCCCTTCGTCCCCCCTCTTTCACCAGATTTGTTGTTCCACTTCCCCCTCAGCCGGGTGTATGTTCGTTATCCTTCCCCCCCCCGTCGCCAATTCTCGCTACTCTTATGCCTTGTAACGCATGTGTTTTGACTTGGTTGTTTAGTTCGAGTGTGCTTCTACTTGTGATGCTTTCACCCCTTCCCCCCCGACTGTTCCCTGAGGACCTTTTGCATTTTCTCCCCCTACCTCTCTCTTTCTTCCTTGTTGCCTCCGACCCCCAGCTATTTCCTTTGAGACATGTCCCTTCCACCCCGACAACTCGGTTTTCCCGTTTTCCCTCATCCCGTCAACGCCGGTCCAAGTGGCACCCGCAGCCCCCCCGGACTTGTCGTATTCTTTCCTGGCTTCTTTTCCTTTCTTCCGTCACTCTACTTTCCGCCGGCGAGCCTCATTCAGTTACGTATTCCCCAGACTTCCCATGGAGGTATTTTTCCTTTTTGACCCGCTGTGCATCCCTCATGCAGTTTCCATTGTGTCATTGCCTGTCTTCTCCTTTCTCCTTGTTTTTTTGCTTTTGTTGAAGGCCTCGCATGAGGCGACTTCTTGTTCGGGGTTGCTAGATAGGAGAGAGGCCAGTTCTTCGGTAGATCCGGAAAAACGACACGATTTCAGTAAAATTGGAAGAGGTCATCGTGCTTTTTACAAACTAACAAAGCCTGGTCCCCCCCCTTTTAGTTTTGCTTAATTCGTAGACGTTTCAAGAGAGAGGTTCCAGTTTCCCCCTAAGCTTTAAAGAAGGGGCCCCCAGTTCTGGTCCCCCCGGACACGTCCGCAGACGTCTTAGACTCCTCGGAGAGTCCAGCTTTCTTCCTTTCTCGGGCTTCTCCGTCGAGGGCTTTCAGTCATGCTTGGTTTTTCCCACCCCCCGTTCCCATGTTGTTCATGCATAGAAAGTCCCGAGGTTCTCGTATTTCCTCCAAGCTGCCCTCTTCCTTCGGTTATTTCCTTCCCCCCCCCCCTCTGTCATGGTGAAAGGTAAGGTTGCTCGCCGTTAGCTGTTCGCGTTCGTGAGACGCTACACTCGGCCTTCTTTTTTCCTACGCTTTTGCGCGCAGTAATGGCACGACCCCGCTTTTCCCTTTTGGCCGACCCCTCTTTTTTTCTTCTGCTTTTTTCTGGACAGGACGCCTACTCTGCTCTTGATTGATACTGCCCGGCAGAGATACCCTTTGGTCCTAGTGGGCTCGCGTCCGGTCCGCATAGGCGAACGTTTTTTCGTCAGAGGCCCCCCAACCCTCCCCCTACGTTTATTGTTGCGGAAGACTTCCAGCCCCGCAGCCTCCCGCCTGCAGAGTTACCGGTGTTACTGTGCACTTTGGCTTCTCCTCCTTACCTCGCCTTCCCCTTTTTGGTCTGCGACCTGGAATCTTGCCTCCATTTTCAAAGGCAGCATGCTAGTCCAGTGGTGGGAGCCCTTTAATTTTTACTCCGGTCTCCTTTCCACCTTCGGTACTTTCCTCTCTTCCATAAAGGCATTCCCCTGTTCTAAGGATCCGCCACCCTAGTCCCCCCGCCTCTCGCGCGCCTGAGCGTTCCTTCGAGCCAGGCGAGCCCTTCCCTCACAGCGCGGGATGCGCTCGGGATATCCCCTTAGAAGACGGAGTGCTTCCCACCCTTTCACCCAATCAACGTCCTGCCTTATTCGCCAGTGCGCTCGGCTCAATCTTTTTGGGGCGGGCACTGCTACGGGGCTTCCTCCGATGCCGATTTTTTCCCCGCGAGCGATTTTCGTAAAAGTGCGCGGTCTTGTGTCCGTTAAATCTTGGCTCATTTTCCTACGTCTGTCGAAGTTCTATAATCAGGCGCTGCGCGGATCCTCTCCTGGTCCTAGATGCACTTTTTATGCGGCTGCTAAAGCGCAATTTCCCCCGTCTTCTCCGTCCCACCTTGTTCCTTCTTCGACACTCCCCTTTTTCCTTCTCCCTTGTTTTCGGTTGTCGATTTCGCACAAGGACTGGTCCAGTTTTTTTTTTATTTCGCATCCTTCGGGTGTTTCGCTTTTTTATTCGCCTCCTACCCTGTTAAGCTCCTGTTCCACCGCACGTGCCTCCAGAGCCCTATGAGGTTCCCCGTCTGAGACTCAGTAGGTAAGACTTATCCACGTAGTAAACTGTCCTTTTTTTATTCTAGTCCTTTCCTCCCGGGTCCCCCAGATAGCCGGGGTGATCCTCAAACAATAGGATGTCCTTCACCTCTGTCCGTGCCCCACCGGATGACTCTTCGCTACGTCTGGCGCTTCCTTTCCCCTCCGTTGATGACCCAGTCGTCGAGGGGTCGCGTTTTAGCGCGAACATTTTTGGCCCTCCCGGGTTGTTTTTCGGGCCGCCACTTTATTAACCCTTCGCAGCGCGCGCTAGGGTTCCGATGGTGCAGGATGTTTGCCGCAGGGTGTAGGCCCCCGTGATTTTTCCTAAAGAATTCCTTTCCCTGGATAACCGTCGCCGATGCCCAGCTAGCGTTCTCATTTTACTTCCCGGTTCGGGTTGCCATTTTAGCCATTGGCCGCTTTCCCATGTCCTGGACAGCTTTTCCGATTCCCTTCTGTCGGAACCTCAGAAATGATACGCCTGCCTTATCCCCCTTCCACTCGCTCTTTCTCGATTGGGCGTTCTTTCTTGTCCCCCCGTTTCCGTTTCCGCCTCTGAAAGATCGGGCGAGATTGTTTTGATTAAGACCCCCGCCGCGGCCTCCTTGGCACGCGCGGCCGCGCCCCAAAATGGTTTCGCTTTTGGCAAGGGTAGCGGGCCCTCCACGAAGACTGCTCCCCCTAGGAGAGGGAACCGGAGGAAATAAGAGCCCCCTGCCCTCTTGGTCGACTGATTCTTGCGAACAACCTCCTGTATTTTCACTCTTCCCTCAAATTACTGCCCTTCCTCTCTCGCTCCCCTCCTATATACCCCCAGGGCCAGTCCGTTTTTGCCGACATGGAACACAGAAGTGGGCAGCTGAAGCAGGAGGTGCGGTTCCACTTGCCGAGAATGGCTTGATCCTCTTCGTTCGGGACTCGGACCTGGCGAGTTATGAAGGACAGCCTTCTTCGGTTTTCAACACTTCCCTGGCCTCCTCCGAAGCTAAGGAGCAACGGCCCGTTCAGAATCTTCTCGACCCGTGCGGGTCGAGTACGATCTTCCCCTTATAGTGTCCAAGTTTCCATCCATTAGCGGTTCTGCGTTCACTCTGTACTTGCCTACCCCGCGCGATTGTCCGGCGACGTAGTCTACCCAGTTCAGGTTTTGTGAGCCGCCCCGTAATTTGGGTCGGCGCGACCCTGGTACCGACTTTTTTCACGACCTAAACCCGAACTCCCGTCTGCGACTGCGTCCTCCCCCTACTTTTCTCCCCCCGGGCACCCGTTTTTTTGGCAGCGAGGGACTCCCCCTCCTTTAAATTGTAATGTCATTTCACCCCTTTTTTCTAAAGGGCGGGCCGGCTGACTAATTGCCGTCTCCTTTTTTCCACGTCTTTCCTCAGAACGGCCGGACAGTAGCCGTTCTCTGCCGTTCGTTTAGTCCCCGCGCCCCCTCCTTCTTAGGATTTTTTAGAGACTTAGCACATCTGCGGAGTTTTCTTCCCCCCTCAGTCCCCCTGCCTAACACAGCAGAGACCCCCCGACCTTAATACCACCGTTTTGGCCTTTGCGCGTTCTTAACCTCATTCCGTGCGCCGAAGTTATGGTCTGCCCTTTTCTCCTCCGGGGGGAGCTCCCTTGGGTGAGAGAGTCCCCCCTTTTGAACCCCATTCTGTGTCCTTTTCCCCGAGTGTATTTCCGTGTCCTGCCTTAGGTCCCTTTTCCTTCATCTTTTCCCATCCAGCCCCGAAGACTTTTGGAGAGTCTACTATCCAGTTTTCCTATCGTTTGCGGTTTTCGGCCCCCTCTGGGAACTAGCGTCTCCGCCCCATGTCTGGTCACCCCTTCCTCGGTCCGGTTTCGGTCGGAGTTTTCCCCTTCTTAGCTTTACTCTCTCTATTTATTAACCTTTTCAGATCACCTGCCTACTTATTACCTGGGTCACGATCGAGTCCAACATTTGTACTGCCCGATCACCCTAAGCCTCTTCTTTTTTTCTCGTTTCTCCCGTCCGTTCCCTTAGTGTAGCCCTCTCTCGCCTTTTTTTGAACCCTTTTTCTTGATGACTTCGGCGAAGCTTAATTTTAAGGGCTTTTTGACCGCCTTTTCCTGGCTACGTCGCGGCGCTGGGCGCGCCCGTTGGGCTTTGGTTTTTAACTTCTGGGGGTCGAGGACATTTAGAGGCTTGGCCTTTTCTACGCGCACTAGGAAATGGTTACATTTCTCACACGGTCCCCTCACGTACGACCCCTTAAGACGGCGGCGGTACCCCACCTTTCCCCTTCTTTCGCTCGAACTAGTTTTTCCTGTGTCCCTGGTCTCACTGATTTGGTTCTCGCTTAGTACTTGATCGAGGGAGACCGATTCCGTTGAGGTGACTCTTTGGGCCCCTTCTCCTTTGATAGGCTCTCTCCCATTTCTAAACGACTGAGGTCGAGCGCGCTTCCTTTTATGGCACGGCCCCTCTCGAACCGACAGTCCATTTCGCATAACCTGATGGTTCCCTGAGACCGACTGCTTCGCTTTCCCGGTTTGTGGGTTCTTTTTGTAGTTCTTTTTTCTTTGGTTTTTCGGACCCTGGAAAGGTGATTTCTTGTCCAGGTGGGCTTTGCTCGGCGCCTTTTCTCTTAACGCCCCTCTTTTTTTTCAGGCGGCTCTGAAGCCTGTAGATGTATTCTTATTTTGATCCCTTTTGCAGACTTCCTCCCACGTCGTGGCTTGAGCCACTCCCATGGCATGTATCCCCCTTCCCCGCGTAAGGCGAGTGAAAGTTTAGTCGGAGAATCTATCATCCTTTTTAGAGGTCCCGATCCCCTCTATCCCCCGAAGTCTCTGAGAGGTGACGATTCTGTGGGGGGGATTTTGTGTTGATTTGTAGAAGGATATCTCCTTTGTGTTCTCCCTGTCCAACTAACGGCTTTCCCTTTGCTACGCATTCTTAGCTCTGTTTTCACTGTATCGCGCTCGATTAGAGGGAGATAGAGCTGCCTTCGCGGTCCTTCCCGGTCTCCCGCGTGGCCCCTCCACGCTCATCATCGGGCCCCGCCCTCCTAAGCTTTAAGCCACCGCAGGATGCCCCCAAAAGATCCCCTCTTCCGTTGTTTTTTTTTTTGCTCGTCTACAGGTTGGCCACTTCTTCGGCACGCGCTCGCTGCTGCTTTTCCCGAGTTGATGCTGAGCTTTCCGAAAAGGGAACTATCTCCTCGTTCAATTTAGCGAGCTCCGACTTCCGAGATAAGCTCCGACTAACTCCAGAATGAGCCAGACACTCTTTCCCTTCTTGGCAATCCGCTCCGAGGGGGCCCCTTTCAGAAGTTTTTCGGAGACCCAGTCAAAACAGCCCCCCCATTTTTTATTTCTGGATTTGTCTATTCGATTTGGAACGCTCTGTCTCATAAGGATATCTTCCGGCCTCCTTTCCCTAGTCCCTCGAGGACAATGTTTTCTTTATACCACCTTTCCCGTAGGACCTCCTGACGTGGGGATCAACTCTGACCATACCATCCCTCCCTCCTCGAACTCATTACCCCCCCCCCTCCCCGCACTCTCCCAGGTCCCCCTAAGGCCCCACCCCCCACAAACAACCCCCCTCTTTTTTCCCCCCCCCCCAACCAAAGACGAAAAAACTCTTTAATCGGCTCCTTTCCCCATCCCGTGATCGAATTGGCCTGAAACCTCTTTGATTTTTTCCATAGAGGTGGCGGACATAAGTCCCCCCAGGAGAGACTAGACCCCTCCCCAGGATGACGCTCTCGGTTTATCTCCTGTAAATTCGCGGCGCCTCCCCCTTTTCTACCGTTGCGAGAATGAACAGAAGCGAGACACAAGCGTCCCCACCTCGTTTAAACGGGAGGCACCCCCCTTTCTCTCTTTCCCTCAGCCTCTGAGGAAGGGTCGTGTTTTTCCTCCCTGAGAGGCGGTACTTCGCCCGTTGTTCGCCTGCTACCCGGTGTCTTCGCCTCACGTCCCCCAACTCCGTTCCATCGAAGCGGCCCCATCCACCTCCCGTGAAAACCCCAAAACGACAACGACCTTGTGGCCAGAACCTTCCCGGTGCAAGGCTTTTTTTCCACAAGTTTCGGCCCGGTGCAGACCCTGCCGACGTTTCCCTTGTCCTTCCGCTCCACATGCGCGACATAGATCCTTGCCTTTGATTAACGGACTTCCCGTCTTTCTCAGGCTCTATCTCCAGGCGATGGCCGCTCTCTTCTCCCCTCCCGGTGGCCTCCAGGAAGTCTGGGTCCAGGTAAGAGTCGGCTGGCTCGCCGGTCCTCCCTTGCGTCTCTTCACAACTTACATCGAAGTGATGCTTCTTCCTCCCTTTTTCAGGAACCGGGGCAACAAGCCCGTGATAGACTGGTTCCCCCACGATTAGGGCGGTGTTTGTTCCCCCATTTCGGTTCTTTTACTTCCATTCTTACTAAGTACCCGAGACGCCCCCCTATTCGTTCGTGTGATCCTTCGCCCGAACAATTTTCTCGATGGTTCCCAAATGGAGATCTGCTGTTCCCCGCAGGCCGGTCACCACTCATTACATTTTTTTGATGTGCAGAGACTTTGTGGGGGGCCCACAGGGGTTCCGTGAATCTTTCGCGCCTTTCAGGGCTCTCAAAATTCTATTACCCCGATTCCCGCCATCCTTTCGGCGCAACTGTGCTTGGCCCTTTCCAACAGTAATGTGGGTTAGGGAAGTCCTGGGGTCTTTTTTTGTTCAGCTACCCCTTTTAGGTATCTCCGCAAGGATGTGCGACTCTTTCCCCCCCCTTTCTGTAGCGGTCCTCTCCGGAAGGAAGGGAGAGGACCCTGGAGGCTTTTTTTTCTACAGTCCCCTCCTTCTTCTGCCCCTGAATAGAAGCCGGCCCCCGGACTTTTTTATGTCCCTTTTTTTGGAAGCGGTCTGGGGCGGAGTAATAGCTCCCCGCCGGTTTGATTGTTTATGAAGCCCTTTCTCCTCTCTGGAAGCTTTTTCTTGCGGGTTGCTATTTCAGCAATTCTTTTATTTCATTCCCCGTTCCGAGAAAGAAAGGTATGGCTGTATGTTCTTCCCTGCCGCTTTCTCCCTTAGAAGTTCGTACTAGTCCAGGCGCGTCCGAAGCTTTTTCCCCAGGCCCTCTGCCCGGATGGACAAAGAAGCGATTTTCGCCTGACCTTCGAGCATTTATCCTTGACGGAGTTCAGTATAGTAGGGGATGTCAAGATTTTTTTTGTTTCCCCCTAAAACTCTCCTTTTCTGACTGACTTCTCCAGTACGCTAGACTCTTCTCAACCATGAATAGGAGGTATTCTCGTAGCCATCTGTCCCTCCTATGTGTCCTTTTTTTCTCCGGCCGGACTCATTCGCTGACTTTTAGAGTCCCCTCCAAAAGCTCTGTACAGGAATAAGTCTGGGAGGAGATCATGGAAACCTCTAGCTTTTTCGATTTGTGCCGGTGGTCTACCGCTGGAGATTGATTCCCTTCTCATGGACCTCCTACCCTTCTTTCTATTTTTGATGCCCCAGGGAGAATTCCCAGAGACAAGCTTTCCACCGTTGGATTTTTCGGTCCCTTCTTAGATCGTCCGACCTGTGGTTTTCTTCGCCCGCGCTTCGGTTTTTGCCAAGTTCTCCTGGCCTTTTTGACTTCTCCCTCTTTTTGCAGAGACTCCGCCGGCGCGCCCATGGCTGCTTTGTTTGGAGTTCTTTCTCGGACGAAATCCCTTCCCCTTAAGGAAAAGAGGTGTGCCTGGGTACGCATGACCTCCCCTTTTCCAATTCACCACGGCAGAGAAGGTCTATTTTCTTTTTCCGCTTTTCTCGGGTTTTGGGTTCTGGGATGAGTGATTTATTCTTCCTGAAATAAAGGCTGTGCGCACTCTTTTTCCTCCTCGGCACCTCTGCCTCGCCCTACCCCCCTCCTTTTTCGTGCCTTCGAGCAGGTTCGAGCAGGTGTGTCCCCTCGGGTTACCCCGTTTTCTCGATAGGCTCTCAATCGACGACCTGTCTGCACCGCAACAGTTCTCCTCCCCCCATGTTCTCCGAGGCGACCTATGTCCATGTTGTCGCGTTTTTCCTCGGTACACGGGCTCACTGCTTTTTTTGACGGTTTTTTTCCCCGTGCGTCGTGCCTGAGTTTTGCCGTTACGAAGTCTTATAGGTTACTTGCTTGTCTGCTTTCAGGCGGCTTCCTCCCCCCCTTCACGTCCGGTGTGTGGGCACCGTAGCTTCCCTTTTTTTCTCCGTCCCCAAGAGATTTTCCCTTGCAACGTCCTTGTGTGCTCTGCAATCTATCTCTTTCCATCCTTTATTGTGAGGCGTCGTCTTACCTTGTCCATTTTTCCCTCCTCTTTCTTGTCCCGGTTGTTCGCCAGCCGCCGACCCCTCTTCCCTCCTTACGTGTCTTCTCGAGCGTTTTTTGTTTGTATGATTTACCCGTCGAGCGAACTAGTCCCTCCCCTCCACTCCACGACTGGGAGCCTTTTTTTCTCCGGTCTCGCCTTTTTCCCCCTCTTTCCACGCACTATTGAGCGCCGTGTCCCGTAGCCTCCCGCGCCACATCTTCTCGCTCGCTCCTCACTTCCTCTTGTCCTTTTTTTTCGGCCGAACGCAGTTTTTTTAGGCGGTCCGCGCACCTCCTTCGACCTTTTTGGGGCCCCCCGCAACCTGCTCGTGCTAGAAGGACACATTCCCTTCGTTGTTTTACTGGTCCTCTTTCCGCTTTTTTGAAGGCCTTTATTCCGAAGAATTCCCCTTCGATCCTTCGCTCTCGTGTCCGGAAGGTCTCCCCCACACTGATCGATAGGAAGTGGAAATGTCGGCTCGCGGAGAAATTCCCCGTCCTCCTTTCCCCTCTCGTTTTCTTTACGGCCCTCCGCAATGACCTTCCCGCCGAAGCCACCTCACTACGTTTGCGCGGGTCGAGGGCCGATCCACAGCGTCACGTCCGCTCCCCCCCTTCAACGCCTCTTTGGGGTGTCTCTTTTACTCCAACCCAGTTTTCTCCGGCGCGGCATTGCGCGCGGCACAGAGCACCTGCCGGGCTTCTTTCTCGGGCTGTCGCCCTGGGCATCACGCCGCGTCTCTTGCTCGGGGTCGGCTTTTTTTTCAGCTCTTTGAATACCCGCAAACACACACCCCCCCCAAACAAGTAACGATTGTCACAAAAAATTCTATAACAACAACCACCCCAAAACACACCAACAAACGTGGTTTTTTCTTCTCTAACCCCTCTTCTTCCAGTCCCTTGACTTAGGACCTGTCTAGCGTTATCTTTAACTGACCCCCACTATTCTACAACAGATGTCCTTCACGCTCTCCGTCAAGGAACACCGAGTGGGCCCGGTTTCTCTGGCTTTAGGCTTATGCCTTTGATCCTACCCCCTCCGGAGGAAAGAAGGATAAGGAGACAGTCATTAATTCCCCCCCCCCCAAGCAGTTCTATTACGGGAGCCGCCGGCCTCTCTTCTAAAGTTTGCTCGACTCCGCTTCTTGGACAGAGCAGGGCGGCTTTGCCCGGTTCATAACAGGCTCCTTCCCGCCCGCGTCTGGAGTCCTCCTTCGTCTACGAGTCGGCGGCCGGGCGTCACCGTTCCGTTTGCGCGCCCCCGTCCCTGGTCGGAGCCGTCCGCGGTACGACTTTCCCAACCCACCCGTCCATGCACCACACCCACCCCAGCCCTAAAACAATCACCCAACCTCTCAACAACCAAAACCCACAAAAACACACCACCCCCACCCCCCTTGCCTTTCCCCCCCGCAACCCGCCTTCCCCGGTCTCCTGCATCGGATTAGAATACTTTCCCTCCGGCACGTCCCTCTAGGTAATCCCTCCCCGACCTCTTCATGTCCCGCTCTGCCTTTTTTTGCACGGTCTTTCCGGCTTGATTGTGGCCGATAGTATTGAAAGAGCTCTGCGTCTCCGTTCTCTGCCGTTTTAGTAGATCTTCGGTCAAAGTATTGTGGTTTGCACCTCCTGCCCGGGGACCCGTGCCGTTTTCTGACTTCCACAGCCCCCTACTTCCCCTAACCCAATGAAGGGAGGGGTACCTTTGTGTTCAAATTCAATCATTTTTTCCCCTTAAGATACCCTTTTACCTAAGACGTGAGGGAGATCCTGCGGTCTCGTAACCCGTTTGAAACAAACTTCAGCCTTTCCTTTCCCCCAGAGTGTAGTGTTAATGAATTATTTTATCCGCTCGCAAAGTCACATATTTCCTTTCAGAATTTTTTCGTTTTCTGTCCCCCCTGTCTTCACTGGTCTTCCTTGTAGGATGAATGGGAACCCGCTCACTTTTCCCAGCCCTCCCTCCGGCCCGGTGGTCATAGATAATTGGTGACCTTGCCGGCCGGGCTTCTATTTCACCGGTGATCAAGCCGGTCTCCACCAACCCGACAGGCGACTAGGCCCCTATCCATGGAGCACAACGATGTAATGTCCAGCCGTTTCAGTTCTGGGTTTTTTATTTCCCTTTCCTTTTCCCTTAAGGGTATAGTGTTTTTAGCGAGCTCTTGGGTTGAGCTTTTCGAGCACTTGCGACGCTGGCTGGGTCCCCCGGGGTTCCTACCTTTTCAGGTTGATCGTGCGTCTTCCATTTGCTTTTGTTTTTGTTTTCCCTTTTGTGTAGATAACTGGCGCCGGCTTATTTCCGGAGTTGTTTGTTAGCTGCTGTTAGATTCGAACCAGGCCGAGCCCCATCAGACTTTTTGCCTCCTTTCCCTCATCTTTTTTCCCTTTGAAGGTCCTTTTTTGCCGCGGGTTCACGTGCTTCTTTTTTTTTTTTTTCTCTGAAGATTCTAGGATTTCCCTCCTTTCCCAGGAGGCTCGCCGAGATAGATGTGCTCGCCCCCAGCCCTTGGCTGCCTTTCTCCTCCCCTCGCCGGCCACCGCAACTCTGGTGGCACCGTCTGCAACCCTTCGATAAGTTCTCTCCAGATCCCCTTTTTCCCTTTGACCCTTCTTGGCGATGGTAAGGGTCCGTTCTTTGGTGATTTTTAGAGATTTTTTTCTTTGGTCGTGGCGTGGACGTGGCTTAGCCCCTGGGAGTTCCTTCCGACTAGGTTGGCCGGGGTAGATTATTAGGATGTTTCTGACCTCGTTCCTGAGCCGTTCCTCCTCTTTTCCCCCTCCCAGTGACCTGCGTCGAGTCGAGCCTGTCCATTTTTTTCCGAGGCCCGAGCTTTACCGATTCGAGAAGAAGATCCTTCTATCGGAAGAGAAGGTTTTTTCTGGATTTCCTTTTGTCGATTTTCGACGTAGGGGACGGTTCTCACCTCGTCTATCTTCGGGCCCCGATCAGGCTGTTTCGGGAATGTATCGAGATAGGTGGCGGTGTTTTTTTCTCTCTGGCGATCTCTTTTTTTTCGGAGAGGAGCCGGGACGTTTCACCGTCTGGCCCTTTTCCCTTCGCGTCCCCCCTGCCGCTAATCTAGTTGCAATTCAAAGCAAAGTCTCCCATCTATATTCCTCCCCTAAGTTTTTTCTCCCTATCACCTTTCCTGGCGGTGCGTAGCAAGCGATTTCCCTGCGGGCCCTTTTTTAGCGGGTCAGAGTGCACGGGCCTAATCAGTTATTTTCCCTCCCCGCCGCTCTACGACCGCACTAAGAGCGCGATCCCCCTTGCCCGACTTCGCTCGTTCCCTCTTGGATCCCTAGGACGTCGATCGTCGTCTCAACCAGACCCCCCTCGTTATAATGACTCCCGTCGGGAGAGGCGCTTCCTTCTAGTTTTTTCTTCGATCTCCTCCGGTTTCAAGTTTCATAGGACTCTGAGCCGACAGTTTTTATTAGGCTTTTTTCCCCCGGTCTTGTCTGTGACTGCCGCTGGATCAATAAGCAGAACTGACGTTTTCCCCAGCAATTTCGTCTTTTAGTACGTTACAGGCGCATCAGCCCGCCCACTTAACCCCCCTCCCCTCCCCCTTTTCCCAACAGCAACACGACGAACACAACGCCCTGTACCATCGACGTTCAACTTTCCCCCCCTCCCCGTGCTCAATTGGAGAAACTTTTCCATTTGCTTCGGTCCCCCCCCCCCCTGCTGTTTCTCCCCTTCCCCCGGGCGCCTCCTCGGACATAACCTTTCCTTTTCTCCATCGCGCACCTCCCTTTTTTCTAGGATCAGGTGCCCGAGAGAGTTTTCTGTAACTCGTCCCTTACCACTGACCTTCCCCTAAGAGAAACTCAAAGCGGGACCCGTTTCCCTTTCCCGTCCCACCTGTGCCCGCTTCCCTTCCTTATTGGAAGGACCGATGGCCACAGCACTGCCTGCTTCCCCTGGTACTTCGGCCCCCTACTCCTTACCATCGCATGAGCTCTCACGTCAAACTCTTTCAGCTTCTCCTGGTAATATCAAAATCAGTGACAACTACCCCCGATTCCACCATGCTCTTCTCGGACATTCTTTTCCCCAGGAGTCCCGGTGAAGACTTTCCTGAAGAGATTTTTTCCTTCTCGCCTCCGCTCCCCCCTTTCGAGCAGTATTGCGTGATCCCCCTTCCCCCGACGGTCCTTTCCCGCTAATCCAGGCTATTAATGTTCCGTGCGCCCTTGGTCCCTTCTTCTGTCCGAAGGGTCCCCCTCTTCTGAACTTTTCAGGGCCAGTCCATGTACATCTTTTTCAGAGTTTTATCGATTCCCTGCCCGGCAGCACTCTGCTCACCGTCCTCTTTCCAAACGTGACAGCTGGCGGTGTTGACAACCATTGTTTCTCCGGCCTTTCCTTTAGGTCCTGCTCTTCCCCCCAGCCCTCGTTTTTAATTCTTTGATAGAGGGACCGCGACACCCCTTCGCCATTGCCCCCCCTTTCTCTGATACGTTTCACTCGACGACGGCAGGAAAACGAATTACCTTTCTTTCCCCGGAAATGTGGGGTTAAGAAACCCCCTTTCTGACTTGCGCTCCTCTTTCTTCCCCCTTTCTGCTACGCGTAGCGGATACGGGCTCCATTTTCCTGCGCATTCGGACACCAGACGTTTCCTTTGACTTTGGTCTTTTTCCGGACACGTCAGATCGGCGGGCACGGTGGTCTTTAAAGCCTTCCTGAGAAGAGCTCTGCCCCCAGGTCTTTTCGTCTTCCTGCGAACCTTCTATAAAGGGCTCTAACTAGGCTCGTCGGTGATAAGCTTTTCTGTTTCCCTACCTTCCTGCCCAAATATCTCCCCTGTACGGATCGGGTTTCCATTAGCATTTTTTTCCCTCTTGAAGGGGTCTCGTCCTCGGACCGCGTGCCGTTCTTATGAACTTCTTCTTTTTTCAAATTTTCAGGTGCTGTTCCCGAGGTCCAAGTTTTTTCACTTCCCGAGTCGCGCCGGCCCGTACCCCCTTTCTTCCGTCCCCCCCTCACGCCGCCGAAATCTTTTGCCAGTTGCTTTCCTTCTTCGTCGACCCTCCCTTTCGCAGGCCCGAAAAGCCGTCGGGGACTCCGAGCTCCGACCTTTTCCTCTGCAAGATTACCTTTTCCTGGCGGCCCGTTCTTAGTATGCCTTGATGATGGTTTTTCCCCCCACAGTCACTTTCCTTTTTTTTTTATGCATGAATTCTACAGTAAAGCGGGTCATTTTCTTATAAACACGATATCCTGGCTTCCCCCCCTTTCAGCCGCCACTTTGTGTTCCATTTAGCACCTCTTACTTCTTGCGCTTTTGGTAGGATAGTTAGACTCCTAATCGTCCCCCTTCCTAATGGTTTTGTGACTGTCGAAATACCCTCTTGTACGTCGCCCCTGTCCGCTTATGATGATCGGACATGAAAACCAGTCGATTTTTTGGCGTGGAGTGCACGTTCGCCTGCCTTTATCTTTTTTTCTCGGGCCGCGGGCCAAGGCTTCTTTGACGGTTTTTTTCTCACTACCCCCTTTCCGATGGTCGTTCACGTTCGAGGTCTTGACTTTTCAATTTTTCCCCTGCTCTTTGCCGCGCGCCCGCGTGCTCTTTTCGCTCTTTTTTCTGGCTTTTTTTGTCCTGACCTCCGGACAAGCGGGGCGTTCTCTGACCTTGCCGCCCCTGCTCCTCACGGTTTCCCCTTGTGGGCTTCCCGATACGGAGCTGGGCATCTTCGCCCTTATGATTTTCTTCCTTTCACCGGGTTTTCGGAACAATCTAAAACAGTACAACTTCGAGATGCTGTTGCCTCTTTTGCGATCTTCTTTTCAGACCACCCCTTTTCCCCCACGCGCTTTTTTTTTTTCCCTATAGACTGACGTGCTCTCCCCCCGAACTTTGCCTGCTTTTTTTTCTCCTTTCTTCTTTTTATGATCCTGTGGCGGGCACGCTCGGTACAAGGGAGCTTTTTCTGAGTGTTTTCCCTCTTTGTCCCTTCCTTTAAAGTGATTTTTTACCGAGTTGCACGTAAGATTTCCGGCGACTCTCCCTTGCCGACTTTCCCCCCCCCTTTCCGCACCTCTTTTTTTTTTCTTCCACGTCGGCGTTGCACCCTCTTTGAACCCTTTTTCCTTCTGGCGAACGCTCCCCCTTCCCTCAGATCTTCCTGGACAAGTCAGGGTTGCAAGCTCTTGCTCTTCTTTGAGCTTTTCGCACACGGACTGTGTGAAGACGATCGGCTTGTGTGCGTTCTTCTCACCAGGTTCCCCCTGGTGCCCCCCTGCCGGCTCCTTTGACTTCTGATGTTCCCCCCCCGTAGAGCCGACTTTAGTCCGCAACGTCTACGGACGCGGTTTCCTCTTCCGCCCGGGATTTTTTCGTAAACGCACTGCTGTGAAAGCGCAAGTGGTAAAGCCCTTCCCCCAGCCACCCTCGCTCCCTTTCTCTCAGGGCGCAGTTCGGCTTGTTGTTTTTGTGAGCAACGCAGCTTCGCCCCTTTGCGCCCCGGTTTCGAACAGCGATTTCCCCCTAAAATTCCCTCCCTGCCGCTCGAAGCCCAGCGTGCTTTCGGCTTTTTTCGCTTTTTTTTTTTTCCGTTCCGCCCGAAGGCTTGATGTCGTGAAGCATTCCCGATTGTGATCCTTTTCAGCTTTCCGTCTCTCCCCCCAACACTCTGGAAATGCTAGGACGGCATTTTGGACCTGGCTTTTTCATATGGTGTGCTAGGTCACGCGGCAGACTCCCTCCCAGTAGAACTCTCCCTTCCTGAGGTGAGAGGAGGCGGCACTTGCAACGACCTCTATCCGCAGCAACTTAAAGACCTCGCTCGATGGTAGTGGTGGATCTTCCCCCCACTCTGCCTCTTCCTCGAGGCTCCATCAGGCAGGGTTAGGATTTATGTTAAGCGCGGCCCTCTGAGCGGTCTTAGTTGTCCAGCCTCCAATCGTTCCTCCCCTTTTCCGCTTCTCTGCTACACACCTCTTCGGTTTACGGGCGCGCCTCCCCTAAGTACCCTAGCGTTTCTACCTGACGCTAAACTATCTACCCCGTTCCAATTCCGCTTTTTTTTGCGCTGGTCAACAAGCTTTGTCCGTTTTTCTCCCGTCCGCGTCATACCGTCGCTCCTTTCTATTCCCTCTGAGTTTACAGCGGACTTGGGATTACCATTTTTTTTTTTTTTCACCACCAATCAGGTACGGCTTTGACCCCCGGAGAGGCTCCCTTTCCAAGACCTTCGGTGCGAAATATCGCTGCGTGTACAGTTCGGGCTTGTTCATTTACACGATGTATCTCAGACAGCGTCCTTCTTGATCTTCGTTCTTCCGGTCGTCGACCGGCTGCGTACTTCTTTTTCGTTTGAATTCGTGGGCCTGATCGAGAAGAATGTGATTCACCCTCTCTCCACCCCCTCTTCTCCTCTTACTTGAGATTAATCAGCAGCGTAACTTTTATTCTTCAGTAATGTCCCTCGCCCCCCTCCCCCATCCCCCTCAGTTCCTCCTTCTTTCACAGGGATCTTTTTTCCGTTATGATCTGGCCGGATAGATTTGTCTCATTACCGCGACCTTTTTTCGCCAGTTATCCCCGTTCCTGCTCTCTTTCCTAACCCCACCGGCTCTTCCTTCGGTTAGCAATAATTGTGTCTGCTTGTTACCGTCCTCTTCTCCGGCACACAGACCGTCACTCACACTCTTTGGTTTTCGGCTCCTCTTCCTGTCGAGAAGGATGGCTGCCCGCACACCCCCGCAGGGGTGATCGCCCGGGCTCGCACATTCCCCCTTTTTTTTCTGAACCCCCATAGGAATCAAGGTGTTATTATGTACCTCTCATCGGCTTTTTCCAAATCTGCGACCTCCTCGGGTTCTCACGATTCCCCTCCGGTTGCGTTGGTTCGGGAGCAGCCCTTGCGTCCTACATTCCCCGCCCTCCTCGTGGTCCCGTTTGCCCCTTATACTTTTGTCCCCAGCGGGATGCTGAGTTTGGGCCTTGCCATCTACCTTTTTTTCATCAAGACGGTAGTAACAGGACAATGAGCCACCCCTTTTTAATTTTGGATCTCGACTGTTTAGGCTGTCCCGCGCCGCTAGGAAATCGGACTTTATTTTAGAGTTTCCTCGTGGACCACTGCCTCTCCCGCTGGGTTGGGGACTGAAGACCCCTGACTTCTTCCCTTGCGCTTGTTTATCTTTTCTCGACCTGGGTCTAGGGTTTCTTTTCGACGAGGCGGGTTGGTTTTGTCTTTCAAGGCTTTTTTTTCTTCTCTCCTTCCTTAACGGAGTTGGTTGGACGTGCTCTTCCATTATTTTGATTTTTTTTCTCCCCGCGGCGAACAAATCCAGACCCAGACTTCTTTTTGACATAGGGTCCAGTCCCCTTACTTTCTTCTTCCTCCTAGAATTCTTGGACAGTTTCCCTCTTGTTTCTTTTTCTTTAGCTTTTCTCGCGTTACGTTACAGTTGATCGGTCCGAGGCTGTGTTGACTACTTCCTTTCCACCCAGGCCTAGATAGCTGTGCTCGAGCCACCGCCTTTCTTTTCTTTCGTTGTATCTCTTCCCAGCACTATGCTTAACCGATCGGAACCGCAAGTCGCATTCGCTTTCTTCGGGCCCTGGATCTTCGTCCGAGGCCCCCGGTGGCTTGTGTGTTAGTCGTTTTTCCCTTTTGGGGGCTCTCCTTTTTGCTGGTTCTCCCCTTTAGGGTTTTACTGGGAGAGGACTGCGGTCTCGATGCGGGGTACTCTCGGCTTAGGAGGTCCCACGGGCAGAGAGATCGTCCCCTGTTTGCCCCTCTAGCCGTACTCGGGCCTCGTCTCTTCATTTGCAGATTTGGATTCCCCTCAGCACGGAAGAGGTCCAAGCCCAGGCGAGCTTGAGGTGCGATTGTGGGGGCGTTGTCGGGTCTCCCCTCTTTTCGACTTGGGTTTTTTGATTTCCCTGAGCTCTCGGTGTCGGGCGCAGAGTGTCTGCGTGAGGGCGGATAGATTCGTTCACCTTACCTGCCCCCCGCTGCCTCTCTTAGTTTTCCCCCGTAGCCAGCCCTTCGACGAGAGTGCCATACTCAGGG
>Ga0179593_1532691_pt1 | contig 24776 bp, 40 predicted proteins | sample CZODoug2_1_08_16_FD_185931 | JGI IMG/M metagenome (GOLD analysis project Ga0179593, IMG submission 185931) | Vadose zone soil fungal communities from Angelo Coast Range Reserve, California, USA - CZODoug2_1_08_16fungal (PacBio error correction) | ecosystem: Environmental > Terrestrial > Soil >... | reverse complement strand
TTCCACTGGATTAATGAGCGTCCCATCCAGATCTTCCATTCTGAATTCCCCTGTTCCTCGACCGGATCTTTTTAACAGTGACTGACGGGTCAGGGTCTTCTTTTTTTTTCCAGTGGTTCAACCCCTTCACGTCCCCCCCCCCCCCCGCGCTGTCCAGAAGATGAAAGGAAACCCCTTTCTTGTAGTTCTTTTTCTTTTGTTCTCCCTCCAAGCGCCCAAAACCCCGTTTCCCTGTGTATTTTTTGCCCTTTCCCTCACGCGCAGCGATCTCTTCTCAAAGTAATTTTGGAATTTTCCCTTCCCCCTTAAGGACTCTACTCTTCGGTTTTTCCCCCCCTCTTCGTCAGCCAGGAAAACTCCCTTTCCCTTTTTAGCCATTCCGCCTCAAAAACTTTCCCTCCTTCGAGCGTTTCGGACATTTTTCCCCCTTTGACTATATGAGTGTTCGTCGGTCTCTCAATTCCAATCGAGACGGGCCCTCCGTCCCCCCCCCCCCCTCATGCCCCTTCCATGACCAGCCACCCGAAGATTTCTTCATCAAAAGGATGATTTGACCCTTTTCCCGTGGATTTGATGCCCCCCCCCGGCGACCCGTTGAGGCCACTGGATTCCTCTTTTTGAATGGATTCTAATCTTCTGCATGAGATCTGAAAATAATATTATGTACCTTTTTTCCTTCGGATCTTTTCCCCAACACCACGAGGGTTTTTTTTCTACAGAACCTTCCTGGAGTGAAGTATCGGAACCTTCCCTTCAGGTTCGTTGTAGATGGACTTTTTCCCCCCCTGGGTCGCTTCCTGCTGCTCGGAATACGAGAGCTCTCTTTTCCTCTTCCGCTACGTTATGCTCGTCAAGGATGAACCTGGAGCACCTTTCGAAATTCGCCTACAACTACCACCCTTCGGTCCGCACGGAGAATCAACACCCTTTCTTCGGCCCCCTTCTGAAAGGTTGGATCCTCTGCACATGTTTCAGTCTTTTTTTCCCCCCCCCCCCCCCCCCCCCCCCCCCCCCCCCCCCCCCCCCCCCCCCCCCCCCCCCCCCCAGGACACGTAAAATCGCTCCTTTTTTTTCTTATCAGTGGAAGGCCTTCCCTGCATGACTTTTTCTAGTCAACCGATCCTGACGAGTGGATTTCCCATTTTTACCCGATTCCGCTCGCAAAACTCCTCCCCCCCTTTCCGGAGAATTAGTGCTAATTTTCTTCCCGATGCGTCCTTTTCGAACGCTTGAAAGATGCCCCCTACCTCTTTGTCTGCGGCATGGGGATCGAACCTCCTCCTTCAGTGGAGTTAGAATATGAACTATCTTTCCTCCCCCTCTGTACCATCGAATTTTCCTGAATGAGGATTTCGTTTTTTTCGACCCCTGATCAGCATTCAAAGCATTTTTTTTGAAGAGAGGAATCGGGGAGGGCACCCCTCCCACTCGCTGTTGTCATTCCCCACTACACCGGCGCGCCCAGATTGAATGTTTTTTTTTTTACGTCTGAGGATGTCTGTGACTTTTATCTTCCCCCCCAGAGTTGATGTGCTGTTCCTTTTTTCCAGTGCTTTGAGACTTCCCTCCCAAGGTAAGCTATTTTTAGGTTCTCCCCCTCCACCCGAGTCCCTCCTGCTCCCAAATTTGATTAACAACTCCCCCTTTGCGTTGATATGGGAATTCATCCTCCCCCTTTTCCTCTTCCGGTAAGTTCCGTCGTGCTCCCGGAACTGGGCTTGCTCTTCAATGAATAGGAGTCTCTCCCTCTTTGACTTGGCGCTCCCCCCTTTCCAATTTCGAAAATGTCTGCTCCGCTGATGGTGGCCCTCCCTGTCCCCTCACCATCACTCTCCCCATTTTCCTCCCTTTCCTTTGAACAGTCGCGTTGAACTCAATTTGTTCTTTCTTGAAATGTGTAAATCCAGGTTTGATTTTCCCCTTCTTTCCCCCTAGCGCGTTTTGCTACTCCCAGCTCTTTCTCCCTGCCATGCAACGCAGAGATAAGGGATCTTTGTTTTTCTAGAACTTTGATATTTCCTTGCTGCCCGAAAGTAGCTCTTTTTTTACTTGGCGATAAGTAGATCAATACACCCCCCCTTCGCTCCTACGTACAACTTTCTTTTTTCCCTTTGAGTTCAAGCGACTTTGTTTCCCCCCCTTCCTTATGTGTGCTGGGACAGTGAAGGGCTGGTCCTTTTTTATGAAATTGGAATGGGAGAAGCCACTTCCGCCTTCTTTTTGTCGCTATGCAGAAGAGTCCTTCCCCCCAATTTTTTCTTTCAATGACGCTTCATGCATTGGCATTGGTGGTTCTTCCATATAAACCAAGATAAAGTTGTTTTTCTCTTTCCCCCCTTTGAGCACGAGCGTCGGTTTTCCCGACATTAGATTTGGATTTCTCCCCCCAACTCACCCTGGCCTTTATTCTCATCCCCTCTTCTCCTTTTCGTAATAACTCGGTGCTTTTTTTTCACGTCCAGAACAGAAATCAATCCCTCTCGTGGTTTTCCTTTTGTTTCTCCCTCGATAATTGTGGACGGTTTGACCTCCCTGTCCATGTCTTGTCGCTCCCCGGATTCTGACTTGTCCCTTTTCCCGCAACTTGCACAAACCCTTCATATCGCAGCTCTTACGGACAAATAGTTTCTCGGCGTAGATGGCGGCTTACTTTTTTAAGCCTTTTATTCGAAACTCTCCGCCCCAAATTCTCCAAGAATTAGAGCCCGCAGCGTGCCCCGCTAAGATCCATGCAAATTCGATCCCCATCTTCAAGTTCTGGTCCAGTTGGCCGTTTTTCTTGTTTGATCGGTGATTTACAGAGCTGTCTCAAGGTCCTCCCCCCCCCACGCAGGGGATCTTTTTCCGAGATTTTCTGGGGAAGCCTTCCTCCTAACTAGTAGCAGAGTTAAGTTCTCAGCCTGAGAACCTTTTCCTCTTCCCTTTTGATTTCGCTACGGTGTGCATCGTAAGTTTGGTTTTTTGGATGCAGAATGTTTGTAGGTGTTATGCGCATTTTTTATGCCTTTCTTTTTCCTGTCCAGGTTAATAATTGCCTCTTTCCCCCCTTTCTCACGTGCCAACCCCCTATCTGCTCAGCGATAAGATGATTCTTCACTTTTTCTTAGTTTCCCCGACCCCCATACCTGAGGTTCGATTCATTGTTTTTTTTTTTCCCCCAGGAGGTGCTGCTTCTTCCCCCTTCTTCCCCCCCCCATCTGGAAGTACATCTCCTTTCATTCCCTTTTCCTATTATGTAATATTGAGATATCTCCCCCTCCCCCCTTCCTCCGAGACATGTCATTTTGGACGCACCTTGGTGGTAACACCCACTTTTTTCCTCCAGCGGGTTTTAGGTCCACTTGCCCTTCCTTTTTTGGTTTCTGGCAGGAAAGGCCGATCCCCTCCAGTTTTTCCTGATTACTTTTTCCTTGAATGATTTTCCCCTTGCCATTGAACGGACCCTCCTCCCTCGTAAGGAGGCCCTTCCTCATTTTTTTTGTCTGAGGCGGAATTTGCGATTGGCTCTTTTCTGCAGCATCTCTTTCTTAGAAACCACCCTAAGCTTCTCCTGTGCGGTTCCCCCACTTCTTCCCATTACGCCAGAGATCTCTTTTTGTGTCTTTCCCGACCCAGGACGACTTGATTGGAGTCTCTTTTTTTTAATCCAACTCGTCACGCATCTTGATAGCACAGTCTTTCTGGTTTCCCTTTCTCGTTTTGCGTATGGTTTCCCCGTGAAAAGCCCGCAATGTCAGCCTCCTTTTCCTTTTTCTTGTTCCGGCCGTTCCCCAGTCCGTCGAGGGAAAACCGGTGTTTCCCCCCCCCTTGGAATCATTCTTGATTTTCAGTTCTTTTTCCGGAGAAAAAGTACTTTTTCCGAACTCTACTTAGCCTTACCATTGAGCGGTACCAGATGAACGCCTCCGTTTCTGGACCCTTGAGTAGGTATTTCAAGGGATCCTAGATTCGGGCTTCATTTTCTTTTTTTTTTGTCGAAGTAACCACAACCACTTTTTTCTTCCCCCCGGAGTCGCCAATAATCCTTTTTTCCAAGCTTCGTGACAAAGCTCAATCAAGAGCTCTACTTAAGGTTTAAGAATGAAATTTCCCCTTTAATGATGGGACACATTTTCTCCCACAAAACTTATAGTCTTTCCTCTGGCCCCCCCCCCCCCCTGAATGATTTCTGTACTTCCTTGGATAGAAACCCCCGACCTCTGCTCCCTGCTTGCGCTACCAGACTGCGTACGATTGCCTGATTGTAAGCGCCCTTTTTTTCCCTGAGTCTATTCGAGCGAGGCATGTTTCCCCCATTTCCTTTTCCCCTCCCCCCCTTCATTCAGACCGTGAGGTCCACCTCCTTTTTCGCTACCAGAGAAAGCCCGTTTTTTGTCCCAGTTTCCCTAGAAGATCTCTCGTTTTTCTCTAGATTTTTTCCCCCCCGCCCCCCTTTTCCTTTTACGAATACGGAGCATTTTTTCCGGTATGAAATGACGGTTTCTATCGTGGAAACTGCCTCTTCCCTCCCCCCCTTCATACCCAACCCCCTCCTCCAAGTCTCATTTCGCGATTACCCTCCTTCAGTATGGTAGCGAATATGATTTGGGATCCTTTTTTTTTGAATCCCCATCAGCCCCGACCATCTTTTTTTTCCTTTTTTTTTTTTCCTCCCATTTGCTTGGCCTAACACCCCTCTTCTTTAGAAGTTTGGTATGGGACTTTCCCTTTTCCCCTTCCCTTTCCCGTATTTTTTCACCCTCAGTGTCCGGTCGATGGCAGCCTTTTTTTCAATTATTATGCGAAAACTTTTTTTCGTACCTCGATGCGCTTTTTTTTTCTTTTTTTTTAAGAAGATCAGCGAAGGGGACGCCTTCCCCTTCGTAATGAGCCCCGAATCTCTTGATTTTCCGTATCCTTGCATCCTTCTACCCCCCTCCCCATTTTCAGTAAGTTGCGTTCCTTCCCTTGAACCGAGGTAGGCGAAAGTAGAGCTTTTTTTCCTTTTCATACTGTTCTCGGGCCTTCCCTTTGCCCGTTCCCTGAAAAAGACCCTCACTCTTTTTGACCCGGCGCCTTATCGACTTCCCCCCTGAAGGAATTGCCCTTCCGTTAACAGTGCCCTTGGATCAGGGGATGTTTCCCTTTAACGGTTCAACCATGGACTTTTCCTTGCCGAAGATCCCTCCCCTCCCGACTTTTTTCCTTGCGTTTTTGCGGACGAGTTTCCTTCTCCCTGCTCACCTCCCCACGGTTCCCTCGGGGATTTTTTCTTCGAATAGGAGGAGATAACCCCCCCCTCGATCTCTGGCGTCATGTTTTCCCCGTCATTTGGAAGCTTCTTCTGGGTTTCTCCCTCCCATCTTCGGCAAGCCTTCCCTGGAAATAAGCCAATTCCCTCCCTTAAACACGCCGGTTGCTCCTCCCCTTCGCGGTTTCGACCTCAGCCTCCGCCTGGGCTCTCTCATCATTCGGCCCCCCCCCCCCTTCCCCTTGAGCGTGTTAAGACTGTTCCGCCTTTAGAAAACACGACGATTTCGGAGGAAGGGCGCTTTACCTGCACTTACTTTTGTTGCCCCCACCGGCCTCCTCACTGATAAATCAACTTCCTCCCCTCTTTGAATTGGGCGGTGCTTTTTTATGCCATGAGACATAGCCCCTCCTCCAGGGTGACATGCAAGGACTGTTTTTTTCTGGGGTAATCGAGATATTTTTTCTTCCATCAGAACCCTCCCTGGAGTGAATTTCCCCTTTAGGTTTAGCTTCCTTGGCGTTTTTCTTCGATGAGAAGCCTTTCCCTTCTTCCAGCTAGCATGGGGGTGGGAATTTCCCTTTCTCTTTTTCAATTGTATCCTCAGATTCTTTCTCCTTCCCCCAAAGGGAGATAACCCTCCTCTCGACGTTGAGAATCCAATCGCACAATCTGAGATGAGAACTTTCTTGTCCCTGTCTCCTGCGTCTCCTGGCCACTTAACTCGTCCCTTTTTTTTCTGTTCAGGCTTACAGCGAATTTCTTCCCCTCTTTTGGTTGCCTCCATTTCGCGTTCATGTTTTCCCATGCGCTCGGTATCATTACCCCCTAGGTGATCTTTCTCAAGGAGAATGCGTGCGAGTTTTGCGATGCGGCATGGGTTTCTTCCGTTGCACGCTGCAGGAGGAATTAGCTGTTATTTCCCCTTTTAGTTTTCGACCACATACATCCTGGCGACACAGTCAGTTTTTTTTTCTCCTCCGCACTTTCGCTTGATAACAGCGAACCTCCTCCTTTTTTCTTCGAGATGAAGGTTTGTTTTTTCCTTCCGAGTCAGCAGGCAGAAGCCGTTTGAGTTCTGTTTTTTTTTCAAACGCCCCCATTCTCTGCATGTTTTGCCCTGACGCGACGATGCATGTGGACCCCTGGCTTCTCTCTGGCTGTTGGCCTTGCTTCTTCCCCCCTCTTTCTACCGAAGAGGGATTTCACTTTTCCATGCACCGGTGTCCTTTCCTTCCGTCAAAAGAACCCTTCTTCCTTATTGTATAATTCCTCGGAGGGATTCGAACCCCCCGCTCTGCTCCCCAATTGATTACCCCCACTTCCTCTTTGGATCTTGACTTCCCTCATCCCACATGACAATTCTTTTTCGTCGTGCTGTGGAACTCCCTCTGCATAGGCGACCACTTTTTTCCCCCTTCTCCACTCCGGAAGTGAAGGGGCTGTCACATCAATCACTTCCCCTTGATGGTGACCAGCCCGGCATTATAAAAATCTTCCCATGGCGATTGTCCCCCATTTCGCGTTGAACTACAACCCTTTGGTCCCCTTTCAGGTTCCTTTTGATCTCCGATGCCCCTCCTCGAGCGAATTGGCGGCAGCCCCCTTCCCCCCCCCGATCTCAGTGATATCTCTCTCTTCTTTTTTTTCGAGTCTATATAACTGTCTTCCCCCCATTCTCTGTATCCACTGACTTTCTCTTTCGTCTGATTAGTCACCCCCTGGAAAACATTTCAGCGCGCCTTTCTGCCAAATTGAAGTTAAACGTTCTGTCCACCGGAACTTTTCCTTTAGGTTTGATGCTTCTGTGTCCAAGGCAGGCCCTCGAAAGTGTTCTGAAATTGGAGGGAGCCCTTGTTAGAAAGACGCGGGGTGTTTCATTCAGAGCAGCAAATTCCCCTTTTCATTTTTCCTGTCCCGACCCCACTTCCTCCCTTGGGCATTTTTTTTTTCTTTCTCAAAAAAAAGACGTAAAGTTCCCTTTTTTCCTCCAATTTGGGAGCCGTCTCTTCTGGGGTTCCCCCCGACCCATCAAGAGCCCCTTTTTCGTTGTTGAAGGATTCCCCCTTTGGAATGTATTCTTCAAGTTTCCCCACCACACCCCCTCTTTTTCGTTCGAATCGGGCTTCCTATTTCTTCTACCCCAAAGTTCTCCTTGGTCCACATGCCTTTTTGTTAACTTTGGGAATGCACTTTTTTTTTGCCCGCCCCGATTCCTCCTTTCTTTTTTTCCGCGGACCCTTGATTTCGCAGGGACCAAACCTTCACCCCTTTCTTCCTCAAATCGTTCGGATGTTACAATCGAAGGCTTTTCCGTCCAGAGGCAGAAACCGTCCTTTCAGGATGTCGTGGGTGCGAAAACCTTCCCCTCCCAGATTTCTTCCAATTCCTCTGAGAGTGCCCCTCCTGAGAAAAAATGACGCATCCCTTCGAACGAATTCTCCTTGTCCGCGTACCATTTGATCTCTGTTTTGTGATCTTCTTCTGGTAACACGTACATTACCTTTACCGGATCGGTTGCCCTCTCCTTCCTTCCTCACTGATAAGCCAATTCCTCCCTTTGCCTTTTCGACTCGCTCCCCCCCCTTTTCCTCGTCTACTCAAAATTTTTTTTTTCTGAATCTCAGCTAGGGCGACACGGTTTTGCGACGTATTCCGATATGGTGTTCTTTTTGTATGCGCCTTTTTTTTTTCCCTTAAGGAGAGGTTGGTAACCTTTTCTCTTTTCACCCCACCTATCTGCGGCTCCCCTTTCCTCTTCTCCGCGAAGCTACCCTTTTATTGCTGCTCAAGTTCCTCCCTTTCCTTGACCTTTCCCCCCCTGATTTTTTTCTTCTCCCAATATCGCGAGGAACCCCCTTTTTTTTCCGGCGCCTGCCTTTCCCAACATCTCGTTTATATTGATGGAGATGACTATCAACTAAATAGAAGTACTGGATAGGTTTTTTTCAATCCCCGGTCGGCCAAGTTGACCCCCGTGTTCAAATCCCTTTATGAAGACGTGTTCCCTCTATGGAAAGCAGGATTTCGGATCATTCCCTATTCCAAGGATCGTTTCCTTTTCTTTAGAGCCCGATCTTCTCCTTTGCTTTCCCTGAACCCGGACAAACTGCGCCCCCCGCGCGAAGGAGTCCATAAGAATTGATTTTTTCAATGTGAGGCCCTTTCCTTTTCCGAAGAGGGGCCTTTCTTTTCCCCCCCCTTCAGTAATAGTTAGGACCTGTTCTCTTCGTGCTTTCCCCTTCTTGATCCTGCGAGTGCTTCCGTTACCCCTCCAGATCCAGGACCCTTGCTAATGCGAGGAGGAATAATCCACGCAAGACAAGATGGATTAAGCTTTTTTTCCCGCGTCCTTTCCTTCCTCTTTAACCGTTGAAGGCCCTTCTCCCTCAGCGCGCAATGTCAGCCTCCATGTGAACGGAACTTTGTTCCGTCGAGTGTCTCCCCCTGGGAAAGTAGCTCCCCTCATTTTCTTTACCCGCCCCGAGGAAAGCCCGAGCCCCCCCCACACTGTATCGCTGGGACGACACTCCAGAAATAGGTTCACCCTTGGGACCAGATGGAACGCCCCTAACTTTTATTGATTTGGATCTTCATCCCGTTATCCTCCCTTCTTTTCTGGGGATTCAAGTTAGCTCTTCTATTAAAAACCTCCGATGATCTTGGAAGTTTTTCTTCAGTGCGAACTCCTTTCCACAGCGAAAGAAATTTTTTCCCTTCCAAATTACGTTTTAAATTGAAATAGACGTCTGATGGACCTCCCCCTTTTTTCCCCTTCCCCCTCCAAAACTGTCTAGCATATCCTAAGTGGTGTTTGATTATATTCTCTCAAATGATGTTGTAGATCTTGCCTTTTTTTCTCGAAAAACCCGACTCTTTTCCGATCGCTCCAGACTGCGTTACGCCCTTTTTTCCTGCTTTTTTTGATATCCCGTTTTCATTCCGTTGATCAACGAGCCGTTTTCCTTTTTGAAGTTCCACTCCCCCCTCCCCCCCTCCACCCCGTTATTCATCCCGTCTTGCCGGAGGTTCTTCCTTAGTCGATACAAGAGAAGCCGGTTTTTTTTCTCTCTCCCTTGTTTTTTTTTTCTCTTCCCGGAAAAACACCGCCAACGGCTTCCCCCCCTTAACGCAACCCGGGCTCCGTTTTCCCTTAATTACGGGTTGGCTTTGCAGATCTCCTCTTTTCGCTTTCTATTAGCCTCTCTTCTCCCGCAATGACGGATAACCCCCCCCTTTTTTCCGATAACAATAAGGAATAGTCGGGGCGTTCCCTTTTTTCCCTCTTATTTGGAGCAGAGGTCGTTTTCTCCCCAGACTCCCCTTTCCTAAATCCGGTCGGCTTTCCCTTCCCCCCCTTCAATTCCCACACTTTTTTTTTCTCGTGGTGAGGGCAGTGAGTCTCATTCCCTTCCCGTATCTTAAAAAGTACGTGACGGTCGTCTTCCCTTTTTTCTGTAATGCTCTTTCCTAAAAACTTTTCGAACTCCCTCCGGAGCAGATCCTTTTTCCTTCGACATCGACCGAAAGTTCCGACTCTCTGACGTAGGACTTTTTGCCCTCTAGGTCCCGTAATCTCCCCCTTCTGGAACTTTGAAGTGCGTTTTTTTTTTTTTTTCGTCTAAATGTGAAAGATTAGGCTAACTTCTTTCCAGCGAGAACTTCTCTTTTCTATGTACCTTCCCATCAAGAATGTTTTCTTAAGGAGCTCGGAGAGACGTCTTTCGACGGGACTTGCAGATACCCCCCCGTTCCCCCTTGTCACTCCTTCCTTTCCATTTTTTTTTAGGCTGTTTCCCCCCAACGTGTTCAACCCATGACTCCTTGGTAAGAAGATTTCAAAACGCCCGATCGGCTTGCGTGCGTGATGAGTTGGATTTTTTTTTGTTAGGTCTCTTGTTTTTTGACGCCATTCTTTAGTCCCCTCAATCTTTTTTTTCTTTGGATACGCCCCCTTTTTTCTCCACCGAACGCGCATCGTTTTTTTTCTTTGAAGCAACTTTCATCGCGTCACAGGCGACGAATTTACTTTAAAGCCAGTTGAACCCCTCCCTCAGGGAAATTCCCCTCTTTCTCAAAACGAGCGGTGTTTCCGCTCGTTTAGACAGTGTCCGGTTTTCACTTGCAGATGACGATATGAGTGTCGAGACGACTCCTCTTCACCCAAAGAGAGGGATCTTTTTCCTATTTCTCGAAAATAATGGCCTTCCTTAGTATTAATTGAGACTCCCCCTTTTTCCCCGGTTCACGTGCTTTGTGCCCCCCCCCTTTTCGGACGCTTTAGGACCCTTGAAATTTTGGCTTCTAATCTTATGAATTCTCCCCCCTTTTTTTTCTTTTTGAAGCAAGGCTTCTTCTTTTTTCATCGAGATATTCGCCTTTTCCGTAGCTTCTTCCCAGGAACGGTTTTTTTCGAGGACTTGAGAGACTCGATTTTTTTCGCCTGAGAATCCCCCCTTTCGTTAGTGAGCTGGTCCCCTTCTTCCCCCGTTCGACAAGCTCGCCCTTTAACCTGGAGTCATCCAGCCTTTCTTCAGAAAACTTTGCGCATACAAAACGTCTCCCTTTAAATTCCCCCCCCCCGGGTTTGTCGAACCTGTTTCCTTTGGATAGAAACGGAAACACCCTCCCCATGTTCTCAGGTCTGTTTTCAATTCTTTTTTCCTTGCTCCGAGGTTAGCATGGTTTTCCTTTTATTCTTCCCCCGATCCTGAAGAGTTTGACCTCGTAATGAAGTGTGTCTTTCTCGGTATTCACTGCTTTGCTCGCAAACATTGCCTCACCGGATATTCGTGCGAAGGTGTGATTTCCGGCAGGGGGTTATCTTGAACGCTGCAGTTCTTCTTTCTACAACTCGTGTAGACTTTTTGGTTCTTACCCACGCATTTCCTTCTCCCCAGTCAGGAGTTCTTCCCCTAATTCTACGCCTCGATCACAGAGACCTTTTTAGGACTGAGGAGGCGTTTTTCCTTTTCTTTTTCCCGATCAGGGCCATCCTCCTTGTTTTCGCGACACGACCTTTTTTTTCTCTTTTTTTGGACAAAAAAGCCAACACTTTTCTATTCCCAAAAGGGAACCCGCTTCCTTTTCCGTGGAACCGGATAGACTTTGATCAACTCCCCGCTTCTACTCTTCTTGCTGTTAATGAGGTGAGATAAATTTTCCTTCCACGAAAGTTACTCTATGGTCAGGGCGGAGGGATTAGAACCTTGCCCCCGTACTTTCCACACAACTTGACGTCTGTGGTTGATATGGACTCATTTCCCCCTTCCATAGCGTGACGGTCAGTTCGTCTTTTCCTTCTTTGCTGATCTTCTGCATTCAATTCCCTCCGCGTCTTTCGAAATCCGGTCTTTTCTCCTTCACGAACACTTCTTCAAAGCCAGTTTTACCAAGCACTGAAGGTCCATCCAGACTCAATCGGTTCCTCATTGGAAGCGTTTTCACTTTGTCTTCCATTGTCGAGGTTTTTTTCCTGGTAATCCGGTTTCTCCGATCTCCTTTTTCCAAGATCCTCGGGTGGATAAGCCCGCCTCCTCTGAGTCTCGTCTATTTTCCTCTCTCTTTCCTCCTCATCTTTTTTTTTTTCGATATAAATGATATCGCCTTTTCCCGACAAGTCGCTCTGCTTATCCCCCCTATTTTCCCCCCCGATTCGTCCGAGGGACTCCCTTAAGAGTCCGAGACAAGGAAGGGAAAATTTTCTCCCCCCTCCCCATGTTTTCCCCCCCCTGGTTACCGATGAGGCCTTTTTTTTCCTGGACCAGTTTTTTTTTCACCATCAGGCTTTTTCCCCCCTTTTACAACCCCCCCTTTCACGTCCTTCTTCCTTAGGGTTGGACTATGAAGGCCTCTCCCCCCCCTTACCCCTGAACTTCCCCTCCCCTGCATGCATTGGATTTTTTTTCTCTTTCCTTAACCCGAGTCAAAGTTGTTCCCCCCTCCCATTTGGGAAGCAGGCGTCTTTTTTCCGAATCCCTCTGACCTCCTTACTAGTGACTCTTTTTCTCAGCACCTTTGCACTCAGTAACAGCCAAATCACCTCCTTTTTGAGATCAAGTACGGCCTAATTTTTCTCCTCACGTAGATTAAGGGTCATTCCTCCTTTTGCCCCCCTGCCAACTTCGAGTCTTTTTCCTGTTTGCCCCATCCCCCCTTGTCGAGACCAAAAGGCTTTTTTCTTTTTTTCTACGCAGGACACCCCTCTCGCAGCTCCGCATCCCCGTTTTTAACCTCTCAGGTTTCGATTGGCGTCCTCTTCTCTAATGAATGTGGATCGTTTTTTTTTCCCACCACTAGCCCTCCCCCCTCGATATTTTAAAAGACCTTTCCTCCCTGTAATCGTGCACGTCGCTCCTGCAGAATCAGATTAAAGTTTTTCCCGAATTCTCCTGAGAAATTGCCGGTCCAGTTGGATTTCCTATCGGATTATACATCTCCTCTGTCATTCCTTTTCCGTTCGAAATGGATTCCCTGTGAAGAGAATTCTTTTTTTTTTCTCTTCCATGATAAGCCAAGTTCCCTCTGTTTTAGAGATGTTTCTTCGAGCCCCTTTAGTTATTTTCTTCCCCCTTTGGTTCGATCCCTTCCTTTTTTTGCGACCAACTGGTGTTGGATCTATTCTCCGAATGGTGTAGGTTTTTTTTCCTCCTTTTTTCTGCATTGCCTTCCCTCTGTTCGAGTTTCTTCCCCCCCCAACCTATCGCTCTCTGATTCAGTATTCTTCTCCAGCGAATGCCTCGATCAGTCATCGACACCTCCCCCTGTCCGATCCTTGGCAGAGACATTCCCCCCCCCTTCCTTTTTTGCATTCCTTCACCGTTCCTCCCCGCTTGCATTTCCCAAATGGTTTCTTCTATTGATGGAGCTGTCTCTTTTCCAGATTCCAGCCGCCAAACTTCGCACGGATGGCTCCTTTGGCCGAAAGCGGTTTCCTTCCTGAAAAACGGGTGGGTTCCACCTTCCTCCGAAATCTTCGGGTTTCTTGCGTTCCTTCTGCTTACGAAATAGATTTTCGGACTTTCTGAAGATATTTCTCCCCCTCCTCTTGGCTTGCACTTGAAACGGACAACCTGTTCCTTCGGAAGGAGGCCCTCCGCCCCCTTTTTTTCCTGCGGACTTTGATCCTTTCTTTTTTTTTTCCTTGAATAGAGGGTTTTTAGAAACCACATAGGTAGTATTCTTTTTTTTTTCGCTTACAAAAGAAGGTGCTCCTCTTCTATCGCTGCGATTTTTCCGAGCTTCCCCCTGATTCGTATAAGGACCTTTTCGGATTTTTTCCTGATCGGCGGACTGAATCCAAATCGTCTCTCCCCCTAGTCAGGCGTGCGTTCCCTTGAACATGCGGGGGTCGTCATTTCATCCTTAGCATCATCGAGCACACCTTTCTTTCTTTTGTGAACAGGAACTTCTTTCCCCGTCGAGGGAAAAAAGGGTTTTTTTCTCAAGTGGACCTGCCCTCCCTTCCCTCATTATGGATTTTCCCTTTCGATTTTCCCTAGCTGTTGCTTTCCCGCACCTACTTTTTCTCCCCCGTTGAGCGGGACCCTCTTCTTACTGACAGAATGGCTACCCTTTTTTCCCCCCTGATCCTGATTGAAAGGCCCTTCGCTTTTTCACCTTTCAGCTGTCGATTCCCCCCCCCTGATAGCGGGAAGGTTTCTTCCTCGAGTTCGAAAAAGTTTTCGTTCCGTTGACCACAGCGAAATAAAGACTTTCTTTCTTACTTTTTATTTGTCCCTTTCATTGGAATGATGGACATCCCCTCCCTCACAAACCTTATAGGCATATGACTTTTGGGATTACGGGGTTAAGTCCCTTCTTTCTTTCCTTTATTGATTATATGGTAGTTTTTCTTCCTCCCTTCAGCTGAAACAGACTGGCTTACGCCCCGGACGACCTCTTAAAATGCATCTTGATTAAGGTTTTTCTTTTCTCCCATAGAGCCGAGTCTCGGCTTTCTTTGGCCCTTTTTTTTCACTCACTCGGAGATAGGCCCCCCCCCCCGTTCTTAGCCTTGCTTTCCCCCGAGAAGACGGTGGCGGTGGTTCCTTCTTCATCTCTCCGTTTTTTTTTTTTTGAGATTCCTTTGAAACTGGGAAACACCCTCCTACTTTTTTTTTGCTGTTTCAACCCTCCCCCCTTTTTTTTCCCTGACGGTGTGGATTGGATATTTTTTTTTCTCGATAAGCAGAGATGCGGTCCTTTTTTATTGATATATCAAAACCGGACTCCCTCTCCCCCTTCCAGGGCATCTTCGGGGTGCTTGGACCGGTCTTTTTTCGAATCACATCAGCCCCCCCCTCCCCCCTCTCCTACAGCAATTTCGCGTGCCTTCCCTCCTGGAGAAGTTTTGTTATGGGCAGTGAGATTGCTTTCCTTCCCCTTCATCTAACGTAAGTGCGGTCGCTGTCCAGGCTTTTTCTTTTCCCCGGGATCGAGAAAAAATTTTTCGCCCTTTTGAGACTGCCGCCAGATCATCCTCCACGTTTTTTTACTTAGAAATCTTTTTTCTCCTCCTTTTTTGTATGTTAGTCCCCGTTATTCCTCCCCCCGCACGGAGAAAGTCGGACATTATTTGTTGCGTCATCTGGGTCCTCGTGAACCTATTTAGGAGACTTCTTTTTTTTCCAGTTCCCTTATCCCGCTACTTTCTGGCGGTACTGCCAATCCCATCTCCGTTAATATGTCGGGCCACCTAGCTCGTCTCTGACTTCCAAGTTTCCCCAGGTTTCCCTTCCCTTTCCGGGCTTTCCCATGCGAGCTGGAGTCCACGTGTTCACCCCTTTTTCCCTCTTTTTCCCGAAGCTTTTTCCCTTTCCGACTTCTTCCTCCGCTTTTCCTTCTATGGATTCCTTCCGCCAGTTTCTTCCGGTCCTGGGGATTTCGGGATACCCGAATCGGGGAACGCCTCTTCCTTGGCGCACTTGTCCGCCACCGTCATTTCCCCCAGGAGAACGAATTTTTGTTTTATAATCGCCTCTCCCCTTTCCCCCCCTCCAAGAAGGGAACTTCCCCTTTTCGCCTTAACCCCTCGCGGTGCGGATGTCCTCTTTCTCCTTGGTCCGGTTAAAGGGCCCTTCTGTAGAGAAGAATTCCTGGCAACATTCCAATCCGCGCTGATTTTAAAGTCCCAACCACGCCTTTTTCTATTGGAAATAAACCCTTTCTTCCCCCCGTGATTTGGGACCACAACGCCGACCCTATCATCAATGCGAGGCACTTCTCTTTTTCTTTTTAACTTCTGAATGAGTAGACCTATTATGACAGTTTGGAAATGTGCAAGGTCTGGTACTTCCCCCCCTTGTGTTATAGGATATTTCCAGCACCTCCTTTTTTTTTTTGTCCAAGGTATTTTTCCCAGTTTCCTTGAGAGCCATAGAGCGGGTAGCACTAAGGAGTCGGAGAGCTCTCTTTTTGGGGGTTGGTCGATTTCCTCTCAATACCATGGCGTTCATCCCAGATCTTCTCCAGGAGCATAAAAACCTACCTTTTTTTGTCTTTTCTTTCTTTCTTTTTTTTTTTTGAATCCACCCCCCTTTACTAGTGAGCTGAGACCAATTCTCACAACGTTCTCGTTTTTCTGTCAAACGTCCTCCCCCCCTTCTTTTTTCGGCATTGGCTTATAAGTGACTCTCAACGATCCTGAGCTTTTTTTTTTCCCCCTTCGCTTTAATGAAAGGTGCTTTCTCTTAACACATCGCCAAAGGGACACCTCTTTTTTCTCAGGGGTGATGGAACAGATGCTTCTCCTTAGAACGTTTCCTCCTGAGGTGAATAGGGAGCTCCCTGTATTGACCCTCAAGCCCTGAGAACCCCTTCACTTCCTCTTCTAACAAGACGACCATTTGTAACATCGAACGATTTCCTTAGAGGGAGCTGACGAGCTTCCTCTATTTTTTTTTTCAGATGAAGAAGCCTTGGTCTCAAGCCCTTAAGGAGGAATCGGGAGGGCACTTTCGCAGGTTGCAATCCCAAATTTTTCCCCTAGCGCCGTTTTTTTCTCTACCTCTGTGCTTTAGGGCTGTTTGCCTTCTCCCCTATTCTACGAAAGAGTGATGTGGCTTGCTCAAGGTGCATTTGAGTTCCCTTCGCAAAAGGTAAGCTATGTGATTCTTTTTCTTTTTCCTTCGTCTGCTTCCACCCCCTTTGATTTACACAACGTCTTTCCCCCCTGACGCTGGGGTGGATATGGGACCCCTTTCCCAATGCATAGCAGTGCTTTTTTTCCCATTGTGCTTTGACCTCGTTTCCCCTTCCTTCTAGGCGAAACCTCCGTTCCTGTAGTCTTGCCCCCTTTTCCACTTCAACATGTCCCCCCCCTTCCCCCCTTCTTTTGACCAGAAATGCACTGTAAACAGAATCCCCCCCCCCTGTAGAAGTGCAGGTGAACCCTTCTTTCACTTCCTTGTCCAGTAGAGGTTCCCACGGTTTGATTGACTCTCTTTCTGCCAGATAGCGGTGGTCCCTCCAGTTCCTAAATGCAACGAGAGATCTTCTCCTCCGTGTGTTGTTGATCGATTCCCCCTTTCCTCCTTACATCCCCTCCTTGTCGTACCCCAACGCGATTTTCCCTTTCCCCCTCACCCAGGTCGCGAATCGACAATGGCCTTCCCCCTGAGTTCACACTCGAATTCCCCTTTTCGTGATGTTCCTTTTTCCCTTGCCGGCTGAGTCACCCTTTCCTTTTTTCTTTTTTCTGAAAATTGGAATGGGACTTTCCAGACGCGGGATTTTGCTCTGCAGGACGATCCCTTCCTCTGCAACGTGCTGTCCTTCCTTGGCATTGGTGGGATGCTCCCTCGCAACCCAAGCGTCAGTTGTTTTTAAATCAAATTTTGGACCTATCTTTTTTTTTCGAATACCTTTTCCCGCTTTGGTTTGACTCCCCCTTTGGCATTTATTCTAACCCCCAGTAGTCCCTACATCACTCTTCGTAGCCTTTCTTGTGTAAAGATAAAGTCCTCTTTTCTTACGGCTCTGGGTCACCTGTCCCCTGTTCTGGTTCACTTTGGAATTGTCATCTTTTTGCACGCACGTTTCTCTTCCCATGTAGTGTTCGCGACCCCCCTTTTTTTTTTTTACTCGGGGACGTTTCCCAAACCTTCATCTCTCTTTCCTCCCTTACTGACAAAAAGCGTTCCTCCTTTGGTATGTCGATCTAACGCCGACTGGTGGCTCTTGTTCGATCAACACTATTCCATAAACAAGACCCTTCCCCCCTTCCGCGTGGAAACGTTCCTTCCTCCGTTCCCCCCGCCCCGAGCACTACTTTCCTTTTGTGTGACCTCGGTCAAGTTTTCCCCCCTTTTGATACCGAGCGCGTTTTTCCACACTTCATAAGCGCACTGGAGGAAACCTTCCCGACTTTTTGAAGATTCACTCCCTCTTCCGACAAATTTCTTTCTCCCCCTCCCTGCCCGTTGACAGAAAGAATGAGCCCTTTTGCGGTCGATAAGTTGTCGCATCTCCTCTTGCTCACCCCTGGGTGGATATACCTTTTTCTCTTTGGGCTTTTTCCTTTTTTTTCTGCACTCCTTTCTGGAATAAAGGTCATAATGTGACTCCTAGTAAGTATCTATCCCCCCCCCCCACCTATATGCTCTTCTCCGAGTCCTGACACCCTCGTCTATGGTTGCTCCTCCCCCCATCGACAAAAGGGGACCTTTTTTTTCCGAGACATTACGCCCGTCTGTTTGCTTCAGTTGCCCCCTTTTTTTGAGACTTTCATTTTCAACCTTTCCCTACTGTTCCATATTGATGGTCTCTTTTCCTTTAGCGCCCCAATTCCACTTCGGATCAGGTGGCGCAAGCCCCTTTCTTTTGTGGTCAAAGCACCCTTTTTTCTTTTTGGTTTTCCTCCCTTGAAGGACGACTTTTTGCAGGGGAAGGCAGGATTGTCTCCCGATATCGGATGAATTTGCCTTCTTCTTTTTTTCTCTAAACTCATCTTCCCCTTTTGTAAACCATTTGCCCCCGCTCGCCAGGCGCTCCACGATCGTGTTGAAGGCTTTCTAGGCCTTTTTTCCCCTTTCTGGAGTTGCCCTTCGTTTGCTGTCTTCCCCCCCCCCACCCTAATCCTTATTCTTCCCCTGTGCGCTTCCCACCTTTTCCTTTTTTCCGTTTGTCCTTTCTCCGAAAGATTTACGATGATGGAGTTTCCTTAATCCAACTCTCTTCCTCCTCTGATAAGAGTCTTTCTTTTCTTTTCCCCCTTCTGGGTGATGGTGACCCCCTTTTTCCGGAGACTCCATCCTTTTGCAAATTACCCCTTCATTTGCACTGTGCCTTTCTTTCCGTTCGAGTTTGAAAGTTTACAAACCGTTTCCTTTCGTTCGGGGAACGAAATACCTTCTGATTTTCAGTACCTCCCCCCCTTTACTCTAGACCAACAGTATTCCCTTCTCGCCGTCTCCTTAGACGAACTCCCATTGAGCGGGAAAGCTCCCCCTTCCCAGTGATGGACTTTTCCTTTTCTCGGTATCGTATTGTCCCCCTTTAAGGAGAGTGAGATTAGGGCTGCCGTTTCTTTCTCCGTAAAAAAACTTTTCTTCTCTAGCCGATTTCCCCATTTTTCTTCGAATCCTTTCCCCCCCTCCCCTCAACTTGCGAACCGCTGGACAGCGACCCCCGTAGAAGGGAGGGAATGATGTCACCTCCCCCCCCTCCCTCCAAAAACTTATCGCCCTTCTCCCTTTTTTTTTTACGGGGGTTAAGGAAAAGCAGACATTTTTCTATGGTCGGGGCGGAGGATTCGTCCCCCCCCTCCCCCCCCGTCCAGATCGTCCCTTTCCCTTCTCTGTATTGAACTCTATTCTCTTTTTTTTCTATATCCGTCATTTCCGGGATCAATTCTCCGACCGTCTCGGCTGAAGCGATCCTCTGCACATCCACACAGTCCTTTCTTTCCCTTCTCCGGATTTTTCTCGGTGGCGGTTTTGTCCCAGTTTCCATAGACATTCTCTCTAATCCGTTGTTGTTTTTTAACAACCAACCGCAACCGGATTCTCTTTTCTCCTTCCTCCCCTTGGGCTAAGTTTTCTTTTTTGTCGTCTGAGTTTAAATTTCCTCTCTCGTAGGATCGAGTGTCCCTATATCAACCGGAATCAGAGCATCGCGTTTTGGGGCGATAGAGCAGTCTGTTTTCTTCTTTTCTCCTCTGTTCTTTGGTTCGAATCCTCCGTTCCCCCCCCCCCTTACTCCCCCCCGTAAATACACCCACCCCTGCTTCTTCTTGTATGGGCGTGAGATGGATTTAAAGTATAAGTTCCCTTCCCCTTTCCTTCCCGGTCGCTGTCCAGCTTTCTCCTCCCTTTCCCGAAACCCTTTTCCCTCCACCCTCTTGCGAGACCTTCCTTTTTTCCGCAGATCATCGAACGGACATCGACGAAAGGGGTAAGCCCTCTTCTTTTTGATAAAGTTATCTTTCCCTTCCTCCCCTTAGCCCTGCCGTGACCGTCGTTCTATTTTCCCGGCGAAATTGTTGACTCTTCTTTTTCGTAGAGTCGGCCCAGCTGTTTCCTTTAATACTTGTTCTCGGCTTCCTTTCCTGAAAACCCTCCTTCGTTTTTCCACCTTGATCCCCCGTTTTTCTCGACGGACTTCCACAGTGCACTTCCGTGCTTTTTCATGCGAGATGGATCTTTCCCCCCCCCTGATTCCTTTTCTCTACGGACCACCTCCCTTCCCTCAGCTTGTCGTGCGTGAAGAGTTGTCTTTCTTTAGATACAATCAATCGGTCCTGATTTTTCTTCTGTTTCCCTTCATCCTCCCCCTCGAATCTTTTTTTCCCTTCTGCACGTCATTTGGAATGCAACGAAGGGATCCCCCTTTTTTCTCCTCGCCACCTTCCCCCTCCCAGAATTGCACTTTATTTCTTTTCCTCAAGTACCTTGCTTCCCCCTCTTTGCGGATTGGCCTACTTAGCTAAGGGGCAAAGGCAGAGGCCTCTTCTTTTTTCTTTTCCGTACTCATTCAGGCCCCCCCTCTCCTTCTGTAGACCCCTTCTTTCCTGAAAGAAACCCTGACTCTTTTTCTTGGACTCAAACCGGCTGATTTGAACCACCCTTTCACCAAACCGGCCGAACGCTTCGCGTCCTTTCCTTCCCGTAGGCCCTTCTCTTTTCCTTTCTTTTCTTCTGCCCTCAATATGAAAATAATATTATCCCTTCCCCTTTGCTCTGGAGGCCCCCCACTTTGGTGAATGGACCTTCCACACCTGGAGGGTCCGTTCCGGCATCGGACCCGCATTTCTAGCGGCCAAGACGCGGGTCTTCCCTCTTCTCCTCCCCCTCCGGAACCTTTTCTATCCTCTTTTGGGGACTATCGAGTTCCCTCCTTCACGGACTTTTCCCCGTCATCCAGATTCGGCAAGGCCCTGAATTACCTTCCCCCACCATGAGGGTCCTCCCCTTCGAACCCCACCCCTCCCTCACATACGCGATCCCTTACAACGGATAGAACTCTTTTGAATCTGAAAAGGTTCTCATTTTTCTGTTTTTTTTTCCCCTTCCCACGTAACCTTCCTTTCAGCGGCCCCTTATCGGCAACCGCTACTTATTCAATTCGCGTAATGCCTTTTCTCACCAGATCAGCTACGCCCCCTCTCCCCAACTTTCTTTCTCCGACCGTTGTGATGGTTTTTTTATCTTCGAACGTTTTTCCCTTCCCTTCTCCTCGGCTCTAAGTTTCCTTTCTTCTCTTTTTTTTTCAACGCACGTCCCCCCCATTTTCAGGAGTGATGCTCTGTAAACTCTCCTCCATATACGACTTTCCCTTTTTGTAAGGACTGAGGAGGCTTCCTTCTCTAGGATTTTCCTCGCATGTGGCGGAAGCCTTTTTTCGCGACACGACATTGGAATCGGGTTTTCTTTCCCCCAAACCGCCCCGTTTTTTGATTTTTTTCCCCCCCACTTCCAAAAGGGAACCCGCGACGTTTCCCGGATATCGTGCTTTTTGACTTGATATTCCCCATCCCTACCTCCCCCCCTTTCTGTGCTGTTAATGCTTTTTTCCTCTTACCTGGATCAGTCACCACCCTTTCCTGCTAGGGATTCTACTCTTGGTGAGGGATCCAACGAAGATATTCCCCATTGTCTACTCATTTTTTTCCCCCACCATTGACGTTTTTGATAGGACTTTAATCATCCTCCTTTCTTCAGGTAGTTAGTGTGGTGGAAATACCTACTTTTCTTGCTACAAATACGCGTTTTCTCACTTTTCTTTTCAATTCATCACCTTCCCCTTCCCCCTTCCTGATGGTGACAGCCCTTCCCCTTTTCTCCCCCCCCATCCACGCCTCAATTCCGAAGTGACGGTGAAACAGTCGCTTTCCCTTTTGCCATTGTCTATTCCTCTTTGTCCCTTTTTCCCTCGATATCCGTTGCAACGTTTCCCCCTTTCGTGCCGCAAGCAATTCTTTTAATTAATCAGCCGTTGTTCCCTTCTCTCCTCCAATGTTGACTTCAGACCCAAGTTCTTACCTTCAACCGCGATCTTGCGATCGTTTCTCCCCCCGGTGATGGACCCCTATCGAAAATGGCAGTCATCTCCTTTCACTTTCCCCCTTCGTTGGGTTGTGATGTTTCCTTTGCTGATCACCATCAGGTCTTTCTTCTTTTTTTCTTGAAATTGGAATGCGGTTCTCACGGCAGGAGTTAGAAATATTTCGTTGTTAGCCTTCTCCGGCTCATTTTTTCCTTTCCTGAACGTGCCCCTTCGTCACTGACAGCAAACTGCTATTCTTGTCACTTGATGATGAAGTCCATATCTTTTGAAAGTAAGTTTGTAAATCAACTTTCTCTTCGCTCTTCGGGGGTTAGAATCCCTCCCCTCCCTCATACTTTTTTTACTGGTACCCCCCTTCCTGGAATTTATTCTCACCTTCAGTAAATCTTCTCCTTTTTCTTAGAATCGGGATTGTTGCCGCCTTTCCTCCAGCCCGTATATTTCATTTCCACTGCTCGGCGCCTTTGGAATTCCTTGTGGAGGTGTGCCCTTTGCTCCATTCTTTTTTCCACACTTTCCTCTGCTTGACTCTGTCTTATCTTCCAAACCTGCATCCTCAGTCCTGGACACTTTTTTTCCCCATAGACGGGCTTAAGTATTTTTTCCCGACTGATGTTGTTAGGTTTTTTCAATAAGAAGCCCTCCCGACTAGAGTCCCCTTCTCCTGTTCCTAACCCCCCCATTTCGCTCATCGATTCAAGCCTTCGCACGAATTCTTTTCCCGTTTTTGCCCTTCTCTTATCGGTGCTATGGTCACAATCATTCGCGCAACTTTTCTCTTTTTCTGACGTCTCTTTTTTTTCAGCCCTGCCCTCCTTCTATGTTCCTTTCCTTTTCCTATTTCTTTTTCTCATTTCAGAGTTTTGCGATATAAGCACTTTGTGGATTCTCCTTTCTGCCGGGACTTTTTCTGCCTTTTTTTTCCTTTTATGACTCAAGGTTACTCCTTTTCCTCGTCTTTTTCTCCCCCAACACCAATTTCTCAGTAGTGCTTATCAGAGACTCTCTTTCCCGTCATCGACAACAGCTTCGTTTTTTCCACAAGGGTTTTTTTTTGCAAATATCTCGATGAACCCCATTTTTTTTCCCGAGCCTGCATTTCCCCCTTCCTCATTGATGGAGAGTCTAATGCAGTCCCCCCCTTTCAAATCGCAGTGGCCTCTCCTTGCCTTCTTGGTGACCGAGGCGTCCCCCCCCGGGAAACCGGTGCGTTACAATCATTTTTGAATCCGAAACTTCGGGTTCTGGCTTTCTTCTTTTGTCGGAGCATCCTCCTTGGTCCTGAATGATTCTTCGCGACCCCTCATCTCTTTTTTCTCCTTTGAACCGAAAACCTTTTTTTTCTTCGGACCATCAGCAAGCTCGGTTTTCCGCGATTGCGGGAATTTCCCCTTTTTTTTTTTAGATTGCATATAGCCTTTTTGGATGGGGCTTTTCCCCCTTTTTGCTCCATTACGGCCAGAGGATCGCTTCTCCCTGCCCGATTTAGTATCCGCAAAGATCCCCAGGACGATTTTTCGGAAGGAATCCAACCTCGTCACCCTCCTCAGTCTTTAGCTGAACATACGGGGTTCGTCATTTCGTTGAAACCTCGCCTCCCGAGCGACTTCTTCTGTGAAAGGACAATCGTTAGAGGCACTTGACCCTTTTCTAGCTCCTCTTTTTAAACGGAACTCATTCTTCTTTTTCCTTTCATTCACCGAACTCCCGGCTGGCGAAATCTACTTTAGCATGCCCTTAGCGGGGACCATCTTTCCCTGGGTTTACCGCTCAGGATTGCACGGATAAGTATCCCCCTTCTTCCTCTTTCGGGGCTTCCTTTCGTCTCCTTTCCCCCCCTTCTTCGATGAGCTGCGGCCTTTTCTCGGTTCGAAACCTTTTTTTTCCTCCCACCGAAATCTCTACCGTCAATACGTTTTACGATACCCGTCCTGTTTCCTTCTTTACAGCCGATAATTTTTTCCCCCCCGAATAGGCAGAGGGGGGGGATTACTTGTTTCAAATTGATGTAAGTTATGATTCTATGGTTCGGGGCGGCGTTCTTTCCTCCTTGCTCCCAAGCCGCTGATGCGGACGCCCCGACGCTTCCCTCCTCTCTCTTTTCTTTTATTACGAGTTTTTATCACCCTCTTCAATCGAGCGACAAGTCCGGTTCTTTTTAGATAGGGCAAATCCACCCCCCGTCCTTTTCCTCATCTCCCGGATTTTTTTTTCCCCCTTTGGTGGTCCAGTTCCATAGCCTCTTTTCTTTTTTTTTTGAGAGAGATTCTTTCCCCTTTTTTTTTTCCCCCCGTGGCTCTGGTACGACGACGGAAGCACCCCTTTCGCGGGGTGGATTTGCCATGCTCCGAGTGAGTTTTTTTTCCGAGATCGGTAGTTCTCCCTTTCAAAAAAGTCCTCTCTCTTCCCCACTCAGGGTCCATCTTTTTTTTCCTGTAGGCATATGATTTGGGTCTTCTAATCCCTCCGCACCACCATCTCCTCAATTTCTGTCTTTGCTACCTCTAAGTTTGTATGGGACAGTGAGCTTGCTGTACATCCTCCCCCCTTTTTCCTTTCAAACGGAAGTGCCTTTCTCTTCCCCCTTCTTATTCGCTGTGGTCAACGGGATCGTTTTGCGCCGAGTAGGGCGACTGCCTCATCTTTCTCCTCCGTTTTTCTCGCTTAAGCCCCCGAATCTCTGACTCTCCCGTATCCTGCCCTCTTTCCCCCCACGGTCGAAAGATCGCCCTTTTCATCTGGTTCCACGCTCCATGTCCCCTATTTCTTCATTCCCCTGAGAGAAGGTAATACTGTCTTTTTTGGTTTTTCTGAATGATTTCCGTTAATCTGAGCTCGGAGCGGAATCCCGGCTTTTTCCATTGCAGATCCACCCGTTGCCTTATAGGGGATGACATGCGCGCTTTTTCTTGTTTAAACCCCTCCTTCCCCTTTCATAGATGAAAGGAACCATCTTGTAGTGCGTGGACGAGTGGATTCATTTTTTCATTAGCTCCAATCAAATTCTTCTTCTTTCGTCTCCGGGGAAGAGCACTTAGCG
>Ga0179593_1382399_pt1 | contig 24781 bp, 31 predicted proteins | sample CZODoug2_1_08_16_FD_185931 | JGI IMG/M metagenome (GOLD analysis project Ga0179593, IMG submission 185931) | Vadose zone soil fungal communities from Angelo Coast Range Reserve, California, USA - CZODoug2_1_08_16fungal (PacBio error correction) | ecosystem: Environmental > Terrestrial > Soil >... | reverse complement strand
TATATTCCCAACCCCCGCTACCAAACGACGAGGTTCCCCCCCCCAGAAATGGCTTAGACATTTTCACCTAATCGCCTTGTTGCACCAACCTTGGTTTTCCCTTTTATTTTGTGTCGTTTTTTACTTTAATGTTAATGTTCCCCCCCCAACGCGTGTGCCTTAGAGAGGAGAAATGGAAAGGAACGTCATACGCTGGCTTCAGCTATGTTCGTGGTTTTGTTTTTTTTACGTGCCCTCCTTACCACCCTTTTTTTTGATTGTGCTGCGTCCCCGTGGATTTTTACGAACAGGTTTTTTCCCACGTTTTGGCCCCCTGCTCGCGAGCGGTTCCTAGACGGCCCGGATTTTGTTGAAGTTCAATGTTTCCTGCGGTTTGAGAAAGGCGTTCGTTAGAGTCAACATCTGTCTTTCCCCCAAGCCCGTCGAATGCCGTTTTTTTTTTGCGTTGCCATATTTTTTTATTTGTTTTTTTTTTCCACCAATGTCGCTCGCGTACCCGTCCACTGGGTCTCACTGTCGTAGTGTGGTGCGCGTCCGTTTTGAATGTATAGTTTTCATTCCTACCACCATCTCCGATCACCCTGTTGCCGAAGATAGTCGACCTGAGTCCCTGTTTTTTTAGGCGCGGGTTTTTAAGTCCGCTTTTGCCGTGCCCACCCTTGGTGTAGTACGTGTTAAAAACTTTTTCCCGCCGCATGGTGTCCATGCCCTCTTTGGTTTCTCTTACGGGAACATTTTTCTGTCGGCTTTCCGCCGTCTTTTTGGCCCCTGGCCTGTTGTCGTTTTTTCCGGTCTCGGCGCGAGGTGCGATCACGCGCCCGTGGCCGTTGACTTTGTGTGGACTCTTTTGCGAGATTCCACCAATATCTGGACAACCCTACGCTTTACACGTCGAGTTAACATCATTTAGGCCGTTTTACCTGACCTTAGGGCTCAGTTTTCTCACTTTTCGGGCCCCCCCGCTGATTCAACAGCATTCTTCCCGGCTTAGTGATTTCCCATTTGCCTACAACAGTAATTTGCGCAGTTTCGTTTTTGGTTTGGCGGCACGAGTTTTCCACCCACCTGATACGTGGCCCCGCAACGAGACACGACTTTTTCTTCTTTTGTTACAATTTCGCCCCCCCCCGGTGGTACCCCATCTATTTAAACTTGGTTCCCAAGCAACCCCTATCTTGCGGTCTGTTTGCTAATCCCTGAAGTTGCACTGAGAACAACAGTTCCCCGCCCCAAGATTTTGCTTGGCCAGATTGCCCCTGGATTCCATCTTCGGGGCGGATCTGTGTTGGCACTGCCACTTCCCGTTCTTTTTTTGCATTGATGCTTCGCTTCTTATGCCCCGAACACTTTACGTGATTTATTGTGGATCGCCGTCGGCCCGCGTTGACTGGCAGCCCCGCCGTGATGGTTCGGAATATGTCTTCGTGATGCCATCACCTACCACTCGCGGATTGATTTGTCTCGTGCACAACAATTCATCCTTTTGAAATTACCCCGACCTGGGTTTGACCACTTGGGTCTTTTTTTCTTGTCCCCTCCTTCTTTCTAGCCCATTCTTTTGTAATTTTTGTTGACCCCTTCGCGTTGCGCTGCCCACTGATGTCCACCGTGACCCCCTTTTCCACCCCGAGACTATTGTCCTCTACTGTTGATTAATGTGATACCCCCGTGCTGTTGTTTACTTCCTTAGTCTCCGATTTGCTACTGACCACGCCTTGCTTTTTGTCCTTTTTAGCTCAACAAAAATTTTTTTCTGCCCTTTTTGGTTTTAGGAGTGTACCCCCTAGATCCCCACACTCACCCCCTGTACGACGTTTGGGTTTGGTTATCTCGATAGTGTTCCATTATGTTTTTGATTTGCCCTCCCCCGCCCCACGTGCCTTTTTTGCGCGAAAGGGCCTGACCTCCATGCCCACCTCCCTCTGAGGGGTGCCACCCGCTACTTTTTTTTCCACAACGGAACCTTTTTCCTTTTTTATTTCTTGTCGTGATCATCACGTCATCGCTCTCGGGTAATTTTTGTGTATCTCTCCCTTTTCCTCCGAGCCATGGTGCCAGATGCTATGTTTTCTTTCTGCTGACAGTCTGGTTTGGCATGGTTTCCCTCCCCTTCCATTTTCCCCCTCTGTTCGGTTTCCTCTCGTCCGGGTCTCTTTCCCGCCGCTTTAGGCGAAAATTCGGTTCGGTTTTCCTCTCTTTTCCCCTTAATGGATTTTGTGTTCATGTCGTGGCGTGCGTAGAGATTGTGATACACTGGCGTTTGGGCCGCTCTTTATGTATCCCTGTTCCCTTCGAGCATTTTTTTTTTTTTTCGGACCTCCTCCGAAACTTTTTGGTTTCTTTTGATAAATCCCCAAAGCGGACAGAAGTTTGTGGCCTCTTCATGAAGTTAATACCTACGCCTTGGCTTTTTTGTAGGTTCCGGTGATGGGAGGGTACTCAGGAGAATCCGTGCGTTTCTCTTGGTCCCAGATCCAGGGCCTAGTGTTTTGTTTATCCCGCACCCTCTCCTGTGTGTGGCCTCTGGGTGTTAGTTTCTTTTTCTTTGCACCCCCGTTGTTTCGTCCCTATCCCCAGTCCCTTTGTGTCAGTTTACGGCCTCGTATCATTAGCCTCGCGCCCACATCTTCCTCGTGATCATCCTGGGGCGCCAACACCTCATCTCATCCCGTTTCCCCGCCCCTTTTTTCGACCGTGTAGCGCAAACCCGTCAGCCATTTAGCGATGCTTCGGGAGTAGAGCTCCCCGAGTATTTTTTTTGGGGTATCCCCCCACCCTGTCTCCCCGGCGCGTCACGGTTGCCGACAACGCGCGTGCACCTTTTCCATTTGTTTGTTCATCTCCGTGTGCGCTGTGAACTTTCCTTCTTGCCGCCGCTAACTTTCGATGAATCCACCCCTGTCGCATTATCAGATGTCAGTGTGAGTACAAGTGTACACCTTTCTCCGCTCTGTTTTGTATTCTCCCACGGAACATTGTGCAGCCCCTCCCCTTTTGTCCCATACGACCTACTTGCAGGGTTGCGCTTTTGCCTGCAGTTTTGCTTGTGTGGTCACCATCGGACTTTCTCCCGTCCTCCCTTCTGCTGTGCGAAAGCCTTCCGTGAGACTCTCCTGATATGCCTGCATAGCCTCTTGGATCCTGTCTCATCTTTTATCATCATCTGTCCGTTGGGTTGTTTTCTTTTTTCTTCATTTCATATTTGTACTGACCCTTTTTTTTTAAGCTTGACGCCGAGATTTCTGTTCTTCCCCCTTCCCGCGAGGTCCTCTTTTTCCCCCATGTGTGCCTGTTAGCACACGCGTTCCCTGACGGTCGTTGCCGGTTGTGTTCGCTCTTCCCTTCTTCGTGGCTGCGAGCCGTTACCACCTTCCCGGTGTCCAGCTCAACGTTACCCCCCCCACCATGGTCTTCTGCGGCCCGCGTTTGTGCTCCCCGTCGTCTCCCCGTTACCATTCCGTGCTCTTTCCTGCGGCGAGCCCGCTTTCCTTTTGTTTTTTATTTACTTTTGCTTTAGAGGCGAAACGTCTTGTTGTGTCGGGTTTGTCTTATTTCTGGGTGAAGCTCCTGTTCGTCTCATTTCTTCTCTGTCCGTCGAATTGTTGCCGTGCTTGTGTGACTCCGCCACATCGAGAGGTGTTTTATTTCTTGCTATAGTCCCCATATTCACAGTTTTTCTCCACCCTGATATTTTGATGTTTTTTTGCCTTGTTTTTTTCTTTCCATCTGACGTTTTCCTTGTGGTCCTTTTCCATGCTTGGTTACAACGTTGGATTTCCTTGACGGCAGCCTGTCCATTTTCAACCTTGCTGTCAAGCCCCCGTCCCGGCGTCGGTGGTTTTTTTGTACCCCCATCCTAACCCGTGAACTCATGGTGACACTTTTGTCCCTTGCTTGTCCCCAAAATGTTCGCCCCTCGCCGTCTCCCGCTTTGAGCTCAACACTGGAATGTTCCTGTGTATTTTTTCACCATTGAGTCGGCGAACCCCCCCCCCCCCACTGCCCTTCGAGAGGCCTGGTCTCCGGACGTGATAACGCTTTTCGGTCTCCCCCTTTGACTATACCAGTTTGGACGGCGCACCCTCGCCTTTTTCGACTCTCCTCAAACACGCCCCCCACGCTTTGTTTTGAACCCCCACAGGCACAGTCACCAGAGTTGCGTTGTTTTTTTGGTTAGAACATATTTCTCCCATACATATTTTTCCCTTTTCCTCCCTTTGATGTTTTGCGGAAAAGGGGGCCGTTAGTTGTACGCCATTCTTTCGTCACGCCTTGTATCCCCCCTTGGTTGTGTTTCCTGTGTGCGGCACTCCTCACGCAGAAACCCCCCTTTCTTTTTTTTCGTCTTTGCACATCCTGTCCCCCACAAGGTCCTTCGTGTATTTGTTTCACGCGTTTTTCCTGTGGTCGCACTCTTTCGATGTTTCCCGTGCAACTGCCCCTGTCTTGAACTATTTTCCCCGTTGCAACGGGTTCGCCGCTTCTCAATGGGGTCACGCGAAACGTGTATTTTATGTCCCACCTGGCCTTCAAGACTTTTTGGTTTACCGCCTTTTAAAGGTGCCTGTCCCCGTTTTTTAGACCGTTACCCCCCCCACGTCGGACGGGTCTTTCCTATTATTGTATTCGACCTTGCCCCGGGTGATCCCCACTGTTCACCATGCGTTCTTGCGAGGATTACGGACGTTATTCGACCGTCCCCCGTTTTTCCCACTCGTTAACCCGAATGCATTGTCGCAACAGACCGACCTATCAGCGTTTAACATCTCCCGGGTCTTGGTTTGGTTTACCCACAGTATCTCCCCCCGATTTTACTCGGGTGTTCGCCCCGGCCTTTTGCAGTCTCTAATTGCCCTTCACTGCGGCACTGAATTTAATGGCTCCCTTCACAGGATGACTTTTTTGTCCGCATTCGCGGTTGGATTTTGATTACGTCCGTCCCCTGTTCTGTAACCGCTGGGCGTCTTTTTACCCATAACACTCTATTCAGGGGCCTGAAAGTTTTTCCATTTTTGCGTGCAACTCTACGTTAAAAGACCTTGCTTTTCAGAAGTGTAAAGCACTTGGGCTCCTGCGGTTTTTCGAACCCATGTACCGGCCAAACCTTAGTCAGTCCCCCTTGCTTTTTCCTTTTTTATCCGTCCCTTTCCTGTAATGTGGGTGCCTGTGTATGTTCCCGGCGTCTCTCTACACTAGGCCTTCGGGTCACTATTTTTTTTTTTTTACCTCCCGCCCATCTTTACCTGTTTTTTCAATGCGGCCGATGTTTAGTGTTCTGTCTTTTTTTCGCCCCCAGTTTTTCCCGTACAGTTCGAACTTGATCCCGAACCCATTTTTTTTCCTGTTTTTGACTTCTCCCTCAATATTTGTTTTTTACTATGAGGCTATTGGTCGAAGTATCCTTCTCGCGTTGCCAAAGGTAGCAGCGTCGCCCGGCGGGTGGGTTTTCCATGGTACAAACCTTTTTTTTGATCGCCGGCCTCCCTTTCCTTTCCGCATCCCGCATCCCCTAGCCCGCTTTTTTAACCTCCGTTTTCCACCTGTTAGGTCTCTGCACGGAAAACATTTTTCTCGCCGTTTGTTTTTTTGGCCTTAACCAAGAGTTCCACGCTTAGCCGTTTTTTTTTTAATGTCGGCAGCTGGGTGTTTGTCCCGGACCCCCCCCCACACGGATTACTGTGCCGTCGGGTGTAACCCCGCGTTTTCATTCCCTGTCCGTCATTTCTGGGCCCCCTGTTTTTGAGCCACCGTCTCATCACACATATCCACCAACCCCCCCACACACCGTTTCAATTAGTCACCGTCCACACTGTTTTGACCTTTTCCCCAACTTTTTACAAATTATGTCCCCCCCTGCTGCAAGTCCTTGGTGGAATAGTTCGTTTTGTGAGGTGTGTGTTGGTTCTCGACTCTTTTCCCTTTCCCCCTTTTTCCCCCCCTCCCTCCACGTTGGGATGCCTTCCACCACACCCCAGCCCCACATAACGCCCAGCCCCTGGAGGGCCATCACCACCTCTTCCTGCCATTTTTCACCCACCTAACAATTGTTTTCCCGTTAGACATGTTTTAACATGAAATTTTTTGTCCCCCCACCCTAAATTGAGGGGTGATTTTGTTAGGGTTTTACCTCTTTCATATGTTACGCAACTTGTTAGTCCCCCCCCTTGAAACTCCGCCCTTTCCCTTTTCTTTTTTGACTACACGTTAAGAAAGATTCCCGGTGCTTTATGGCTGTTTTCCGTTGTTTTCCCCCCCTACCCCCCCTCAGGCCTTGCCACGTTGGCGGTGATGCCCCGGTTTTGCCTCTGACGATTCACCATGCTGCAGCACGTCTGGACGGTAGCTTTTTTCCACAGCTCAACTTGCATCCGTTACTTGAGCTTTCTAGCGGAGGCCGCTCCCTCAATTGGGTGTTTTGCCCTTTGGCAGGCCGTTCTTTTATCGTCTGTAAGGCCCTTCCCCCAGCGTGTTCTATGTGTCCTGTGTCTCCCTTTTGTGTTTCGTCGACGGAGTCCCTCCTGTTATGTTTGTTTTCCCACTGGGGCTTTTTTTTTGTGATTTGACTTGTTGCTATTAGGGATGTTCTTGCCCCCCCCCCCCACCAGGTTCGCACCGTCATTTCTGGCCTGACAGAGGCTCCGACCCTCTTTTGTATTCTCTTTTACACATATTGTTACCCCCATTTTCGCACTTCTGCCTGTTCACGTCGATGTACACTTCCCCCGTACGGCTGGGTTGACCCCTTTTATCCTTAACCCCCCGTTCGCCGCAGAAGTTTTTTTTTTTGACTTGGTTCCTTTTTTTCCCTGGCTCAGGCCCATTTGTTTCTCCCCCTTTATTTGTCCTGTTTTTATTTTCCAGAGCGTCTTCATCGGTTCACCCCATCCCCCTCCCGCCCCCGGGTGCGCAATTTTTGAATTGGTGTATATTTGATTTGAGGCACCAACGTTCCTGAGGACTCGGACCCCTGCCCCCGAGTGAAATGGAAACCGTTATTTGTTCGCGCCCGGTGTCCCCAAGGGCCCGACCCCTGAAACAAGTAGGAAACCGGGAAGCACATAACCACCCCCCCCTCCTAGTGTCGGGAGGGTGGGCTCCCGGAATAAATCTGTCCCTGTCCCCTAGGCGCTCGCCGGCGACGGTTCCGTATTTTTGCACCTTACTCCCCCAGTGCGTCCTACCCTCACCCCTGATGAGCCATCCCAACCCCTTTTCATGTATGTGTGCAATACCGGGTCCCCCTTTTTTCCTTTTACCTTTGATTGCTCCCTTTTTCGGTCTTCCTGTGCAAGCTCTTATCTTTTTTTCCCCCGTCTTACCGATCAGCTTATTCGCTTATTTTGTCATGTTTCTTGCATTCCCTATTTTTTTAGTGTGATATTTATCGCCTGCCATTCGTTTCCGTTTTGGCCGCTTTATGCAGCGCCCCCCCCCCCTGTTACCTTTTTTTTGTTCTCCCTCCTTCCCGTTTTGGCCTTCTTGATCGCCCCTTTTCACACTTTTCAGATAGCGCTTTTTTTTCTAGGCGCTCGACGTAATAAGACACTTGACAGACCACTCAGACTCTGCGCGGCGTTTAGTCCCCGCAAGAACTTTCCTTTTTTTTCTTTCGCACGTCGTGCGTAGAGTCCCCCCCTCCCATTCTGTTTGATCCAGGATATCTCTTATTGTGTTCTCCGGCGGAGACTTCTCCTTTAATGTCCCCCAGTTGCAATCCGGTCCAACGGCCCACCCGTTTCTTCCCATTTTTGGCCGGTACTGGACCCAAGTTTTACAATTTCAAGTCCTTACTGTTCGCTGCTCCCCCCCCCCGTATGTTTTAGTGCTATTCCACCACCACCCCTTGGTTATGAAACTTTGGACCCCCCGTCGGAGAGCCCCGTACATGCCTACTTTTCTTTTACTTGTACCATGCCAAGCACTGCTTCCTGCGTTTGCACCATAATTTAACGAACCTGTTCCCCCCCCCCCCCCTAAATGTTGCTGTGTGTCCTTTTTTCCCTCCCGCGCCGGTTTTGATGTGATATAGGGTGTGTGTTGTGACTGTGGCGTTCGAGCGAGTGCTACTTTTGTCCCGGGATACGTTGAGTTTGTTGATGCAGGTTGTTTCTCCCTTGTCGTCCCTCCCACTCCCGTTCCGTCCTCTGGGTCTCTTGGTGTTTTTTTTGTGTTCAAAGTCCCTCCGTTCGCCAGATTGTACCTCACCGTATTGCCCGGTTAGCATTCGTTTTGTGGGAGGCATTTTGTTTTGGTGTGACGCAGCGCTGATCTGTACTACTGCTGCACGGCCTATCCTTTGCTCCCACCAATAGCTTTTTTCGTCTTGTGTGCGGCCGATTCCCTGGACCCGCTTTTTTTCCCCCTTTTTCATGGCAAACTTTTCTTCCCTGTAGACAGGCCGCAACGGGTTCGTAGTTCCGTGTGGCCCCCATTAATAAGAAGCCGGCATTTTCCTTTTTTTTTAATTAGTAGTCACGGTTAAGGAAAGTGGGGCCTACCGATCTTGTCCCCGCCCCTTTTCGTTATTGTTGAGTTTCTTCACTGGTTGAATTTTTTTTCTCTTGGTACCCCCCCCCACCTCCCCGTTGTGTTTTTGCGTCAACTCATCCGCACCCTTTGCTTTTTTCCCGCCCCAGGCGCGATGGATGGATCTGTATCGTTTTTGAGCGAGCATTCCCCCAGGGGTAGATGGGCGTTCCACCCGGGTGGCGGGTCCGCCGGCAAAGGATTTTCATCGGGTGCCTTCCAATGTATGTGTCCATTCGTCGGGCCGGTCTAGCTCCTTTAGGTCGTCCCCCCTTCTGATCCTGTGGCGATTTTCCTGCCTCCTTTTTGAATTTAGCCCGTCGTCTACGTGACAGGTGCCGGTCGGTAACGCGCCCTGTTTGTTTCCGTTTTCGACCTCCTCGTAAGTTACGGATGGACACATTTTCGGTGAGCTTTTTTGCCCAAAGGGACCTGACGTTCAGACCCAACGCTTTTTGTTCGTGTGCGCCCGAGGGTCTTACAATTTTGCCAGCTGTTGTTTTCAGTGACACCCGTGTTCTCCGGTAGGTCCCCCTCGCCTTTTGCGTCAAATCAGGGCAATCCAAAACCCCTCATAGCTTCCGCACCCTTTTTTCGTAGAAGCTTTTTTCTTTCTTCTCCCGCACCACACCCGTTCATCTTCCTAACTCTACTCTTTCCTTTGATTCTACATCTTGTGTCCTCCTCCCCCCCCCCCCCCTCTTTTGTTTGTTGTTTGAAAACTCCTCTGCAGTTACACCATGACGATTACGTTTGCCGGTTTTCCTCTCGGTTGTTTTTATTTTCCGACGGACCTTCATTGTCTTGGTCCCCACTTTTCCACAGGCTTGCAATTTTGTCCGCTCTCACCTGTTGTCAGTCGACCGGTGACCCTGACCCCTCATCCCTATTTCGTTTGGCGGTTGTGCATTCTTTTTCCTCTCCCTACGTTTCGTGGATGCTTACGGGTTAGTTTTCGCCAAACATCAATTAATGCATCCGTTTACTTGTTGTCCACCCCCGTTTAGTTTCCCTGACACCCCTGTCTGGGGATTCACTTCGGTTCCGCGGTCCGCTTCTTGCCCGTCTCTTCCTATCAGGATACTAAGTGATGGGTTGATTGAAAATCTTTCCTTTGTGTAGGTTTGTTCTGCGTGACCTTTGGGTGTTCCTATGGCTCTTTTGAGGTCTCTTCTTATTTTCTTCGCAGTAGGAACGGTGTAGCGTGCTGCCCCCCCGCTTGGTGTATTGTTCAACGACTGATAACTCGGCTAGCATCAGCATTTCCTACCGTTATTCCCACTGTTTTCGTCGATGCTCTATTTTTTTTTTCCAACGTCTTTCGTTATTCTTAGTATTACCGGTTAACCCCCCCCCCCTCCTTACTTTGGCCCTTCCGAGTTCACCCGTCGTCTTTTGACACCATAAAGACCCCAAATGTACCAAGGCCTTCGAGCGGCTTTTTGTTCCTGCCACGTCTTTTGGGGTGTGTAAATTCCCCGTCTTTTTCCCCTTTTTTTATCGGGAGTGCTAACATCATCCTTCGCCGAATGAACCCCCATTGCATGTGCCCCCACTGTTTTTCCTCTCCCCATCCTCGAGCACCCTTTTTTTCTCTTGCGCCCACCAGACCTATTCATACTTTCCCCTTTTTGTGGCGCGTGTGAATATGCGCCATCGTACTGTGCTGTTACACATCTTCTTTTTAGGGCTCCCCCCCTCTATCGTGCCGTGGTTTGCACTTTTGCTCATAGCTCCGTGCCCCCCCACCCTGTTGTCCCGATATGCCAAGTTAAAACTTTGGAGGGTGGAAAACCCTTTCCCCCCAAATTTGCCTTTTTTTCCCCGGGCCCGTTTTTGGCTTTACTGTCCTGCGTGTTGACGTGCGGCCAGTTCGCTCACCCCTTGGGGGGGTTTTTTTCATTGTCCACTTCCAAGTTTTTCGCGGTTATTTGTCGTTTCCCTGGCCCCTGAAACCAAGTTGTTTTTTTGCTTTTAATTTGCGCGCGGCTGTACGTCGCCTGGGGCCCGTTCTATCTTTGTCACCCGCAATCCAGTGCTCCTGGTTTCCCCCGTCGTCTGAACGTTGCACCCTCTTCGGAGCTGCCTGGCCAACTGTTTTTAACACGCTGTCCTCCTCCTGTGGGGCGCTACGCCGAATCCCTTTTCTTGTTTTTTTTTTTTGAAACCCCCCGCGACGCATTGTCTCTTTTCCTTCTATTTTGTTCGAGAAAGAGGCCTTGTTTTCCGGTGTGGCTACCGTTTGCGAACCGTCACCCCCCCCTGGTAAACCCCCCCCAACTTCCGGCCTGGCCTCCTTTTTTTCCGCCCCACCCCCCACATTGGCGTACCACCTCAAGTCGACATACTCAAGCCGGGTCTTCTGGCCCACTAGCAAGATCGCCCCGTCAATTACCCCAGGTGTCTCCTCCCCCCCCTCCAACATTTGACTTCGAATGGACTGAGATATTGCAAAAACCCCCTGACGTTTCCCATGGTTGTTGTTTTTTGTGTGCTCCCGTTTTATGTGCCGTTTTTGTTTTGGTCTTGTCGATTGTCCCACCCTCACAATGGCTTCTCTGCCCAGTCTCTCTCCTGTTTCGGAACCTTATCAATCGCCTTCCCCCACTCGCCGTAGTCATTTGTTATGTCCAGATCTCTTATGTGGCGCGTTGTTTGTTTTACCCAGTTTTTCCGCGACCCTCCACTCGACTTTTGCGTGCTGCTGTCTAACGATGTTCATTTTTCCCCTTGAAATTATACCACCGTCCTTTTTTTTGGTCTTCTTTCACCAGTAATTTAGTGATTATGACGTTTCCTTGCGGCTTCGACACCTCCCCCTTCTCTTTTCGCCCACGAGCTCCACCATAGCCCTGTTTGTCACCGCACCCGGACTTGTTTCTGCCGTGGTGTTTTTTTTTTTCCGACCCCCCGTGTTCGGCTCACCGCTCCCTACTTTGCCCAACCACTTCGGGAATTTTTTTCGATCGTTGCTGCGATGTCCTTTCATCCCACGTGGCAGCCCGTGTCCTTTTGTCCATATATGCTTTTTTCATGATCTAGCCTCTTTGAGTATTGTGGACGGCGCTACGGTTTAGGTCTGGTCGTCCTGCACATTCTCACAGTGCCCTGTGTCAGGATGTTCTGTCCCCTGTCCCCCCTTTTGACACTGAGGTGCACACCTTGTCCCCTCTGCGCCCCCACACACCTGGACGGTAGCCACTGTCCTGCTTTACCCAACGATTTGGCCTTCCCCAAACCTCCCGTCCTTGTACTACCATTTTCCAAGGGCCTCCGTGTATATGCGTGCAGATTTGTTCGCGAGTGATTCATTGCCGCCGCCCAGGTCGTAGCCACACTGTTTTCGCTTTCCTAAATCGCTACAGCACCTCCCTCCCGTCAGCCGTTATGGTCGTTTTTCCTGTCTCCCGTTTTTTCAAAAGTAACCCACATTATGACCCACACACCCCCCCCCTCACCCAGTCCCATCAAACTTGTCCCGGACTTTGTTCCCCCCCCTTTCCCCCCTTTCGGTACCCACCCCCCAATGTTTGTTCTTTTCGGTTTCTGCCTAGTGTTGATTGGTCCTTTGGGTATGTGAATCTATTTCTTCCTCTCCCTCCTTTTGGTTGGGATTGCGTCAGCGCCTTCCACCCCCCCCCTTTTTCAGAAGTTAAAAACGTTTGACAGTTTAACTCCCAAAGATTTTACCGCCCCCAAGTCCTTTTTTTAATCATTGAACCATTTTAGTTTTGTTCAACCCCTTTTTTCATTGACTTGTTGACCTTATGTTGGTTTCCTTTTTTTTTTCCCTATTATTCGCCCGTTCACCCCCCAAGTGTAGCCATGAACATTGACGACCAAGTATATTTCTTCCGGTGGGTTTTTAGTACGATCAAGGAACTCAACTCGTCTCTTGTCCCCGGTTTTGTTTCTTTTGTCATGCTTTTTTTTCCGACGTTGCCGTGGGCTTCGGCCTACTCCGAAGCGGGTGATCAGACACCTTTTTCACCCCCCTGTGATCCCTTTTACACACCGTGTTGACCGCCCCCGAACCAACAGTTTTTTTTACCTTTTTTCAGCTAGTGACTGACAGCGTTCTTAAAGTGTCTTCCTTTTTGGAGTGACTCCCTTTGCCTGGTTTGCTGTACTCATGCGTGAAACCCAAGCTTACTCTCCTGACAAGCCACCGCGGTGCTCTGACCCCCTGTCCCTCGTCGTCTCTCACACTTCAGCCCACCCCTTTCCACCACCCCAGCAAATTTGACTCTGCACCTTGGTGCCCGGGCCTTTTACTGTTGCTGTTTAAAAGTCGCTGCGCGCAGAATTAGGGGTTTTTTTTCATTGACCACTGGTTGTCGCCCGCCCGAACGCCTGCTCATGGATGACTACTTGGGTTTTTGGATAGGCCAAGAGCCTCCTTGCTCGGACTGGACCGGAGTCCCCCTTCACTTTCCTGAGCGGGCGCGTTTTGACTTTTTTGGTCTTCTTCTCCCGCTGCCCGTATTTCCCCCAGATTTACTGAGGGTGTGCCCCCCCCATCTTTTGCGGTTGCCAGTTTGTGAGTTGCAGTCGCCATTATCCGCCCCAACCCATGGGCGTAGCAGTTTTTTTCTGTGGTCTTAACTATGAAGTCGCTCCCCCCCCTTCGCCCCCCATTCGATTTTCTGACCATTCAGGACTTCCTCCTTCTTGTTGTTCGGTCCCCTCTTACCTCGTCGTTCGCCCGTTCCCACGTTGCTGCATGCCTGTCTTTCCTTTTCTCTTGCTATACTTCCTCTGCACCTTTTCTCCCCGCGATTATTTCCTGCTCTTCATTTGTAACGTTTTTCCCCACAACATTTTAGGCTTGTTTGCAATGTTAGTGGTAGCCACACACTGTGTGGTCGGTGTTGCTTCTGCCCTTCCCCCCCTGTGTAATTGTCGTTTGTGCGTATCTGTTCTAGCCCCCAGCCCTCAAATTTGTCGTTTGTCTGCTGTTTGTTTGGTGGGATTACCTTCTTTTTCAGCAGTCACCGCTTTGTTTGGTGGCTGGTAGAGTCGAGCCCCACCATATGTTTATGAGGTGTTCGGTCCACCCATCTTCTTCAAACGTCTTTTCCGCGCCTCGGGCAATCCCTTCTTTTTTTTTCCTCTGTCTGTCTACCTTGCGAGATGAATGAATGCATTGACCCTTCCGAAGTGTCGTTCAGGTTTTTTTTGTGTGTTCCCCCGATTTTCTCGACGACCCCGGCCTGTGTTTTCGCTCCCCCCCCCACCTCCCGAAAGCCCGGCGAATTTTGAGGGCGGGTGCCACTCTGCCGTTTTTTTATTTATCCTTTTTTTTCCCCTGCCCTTTATCTTGGAAGCTTGGCTCCCCTTTTTAGAGAACTCCATTGTTTTTTGACCCCCTTCTCACACTCTTTTCCGTTTTTTTCCTTGTCTGTGTGATGTGCCCACACCCTTTTCTCCGTTTTCAGAGTTTGTCGACTACTTCGCCCACCCCCCCCCCCCCTACGTCTTAACCCGCCCCTTTCTTGAGCGCGCTGAAGCCCCCCTGGTCCCCCCTTTTTTCCTTGGAAGGCCCGGTTGTACTGTGGGGGACCTTACAGCCCCCACTCACCCCCCTGTTTATGTCCTTTCCGGCAGTTTGGTACTCCTTTGGTTCTGTTTTGGGTGGGTTGAGCTATGTCCCTATGTTTTCACCAGGACATTCTTTTACGGTCCAAGGTTATTTTCCTTGTTACTGGATTCTGCTTTACAACCAAGCTGTTTTTCTTGTTAGCTTGTTCCCCATCCCTATCTCTGTTCCTACCTATGCTCTCGTGTCCGATCTGGGTCACGTGTGTTACCCTGGTTCGCCCTCACTTTTTCGTGCCGTTCGATAGAAAACCTTTTAGTTAGGTTTCCCGGAGGGGTGGTTCTCTTTCAGTTCCCGTACTTCCCTTTTCTCTTTTTTTTTCCGCCTGAGAGTTTCCCTTCGGTGCATTTCGTTTTTTTCTGTCTGTTATCTTCGCGCGTCCCCTCTTTTTTCCGCACTCTTGTTGGGGTTCTTTCCATTGAACTTTGCCGACACCCTGGTTTTCACCTGCTGCCCCTTTCCTTCACTCCTCTGGCGATCGGGTTTTTCCTTCCTTCGTTATTGGGTGCGGGCAATTTACGTTTCTTCCCCTGTGTGTGTCCCGGAGTCTTTACGATCTGACCGATTCGTTGATACGGTTTTCTGTTGCTTTGTGCGTGATGATAGACCGGGACTTTTGCGAATAGCTGCTGACGTTGTGTGCAACTCCACCTGGGACTCTTTTTTTTTCCTCATCCTTGGCCTTTTTTCCCCCTTCAGTGTCCCCCCCCGTCTTTATTTCCTCTTGGCCTTTTTTCTTTTTATTCAGGAATTCCGCCGGATCGCATTCACACATGATGTTTCCGGTACCCCACCTGCCACCGCATTCCTTTTTTTCCCTCCCTCCCAATGACCCCCGTCTTATTTTGAGCCGGCTATTTTCGGAAAGTGCTTTCTTCCATTTCGTTTTCTCTGGTGACCCCCCTTTTTTTTTTTTCCTGTCGGCTACGTGTTGGAATTTGTGTTTTCCCCATCCCCCCCCCTCTTCCTTCCCTTGTGACGTATGCTCTCAAGCGAAGCAATTCATCCTCGGACCCCCCTTTTTTTTTTCCATCGTGGCGTGTGGCTACGGTTTATGACAACTTTTTCCTTCCGTTGAGCGTTATTCGTATGTACTTTAATGATACTAGAGTCGACTTCTTCGGTCCAGAGAACCAGTTGACGGGAAGGAAGATCTCTTTCTCCCCCCTGGTTTTTTTTCCGCTTCCTTGGATGTCTTCAGTCTCTGTTACCTTTGACTTACCCTTCCCCCTTGTATGGTTGTTTGGGTCGAGTTGTGTCATTGAGATTCGGGCCATGGGTGTGCGCTCTGCTGTTTTTTACCGGCAGTACGTCCGAGTTAACAGGACTCCCCTTTCTTCCAGTCCCCCCCCCGCTCCCCCGCGCTTTTTTTCAGATGTTGTCAGCATGCCGTTCCGACCTATTTCCCCCTTTTCTTTCTTTTGTATGTCGAACCTCTCCTCTTTCTTCTGTTTAGAACGAATCCGGTTTAGTTTCCCCCCACCCTCTTTTCCACACCGTATGTTAGCCGTGCATCGACCATTTTTTGTGTGTTAGCGATCTCGTTGTCGCGTTTTCGGGATCCAGCACTTTCTCCCCATGGTAGCGTCGAGCGACGGCCGCGATGGGCTGACCCCTTAGTGTGCGTATCGCGTTGCTCGTCATTTTGACCACCCCACGCGTCGAACTTTCACGTTCGAGGTCGAAGCACCTTTTTTTTTTTTTCTTGTGTCTTGGTCCCCTTTGGGGTCAGTCTGAGGTCAGGCGTCCTTAGCGCGGTTTTGTCAACCTGTGATAGTTGGCCGCCCCCCCCCCCGTTGGTTTTTTCCCTCCCCCCCTTGTTTCCGTAACCCTTTCTTTCAATGTCTGTCTTTTCTTAGGGCCTGGAGTATTTCTTGTGGTATTTCCAGGTCGTTATATTGTCAGTGATTCAACCGTGCGCACGCACTGGCGCCGGTAGTTTTACCCCCCCCACCACCTCGCAGTTTTTGCCACTAAACCCCTTCGTCCACGCCGAACGTGCCCTGTACCACGACCCCCACCCCCTGTGTCAACAATTCGATGGCACTGGCCCCCCATGGTCTTTTTCACGGCCCTCCTCAACGTCGCCCGCATTGCATACACCCTCATGGACACTGCTCACGTAACCCCGACAGTTCCAATTGCCTGTCTGATCTACCACTGCCCTTGATCCTTTGACCGACTCTCGCCGTGTTTGCATTTGATGCCACGGTAGGCCCCCTTATGGTACCCCCAGCAAGCGGTCTTTCCTTGCTCAACCTAGTCCCTTTCGATTTACCCCACCACCGCCTTACCCCTTCCCTGCCTGCGCAAACCAGAGGATCGGGTGTGGTACCCCCCCACCACTAGTCCACTTTTTTTTGTTGCCCTTTTTGCTCTTTTTGCATTTGTCGGGTGGTCTCTGGTAAGTCGCTCCAGCACCCTAGGTCCGGTTGTTTTTTGTCATCCACGTGGCATCAGACACCCCCGGACTTATGTTGGCCTTTTTTTTTTTTCTCCCCCGTCTTTCGTAACACCCTGGAGCGGTTCTCGGACGTCAGAATTGATCCCTTTTCATCCCCCTTGCAATCTTCCTTGATACGTCCCGGAGTGTGCGGTGTCTTCACATTCTCCCGGTCAAGTCCTGTTGGTTCTCCCCGCCCCGGTAAACCTTTTTTTCCATCCCCCCTTTTTCCCTCGTTACATTTCGTGTCTTTGAAAGGCTCGTTGCCACACCCCGGGTTCATTCCTCGTTTGTTTCACTCTATTTTTCAGCTTGTGTCCCCTAACGACGATTATCTTTTTGGTATAATTTGTTGCGGGTGGACTTTTGTTCCCTTTTGGTGTTAGACTCCCCCAACCCACGTTCCGCCGTTCGCTTGGGAGTAATTCCCCCTGTCTGTTTTGGACCACCAGATGTCCGCCCCCTTACTTTACCTGTTGCACCCTCATTGGCAGTTTTGTCCCAATTCCCATTCCTATGGGTCCAGGGCTCCTGGTGTGCTTTTGAACACGCCGCATGGGTTTGGGTTGAGTGTGATCAATGTTCTTTCTGTCCCCCCCCCCCCTCGTTCTGTTGTCACCAGCGTACCTGTACACTTTTCTCGACTGTTTTCGATCTAACAGTTTCCCATACGTGCTACACCCTGGCTCGGGGTTTTGTTGCCATCCTGCTGCCTTTCCCGCGAAGTGCCCCTTACTCTTTCCCTCCCGGTTCCACAAACTCGCTCCATCCCTGTTCTCCGAGACCCCCATGGTCCTCCCGTATTTCCACGCATAATTTTCCTTCTGTTCCCCGTTGCGATGGATCAGTTTCTGCTGTCCAATGGTCAAGTTTTTTTCATCCCCCCTCTTGACGATCACCTCCCCCAGAGTGATATCCTGTTGTTGCGGTCGTGGTCCTTGTGTCAGCCCACCAGTTAGCCAATCTCAGTTTTTTACCCCGACCAGCGCCTTTCCTTTTTCCAGAGCCCCAACTTTTTTCCCCTTTCTTAGAGAGGGAGGTGTTCCCTGTGTGTGCTCATTTCCCCTTATCGTCCCTGTGAACCATGCCTTTTGACTTGGTTTCCCCCCCCTGAAAGTCCCCCGTGACAAGCGTTGAGACTCCTTTCGGTTTCTTTTTTGTTTTCTGGCCCCCCCCGGTCTGGTCTGCGCCGGACCACCCCCCTTTTCTGCCCTATACGTCCGCTTTCTGTTTACAGCCGGCCCACTACTTGATTTTTTGCGCTGTTTGCCCACAACAAGGGTTATTTTTTTTTTCCCCGTCGGTCCACCCCCCGTTCCCTCGGGGTGAGGTTACTTTCTGGCCCCCCCCCCTGTTAAACTTTCGCTCACACTCTTCCAAACCACCGCACACCCCTCCCCCCATTCCCCCTGATTGATTACAAAAATGTACAAACCACCTTTTTTGTTTTTTTATTTCTTGTTGGTGTGCCCCTTTTTGGTAGACTTTTGGTTGGGAATCTCTCTTTTTTTTTCCTCCTTCCTTTTTTTTTCTTTTTTTTTTGTTTCTTCTTTTTTTGAGTCCGCGTCGTGGCGACGTCCCATACCTCCGGTACGTTAACCCCGTATCTGTAGTTGAGTTTTGCTTCCCCCCCCGCCGTACGGCAGCCATTTTTGACCCCATCCTTCCCTAAGTTACGTGTGTCCTTTCTCATTTGAATTTTCTTTTTTTTGGCGGGTCTCGCTTATTATGTCGTTTTCACCCACCTTTTCTTCCCCCCGTGCAGAACCTTGAAGGGAGTGACATCCCTGCTCTGGCTGCGGCCGTTTTTCATGTAACTGGCCCTCCCCCCTTTTTGTTTTGAGTCCCGGCTCATCCCAGATTTGTTGGTATTCTTGTCGATAATGGTCTTATTACGGCAGAACCACCGGTTGTCACGTGTCTTTTCGGGAACCTGACATTGGCTGAGTTTTGGCCACAGCTGTTCCATTTCCCCTTTTGGACTTTGGTCTGCCTTTTTTTTTTGTTGCTTTTGGAACAAGGCGCTTTTTCCCCGCCTTGTTCTCCCCGTCCTTTCGGAACACGTTTTTTTTTTTGAGCCAGATCATGCCCCCCTTCCCTCGCCCCACGGATTCCCGAAGGTCCCTTTGTCGGGTGTTTCCCCCACGTTTCGCTTTTTTGGGGGGTTGGGTGGCCGTTTTTTCCACTTGGTGCCTACCAAACCCCGATTGGTTGAGTGACACGTTGTCCCCCTGGTATTCCCTTCTGTTGTTACCTGCGTTGTTCCATGGAGGATTTTTTTCGTTTTCTTCGGCCCCCAATCCTCTCCATGATGCATGCTGGGCCCCCCCCCCCGTGATTTTTAAGGTCTATATTAACTGTTTGAGATTTTGTTCCCCCTTACTCCATCCCAGAATTTGAAAGGCGTGAGGTTCAGGCTCCGTGACAAGCTTTTTTTGACAGTTTTATGTCGGCTTTTTTTTCTCGCCGGGTGCGCTTGGTCCCCCTTTCTAAGACGGCTTTGCGGACGTTTTGTTTCCCTCCTTGTTCCGGTCTACCCCCGTGCTCCCCACCCCTCTTCGTGTATGTGCAAGTGGACGTGGGTCAAGTTCCCCTCCCGTTCCTGCTTGGTTTGCCCCCAGGCCGCGACACCTTTTGCGCTTGTGAGCCGCCCTTCCGATTGTGATGCTTTATTGCGCTTCTTTTTTGTCCGGCATGTACCGTTTCAGTTTGTCCACGGCCTTTTTTTTTTTCATTTGGGACCGTGCGGTTTCGCCTACTCTTCTCCTTCGCACAGTTTTTTTTTCGCTTTCATGCTTGTGAGTGCCCTGCCGCAATGACTTTTCCTTTTCTTACCTTCCGTTTGTATCCTGCATTCTGTCGATTTTTATCTTTCCCCCCCCCCCCATGGTCTTTGAAGGTGCGTTAACTTTCGGGTGGTTTATAATTCGTACCCCTCGGGGATTTCTTTCTCACCGCCGGTAACTTCCTATCTGTCAGGTGCTACTGCCCCCAGCCCCCTTCCTCTCCTTTTTCGGAGTTACACGTCTGGTTTTTTTGGGTATGTTTTCCCTGATCCACCGGCTCTGGAGGGGTTCGTGAAACTCTGGACCGACCCCCCCTTGCCCCCTGGTTTCCTGTTTATGCCTGGGACCTTTTCCACACGCCCTTTTTGCTGGTCCTTTTTTCCCCCGAGGTGTGGTTGTTGTTCCATTTTTTGTTTTTCGGACAGGTCACAGTGTACCAGACCCTCTCCGTTGTTTGTTGATGCGATAAACAGCCTTGATTCTATGCCCCCGGTTTGCGTTCCAGCCTTGCCCTTGTCCCCCGTTTAGTTTTTTTGTTTTCGGCCGTTCCATTTTTGTTTTTTTGGATTGTATTTTATTTCCATGTTGATTTCTGGTTGCGGCGGACCGAGGATGCTTTTTGCCGATCACCAGACTCTTTTTTTTTTAGTTTCTCGTTTTTTTCCCGGATTTAACGAACCGGACTTTGGTTTATTCGTTTTTTTTTTGCAGATTGGCCCCCCAGCTACCTTTCGCTCCTCACGGTTTGAAGACACCACAAGACACCGTGCAATTTTCGGTAGTGTCCTTTCCGGACCCCAACGGTACGACTTCCCCCCCCCTCTGCGTTAGGCCCGGTTTGCAGTATTCCCTTACCATTCATTGTGGCGTTTGAAGGTTTGAGTGATCCGGTTCCCCCCCCCCCCCCCCCCCCCTTTTTTTCTCAAGTCCGCAAATTTCTTCGCCGCCCCGGCTTCAATGATTTCGCCGATTTTTTTTGCCATCCCATCCGGGGCTCCCCCAGCCCCCCCTTTTCAATTGATTTGGCCCCCCGGTCCCGCCCAACGTATGTCATTCATTTTTTTTTTTTGGTTTTGCTGTCCCTCTTCTTCCGTCTTGATGCTGGTTCTCCCGGACTTAGCTTTTGGACTCGGGCTACTGGCGTTTTCCCCTTCCCCGTCTCACGACACACCTGTCCGGAGTTTTTCTCGGTGAATCGCTATTTTCCACTCCCCCATTTCCCGGCAACGACCTCGCTTTCTTTTTTGCGGGGTTCTCGACCAGGAGTGATTTTTTGCGCTTTTTGGCCCTCTGATTCTTCTTGTTATTCCTTTCACAGGGCTTTGTCCTTTTTTTTGATCCCTTCTCGCTTCACAGCGTAACCTTCTTCTCTTTTTTAGCAATACCCTTGATTTTTTTTTTTTCGTGAGAGTTGGTTTCAACGCTTTGGTGAGATCTCTTTTTCCGCGGAGGAAACTTTGGACCTTCTCCTCACAGCGCCTCTGGTTTCCCCGCTCTCGCCTCAGGTAGTTCCCTTTTTGTTCTCGCATCTCCTTGTTGCTTGTCATCAGGTAGTTTTACCCACCCCCCTTCTCCTGGGTCCCAGGCGCGCCCAGCCGAGTTCTTTTCCCCCTTTGATCCCTGTCCATTTGTCTCTGCCGCCTGCGTTTTGTAAGTTTTTTTTTTTTTTGCCCGATCTTGGTGTGGTTGCGCCCTGGGTATAAAGTGCTCAGATTTTGATTTTCTCTTACGCGCCGCAAGGACTTTTTTCTACTTTTTCCGTTGGACCCAACTGGTGTTGGTGAAAGTTCCGAATTTTCGCTAGGCAACTGGACACTCTGACCATCCGTTCTCTCTCTGTTCACGGTGCTCGTACACCTCCTAACCTTTCCCAAACGTGCGTAGTTAGTCCTTTTCTCTTTTGCCATAAACCGGCCGTCGTTTGTTTGCATATTTCCGAAGCGACGCCCGAGGATTCCCTGGGTCCCCCCCAACGTACTTCCCTCCTCCCCGCGCACCCAGCTTGGTTTGATCCCCCCTTCGATGGACATGTTCCTTTAATTTTTAAGGCCCCCTCGTAGATCCCTTTCGCGTCGGCCCTTTGTCCGTGCCCAGGCTAAAAAGAGTTCCTCCCTCCCCCCCCCTATGGCCGCTGCTCGAGCGCTCACCCCCCCCCCCTTGGTCCAAAGGCCGCCCCCCAAGGTTCTTTTTTTGTGGTAAACAATTGTCCACGTGGCCTTGCTTTTCTGTCGTGCCCGTTTTTACTTCCCCCCCTTTCGCTGGACCACAGGGGGGTGGGTGTTTGCCATCTTCCCCCAGCCAACCCCGGTGGGTCGGGCGCGAAACACCCGGGAGTGTGCCCCCCACGCCCTCCCCCCCCCCCCCCCCCCCACCCCCCCCCCAGCTAAGTTTTTTCCTTTGTTTAGCGGCTTTCTTCCCCGCCCTGGGGTAAGTTTGCTGCTTTTTGGGGCCCCACTTCCCCGGCCAGTCGCCTTGGGTTTCTCACCAGTTGAAAGGTTTTAACACTCCTTCCCTGCCGGTTTTTTTACTTGCTTTTTTTTTTAACCCCTTGAAGTTGTTTCCCCCCAAAACCGGCGAGAGCTTGTGAACTTCCTCTGCGTCCATGTTTCCCATTGTGTTTCGTTGATCAGTTTTATTGGAGACCCCACCCCGCCCCGGGTGTCCCACTGGCCCTTTTACGTTTCCCTTTATCCCCCTTGATCATCGGATGATTTTGCCCCCGATTTAGTCATTGAAACCGTTCACAAGGCCTGTCTAGTCTCTCAGTCCCCATGCCGTTTAATTGTTAAGTAATTTCCCCCAGCGTTTTGTTCCGGGTTTTTTTTTTGATCCCGGTTGGACTGTTGCCGGTTTTTTATGTCAACCACGGGAGCTGCTTCACCTCTCTTGAAGTTGCAATTTCCTATCCTTTCTGCGCCGTCCTTTTTATGGGTCCCCTTTGGTCCCTGACCTCACCACCGCTTCCTCCCTTTAGTCGTCTCCTCCCCTCACCTGTACCGGTTCCTCGGCTCAGCTCATTTGATTTTTCGAACTTTTCCCCCGGATGTCCTGCACTTGTTACGTTTTTTCTTTTTGCCGCCGTTGTTTCTGTTTAGGTGTGTTTTCCTCCCCAATTTTTCCCCATTCCTTTTTACCCCACAGTCTGTTTCACTTTTTTTTCCCTCCATTCTTTTTCCGAGTTCTTTTTTTTTTTTTTGAAGGCCTTCCTTTTTCTCGTTTGTTCTCTCTCCCCCTTTCGTTGTTGGAGTTTTCTGGTCACCTTCCCCTTTCTATAGCTTCCCTACCTGTCGTCTTGGGCAAGTGCTTCGCCCCCTCCTCCCCTGCCCAATGTGAGGTTTTTCTTCCTTTTGAATTCTCGTATTTTTTGACCTTTTCTGCTTTTTCCAGGCCGGTCAGGCGTGTAATTTTTGGGATTTTCCCTTGGGGCCCGGCCCCCCTTTTCTGGCCCTTTTTTTTCGTCAACCCGGCCCTCCCTCTCCCTTCGTGGTCTGAAGTTTCATTTGCCCGTATGTGGTACAAAACCCCCCCCGCCCCCACAACTCCCGTCATGTCGCTTTTCCCCCCCCTTTTTCCCCCCCTTTTGATGTAACACCCCTTGAGGCCCGTTTTTTTTGCTCGTTTGGGCTCTTTTTTTTTTTGACTCCTGACTCTCTCCGTTGTTTTTGTTGAGGTTGTCCCCTGAGGACCTCCCCGCTCCCAACAACACTTTTTTTTTTTTTTCGGGAACCCCCCCTTACCCTGACCGTCATTTTTTTTCACATAAACTTGTCCCCATTTGAAAAATTTTCTTTTCTTTTTCCCCCCTTTGAGGTGTTTTTTGAGGGTTTTTTTCTCTTCCTTTGGTAACACTGCGCCAGGTAAACTTAACCCCCCAACATTTACGACACCCCCCTTTCCCTTCTCTGTTTTGCTTGGGTTTCGACCGTGTCCAAGTCCCGCCTTGGCGTTTCCCAGACTCCCCCCCGTGTCTCGTGATTGCTTCTCTACGGTATAGCGATAAATGTTCCCTTTTCCGGCGTTGACAGATTTACCGTGACCCCTGGCGTGCGCTGTGTGAAGCTGTTTGTCATCGGACTTTCTTCTCGAACCGGAGCTCTGTGATTGTTTTGTGCCCTTGTTTTTCATCGACCCGCCTTGCCCCCGCTTTCCGGCGGCAGCCCTCTCTGACAAATCCTCGTTTTACTCCTCGCTCCTTTTGACGTTTCGCTGGGTATTTAAAAGGTCTCCTGGGCGCCAACTGTGGTATGTCCTGACCCCCACGACCGCCGCAAACGTTTTTTTGCATGCTTTTCCGTTGTTTTGCTTGCCGATTTTTCGTTTCGATCCGTCTCGGGCCTGTCGCGTGCCCGGCTTTGTGTAAGGTTTTCTAACGCTCCCCACGCGCTTTCGGTCTCCATATTCCTTATTAGGGCCGTTTCTGTTAGTTTTTCCCTTTGACATCTGGACTGAGCGCCTTCAGCGGGCGGGGATTTTTGAGCTGTCCTTTATTTGCCTTGCCCACTTCTGCGGGCCCGGGACGACTTTCCTTTTTTTTGTGAATCGCCGTTTGGTCCCCAAAAAACCCTTTTCTCCCCCCAAACCAATTCTGCTTCTTTTGCCCACAATTGAACGGTGCCCTGCCCTGGACAGCCCCCATTTTTTTGAGTGGTGTGCCCCCGACAGGGTACCCAGTCTTGTGGACTATTTGTGGGGCCAAGCCACTCCGGTGTCTGACGCCTTTGTTTGTTTGGTTGGGTTTTATTCCCCTTCACTTTTCGGGGTCCAGTTGTGGACCCTTTTCGGCTTCCGTCTACTCACCCGTAGCCCTAGTCCCCCAACGCTTTTAATTTGAGCGTCACTTCGCCATTGCCACAATCAGTGAACTTTTTTTGTCCAAATTGATTCATGCCAGTTAGAGCCATGCTTGACCAGGAGCCCCTTTCTTGTTTTGTCCTTGTCCTTTCCCCTCCTTTTCATACCCCAGGCCAACGGTCCGCCTCTAGAAGGCTTTCCCCCTTCCCCACGTTCCTCCGTTTACCTTGTTTTAGGTCTTTCCCACCCCCTGTATTTTGTTTTTTCGGGGCCGTTGACTTTTTTTCCCCCCACCCCCCCCCCAGGGGTCTCGAACTTGCAGCCCAGGGTTTGTGCCACGCCAGGGTTTTGACCTCCCACGTGGTCCCTTTTACAACACGGGACACCTTTTTTGGGAATTTTTACTTTCGGCGTTTTTGGTTCGGTTTTAGCTCTTCGAGCACTTCCAACCCCCCCCATTATAGGTTTCTGACGGAACCAGGATGGTTAGTTTTGGGCCTTTCCCCCTTTCCAACTATCGGTTTTTCTCGTGTGAATTTTCTTCTGGTTCGAGATACGTTTCATGGGCTTATTTTACGTCCCGGGTTCTGCATTTTTCCCAAACCTTTCTGTCCAATTTGGCTTTTCGGGCGAGGA
>Ga0179593_1655335_pt1 | contig 24786 bp, 43 predicted proteins | sample CZODoug2_1_08_16_FD_185931 | JGI IMG/M metagenome (GOLD analysis project Ga0179593, IMG submission 185931) | Vadose zone soil fungal communities from Angelo Coast Range Reserve, California, USA - CZODoug2_1_08_16fungal (PacBio error correction) | ecosystem: Environmental > Terrestrial > Soil >... | reverse complement strand
GTCCTTTTTCCTTTTTATGACCCTCCTCCCCCAGCGAACGCGCCCTTTTCTTTGTCTGAGGTTTCAAATTTTTGTGACCCCTTCCAGGACGTTTTTTTTTTCTTTGGGTCACTCTCTCTGATAGCCGCTTTTTTTTCCTTTTTCTTTGATGCCCTCTCAATGAGTTTTTCTTTTTTTTTTTTTTCTTTTTCTTACGATCTTTTTTCTTGAGTGTGCCTCCCTGGTCCTTACGAGGGACAATAGTCTGTTCGTCCGTTTAAGTGTTGAGTTGCATCATTTTGTTTTTTTTTTGTTTCTTTTTTTTTTTTCCTGGTACGCCCCCCTTGCCTTTAGACTCCATTAAGGATTTTTTCCGTCCCCTTTTGCCCGCTGTTTATCTGGACTGTCATTAAATCCCGATTCACACGGCAACATCCTTTTCTTCGCTACTTTGGGTTTTTTTTTTTGCGCTGTGTCTTCTTTGGCAGCCCGTTTTGGCGTTTTTTCCCTTTTCTCCGACTTTTTCTGCCTCTTTTCAGTCGGGGCTTTCCCCCGCATGTTGGGTTCGTTCCCTTTGTTTCACGGGATTTTTTCCTTTCCAGGTTCTCGGGTCCTCTTCCTCTTCTATAGCCAAAACACCTTGGGCAGTTCCCCCGTTAGGCCAGCTTTGGACTCGTTTTTTTTTGTTGTGATCCCCATTCCTCCAGAGGGTTTTTTTGCTTTCTTTTATTTTCCCCCTTGCCCCTTTCCTTATTTGGTCTAACGTTCCATGTGAATCTTTCCAGAATTTTGTTTTCCTTTTTTCCCGAGCTTTTTTTTTTTTTCACCCCTCTCCCTTGTCCTTCCGACGTCTCTCGTGCTTTGTGTTTTTGACCCATCTCTTCCTTTTCCGGAGATTTTTTTTCAAAAGATTGTGGTCTTCTTTCTTTTTTGGTTTTTTTGGCCTTTCTTTTCTTCCTTTTTTTTCTAATACTCTTTTCGATCTTGCTTTCTTTTTTTCAGTTACCTTTTTTTCGGCGGAGGTTCCTTTTCTTTCCCCCAGTTTTTCTTTTTTGGGGACTTGCATCTTTCCCCGAACTTTTTCTCCGTCTTCAGTGAGAGGTTGTTTCTTGGAAGTCTTTTTTGGGATGTGATCGATCCCCTCTTGGTATTTTGGTTTTTTTTTCTGACCTTTTTGTTTTCGTAGAAGTGTTTTCCTTGGGGTCAGTATTTAGGTTTATTTTTTTTCGAAAGACTGTTTTTTGCACTCCCCCCCTTCGCTTTTCCTTTTTGAAATGTTCCTTACTCCCTTTTGTCGTTTTCCTTCGTTCTTTTGGGCTTCTCGAATACGTTTTTACTTTCCTTCCGGGGGTCTTTCTCTGACGTTACCTACGCGGTTCAATTATCGGTTTTTTTGCGTTTCATCAAGACCCTTTTCTGTGATTTTGTGCAGTTTCTTATTCTCAGATCCCTTCTCCTTTCCTGTCGCGGCTCCCCTTTTGCTCGGGCTTTGCTTTTTTTTCGTGTCTTTTTGTTTCCCCCCAGGGAAGCTTACAGAGTTTCGCTTCCCGTCTACTATCCCTTTGAGGACGGGGCGGTTTTTCCCCTTTCGCGCCGTTTTATGGTAACGCAACCCCTCGTCTTTTTATTTTTATTATGGGGTATTTTCTTCCTGGGCAGACCCTTTTTTTTGTCCCTTTTTTTCCCAACTTCCCCTTTTTTTTTGACCCACACACGCTTTACGTTTTCGTCCGCGGTGATGTCTTTTTTCCCCACTTCCCTTTTCCCCCCAGACAGATGCTCTTTCTTTTCTTTCTATCTTGTTGTTTCGTCTCTTTTGTGGCGGTTTTTCTTTAGCTGGTGGTGGCATTTTTTCTTAAAACTCCTTGCCTGCATGAATTTTTTTTGACTTTCCACGTTTTTTTGGAGACCCTCTGTTGTTTTATTTCCTTTTTTCGCAACCCTTTTTTCTTTTTTTCGCTGTCTACCCCCGGGCTCTTTCAACCGACGCCGAGTTGTGTTTTTTTCCACGGGCCCCCTCATGGTCCTTGCCCACCGGGTTTTTTAGGAGTTTTTTTCTTTTTGTGTTCTCCAGGGTCCTCCTTTTCCTTGGAAGCTTTTTTTTCCTTTTCCTTCCTTCGCGATTCTGGTGTTCCTGAGCACTGTCCTTGCTTTCTCGCCCTTTTCGAGTCTTCCGCTCTTTTTCCAGTGAAGAGTTTTGTTGGCTTTCTTTTTTTTCCCCTTCCTTTTGGGCCCTTTCCTCTTTTGACCCCTTTTCCTCGTCCTGTCCTTGCACCACTCGTTTCGTGACCACGCTCCCTTCCGAGCTTTCGTTTTTGCAACTTCCTTTTTTGCCTCTTTTTGACGAGCGCTTTCGCCTGCTCCCCCTTTTTTCAATTTTTTTACCCCCAAATTTCCTTTTCCAAGCAAGGTTTCCACCAGGCTTTTAGAACCCTCCTCTCGAGCTCCCCTTTTTTTGCATTCCCGCTTCCGACCCCCCCGCACTCTCCAGCATGCTTTCCCTCGATTTTACCCGCTGCCTCGCATTCCTCTTGAGAGTTTGCCGCCTTTTTTTCTTCCTTTGAGTTTCTCCCTTGAAGACCTGGATTTTTTCGTCCCCCACTGAGGAGGCCGAACGTGATTTCGATGGGGTTTCTTTTTAAGTTTTTCTTTCTCTGACTTTTTTGAGCCCCCCCCTGGAGCCCTTTCTTTTTTGCCTTTCCATTTGTTTGCTCGCATCGGTCTTTAACCTTCGGCGAGTGGGTTCCTCAATTTCTTTCAACCTTGTCCTCGTTCGCCATACGAGCGTCGTGGAGTTTCCGACCCCTTCAGTTTTTCTATTGCGCGCATCGGTTCCCCCCCCTTTTTTTTTGGCCCTTTTTCCTTTTTTTTTTTTCGGTTCCCCCCCCCAGGGTTGTGTTATTTCCCTCTGAGGCTTAAATTCCTTTTCCTGAATTTGTCGTCTTTCCCCCCTCCCGGTGAAACTTATAGTTTTTCTTTGTGGCCCCTCCTGTGCCCATCCCTTTCGGCCCCCTTCTTTTCCGTCGGTGATCTTTTTCGAAGCAGGTCCCAAGCCTTCTCTGAGGAACGCCCAACACCCCCTTTCCCCCTTTTCCGCACCCTTTTCTTAGCCTTTTTTTTTTCCCTTTTAACCCGGAGGTTTTTCTCCCTGAGATAGGTGTGTTCCTTTTTCGCTGTTTTATGCTCATCCCCCCGAGGCTCCCCCTTCTGAACTTTTTTTCTTTTACGTCCCCCTTTCTTTCCAAGCCCCTTTTTTTAATGTCCCTCTTCCAGGGTCGGGTCCTCTAGCCCCCCGGTCCTTCTCTTCGACCTTTTTTTTTCCGATTTTTCGAAGTCTTCCTACAGACCCCACCTTCTCTTTTCCCGGTTTCCCCTTCCCCTTGGTTTTCTTGAGTGCCAGGCAGTCTTTACTCCCCCTCTTCTCCTCTTCCAGTTTTGAACCCCCACTGGAGATTTTTTTTTTTTTTTTTCGCTGTTACTTTTTCCTTTTCCCGGCTTTTCTTCCAGGGTCCTTGCCCCTTTCAAGGGCGGGCCCAGGCCTTTGCATCAGTATTTCTCTCTTCATTATACCCTGGTGCCCCTATTTGTACGGTCCCCCCCCCCAGACGCCCATCGCGTTTCACTTCCAGTTTTCTCATGTGCTGCCCTTCCTCCTTGGCACGCCTTCCTTTTTTGTTCACCTCTTCCATTTTTAACTTTTTTGTCCCCTTCTGAACTTATGATGGGCCTTTCAACCCCTTTTCCGACAGGTTCCCCAAATTTTTTTCCCCCGGTCCTTTTCTTTTTTTTCGCTCCCCCTTCCCCCCGCCGTGATTTCTCAGGCCAGGCACGCTCAGATGACAGTTAGTGTACCCTTCTTCCGACGCCCCCTATTTTTCTCCCGTTTTCCTCATTTTGAGTGCTCTTAGTGTTGACTTCCACCGCTGTTTTTAGCACGTCCTGAACACGGGCAGGTAATTTCTTTCTTCCCTTCCTGAATTCCCCCCGTTTCCTTCAGTGACTTTTTTTCAATCCCCCCCTTTTCCTACTCCTCCGCTTGTTTGTGGCCTTTTCTGATTGGTTCGTTTTAGTGTAATTCCTTGTGTCTCTTCAATTCCCCCGATTCACTCTTTCTGAACGTGTTTAGTCAAGTATTCTCAGTTTTGTCTCTTACCCTTTCCTTTTTCTTCCCTGACCCTTTCCCTTTTGATCTTCCTTTTTTTTTTGTGCGTATATAGGTTTTTGTTAGGGGCCATTTTTCCTCTCCCAGAAAGACTCTTTTCTGTTCTTTTTCTTTCCCATGCACTTCTCTGGTCCTTTTTGACGTCTATTGTTTTTGAACTTTTTACTCCTCTTCCTTCTTATCGGTTTTTCTTTCCCCCCTTTCCCTCCTTTCCGATATTGTTCCTTGCCAGTACCGGCTCCTTCAGCACCCTTTTAAGGCTTTTTTTTTCTATGCTTTCCCTCGTTCTTCTCCCCCTTTTTCTCTGATGATGGCTTCCCGGTGGGGTTGTTTTCCTTTCCTTTTCGGCTATCCCCTTAAGTTCGCAACTTTTCTTCTCTGGATGCTCCTTCCTTTCCTTTTAAGCGCCCCTTGGTTCGTGGACCTGAACCTTTCCTTGTCGTGAGACCTTTTTTTTCTCCTACAAAGATGCTTGTTTACGTAAGTCATAGTAAGTGCCTCTCCGCCTAGGGATTTTTCTTTTTTCCCCCCTTGCCAAGCCCTCCTCTGTTCCCTGGACGCAGCCTGTCCCCCTCCCCCCCCCTTTGACCGCGGGACTCGTTTTTGGGAGTTAGAGATTCTCCTATCTTCTTTTTTCAGTTCCCCCCACCTCCTTTTTCTGTTCCTTCTTTCGATAAATCCTTGGTTTTGATGGCTGAAATTTTCCCTTCTTTTAAGTTTACACTTGTTTTTTTTCTTTTCTTCTTTGTTTTTTCTTTTCCGATTTTCCCCTTTCATCAGATCTCAGTTTCAACCGGCCCCCCCTTTTCCGGCTCAAACGTTTTCGGGAACTTCCGGTAGTTGTCTTGAGGATTTTCGAAGACGTTTTCGGTGTCCTAGTTCAAAAACCTTCTTCCGGGTTCCCCCCTCCCTTTAGTGGATGGTATTTGATGTCCACCGATTCCCACCACTGTAAAATTCCTCTTTTTTTCCCTTCCCGTCTCCACAGCCCCCCTTACTCCCTCCTTCTTTGTCAGCTTTCCTCCTCCTTCCCCCCGGTTTTTTTTTTTCCCTTTTAGTCAAAATTTTCTAAGTTTTTTACCTCTTTTTATTTGGGTTTTTCTTTCTTCTCAACCGAGATGGCCGGTTCTTGTCTCCTGGTCTCTCCTTTTTGGGTAGGACACTCCTTGCAACTTTCACCCTTTTTTGTTTCAATGGGCACTCCCTCTGAGCTCTCCGCACTGTAAAATTCCCCGGATTCCCCCCTCTGATGTTTTCCCATAGACCCCCCTTTGGATGCGTCCTTGATTGTCTTTCTTTTTTTTTTCTACAGTTTTCTTTGCCTTTCAGGACGTCGTTCCTCTTTTTTTTTTTTTAATACGTTTTTTTCGGTGTTTCTGTTGACCCCCTTTTTTTTTCCGTTCTTTTTCTTTTCCCCTCTGACCGGCCCTCCTTAGACTGTCCTTTGGCCGGCAGTCCCATGACTGTTTCCCTTTTTGATGGACAGGTTATTTGTTTTCTTTTCTTTTTTGCCTCTAGTACTTTTTTTGGAGCCTTTTTTCCCTCCCCCTTTATTGGTTTTACTTTCTTTTCCCCCTTCTTTTTTTGTGAACCTTTTTATGGGTCTTCCACTCGGGTCTTTTTTCTTGCTCTTTTCTTCGTTTCCGTTTCCTTTTCTCCCCAAGAAGCAGTCCCCCCAGTTTGCCTTTTTCCCTCTTTTCATGGCATTTTTTCTTTTTTGATTCTGTGGCTTTAGATCCCCTTTTTTTTTGGTGAGTTTTTTCACGGCCCCTGTGTCTTATTTTTGCCCGGTTCACTTCTCCCTTAAATTGGCGGCCCCACCTTGCTTCACCCGCTTCTTTTTTTTTGAGTAATGAACTTCAATTTTTTTGACTTGCCTTTGGCGGCCCTCCTCTTCCTTTTTTTTGAAGACAGTGACGGGCCCCTGAACCTTTGCTTCTTTCTTGAAGGTAATTTCATTGTTTTTCCGAACCTTTTTTCTCCTTTCTGGTTTTTCTTTCCCTTTGTGGTTCCCCCCCTCCTTCTCTCCTTTTTCTTGGACGCAACCCCTTCGGGGATTTTTTCGACCCCCCGCTTTTTTTTCTTTCTCTAATTTTCGAATTTTTTTTGAGGCGACCTTCGTGTCCCCCCCCATTTACAGTTTTCGTTTCTATTTTTTTTCCTGCTGGCGGGCGGCGTCTAGCATGACCAACCCTCTCCCTCTTTTTTACTAGACCCTTTCTACCTTTTTTTGTTTTTGAGTCAGTCTCTTCTTTTTTGTTGCGTTTCTTTTCTTTTTGGCGTGGTGGACCACTTCTTCTTTTCCCGAAGACGAATCCACCCTTTGCACAGCTTCCAAGTTTTCTCCTGAGCCTTTTCTTTTTACCCCTTTCACTAGGACCTTTTTTTTTTCTCTTCCGAAACCAGTCTTTAGAGTCCCCCCCCCCTCCGAGGGGGTTGAGTCCCCTCCTAGTTTACCGTTGTCCACCCCTTCCCCCTGAAACTTTTTTTTTTTTCCGGAGAGGGTTCCTAACTTTTTTCGTATGGCCCCCCTCTTTCCAAGCCTTTTACTTTCCTCTTTTTTTCTCTTTCACGGGCGTCCCCCCCTCACTGCCCAGTAGTTTGGTCTGATCTCTCTTTTTTTTTTGAGTCCCTCTTTCTTTCCTCTTTCCACTACCTTTTTTTTTTCCTCACCCTCTTCTCCCCCCTGTTTCATCGCACACCCCCCTCCCTGAGACCTTCAGGATTTTTTTTTCGCCCCCCCTTTTTCCCGATTGTCCCCCCCTTTTTCCAACCGTCCGCGTTTGAGTCCACGGTTTCAGTTTATGTTTCCCCACCCCCCTTTTTCAATGCTTCTTGGACCTCTTTTTTTTTGCTGAACTTTTTTTTGCTTTTTTTTCACACCCCCCCCTTCCCCCCCCGGCCGGCCAAAGCACCTTTTTCCAAGCAGGGTTAGCTCCTTCCCTCGAGGCTTCCCTTGGCACACTTTACCATTTTTTTTCAAAGCCCCCTTTTTTTTCGTTGTCCAAGGACACGCGTTCCTGAGGGCACCGGTCGTCGTGATTGACTCCTCCCCCCTCCCTTGTAAGAGTTCTCAAGAGTTTTTTTTTGATGACCTTTTTCGCCCTTTTCCGAAAGCCCTGCAGCCTCTCGCCTCCCCTGGACCGAAGTCCCTCGCTTTTTTTTTCTGCCCCCTTTTCTTCTTTTTTTTTTTTCCCTCCACACCCTTTCCTGACACGTTTCCCACCTTCTTACTTGGATAATCTTGCGTGCCCAGTGCACCCCTTCTTTCGGTTTTTTTCGTTCTTGATGTGTCCTTGGTCACGGCTTCCTTTTCCCCTGAGAGCGTCTTTCTTGAGTCCCTCCCTCCAGTCCCTTTTGGGGGCCACATCTCGTTTCCTGACCCACCCTTTCCTTTTTTTTTTTTCCCCTCTGCCGGTGTTTTTTCTCTAGGGTTCCCTCTCTATTTTTTTGTCTTGGCATTTTTTTTGGAATTCTCTTTTTGGTGTTTCCCCCCTCCTCCCCCGGTGACGGGTTCCGTCCCAGGGTTTCCGTTCCCCTCCCGGACATTTCACGTTTTTTTTTTTTCCCCTTCGTCCTTCCTTTTCCAAGTGCTCCCGTTCTACCCACCTCCGTCCAGGAGGCCCGCCCTCCCAACCCAACCCTGCGCGTCTTTAAACTTTCTTTTTCCCCTTGTTAGACTTTTTTTTTGGTTCTTTGGAGGTTTTCCCCTTCCCCAAACGCTTTTATTTTTCGTGTGTTCCTTTTTTTCCCCTTGAGGGAGTTGAGTTTTCCCTTTTTGGAACTTCTTATTGATCTCCCACCTTTCCGAGCCGCGTCTTCACCCCGCCAGCCCCTTTCTAATCCCCTTTTTTTTCGACCCCCTTTTTCGTTTTTTCAATCTCGGTCTTTTTTCAGCCATTTTTCCATTTCTTCTTCTCAAATCCGGCACTCATTCGTTACCGATTCTCCGACAATCTTTTTTTTTCCCTTTCTTTTTTTTTTTTCATAGTTTTTTTCCCCCCAAGGACTTTTTGTTTTTTTCAGGTTGAAGGCCCCTTCCCTTCAGGAAGCGGTTTTCCGCCCAGTTCTTTCCTTCTTCTTCAATGTCTTTTTTTTTTCCATCCCCCTCCCTCCTTTGGTGACTGCTGTTAGGCTCAGAAGCCTGACTTACCCAACCTTTTTTCGAGCCCCCCTATTTGTTTTTTTTTTTTTTTTTTTTTTTTTTTTTTCTTCTTTTTTGCCCCTTTCCTTTTTTTGCGGCCCTCTCGGCACACGGGGCCACTCCCTCCGCAGTGATCCTTAAAGAGACGCAGGTCTCTCTTTTCACCCACGCCCTTGGGCTTTCCCCCTTGCGTCGACCTCTTTTGCAGACCAGTCACCCGCTTCTTGCCCTTTCCGATTGCAGGTCTAATTCCCCTAGTCCTCCCCCTCTCTATCGACAGTTCCCTCCTATCCGTCACCCTGCTCGGTCTTCCCGAGGTTTTTTTTTTTTTGACGTGCTTGACAAAGCTTTGAACTTCCTCTGCTCGAGTGTGGATTTCCGCTTCACGCTTCGGACCTCGTTCAACGGGTTTCCTCCCAGGTTCATCCGTCACTCCTTTTTTTTTCTCAGATTTGGGTTTTTCCTTTTCTTTGTGTTCAAGTCTTTCAACCTTTTTTTCCTTGTCACCTGTCGTCGGGGCTGCCCGATTGGCTCATAGCCTCCCCCCCCCCCCTACAGTCTCTTTCCTGTTTTTTTTTTTTTTTTGTGTGTACTCCTCGTTTCCTTTTTGGCACGTCCATTTAGTTTTTTTTTCCCCTGAATTAGAGTTTTTTTTTTTATTTCGATAGATGGTTTTTTCCTTGCTGCGGTGCGCTAAGCCCTTCGGCGTTCCCCCCTTTAAAAGAAAGGATGGTAGCGTGTTCTTCTTCCCATCTTTCTTTGTCAGTTTTGCCGAGCATGGAGTTTTTCGGGGTCGCCGGCTCCCCTCTTTTTCCTTTTCTGTGTTCCCCCCCCCTTCCGCCCTAATTTCTGGGCCTCGAAGATTTGGAACTTTCTCTTCCCCGCATTTTTCCCTCCTCCTCGTCTTGTGGTGGCCGCTTTTCAGTTTCGAAGTGCCTCCCTTTTTTCGTTTTTGAAGCTCCTTTCCTCTTTCTCTTTCCCCGTTGCAATGAAAATTCCGTGGTGCAGAGTCATTCCTTTCTGTGTTTTTTTTTTTTTTTTTTTTGAGTCTTCTGATCCCTCCCCCTTTTTGTAGTTCCTCGGGCTACTTGTGCTTTTCGTTGGCGTGCCTGCGATCCCGACGACTGACCTCTTTTCCCCGACGATTTCTTGAGGTTTTCCCCTTTTTTTTTCCCTTTCGTTTTCCCCTGTCTGTCGATCTGGGAGGACCTCAACAGATCTTGTTTTTTCTGCTATTTTCCCCAATAAGTCTTTTTCCTTCGCCTTTTCTCTTTGTGGAAGGCCCTCTCTCGTGGCGTCCCTTCCTTTGGTTTTTTTTTCAAACCCCCTCCCCCACCTTCCCCGGTGCTGCCCCTCTAACGTAAGTCTTTCGGGCTCTTTCCTTCGCAAGAAGGTTTCTCTTTTTTTGAGGCGTTCCTTAGTTTGTTCTTCCTTTTTATTTCCCCCCCTCCAGCTTTCTCCTGCTCCAAGCCTTTTCCTTGCCCCTGGTATGTGCTGAGTTAAACGTTGTCTTTGCTCGTACCCTTTGTGCTTCCCCGACAGGGTTCCCCCCTTTCCTTTTTTTGTTTTCAGCCTTCTTCTGCGCCTATTAAAAACCCGGTCTGGTCCCTTTTTGTTTCCTTATGTTGGCCCAGTCCCTTCTTTTTGTGGTTTTTTTTTGGACCCCCTTTTTTTTTCTGTTTCTCTTTTGTCTTCTTCTTCCAGTACTCTCTTTTGTAGACGAGGACCCCCTACACCATCCCCCCTCCCCCCTGTTTTGTCCTTTTCTACCAGCCTCCTTTCCTCTCCCTGACACCGTGTACTTCAAGACGTTCTTTTGTTTTCCTCCTATTCTTTTTTCCAAATAGCTTTGGCGGACCCTTTCATTTTCTGGGATGAACTTTTTTCCTCTTCGGACTAAGGAGTTCTTCCCCTCTTGGGGGAATCATCCTAGGCGGTTTTTAGCTTTTGAAATGGCTGGGTAGGCCCCTTCTTATCTCCCCCTTCTTTGAGCGTCTCCTTCATTAGGCGCCGAACCTATTTTACGTATTTTGCCCCCCCTTTTTGGCAGTTTATTCCCTTTTCTCTTTCTTTTTTTTTATTTTTTTAGGTCGCTGGCAGGGGGTCTTTCTTTTGTCATTTTGCAAATTTCACGGCTTTTCCCCTCTTTTTTTTTTTCGGCAACTTTTTCTTGTTTTTGACTCCTCCTTTTCCCCGGGGGTCTTCCATTTCTTCCAATAGCTCGGACCCGCCTTCCTCTGATACTTTTTGCGCCCCCTTTTTTTCCTCTGACGCGTTGATTTTCTTTTCGTCGAAAGTCCTTTTTTTTCGTGGTTTTTTCTTTTAGGACCCCTTTTGTCCCGTATTTTCCCTCCTACCCCTTTTCTCGCACACCGTTTCTTGTGATTCTGATGAGTCTCCCATTCGTAGCCAAATCGGGCGCATCCCTCCTTTGCTCTTGTCTCTTGCAAGAGACTAGCGTTCAAACTTTTTCTTCTCCCGTTTATCTGTTCCCCCCCCCTTTTGATGATCTTTTCTGCCTTCTCCTTGCCCCAAAAGAGAGGCTTTTTGAAGTTCCTTTTTTTTTTTTTTCCAGGAGTTTTCCTACTCGAGGGTCCTCCCTCTGGATAGATCTCGGTCTCTTTTGTTTCTTTTTTGTTGTATTTTTTTTAGTGGGTTGTTTTTTTAACACAGTGTCCTTTTCCCCCTTTTCTAAAACCTTCGTAAGTGCGTTCTCTTTCCTTTTCTGCTCAGTTCCTGTCCTTTTTTCCCCACGCCGGTTTTTTTTTTTCCAGTAATGCCGTCCATCTCCTCTTTTTCTTGTTGTTTTTCTATCGATGTGATGAGCTCTTTCGTTTCTTCCCATAGGCTTGGTGTCCTTTTTCCTGACGTCCTCAGATCCCTAAGAAGAGACGTCTATCCCGCGGTGCTTGTAGCCCTTCCTACACAGTTTGGCCACTCCGAGACGCACCTTTTAACTGCCTTTCATTTTTACAACTTTCGAGTCTCCCCCCTACTCCCCGGGGGTTGCTTCACCCCCCTCTGGCGTCGAATTCCCATCCCACTTTTTCCCCCTTTACTTTCTTGTGAGGAGATTTCTGAGGTGGGCCGTTCCACTTTTCTTTTCCCGACTTCCAACTTCACCCTTTCCCCCTGTTCCTCTTTCTGGGCGGCCTAACTTTCTGGAAACTTCTTTGCTTTTCTCCCCTCTTTTAGGTTTCGGGCTCAGAGCGAGATTCAGGCAGTGTCCCCCCCCTTTGCAAGCTTTTTTGCAAGTGACGAAAGTTCCCTATTTATGATTGAACACCGGCCTTCTTCTTTCTAACCCCATTGAATTTTCCGTGTAATCTTCAACCTTTAGGAGAGTCCCCCGAAAGATCTTCGATTGGTTTTCCTGATCTTTTCTCAGGTTTTTCTTTCCTTTTTTTTTTATTGTCCCTGGTCACTCCCTCGTGGAAAGCAGTGTCTTTTTACCACCCGTGTTCTTTTTTTTTTGCCAGAACGTACCCATTTTCCCCATGGAAAAAATCCCTTTAGGTTTTGTATGCTATCAGCGAAGACAGGCAAGCCCCCCCCTCCCGAATCATTTTTTGCGACCTCTTGCTTCTTTATGTACGGCTGTTTTATGTCTTTTTTCTAAAAATTTCCCCCCAGAAGGGCCCCTTTTTTTTTTTTTCAGCCCCTCTCACGCTTTTTTTTTTCACCTTCTTCCTCACGAAGTCCTTGATCCTTCCCAGAACGGCCAAACATTTCGTTTAATCCCCAACTGTCCCTTTTTCCTATGACATTTTTTGTTTCCCCACTCGATTTTTTTTCCTTTTTTTCCTATAGTTTTCTGCCTAACACTATATGGGGTCCGCTGCGGTTCACTGAGAGGTGACTTTCTTTCCGGTCACTGTCCCCCCCCACAATTCCCTACGGAGGCATTCCGCATTTTACCGCCCCCTCGTTGCTCAAACCACCAAATTCTTTTGACCCTCCCCTCTTTTTTTTGGTTCTTCTTTTTTCCCGGGTTGTGAGGGGTCTTCCGAGCTAATTTTTTATTCAGATTGTCTGTTTCCCTCTTTTTTTAAGGTCTTCGCCGGGTACCCTTCCCATAGGGTGTGGAAGTTGCCTCTTTTCAATTACCCTTGTGCTTGTTTTCTCCATTTCCTTGTCCTCTCCTTTGAAATCTTTCCCCCCCCTTCGCGTGCCGTTCCACCCCCAAGCAGAGCCGCTCGGAGTTTTTGTCACCTTTCTCTTTTCCGGTTGCTTTGGTTTTTTTCTAAGTTTCCCCCCTTTTTTTCCTTTGCTGTCCCTGAGGGGATCAGTCCCACCGTTTTGGAGGGACTCTTTCCCCCTTGCGTTTGCTTCTCTCCCCTTCCCCCTTTTCTGACTGCCGACCCCCCTCAAGGGTAGGGTCCCCCCTGCATAGAACGGTCGTCCCTGACCCGCCTGTTTAAGTTTTTTGTTTCAGCTTCCACGTCTTCTTTCTTTTTTGTCCTTGAACGTTCCCTTCTCAAGCCGTGCTTTGGAGGACTCACATGGCGGCTTGCTTTTTTCTTTTCCTGTCATCTTTTTTTCCCAAACGTCCCCCTTTTCTTGGTTTTCCTTTTCTTTTAAGGTTCTTTCTTCCCCCTCCGAATCGGCCCTGAGGGGGAGCGTAGCTCAGCTTCCGGATCCTACTCAACGCCTTTGAGAGGCCTTCGCCCCCCCTTTTAATGCCCCCCCCCCCCACTCCTTCCCCCTTTTAGACAGGATGTCCAGCAGCGAGGCCTCTGTTCTGCCACTGTAGCCAGTGGCAAAGTGAGATATCTTCTTTTGACACCCAGACCTCCCCCCTTCTACAACTTGCACCCTTCCTGAAGAAGAAGAAGCTCTTAACGCGTCTCTTCTTTCGAACGAGCAGTCCCTTTCCGCTTAGACCCCCTCCCTCCTTGAATTTCTATTCCTGTATGTGAATTGGGACTCTTTCCTTTTCAAGTGACTTGCAGCCCCCCATTTCCTTTTTCTTGGAACTACCATTTTTTCAGCCCCTGACTGTCGTTTTTTACAAGCGAGTGATCTTTTTTTTTTAAGATTTCCGTCTCCTAAAAATCCTTTGTTTTCTTGTTTTGACTCTGGTTCGTGTTTTACCTTTCCAAGAGAGTTCTCCCGACTACCCCCGAGGCTAACCTTTCTTCGGTCCCAATCTTTCATGTTTCCTGTCTCGGAGTCAACTAATCGTCTCCCATCCCGACACGTTTGAACTTTCCCTTACTTTAGGTCCCTTTGATATTGTTCTCGATGTAATGTGGGAATGTTTCTTTTCCCCCCTTATTTTTCTTTTTTGCATGTGCTTGTGAAAAGAAAGGAATCTTTTTGGCATGACGTTTTCCTTTTTGAGGCTTTTTTTTGCTCTTTTTCGCTCGAGGTCGTTCAATGTTAATGAGATTCGTTGTTGAATTTCCGTCACTTCCCTCCCGGGCTTTTTGTCCGTTTTCGGAAGTCGGATTATGCTCGGTGGAATTTTTCTTCCGTTTTTTTTTTTTCTTTTTTTTTTTTTTTTTTTTTTTTTTTGCCTCTTGGTGTTTTTTTTCACCCTTTAAAAGTTTTTGCAGTCCCTCCCTCAACCCCCTGGTAGCCAAATGCCTCTCTCCCCCCTCAGAGAGCCTCTTTCCCCTGGTCAGCAGAGGGTTCTTTTGCTTTCATTCCGGGTCTCCCACTTTTCTTCCCCTCCCCCTAGTTCTTGTTTTCGTTCTCCCCTCAAAGATGATTCCTCCTTCTCCATTGCTCGCCCTTATACTCTTGTCCTTCGTTTTCTGAGTTCGTTTTTTTTTTTCCAAGCAGACTATTTTTTCAGTTGTGAACGACTGCCTTTGCTTGTTACGATTTAGTTTTTTTTTTTGGATCACTCAGGACCCCCTTCTCCCCGTTCCTATTCTGAGGAAAAGAACTTTTTTTCTCGTCGAAAGTTCCTTTGTCCTGGTCCCCCAGTATTTTTCTGCGGCAGTTCCTTGGAAGGAACTAGACCTCCGGTTTTTTACCTTTGTTTTTTATTTGACAGTCCCCCGTTTTGCCCCCCCGTTTTTTCCCCCCCCTTTCCTTTGGGAACTTTCTTCTTTAGCGCCCTTTTTTAAAGCTCTTTTTTTGTTCAGCGTCGTTTCCCTTCTTCCTCCCAACCAGCTTCTCGGTTGGCAAAGTCCCCCTTTTCCTTTTCCTTTCGGGTCTTCCCAGTTCTGGGACACCACCTTCTTTTACGACCCTGTTTTTTGAGGTTTTTTTTTTCCAGTTTTTTCCGTCCTCCTCTCTCAATTCCCCAAACCGTTTCGAAGACATGATCTTTTTGGACCGATGGAACGCGCACCGATCTTTTTCTGTGAGGGACTTCCTCCCGTCTGTGTTCTTTTTTCAAGTTTATTAACCGTTTAACCACCTCCAGAGCCCTTTTCACTTTTTCCTACAGGAAGATTCTTAGGAAGAAAACTAGTGTTGACTAATCTTTATAATTAGCTCGACCACATCGCTTCTTTCTTCTCGTTAATCCCTCTCTGGACTTTCTTGAACAGGTGGAGGGAGTCTTCCCTTTGCGTTAGTTCTTTCCTCATATCTTTTGTCTGAGTTTTTTTTTCGAACGATTCATGTGGATTCGGGAGTGTTGCCTTAGAAGTTGGATCTTCCGGTCCTCTTTCCCTTCCCTCCGTAACTTCTTAGAGTCTGCTCCCGTGGTTACCTGCCCTTCGGCCTGCGGGGAGCCTCTTTTCTTTTTTTTTGCTTGTTTCTGGTCTTACAAATGAAGTTGGTATTTGGTCTGCCCCTTCTGGTTTTCTCCAGGTTCCGGGGATCCTTTAGACTTGGGCTTTTTCTAGATCCCTTTGGGACCACTTCTCCCTTACAGTTGCTCCCGGGTTGCCCCTGATGGCTTTTTGCTTTTTGATTCCCTTTTTCTTTTTATATTCCTCTCGGGGGTGTTTTTCCTGCTTTTTGGTGACGAGTTTTGTTTCCTTTCCTAATTGCAATTTTTTTTCTCCTTCTCTCTAGCCCAACACACATTTTACAACGGTTCTCTGCTTTCTTTCCTTTCCTATCTGTCTTTCTCTTTAGGCTCTCTTCCGAAAGGTTTTTCCTTCTTGCTCTTTTGTGTCTTTTTCCTCAGACCGCGAGTTTCCCCTTCTCGTTCCTTTCATACTTTAGAGAACTTTCTAGTCTTGTGGATACTTTTTCCTACCATACTTTTTGTCCTTCGACGGGGGCAAGGTCGCCCCGCATTTTTTTTGGTTCTGACCCCTAGCCTTTTTTTCGGTTTCTTCCCCGGTTTTTCTTCTCTGGGTTTTGCGTTGGCCGTGGCCTTGAGCTTCTGGTTATTTTTTCCACAGTGAAACCCCTTGTTGATTTCTTTCCAGTTGCAGGTCCTTCTGTTCCATTCCCCATTTCCACCCCCACCCCCCCTGATTGAAGGAATCCCCACATATCTCTTTCATTTTTTTGTTTGACTTCTCTATATGGTCATGTCGGAGAGTATTGTCTTGGTTTTTTCCCCGTCTTTTCCCTCCGCAGACTCATCCCCGGAGTACTCCCCCTTCCCTCTGGAAGTGAGCCCCTTTTTTGTCGGTGTCCACAGAGAAGCCCCCACCCATTTTGGTGCCCCGGAACTCCCGCCTTTTCTTTCTCCTCCCCCCGAATCCTGGGTGGCGTCCATCTTTAGGCTCCCTCTTCCCAGACACCTCTCCCAAGCGCCGTCCCCCTTTAGCATTTTTCCCATGATTTTCTCTGGTAACTGTCAGGACCCCTTTTTTTCGCCTTCGGCAATCCAGATCTTCCGTTATCTCTTCCGCCCCTCCGGTGCGCGCCCGCTTTTTTCCCGGAGTAGCCTTTTCTCCTCATTCAGGAAGGAGCTTTTAGTTCCAGGTACCATCTAGAGTTTGTGTCTGGTGGTTCGGCCTCACTTTTCCCCGGAGACCCCCCTTCGAAGGGATTGGCCCGATTTCTTTGTATTCGCGACGAACTCAAAGTTGACTTCCCCGAAGGTGGCTTTTTCAGCGAACAGTGCGTTTTTTTCCTCCCTTAGACACGTTGCTTTTATTTTTGAGATTGAATTTTTTTCTTTAGGAGGGGAATTCCGTTTTCCCTTTGGTCAACCTTCTAACTCCTTTCCCCTGGACTACTCCCGTGTCTTGTCCTAGAAGAGACCCCGCCATCTGGGATTTTTTGAGCCCCCCGCCACAGTCCCTCCAGCTTTGTCCCATCCCCCTTCCACTCGTCTTAATAAGCAGTCTGCTTCCAAAGTTCCTCCGGTTCATGGCCACGGTCTTTTTTTTTTTTTATGCACCTTCCCCCTCCCTCCAAAGCTTTTGCGTCGTCCTTTTGCACGGAGTTACCGCCCCTTCTTCGATGAGTTCCAATGGACTCTCTCCGTCCCTGCCCCTCAGCCCCTCCCGTCCCTGCTTGCAATTTGATTTTGTGTCTGTCCCCCCATTGCTCTTTTTCGCACGTGGACCCTGGGGCCCGACCTTTCGTTCCAGTGCCCCCCCTTTTGTTCGGTTTCGGATGTTGCATTCCCAGTCGACCACATTTTGACGGGACCTCCAGAATCCCCTTCCCTTTTGCGCTCAACCCCTCTTTACCCATTTGCCTCCAGGCAGCTTTTAGGAGCCCCCCCTCCCGTTGTGTTCTTCTTTATCCCTCCCCGGCGGCCATGAATCTTCACTTTTTTTTCCCGAGTGTCCCCTCTGGGGGTCCCCTCTTTTTTTTGGGCCCGTTACTCTTACGGTGGTGGGCTTTTTCCTTTTGGACTTGTCCCCCCGTCAAAACTCCTTTTCCTTTTTTTTTCTGCTTCCCCGGGAAAACTTTCTTTTTTTCCGCCGTTCAACAAAGTCCCCCATTCCCCCCCCTCTGAAGGGAAGTGTTTCCTGGATTTTTCCCTTTTTTTCAAACGGAAGCTCGTTTCCTGACGCTGTTTTCCACTTTTGTCTAACTTCCTTTTTTAGGTGACCAGGCCCTTCCCCTTTTTTATTCCCTTCCCATTTGCTCTTTTCTTTTAATTTTCTTTTTGTTAACCATTCTTTGCCAGGGTTTACCCGGTCCCTTTACCCCCTATGTTTCCTCCTGCTTGCACTGACGTGCCAGGCACGCACGGAATCGTCTTTTCTTTCTTTTGCCCCATCCGTTGCCGTCGATTTTCCCCAACTTTGACTGAGTAGCAGCACCTCTTTCCCGGTAGACCCACGCCCTGGTGATTGCTAGGTCCCAGGTTTTTTCCATTAATTTTTCGGTTCTTCCCTCCTCTAGGGTCCCCCTCTTTTTCGTAGCCTTTCCCCCCTGGTCTTGTGCCCTCCTTTCATGTGAGAGGAGTCGGCTCCTCGCACAATGGAAGGCCCCCCCCCCCCAATCGCATGTTTTTTTTTTTTGCAGGAGTCACGTGCCCTAGTTCCCCTTCTTCTTCTCCCCAATTTTTCAAGGGCGCCTCACCGGGATCGTACCGGGATGTCTTCGAAAGTCCACCGCCTTTCCTATCTCCCTCTGATTTTTCCCGCACCAGCACCCTTTTATGGGCCAGGCCTTCGAAGAGGCTTGCCTTTTTTTTTTTCGTCCCCAACAGGATGCGCGCCTCGAGACTCCTCTTGGAATTGCTACGGCATTGAGGAGTTACCTTCCAGTTAAGAGACTCTTTCTCGGGCTGAGTTTTGAGCACTTAACTCTTCCTTCTTTTTTTTTTTGGACGAGTCCAATCTATCTTCTTTTCTTCCCCTCCTTTGGTTTAGGATCCAGTTTTTTTACCATTCCGCGTTTGAGCGTATTGCAGCTCATTTCTTTTGTCCCCCGTCTCCCTTTTTTTTTTTTTCTCTCCATCAGTCTGGTTGTTTCTTTGTCATGAGACGGGTCAGATTAATGAACGTCCGGGATACGTGATTTCCTCGTTTTTTCTCCTTTTCCTTGTTCTTGGGGATTTGAATGAATCCTGCCCTAGCCTCGGGGAGTTTCTTTCTTTTGGGTTCTGGGATTTTCTTTTTCCCCTGATTCTCTCAAATTGGCGTTTGAGGTAGTGTCATTCTTGATGACCCAGTCTCTCAAGTTCTGGAAGTTGTTCCCTTTGCCCCAGGCCGCCTGAAGTGTCCTGATCGGCTTCCCACCGCTTTCCCTGTGTTTTCCATTGTGCGGCGATGACGCCGTGCCTTTTTCCTTTAGGAGGGCGGAGGCTTTGATACTTGAATCTTTCCTTTTCGGTCCGCTTCTCTGCTTTTCCTATGCACCCTTCCCTGGACCCCCGATCATCTTACGGGGGCTTGGTAGAATATTCTCATGATCCCCTCCTGTAGTTTTTCGCTCTTCTCGGACTTTTCCTTTTTTCTTTTTTGGTGAGAAACCCCACGAAGAAGATTTAAGAAGCCAATTGATTTCTGGTAATCCCTCTTTTAGTTCGTTCTCTCTTCTTGGACGGAAGAACTTTTTGTTAAGGCAGTTTTTTCCCGTAGTTTTCTTTATCCTGGGCCTCTCTTCAAGGTTTACCTTCCCCCCCGACGCTCTTTGTTGATGAGACAATATTGTTTTTTTCCCCTCCTATCTCTTTTCCCCCCCCTCCCCTTTACCTTTTTTTTTGGCACCTTCGGATAAAGTAAGTCGTTTTCCCCGGACTCCGTTTTTGTTTTTGAGGCAGTTGCAGAAAGGATCCGTTAAGGCTTTTGCCCTTTTCCCTCAAACCGTCGTAGCCCGGTTTCAAGTCTTTCTGTTTTTCTCCATGTGTAAGGTCCCCCCCCCCTTTAAAAGTGCGACCTCTTCAGGTACCCCCCAGTACCTACCATAGACGTACGGGTTCTTTGAATATTTGTTCCGCCCCCCAATTTCTCCTCCCTCTTCCTGAGGCTTTGACCGAGTTTGGTGATCTCCAAAGAGATGGAAGGGATTCTTGCGCTCCCAAATTTAAGTGAATTTTTTTTTTTTTTAGACGTTTTGGTTGAACTGCCACCATCTTCACACTCCCAGCCGTTTTTTTTTTTTTGAACGGGGACGCCGGTTGAGTGTAGCCCTTTCACTGTGACCTTCTTTCTTTCTTAGGGTCGCATCGGCTCACCACTTTTTCCAAGAGCGAATTCAGAGGTGATGCAGGGGTCCTCCTTTTCCACGTGGAAGTCTTGTATTAGTGTGAATAATCTTTCCGACTTTCCTCTTAGACCTCTTGACCTTTTGTGCGCGGCGGACGTGTCTTTTGATTAGAAGGGGACCTCTCTTTCGTCGTTTTTTTCTCCGGAGTCGAACCTCCGATTTTCTCGTTTGTTCTATTTTCTTGGTTCCTTCTTTTTCTCCCCTGATGCTCGGAGGCCCTATAATGGGAGGGGGTTATCTGTTTTCTCGGAAGGTGGTTTTATTAAGCCCCGATGGCTTATCCGCGTCCCTTGGAAGAGGGGATTGACCTGCCCCCAACACCAATTTTCGCAGGTCCTTCCAGAACCCTTTTTTGTGGGTCCATCGTTTTTCTAGGGAGCGTAGTGCAGAGCCCCCTTTGAATCCCTGTTTGTTTTACAATCGGGGCTGTGAGTTTTCCTTTCCCTGGGTTCCCTTTTTATGGTCTCCCACCCTTTATTTTCAAAAGGGGGAGCTACTCTCTTATGAGGAATTGATTTCCCTTTCCTTCCTAACGCGCTCTTTCATCCCAGCGGCGAAGGGTCCTTTCAAGTTGGATATGTTTTTCTCCCCCTGACCCCGTTAGAATCTTTCGGGACCTCTTTACTCATCTACCAGCTGTTCCTCCTAAGTTTCGGTCCTGTATGACGCCACCACGAGCGTTTCTAGTCCATGGGAGTTTTTGGCTTCCAATCCTTTTCTTCGGGCCCCCCCTTGCGTCCTGGGTTTCTTCTCCAGGCCCGGCGGGTTTTTTCCCTAGAAGGTTTGCGGCACTTTTCTTTTTGCTTCCCCTTTTTCGGTGCTCTCTCCCCCGTGCGCCGGTTTACTTTTTTCGTGAGTGGGAGGAGGCGCGTCACCTTTGCCACACGCCGGCTGCTTTTCTCTGCAGTATTTATATCTTGTTTTTTGAGAATTTGGACGTCGTCGCAGTCCTTTCTGGAGGTGCCTGTCCACTCTCCACTGACGTCTCTTTCTCGGTCGTTTGGCGAAGAGCAACTGCAGGTTTGTCGGAAACCCCGACTCTTCCATTTCCAGCAACTCTTGTTCCCCCCCCACCAAGACTTCGGGCGACCTTGTTTTTTTGCCACCGCGTTCTTTAGAAACCGTGGCCTTCCCCGGACTCCTGTCCCCCCTCTTTTTTTAGGTTGTTGATGGTTTTAAGTCCCCTTCTCTGGTACATTTTTTCCTTTCCCTGAGGAACTCGGAACACCCACCCCGATCCGTACTCTTCTCCGGCCCCCTTTCTGAGACGGCATTGATGCGTTTTCCGTTTTGACCTTTCCCTAGATTCATGAGTTCCGTCAGCACTACTTTTCCGTTGCCTCCTTGGGAGATTTCTACATTGACCCGGACCCGTCCCCTTTCGTTCACCACTCCCTTCTGAGTTTTTGCCTGCGTCCCTGGCACTTCCAAGTCCTCTCGGGACCCACCCCGGGCTCCCCCCCTCCGTGCGCATGGCAGCCGGAGTTCTCTCCCGCTATTTTCACTTGCCCGCCCCCTTTTGAACCTCTTTCCGGGCCCCCCCTTCCCCCAATGACCTGGGGCCAGCGCCTTTCCCCCGCCAGCGAGTTCCCTTTTCTGAGCCTTTCTTTTACACGTCTTTTCCAAATGTCCACTCGACCTCTCTGCTCTCTGCCGGCCAAGGGAACCTTTCCCGCATGGCGGGGTCCCTTTCGATCCACTAAGCCCGTTTTTTTTTCCGTCTCGATTTTCCACGTTGATCTAGGCCCACGAGGTCTTTTAAGAAAAGCCCTGACGATTTTCAACCTTTTTGTTCCCTCCCCCATGAGTTCCGCTCTTGAAGCCTATGTCCCCCCCTAGCACACTCGAGGATTGCTTGATTCGTTCCCCCTTTTGGTCTCTATTCCCTTGCTCTACACCGTGCTAGGGGTTCGGTCCCGTGATGGTCAGTTTACACCCCCCTTTTCCCCACCTTGTGGCGTCTTTTTACTGTAACGTTCATTCTCAGTTTCTTTTTTTCAACCCCCCCTTTCTTTCCCGTCTTTCCTCATTTTCTCAGGTGCGCCCCTGCCCTTGACTGCTGGTCTTTTGAGTTTCCTTCTGCCGCGTGTTGATGACGCTTTTTCAAGGTCGTCCCGTGTACCTCTCGGTATCCCCCCGTTTTCCCTACTTCCTCGACTATCCTGGGGTTGGTCCGTTAAGTTTTCCTATTCCTTCTTCAAGAAATAACCCCCTGGGCATTGTCCTCAGTCTTCTGATTGTTCCTTGATCCTGTCCGTTCCCCGAAAACTCCTTCGGCGACGCACTCCCCCACTTTAATCTGACTCTCTCTTTCCCCCGCCCCCTTTTCTTGTAACCATCTGTTCCTCTGGTCCTGTGAGCACAGGGCGGTTTTTTTTCCCCAGTTCTTCGTGGTGCCTTAAAACTGGCTTTGACTTCTTTTGACCCTCCCCCTCCAAGAGCGCGTCTTCCCCCACCCTCGAACGGGTCGGATTTTTCCCGTGCTTTTTTTTCTGAGTACTCTCCGTTTTGAGAAGAAACGGCGTCTCGGCATGTCGGGCTTTCCCCACTACCGATTTTTTCGTTTCTCTTTTTTTCTTGCTTCCTTACAGACGGGGAGAGTATCCTTTCATTCGGTCGGACCCCCTGCCCTTTGCGAGTGATGATCGGAAGGTTTAGTTAAGGTTACTGGCAGTTTTTTTTCTCGCTTTCAATTTATGTTGCCCGCATTTTCGGGTTCTCTTCCTTTCCTTTTTCCCCAAAGGACGGCCACCACCCCCCTTAACCCAACCCCCCTCCGCAACCCTTCCCCAGTTGATCCATTTGAACTTCCAAGCCAGAGACTTCTCGTTTGGAATCCCAAACCTTTTTTTCTCCTTTTCCCCCCCTGGTATATCTGTTACCTTGATTTTCTTGGTGAAAGACCGTCCCCCCCCAAGTCCTCCTCCCCGGAGAATCCCTCTATAACAGTCTCCCCCCACAAAAATCCTCACGTTTCTTGTTTGTCCCCTTGCAGGCGCCGCAGATTTATTTTGAGGAGAGGGACTTCTGGAAACGCTTTTCCATTTTTTTGCCTCTCCTTTGACGCTTTGACAGGATGTACGGTTAGCTGGTGGGTCGGGGGGGGGAGTCAGGCCTTTTGCAGGGGGGTGGGGTCTGGTTGCTTTTTTAACCTCCTCTTTTTAAGCTCCCCTTCCTCCCTCGGGCAGCCCCCTTACGCGTTTTTGAGCGGGCTTTTTTTCTGGATCTTCCGGGTTTAAACTCCCCATCTCTCCTCTCTTTTCCCTTTTTTTGTTGTTGTTAGAACTCTTCTAAAGGATGTTCTTTTCCCCGTCCCCTTTTAGAGTATCATGCTTTTTCCCCACGTCCTACGTTTTCTTGGTCCTGCTGTTCTGGGCCCTTTTCTTTTGTACAAGGAGGACTGTTTATAGACCTTTTTTGATAATGTCACCCCATAGTCTCCTGATCTTTAGATAGCCGGTGGCGCGCATTTTTTTGAATGGGAACTGCCCGCAGTCCCTTCGTTGATTTTGACAATTTTCACCTTCTTTGTTTGCTTTCGCTGTTGAAGTTTTATATCTTTGTAAATTCGTTTTTTTTCGTTCCCGTGTCCTATTTCTTCTCCTAGAGCTTCCTTGTCAAATGGCCCGCACGTGGAGAGTGGCCTTCCCACTTCTTCCCAGTGCTCTTTTTGTACTTTCTTTTTCCTTCTCATTGCCCGCTCTTGTCCCCTTTGGATTTTGGTGGAGTCCAGGCCTTGTAAGCCGGTTGACTTGAAGTTTTCCCCTGAGTCGACCCAATCTCCCCTCCCCCCAACTCGCCCTTCCTTCGGGGGTTTTGGCCCGCTTCACTTATCCCCCCAAATCTTTTTCAGTGTTTTCTATAGGACCGCTTATGCTCTTTGGTAGTTGTCTTTTTTCGTGTTTCCTTGAAGTTGAGCTCCCCGCCGGACGATGCGTGCCCTTCCGTTGTCTGGCCTACTTTATTAGTAGCCCCCCTCTTTGGATTCCCTCCCATTGTCCTTTTTTTTAGGAAGTTCGTTTCCGGCGGAGGGATTTATCATCTTTCCCGGCTGGGGACTTCCCTCTCTTTCTGATTCCCCAGTCTTTTCCTTCACCCTCCGTTGCACGGCAACCTTTCCATCCACCTTCGGAGCACGCTACGTCGTGGGTGCGGATCCTTTTTTGTTTGCTGACTATTCCCTTTTCTGAGTGTTCGTCGGTTAATTTCCTTTGTCAGCTGTGTTGGGTTCTTCCCAGGTGCATTTGCTTGTCACCCAGGCCATTTTCCTTCCCTGTTAACATCCCGTGAGGTTTTCTCTATCAGCGTCCCCCTCTTTTTTCCCCTCATCGACAATCACAACTTTCTGCAAGGCGCCTGCAGCAGATGGACTGCTTCCCCCAGTTTGTCTAATGTTTGTTGATTCCTTCGCTGGCATTTTTTTTTTTTTTCTCCTTCAACTTCCTCCTTTTTGGTAGACGTTATGCTTTACAAAAGGTGACCTTGCCCCCCCCAGTTCACAACCGAACTTTCGCCGGTGGTCTCTTTACCACGGACAGTTTCCCGCACTTCGGGGCTCCTTTTTTTCTTTCTTTTCCCCACCCCCCAAATGAGAAGAGAGTGTCAACCCGTCGGTGCTTTTTCCTCTTTGCGGGAAAAGTTGGCCTGGTAAGGTTTTTTTTCTGTTGCCTTTGGCGCGCGGCGTCTGCTCTTCTTCTCAGAGACCTTTGTGAAGTTGGCCTTCCCTTTTTTTTCTCAGCTTTTGTTCAGAAGTTTTTCTTCATCTTCTCCTCCCTGATGATTCCTCGTTCGCTTCTCTTTGGATGGGCAGGCGGGTCTTTTGTCTGGATGAAGGAGGATCGGTTTCCGTGGGCTCAAATACTTTTCCTCCTTTTGATTTTTCTTCCCTTTTTTCTTTTTCTCCGAGGAGGGGTCACGGGGGGCCGGCAGGCCTTCCTTGATCGGCCGCCGGTCCCTCTTCGTTTCCCAGGAAGTCGCTTCCGGGTTTTGTTGGTTGGTTCTCGTTTTTTTTTTAGTTCCCCCCCCTGAGTTTTTTTGTTCCGTCAACTTGACGAGGGCGGCCCCTCTTCCTGACGGGCCTTCTGACCCTCGCCAACTTTCTTTCTGCTTCTTCTTGGTCCTTTCCTCCGCTGTGGCTCCCTTTTTGTTCTTGACGGTTTGAGAAGACTGACGTTGCTCCCTTGTCCACACTGTTTTCTGCGTTTTCCTTCATGTAAGCGCCCCTTTTTTGACGTTTACGGCCTTTCTCCGCACACAACCGAGTCAGTCCCCCGGTTACTTTTGCGTTTTGCTCGGCGCATTTTTTTTTATGACCTCAACCCTTTTCGTTTTCTCTCGGGTTGACTCGAACGGGTTCGCCAGGGCCGCGTTTCCCTCGTGCCGTCAAATCACAAACCCTTTTTTTTCTTGTTATTCTTCTTCTTTTTAGTTCCCTTCCCTTTTGACTTTTCCGTGACCCCTCTTG